>Ga0102593_1000054_pt1 | contig 328525 bp, 278 predicted proteins | sample AraplaCol_mMS_r2_2_FD_76862 | JGI IMG/M metagenome (GOLD analysis project Ga0102593, IMG submission 76862) | Arabidopsis root microbial communities from North Carolina, USA - plate scrape MF_Col_mMS_r2 (SPADES assembly) (version 2) | ecosystem: Host-associated > Plants > Roots > Endosphere... | reverse complement strand
GCGCGATGTGGACCGACCTCGGCTTCAACCTCGTGTTGCTGATGATGTCGGACTACATGACGGTGCTGTCGATCTCGAACGTCTGCTACATGCTGTTCGTATTCCTGAATCTTCAGTCGGGCTGGATTCACCGGATGGATCGCGGCAACTGGGATCGGCCGTTCCGCTGCCCGACCTGGCTGCTCGTCGGCGGCGCGATCTGCGGTTACGCGAACCTCGTCTACGTCGGCGCGGGCGCGAACCTGCAGGGCGAAGGCACGCTGCGCAACGGGCTGATCGCGATGCTGCTGATCGTGCCGGTGTTCCTGTTCCGCCATTACTGGCAGGATCGCGGCCGCTTCCCCGAACAGATGCAGCGCGACATGGAACTGGAAGTGCCGAAGCGCGCGCCGTGGCTGAACCTGATGCCGTATGCGGCGCTGATCGGCGCGGCGTTGACGATCTGGTTGTCGTATTACTTCGCGTGGGTGAAGTGATGCGGTAAGGCGGGCGCGCCGCCGTCGCACGACGACAAAAAGGCCCAACCGGTGACACGCCGGTTGGGCCTTGTTCGTTTCCGCCGCGTTCGGGTGCGGCCGCCGCCCGCTTACGGAAACACCACCGTCCGGTCGCCGTTCAAAAATACCCGCCGCTCGATGAACGCCTTCACCGCCCGCGCGAGCGTGAGGCTTTCGACATCGCGCCCCACCGCGAGCAGTTGCTCCGGCCGCAGCGCATGATCGACGCGCTCGACGACTTGCTCGATGATCGGGCCTTCGTCGAGATCGTCGGTCACGAAGTGCGCGGTCGCGCCGATCAGCTTCACGCCGCGCGCATGTGCCTGGTGATACGGCTTCGCGCCCTTGAAGCCGGGCAGGAACGAGTGATGGATGTTGATCGCGCGGTTCGCGAGCTTCGCGCTCGTCTCCTGCGACAGCACCTGCATGTAGCGCGCGAGGATCACGAGCTCGGCGCCGCTCGATTCGAAGAAGTCGAGCCATTGCGCTTCCTGTTGCGCCTTGGTGTCGGCCGTGATCGGGAAGTGCCGGAACGGCAGCCCGTGCTGCGCGGCGAGCGGCTCGAAATCGGGATGGTTCGACACGATGCCGACGATGTCCATCTTCAGCTCGCCCATGCGCCAGCGGAACAGCAGATCCGCGAGGCAGTGCTCGAGCTTCGACACCATGATCAGCACCTTCGGCCGCGCATTGACGTCGTGGATCGCCCATTGGATGTCGCCGCCGTGGCCGCTGAGTCCGGCCGCGATCGGTGCGAATTCCTGGCGCAGTGCGTCGATCTGCAGCGTTTCATCCGTCGGATGAAAGACGCAGCGCACGAAGAAACGGTTGCTGAGATCGTCGTCGAACACGTTCAGCGCATCGACGTAGCAGCGATGGCGATCGAGAAAGCCGACGACGGCGGCGACCTGACCGGCCGCGCTCGGGCACGACAGTGTCAGGACGAATTGATCGGGGCGGTGCTCGGCGGTCATGAGACTCCTCGGATGGCAGGGCGCACGGCCGCGCGGCGGCGCACGACAGCGCCGCGCCGCGCGGGTAGCGGGAGGCTCAAGTAAATCAGGACGATTTCGGCGCGGATAGAACCAACGCGCCGTGTGGCTGGTATCGGTGCGCCAGCGGGAGGGAGCGGGGAAGGGGAGCGGAGAAGCGGAACGGACGCGAGGGCGCTTACTGCGTCAGGCCGCCGCGCATGCGTCGAGCAGCCAGCGCCGGAACACGTGGGTCGCGTCCGGCTCGGGCCGCTGCGGCGGGCGCACCAGGAAGTAGCCGCGCGACGTGACGACGGGCGCATCGACCAGCTTCACGAGCTGGCCGGCCGCGACGAGTTCGTCGACGAGCGGCGCCCAGCCGAGCGCGACGCCTTCGCCGAGCAGCGCCGCATGGATCACGAGCGCATAGCTGTTGAAGGTCACGCCGCGGGTGGCGGCCGGCGATTCGAGCCCGTGCGCGTCGAACCAGCCCGACCACGACAGCCAGCGCTCGGGGCGCGTCGGCTGCACGTGCAGCAGCGGCAGCGCGAGCAGGTGGTCGGCCCGCGTGACGCCCCGGTGCGCATCGCGGAACGCGGGCGAGCAGACGGGCGTGACGGATTCCGGAAACAGCCGCGCGGCCGTGCACGACGGCCAGTGACCGTCGCCGAACAGGACCGCGATGTCGCCGTGGTCGCGCTGCGCGTCGTAATCCTGTGACGTGACGACCCGCACGTCGACGTCCGGCATCACGCGTTTCAGCCCGGCCAGGCGCGGCATCAGCCAGTAGGTCGCGAAACCGAAGTCGGTGACGATCGTGAGTGCGCCGTGCTCGCGGCGCGCGCGCAACGTCGCGGTCGCGCCGCGCAGCGTGTCGAGGCTCAGCCGCACGGCTTCGTACAGGCACTGGCCGTCGGCCGTCAGCGTGACGCCGCGCGGGCTGCGTTCGAACAGCGGCACGCCGAGTTCGGCTTCGAGCTGGAACACCTGCTGGCTCACGGCCGGCTGTGTCGAGCCGAGCTCGCGCGCGGCGGCCGTGAAGCTCGCCAGCCGGGCGGCCGATTCGAACGCGCGCAGCGCCTGCATCGACGGTAACGGTTCGGGTTTCGACATAAGTCCCTCTAATGGCCTCATAAGGGCCGGACGCCTACCCGCGTGAATTCGGGCGGGCGATAGTGCAGCGGACGGTACGGCACATGCGCTTCGCGTGCCGCCGCGCGATGCATTCGGCAATTCTAGCCAGCGCGGCCCCTGCGCGCGGCAGTTTCTGTGGACCGCCTCCGTCATGCCGGACGTCTCGCTGCCAAAGCGGCGCGCCGTTCCATTCGAACACTGCTTTCCCCACGATCGCCGATGACGAACTCGACACCCAACATCCTGATCCTGATGGCCGACCAGCTCACGCCGTTCGCGCTGCCGGCGTACGGCAACCGCGTCGCCCGTACGCCGACCCTCGACCGGCTCGCCGCCGAAGGCGTGGTGTTCGACGCCGCGTATTGCGCGAGCCCGCTGTGCGCGCCGTCGCGCTTCTCGCTGCTGACCGGCAAGCTGCCGTCGGGGATCGGCGCCTACGATAACGCCGCCGAATTGCCGGCGCAAACGCTGACGTTCGCACACTACCTGCGCGCGGGCGGCTACCGGACGATGCTGTCCGGCAAGATGCATTTCTGCGGGCCCGACCAGTTGCACGGCTTCGAGGAGCGCCTCACGACCGACATCTATCCGGCCGATTTCGGCTGGGTGCCGGACTGGGACCAGCCGACCGGGCGGCCGAGCTGGTATCACAACATGAGCTCGGTGCTCGATGCCGGCCCGTGCGTGCGTACGAACCAGCTCGACTTCGACGACGAAGTGACGTTCGCCGCGAAGCAGAAGCTGTACGACGTCGCGCGCGAGCGTGCGGCCGGACACGATACGCGGCCATTCTGCATGGTCGTGTCGCTGACCCATCCGCACGACCCGTATGCGATCACGCGCGAATACTGGGATCTGTACCGCGACGAAGACATCGACATGCCGGCCGTGCGGCTCGATGCGGCCGAAAGCGATCCGCATTCGCAGCGGCTGCGCTTCGTCTGCGAGAACGACCGCACGCCGCCGACCGACGCGCAGATCCGCGCGGCCCGCCGCGCGTATTACGGCGCGACGTCCTACGTCGACACGCAGTTCGGCAGCGTGCTGGTCGCGCTCGAGCAATGCGGGTTCGCCGACGACACGATCGTGATCGTCACGTCCGACCACGGCGACATGCTGGGCGAACGCGGGCTCTGGTACAAGATGACGTTTTTCGAAGGGGGCTGCCGCGTGCCGCTGATCGTGCATGCGCCGGGCCGCTTCGGTGCCGGGCGGGTGCGCGGGCCCGTGTCGCACGTCGACCTGCTGCCGACGCTCGTCGAGCTGGCCGGCGCGGCGCCGGCCGGCGGCTGGCCCGACCCGGTCGACGGTGCGAGCCTCGTGCCGCACCTGCACGGCACGCCCGCGCACGATGTCGCGCTCGGCGAATACCTCGCGGAAGGCGCGCTCGCACCGGTCGTGATGATCCGCCGCGGCGACTGGAAATACGTGCATTGCCCGGCCGATCCCGACCAGCTCTACAACCTGTCGGACGATCCCCGCGAGCTGACGAACCTGGCCGGGCAGCCGGAAGCCGCCGACGTGCTCGCCGCGTTCCGCGCGGAGGCCGCGCAGCGCTGGAACCTGCCCGAGCTGGACCGGCAGGTGCGCGCGAGCCAGCGGCGCCGGCGCTTCCATTACGCGGCGACGACGCAGGGCCGCATCCACGCGTGGGACTGGCAGCCGTTCACCGACGCGAGCCAGCGCTACATGCGCAATCACATCGAACTCGACACGCTCGAGGCGATGGCGCGTTTTCCGCGCGTCGGGCGCTGAGCGTCCGGCAGTGCGAACATTCATGAATGACGGAGGAAGCGGACGATGAGACGGCAATGCAATGCAGCAATCCGAAGGATCGGCGCGGCGCTTGCCGCCGCCGCGTGCGTGGCGGCGACGCAGCCGGCGTATGCCGCCGATCCGCAGACGTGCGCCGCCGTGAAGATGGCGGCGCCCGGGTGGACCGACATCGACGCGACGAATGCGATGGCAGGCGTCGTGCTGAAGGCGCTCGGCTACCGGCAGGACGTGGCGAACCTGTCGGTGCCGATCACGTACCAGGGGTTGAAGAAAGGGCAAGTCGACGTGTTCCTCGGCAACTGGATGCCCGCGCAGGCGCCGCTCGTGAAGCCGTTCGTCGACGAAAAATCGATCGACGTGCTGCACGCGAACCTGAGTGGTGCGAAATTCACGCTCGCGGTGCCCGACTACGTGGCCGCGGCCGGCGTGCACACGTTCGCCGATCTCGCGCGCTACGCGGACCGTTTCGGCGGCAAGATCTACGGGATCGAGCCCGGCGCGCCCGCGAACCAGAACATCAAGCGGATGCTGTCAGACCACGTGCTGGGGCCCGCGAACTGGTCGCTCGTCGAATCGAGCGAGACGGGCATGCTCACGCAGGTCGAGCGCGCGGTGCGCGACAAGCGCTGGATCGTGTTTCTCGCGTGGGAGCCGCATCTGATGAACACGAAATTTCATCTGACGTATCTGTCGGGTGGCGATGCGTACTTCGGCCCGAACTACGGCGGCGCGACGGTCAACACGGTCACGCGTGCCGGGTTCGCCGGCCAGTGCACGAACCTCGCGCGGCTGTTCCGGCAGATGACGTTCTCCGTCGACGTCGAGAACCGGATGATCGCCGACATGCTCGACAACAAGACCTCGCCCGCGCTCGCGGCGCAACATGTGCTGAAGGCCGAGCCGGCGCTGGTCGCCGGCTGGCTCGACGGCGTGACGACGGCGGCCGGCGCGCCGGGCCTGCCGGCCGTGCGCGCGGCCCTCGAGGGCCGCTGATTCCCTCCCTCCGGGCGGCCGGTGTTTACCGTGCCGCCTGTCTACGTGTTTTCCCGATCCGTCGCATGGCGACCATTTAGTGTCGCCTTCAGACGGGTGACCTGAAATATGGGTTTGTATTTTTCGCCAATGGCTGCGTTATTGCGGAAAACGAAATACCGAAGCCAGCGGGGCGGTCTGAATTCGAATCCACCGGCGCATCGCGGCACGCGTCGGGACGAGATTCTATCCATCGAACGGTTCAGGGAGGGTGGTCGATAATGAAGCATACGAAAGTTGCCGTAGCCGCCGCGCTTGCATGCGCGGCCTGTATTCCCGCCGTCGGACATGCGCAAAGCAGCGTGACGCTGTACGGGATTCTCGACGCGGGTATCACGTACGTGAACAACACGGGCGGTTCGCACGTGGTCAAGTTCGACGACGGCGTCGCCTACGGGAACCGCTTCGGCCTCAAGGGCACCGAAGACCTGGGCGGCGGCCTGAAGGCCGTGTTCACGCTCGAGAGCGGCTTCCATCTCGGCAACGGGCAACTCGGCTTCGGCGGCGCGGAATTCGGCCGGCAGGCGTATGTCGGCCTGCAGAACGACTGGGGCACGCTGTCGTTCGGCAACCAGCTCGACATCACCAACGAACTCGTATCGATCTACAACATCTCGGCGTGGGGCAGCGGCTACGCGATCCACCAGGGCGACTTCGACCGCTTCAACGGCGACCGCCTGCCGAACTCGGTGAAGTTCCTGTCGAACGACCTGAGCGGCTTCAAGTTCGGCGCGATGTACTCGTTCGGCAACGTCGCGGGCAACTTTCATCGCAACAGCGCATGGAGCGCGGGCGCGAGCTTCACGAAGGGTGACTTCTCGATCGGCGCCGCGTATACGCGCCTGAACAACCCGAACGGCATCTACGCGTTCGATCCGTACGCGATGATCGGCACGCACACGTTCCTCGGCCAGCAGACCGTCACCGTCGATCCGGCGACCGGCGCGCGCACCGACCTGTTCGCGAACACGCCGATGGACGTCGACAGCCAGGGCACGTTCGGCATCGGCACCAGCTACACGATCGGCAAGCTGACGCTCGACGCCAACTACTCGTACACGACGATCAAGGGCTTCGGCCAGTCGTCGCACATGCAGGTGTACGAAGGCGGCGGCCTGTACCAGTTCACGCCGGCGCTGAGCTTCATCGCGGGCTACCAGCACACGCGCTTCGAAGGCCATCACTGGAACCAGGGCACGGCCGGCCTGCATTATCTGCTGTCGAAGCGTACCGACATCTATATCTCCGGCGATTACCTGCGCGCGTCGCAGGGCGTCGATGCGGTGGTCGGCTACAGCTTCACGCCGTCGACGACGCAGACGCAGGCCGACGTGCGGATCGGGATGCGGCATTCGTTCTGAGCGGAGTGGCGGGATGGTGTGACGTCTTCAGCGAGGTCTCTCTTTGGCGCGAACCACGGTTCGCGCTTTTTTTTGCGCGATGCGCCGGCTCGATGGCGCTCGGGGCAGGCGGCCGGCCGGTTTTCGGCGGTTGGCATATCATCGCGCTTTGGCCGCGTCCGCACCGTTGCCGCACGTACCCGCGTGCGTCGTCGTTTTCCCGAACGGTTGCGGTGCGCACCGCCAGCCGCCGAGAACCCGATGACCACCCCCGTGCCCGATTCCAGTCCGTTATCCCCGTTACCCGCCAACCTGTTTCGCCACGCGCCGTTCCAGCGTTTCTGGGGCGCGCGCGTGATGTCGTCGCTGGCCTTCCAGATCCTGTCGGTCGCGATCGGCTGGTACGTGTATGCACTCACGCACAGCGCGTTCGCACTCGGTCTCGTCGGCCTCGCGCAGTTCGTGCCGATGTTCGTGCTGACGCTCGTCGTCGGGCAGGTGGCCGACCGCTACGACCGCCGGCGCATCGCGACGATCTGCCAGAGCGTCGAGGCACTGGCCGCCGGCGTGTTCCTGCTCGGCGCGGTGCAAGGGTGGCTGGCCGCGCCGGCCGTGTATGCGCTCGCGGCGATCGTCGGCACGGCGCGTGCGTTCGAGTCGCCGTCGGTATCGTCGCTGTTGCCGGCCGTCGTGCCGCGCACCGACCTGCCGCGCGCGACCGCGCTGTCGACGTCGGCGAACCAGGCCGCGCAGATCCTCGGGCCCGCGTTCGGCGGCTTGCTCTACGGTGTCGGCGCACCCGTCGCGTTCGGCACGAGCGTCGCGGCATTCGCGGTCGCGGCGATGCTGAGCGGCACGATTCCGCTGCGCAGCGCGCCGCCCGCCCGCGAGCCGGTCACGCTGCGCTCGGTGTTTTCGGGTATCGCGTTCATCCGGCGCGAGCCGGCGATTCTCGGTGCGCTGTCGCTCGACCTGTTCGCGGTGCTGTTCGGCGGCGCGACCGCGCTGCTGCCGATCTATGCGCGCGACATCCTTCAGGTCGGCCCGTGGGGGCTCGGGGCGCTGCGCGCGGCGCCGGCGGTCGGCGCACTCGCGGGCACGCTGTGGCTCACGCGTTTTCCGTTGAAGGGACGGCCGGGCCGTGCGATGTTCGGCGGCGTGATCGCGTTCGGCATCGCGACGATCGTGTTCGGGTTGTCGCGGCACTTCGCGGTGTCGCTCGTGGCGCTGGCCGCGCTCGGCGCGTCGGACGTGATCAGCGTCGTGGTGCGCCTGTCGCTCGTGCAACTGCGCACGCCCGACGACATGCTCGGCCGCGTGAGCGCGGTCAACTCGCTGTTCATCGGCACGTCGAACCAGCTCGGCGAATTCGAATCGGGCGTGACGGCCGCGTGGTGGGGCGCGCCGGCCGCGATCGTCGTCGGCGGCGCGGCGACGATCGCCGTCGCGCTGGCGTGGATGCGGCTCTTTCCGCAGCTCACGAACATGAAGTCGCTCGAACGCGACGCGTGACGCGCCGCGCATCACACGTCACGCGTCCTGCGTGACGCGCACGGCGGTGCCGTAGCAGATGACTTCGGTCACGCCCGAGCCGATCTCGGTCGAGTCGTAGCGCATCGCGACGATCGCATTCGCACCGAGCTTGCGCGCCTCGGCGAGCATCTTGTCGAACGCCTGCTCGCGCGCCTTCTCGCACAGCGACGTATAGAGCGTGATGTTGCCGCCGAAGATCGTCTGCAGCGACGCGCCGAACGAGCCGACGATCGAGCGCGAGCGTACGACGATGCCCTGTGCGACGCCGAGCGAGCGGACGGTCGTATGGCCGGGCAGGTCGAACGCGGTCGTGACGCGGGCGGGCGACAGGTCGTCGATGGAGCGATTGGGTTCGGTCATGATGGGCAAGCGTGTAGCGAGTGGTCGAACGACGATTCTAGCCCGACGGAGAAAAGGCATTCGAGCGGGCGCACCCACGCGGGTGAACGCCCGTTTCATTGCCGAATGCGAGAAAACCGCTCGGCGAGGTACGCTCAGCGCTTGACCGTCGCGCCGGCAATGCCGCCGAGATCGACCGCATAGGCCAGCGCCAGCTTGCCGAACTTCAGCGCATGGTTGGCCTGTCGATCGGAGTTCTCCAGCGTGTCGTTCACCGTGTGGATGTATGGGCTGTCGTTCTGGTCGGCCTCGAACGGGAACGATGCCGGATACCCCTGCGCATTCCACGACGCGTGATCCGAGCACGCATAGCCGCACTGCGACGTGCCGATCGCCAGCTCCGGCAGGTAGGTCGCAGCCAGGTTCTTCACGTAGGTGTTCTGCGCCGCGTTCGTGTAGTCGGTGATCAGGTAGATGTCCTTCGGATCGCCTTTGTAGTTCGTCATGTCGAGCTGCAGCACGCCGACCACGTTCGCATTCTGCGTGCGGAACTGCTTCGCGATCGCCTTCGAACCCAGCAGGCCGGCTTCCTCGGCCGCATACCCGACGAACTTGATCGTCCGTTTCGGCCGGTAGTTGTTCGCGAGCAGCACGCGCAGCGCCTCGGTCAGGCTGGCGATGCCCGACGCATCATCGTCCGCGCCGGGCGAGCGCGTGTTCTCCGTCGTGCGGCCGACGGTCGAATCGAGGTGGCCGCCGAGCACGACGGTGCCCGCGGCCGGATCGCTGCCGCGGATCGTCAGGATCACGGATTTCTGCGGAAAACCCGTATGTGCGAACTGTTCGACGGCGATGTCGGCACGCGAACCCGCCAACTGCGTCCATTGCAGCGCGAGCCAGTCGGATGCGGCGACGCCGTGCGACGTCGTGTAGTAGCGGTTCGTGAAACCGGACAGCGACGTGATCGTACCGACGATGTTGCTGGCCTGCAGTTGCTGGACCCACGTGCCGATCTGCGGCACGTTCGACACCGTGTACGCGGGAGCGGCGGCCTGTTTCGCGAGCGTCGCCGGCAACGGTTGCAGCGCCTGCCGCGCGTCGTCGAACGAATCGTGCACGACGTAGCCCGGCCCGTGGCCGCGCGTGTGGTGGACCGCGTGGGCCAGCTCACCGAGCCGGGTATCGTCGATCTCGACGACGTGAACGGTTTCGCGGCGCGCGGCGCCGTCGGCCGACTTGCCGGCGTCGACGGTCGTGCTGTATTGCGCGGTTGCGGTCGCATCGATGCGTTGGAGCTGGCGGAACGCGGTGTCGCCGAGCGTGATCCAGACGGGTGTCGCGTGCGCGGCGGCGGTCAGCAGCATGCCGCCCAGCGCGGCGCTCAGGCGGGTCGGTTTCAGAGTAGGCATGTTCGGTCTCGTGAGGATGGCGATGTCGATGAAGGGAGCGCGCCGCAGGTCGTGCGACGCGCTCCCGCCTGCTGCGGCATTACGACTTCTGCGGAACGGTCACGCCGTACGTGCAGCTCTTGTTGTACGCGTTGCCGATCGCGGTGAGCTGCGCGCTGCTGTAGCCGAGCGCGGAGGCGGCCGTCAGCACGGCCTGTGCGGCCGCCTTCTGGTTGGTCGAGCTGTTGGTCATCGACAGCCCCTTCAGGAACGCCTTGTCCATCGCCTGCGCGCCGATCGCATCGCGCGCGACGAGGTTGCACGACGCCCAGTACTGGCCGGCCGTGTGGATCTCCGCGCCGCGCGCCTGCGCATAGGTGCGCCCGACGTTCCAGTTGGTCACGCGGCCGCCCCAGAACTCGTTGTGGCCGTCCCAGTTGTAGACCCAGTGATACTGCGCGTCCGACGGGCTCCACTGGTTGAAGTCGCGGCTGTACGCGGCGGCGAGATAGTCGCCGGTGCCTTCCGACAGGCCTTCCTGTTGCGACAGGCCGCCGTTTGTGACCCAGTCGTGGATGCCGTGGCCGAGCTCGTGGATCACGACGTCCGCGTCTTCCGCGTCGTCGACACCGCCTTGCCCGAAGGTCAGCCGGCCGCTGCTCGACGAATACGACGAGTTGTCGTCGCCCGATTCGCCGTGCGGGTCGTACTGCACGCCGCCCGTGTACTGGTACGGTAGCGCCTTGATGCCGAGCGTCTGGTTCACGTAACGCAGGAACGTGTCGATGTGGTAGTACGCGTTCACGGCCTCGAAATACAGGTTGCCGCGCGTGAATTCGAACGCGGGCGTGGACTGCGACGGGCACGCCTTGTCGAGCGGCGCATCGAAATCGACGCATGCCGCGTACGGGCCCGTCAGCGTGTAGCGCGTGCCCGATTGCGCGAGCTCCTTCAGCGTCACGCGCACGCGTGCGGCCGTGAGTTGCGTCGAATCGGCGTCGCTGCTGTCCTTGTAGCCGGTGCTGCCGTAGCTGCTCTTCGTCGGCGACAGCGGATCGGGGCGGAACACGAAGCCGGTGCCGTCGGTCGCGTAGAACGCCTTGTCCTCGGCGCGCAGCACTTCGCCGCTACCCGAATCGATCAGCAGTTCCCAGTCGCCCTTCGGGCCGTCCTGCGGGCGGCCGCGCACCTTCCACGCGGTGTGCGTGCCGGCCTGGTCGACGAATGCGACGAGCTGGGCGTCGAGATGCGTGAAGCCGCTCACGCCGAGATACGCGCGGGCACGGTCGAGCGCCTGCTGCTGGTCGACGGCCTGCGACTTGCGCGTCGTCGCGACCACGCCGCCGATCGTGTTGCTCGCGACGTACAGGACGCGGCCGTCCTTCGCGACGGTCACCGCGATGTCGCTGCCGTACACGGGTAGCCCGGCAGCCTGCTGCTGCAGGCGCACGACGGTGAAGTCGGCGTCGTTGCGTTCCGACGTGACGACGAGGCTCGCGAGCGCGGTTGCGTCGAGGCCGAGCTGCGCCGCTTGCGACGCGACGAAGTCGCGCGCGGTGGCGGCGGGCGTCGCGGCGGCCTTCTTGACGCGCCAGGCCGGGTTGTACAGCGTGACGGCGACGCCGTCCGCGCGGAATTGCCCGGCGGCCGTGTCGGCCTTCGCGGCCGGCGGCGCGACGCCGCGCGTCAGGCTTTCGCGCAGGCTGGCGGCCTGCGGATTCGACACTTTCGTATCGGCCAGGGTGCCGCCGACGATGCCGAAACCGAGCGCGAGACTCAGGGCGAGCGGCAATGCTTTGCGTGATGTCTGCATACGTGATCCTCATCTCAACGGTTGGACACGCCCGCGCGCTCGTGGCGAGCAGGCACGACACGGCCCGCGCGCCGGTTCGATGGAACCGGTGCGGCGAAGCGGTGTGGGGAGTATCGACTGACTAAGGAGGACTAAATGTCAGGTCGAAAAGAAGCGGGCAGGCAAAGAGGGGGACGCGCGTGAAGGGATGCGAACGGCAGGCAGGTGCGGCGACGGCGAAGCGAGCATCGTCATGTCATACCCCTCGGATCGATATTGGATATCGGTGGGCAGCCTGCGTGGCGCGACGCGCGCCGAGATGCAGCAGGCGTGTCGTTAGGCTGCCTATCTAACTTTGTTTGATATGTTACAGAATATTTTCAGCGACATTCCAAATTATTTTCGACGACCGCTTCGGTTGGTCGATCAATTGCCGGCATTGTTCAGCGAGCGGCAGGAAACGCTGCCGGAACATGCAATACCGCGTCTGATTGTGATCAAAAGCCGTGACGATCAGCGTGTCGCACGCCGGTCGCTGCGCGGGCTCATCCCGAATCGTGCGCGATAGGTACGCGAGAAATGAGACGGCGATTCGAAGCCGCACGCGACGCACACCGACGTGATGCTCATGTCGGTCTGCTGCAGCAGTTCGCGTGCGCGATCGAGGCGCAGGTTCAGGTAGAAGCGCGTCGGCGTGTCGTTCAGCGTCGCGCTGAACAGCCGTTCGAGCTGGCGCCGCGTGATCGACACCTCCTGCGCGAGTGCGTCCGAGCCGAGCGGGTTCTCCATGTGCCGCTGCATCGTGCCGATCACCTGGATCAGCTTGCGGTTGTGCACGCCGTAGCGTGCGGCGATCTCGAGCCGCTGGCTGTCCGAGCGCTGCCGGATGCGGCTGACGACGAACTGCTCGGAGATCGCGGCCGCGAGATCGGCGCCGTGCCGGCGGCCGATCAGGTCGAGCATCATGTCGATCGACGCGGTGCCGCCCGCGCACGTGATGCGCCGGTCGTCGATTTCGAACAGCTCCTGCGTCGCGTTCAGGCCGGGATAGCGCTCGCGGAACGCGGCCAGCGCTTCCCAGTGCAGCGTGAGCGGCTGCGACGCGTCGAACAGCCCGGCTTCCGCGAGCACGAAGCTGCCGGTATCGATGCCGCCGAGCGTCGCGCCATGCCGGTGCTGGCGGCGCAGCCAGTCGCCGAGCGTGCGCGTGTAGCACACGAGCGGATCGAAGCCCGCGACGACGAATACCGTATCGACCTGCGGGACGTCCGCGCACGCGGCTTCGGCGGCGACCGGAATGCCGTTGCTCGCGGCGACCGGCGCGCCGTCCGCGCTGATCACGTGCCAGCGATACAGCTCGGTGCGAAAGCGGTTCGCGACACGCAGCGGCTCGACCGCGGACATGAAGCCGAGCGCGGAGAAGCCGGGCAGCAGCAGGAAGTGGAAATCCTCGGGCATCGGGGCGTGGGGTGGAAGCAGGTGGTCGTCGCGCGCCGCGGCGAGCGGGCGCCGAACGGTCAAGCCGGAATTATCGCGGTTTTTTGCCGGCGTTCAGCGCGTTTTTGCGCGATGCACCGTCCGGCGCGCCGTCGCCGACGGCAATTCCCCGAACTGGGCCTTGTACACGCTCGCGAAATGCCCGAGATGCAGGAAGCCCCAGCGTGCGGCCGCCTCGCTGATCGGCAGGTCGGATTGCCGCGTGTCGAGCAGCAGGCGTCGGACCTGCGCGAGGCGCAGCGAGCGCGTGTAGTTGAGCGGACTCGTCTGCACGACCGACTGAAAGCTGTTCTGCATCGTGCGCCGGCTCACGCGCAGTTGCGTGCACAGGCTCAGGATGTCGACGGGCGCTTCCGGGTGCTCGATCACGTAGTCGTGCACGCGGCGCACGATGTCGGCGTGGCAGGCGTGCGTGAGCCGGTTCGACGGCTCGGGCATCCGGTAGGTGAGGAGATCGACGAGCACGTTGCCGACGTCGGCGCGGATCGCGCACTGCGCGCGTGCCGCGTCGAACGTATCGGGCGCCGACAACACGCGTTCGAGCAGCGTCGCGAGCTGCACGCTCGCGCGTTCGCGCGCGGCGACCGGCACCTCGACGACGCCGTGCCGCAGCGCGCGTGCGTCCAGCCGGACGTCGGCGGCATCTTCGATCTGCTGCATCAATTCGGGTTCGACGACCACGCCGATCAGCGACATGTCGTCGGGTGAATGGAGTTCGAACGGTATGCCGCCGCGCGCCATCACGATCGTGCCGCGCTCGATGCGCGCACCGCCGAACGCGAAGGTGCCCGAGCCGGTGAGCGGCATCCCGAACACCGTATGGCCGTGCGGCAAACATCCGCGCTGGATGATGCGCACGTTCGCCGTTTCCTGGAACAGCTGCACGCCGTCGAGCACCGCGTGCTTGACCGCGCTGCGATACGCGCCGGACCCGATCTGGTCGTAACGCTGATTCCAGCCGCGCAGCGCCTCGGCATGCCGGTCTGCGTCGTCGAACCTCTGATGTAACACGAGCACGGCGCCTCCGGCGGTCGTTTGGACCGCGCAAGATTAAACCGGCCGAGCGGTCGGCGCAATAAGGAGGAGCGCTATTCCGGACACGTGCTGCAGAGGGTCGGAAGGGGCGCGGGGCAGACGGCTTTCACGCGCATTTCCAATATCCCGAATCGGCACGTACGCGTTGCCGGTCCGGGTGCTGACGGGATTTATTGTCGAACTACAGTCGCCCCACATAACGTGAATCCCCACTGGAGGCGGCATGAGGACAAGGCGACGAACCGCGGCGCTCGCGGCGACGCTGGCGTTGGCGGCGGCATGGGCCGGCGGCGCGAACGCGGCGGAAAAACCCGAGGAACTGGTCGTGCAGAAGATGCCGCCATGGCATCCGCACGAGGTCTATATCGTCGACATCTCGATGCCGTCGATGACCGACGGGCGCATCTACGTGTACGACGCCGATGCGAAGAAGCTGCTCGGCCAGATCGACGGCGGCTTCGCGCCCGGCCTCGCGATCTCGCCCGATCGCAAGACCAGCTTCGTCGCGACGACCTACTTCTCGCGCGGCTCGCACGGCACGCGCACGGACGTCGTCGAGATGATCGACAACGCGACGCTCGATCACGCGGGCGAGATCGTGATCCCGGCGAAGCACGCGCAGCACGTGCCGTCGCCGTACAACACCGCATTCAGCGCCGACGGCAAGCGGCTGTACGTGGCGAACATCACGCCGTCCGCGTCGGTGACGGTGATCGACGCCGTCTCGAAGAAGGTGCTGTCGGAGATCGACACGGCCGCGTGCGTGCTTGCGTATCCGTCGGGTAACGACCGCTTCACCGCGCTGTGCGAAAGCGGCAAGGCGCTGACCGTCACGCTCGACGCGAACGGCAAGGAGACGAAGCGCACGATGTCGGAGGCGTTCATCGGCGTCGACAAGGACCCGGCGTTCGTGAACGCGTCGCGGTACAGGGGCGAATACCTGTTCACCACCTACGGCGGCAACGTGCGCAGCGCCGATTTCAGCGGTGACAAGCCGGCGTTCGGCAAGCCGTGGCCGCTGCTGACGGACGCCGAGCGCGCCGAAGGCTGGCGCCCGGGCGGCATGCAGCAGACGGCCGTGCAGGCGAAGCAGAACCGTTACTACGTGCTGATGCACAAGGGCACCGACGGCTCGCACAAGGACGCCGGCACGCAGGTGTGGGTAGTCGACCTGAAGTCGAAGCAGCGCGTCGCGCGCTGGGATCTCGCGCAGCTGAAGGTCGATCCGCTCGTGTCGATCCAGGTCAGCGAGGACGACAAGCCGCTGTTCTACGGGCTGACGGCGACCTCCGACCTCGTCGTGATGGACGCGCGCACCGGCGCGCTGCAGCACGTCGAGAAGCAGGTCGGCAATACGTCGTCGCTGCTCGTCAACCCGTGAGGCCGCGATGACCGTCGATCCCGTACTCGCCACCAGCGCGCAGGCCGGCGCGGCCGTCGTCGTGCTGCTCGGCGCCTTCGCGAAGATGCGCCGGCCCGCCGCGTTCCGCCAGGCGCTCGCCGGCTACCGGCTGCTGCCCGATGCACTGACCGCGCCCGTCGCGTTCGCGATTCCGCTCGCGGAAGCCATCGCCGCCGTGGCGCTGCTGTTTCCCGACACGCGCACGGCCGGCGCGACCGGTCTGATCGCGTTGCTTCTCGCGTTCGCGGCCGGGCTCGCGATCAACCTGCTGCGCGGCCACACCGACATCGACTGCGGCTGTTCCGGCTTCACCGCCGCCCGCGCCGACGCCCCGCGCGGCATCGGCTGGCTGCATGTCGGCCGCGTGTTGCTGCTCGTCGCACTGGCCGCGACCGCGTTCGTCGAGCCGGGCACGCGCGCCGTGGTGTGGTTCGACTACCTGACGCTGTTCTTCTCCGTGCTGCTGATCGTCTGCGCGCTGCTCACCGTCGACGTGCTGCTCGCCAACGTCCCGCGCCTTTCCCACCTGAGGAATTCATGATGCAAACCGCTCTCACCGTTTCCACCGCCCTGCTGTGGGTGGCCGTCCTCGCGCTCGGCGCGATCTGCCTCGCGCTGGTGCGCCAGATCGGCATCCTGTACGAACGCATCATGCCGGCCGGCGCGCTGATGATCGACAAGGGGCCGGCGGTCGGCGCGATCGCGCCGACGTTCGAACTGACCGACATGCGCGGCGCGCGGGTGAAGGTCGGCGGCATCGACGCGGCGGGCAAGGCCACGCTGCTGTTCTTCCTGTCGCCGACGTGCCCCGTCTGCAAGAAGCTGCTGCCGCTGCTGCCGTCGCTGCAGGCCAGCGAGGCGACGCCCGTGAACATCGTGCTCGCGAGCGACGGCGATGCCGACGAACACACGCGCTTCGCGCGAAAGCACGACCTCGGGCGGTTCCCGTACGTGTTGTCTCAGGAACTCGGTCTCGCGTACCAGATCGGCAAGCTGCCGTATGCGGTGCTGCTCGACGAAACGGGCACCGTGCGCGCGAAGGGGCTCGTCAACACGCGCGAGCATCTCGAGAGCCTGTTCGAGGCGAAGGAGCGCGGCGTCGCATCGCTGCAGCAGTTCGTGCACGGCGATCACAGCCACGATGCCCACGACGGGCACGCGCAGCACGCATGACCGGCCGAACCTTTTTCAACGTCATTGGAGAACGACGACATGGGCGTGTTTGATTCATGGTTCGAGCGGTCGGCGCGCGGCGTCGCGCAGCACAGTTCGCGGCGCAGCGCGATGGCAAGGCTCGGCAAGGTGCTGGTGGGATCGGCGCTGCTGCCGCTGCTGCCGGTCGACCGCACCGCATATGCGGCCGATGCGGTATCGGGGGCGTCGGGCGCATCCGGTACCGGCGCGGCCGGCGCGAGCGACGACCCGATGAGCTGCGACTACTGGAAGTACTGCGCGATCGACGGCTGGCTCTGCAGCTGCTGCGGCGGCACGTCGAGCAGTTGCCCGCCGGGCACGACGCCTTCGCCGATCACGTGGATCGGCACCTGCCGCAATCCGCACGACGGTTCGGACTACATCGTGTCGTACAACGACTGCTGCGGCAAGACGTCGTGCGGCAAGTGCTTCTGCAACCGCAACGAGCGCGAGAAGCCGCTGTACAAGCTGTCGTTGAACAACGACATCAACTGGTGCATGGCGAACGGTAATTCGAATTACCACTGTTCGGTTTCGGTTCTGCTGGGAGCGGCGAAGCAATGAAAGCGAAGCAAGCAGGAAAGCGCATCGTTGCATGCATGGCGGCCGCGACGGCCTTCGCGTTGCCCGCCGCGGCGCACGCGCAGGAAACCGTGCATTACCCGGCCGGGAAAAGCCTGTTCGACGCGCAGTGCGCGGTGTGTCACCAGGCGGGCGGAAAAGGGCAGGACGGCCTCGCGCCGCCGCTGACCGAGTATCCGGGCAAGTACGCGGCGGTGGAAGCCGGGCGGGCGCAGTTGATCGCGACGCTGCTGCACGGGATGTTCGGCGAGATCGAGGTGCACGACAAGCGCTACAACTTCAAGATGCCGTCGTTCGCGAGCGCGAGCGACGACGACATCGCGCACGTGCTGAACTACGTCGTGTTCGACCTCAACGCGCGGCACGGCGACGCGAAGCCGTTCACCGCGGCCGATATCCGTGCGGCGCGGGCGAAGCAGATGGACGGCACGGCCGTGCATGCGCAGCGCGCGGTGGTGATCAAGGGGCTCGGCCTGTGAACGGCGTGTGCGCGTCCGTGCACGGCACGCGGTGCGCGGCGTCGTCGTGGCTCGGCGGCATGTCGCATCGGCTGTCGTGCTGGCTGCTGCTGGCGGCCGCGGCGGCCGGTGCGTTCGCCGCACCCGCGTCCGCGCAAGCAGACGGCGCGGCCGATGCCGCGCTCGCACGGCAGCACTGGGTGCTCAACTGCATGGGTTGCCACACGGCGACGGGCGGCGGCATTCCTGGCAAGGTGCCGCCGCTCGCGAATTCGCTCGGCTATTTCACGCATCTGCCGGCCGGGCGCGAGTACGTGATGCGCGTGCCCGGCGCGTCGAACTCGGCGCTGTCGGATCGGGAACTGGCCGACGTGCTCAACTGGGTGCTCACGACGATGAACCGCGATGCGCTGCCGCGCGACTTCAAGCCCTATACGGCCGCCGAAGTCGCCGTGCACCGCCGTCCCGCGCTGTCCGACGTCGCGACCGTGCGCGCCGGGCTCGTGCGCGCGTTGCAGGCGCGCGGAATCGACGGCGTCGCGGATCGCTACTGACCGACTCACTCAACGAATCAGGGAAACAGGAACATGGAGACGAACGAAACCTTTGCGTTGCTCGACGCGACGCGCACGTTTCTCGCGAAGCCGAAGAAGATGCTGATCGGCGCCGAGTGGAGCGATGCCGCGTCGGGCCGCCAGCTCGATGTCGTGAACCCGACCGACGGCACCGTGCTTGCCCGCGTGCCGGAAGCGGACGAACGCGACGTGCAGCAGGCGGTCGCGGCCGCGCGCCGTGCCTTCGATGCGGGCCCGTGGCGCACTGCGAAGACCACCGACCGCGAGCGCCTGATGCTCGTGCTCGCCGACCTGATCGAGGCCAATGCGCGCGAGCTGGCCGAGATCGAATCGCTCGACAACGGCAAGCCGGTGCTGGTCGCGCAGGGGCTCGACGTCGCGATGGCCGCGCAGTGCTTCCGCTACATGGCCGGCTGGGCGACGAAGATCGAAGGCAGCGTGATCGACGCCGGCATGCCGTACCTGCCGGACAGCGAAATCTTCGCCTATACGCGCAAGGAGCCCGTCGGCGTGGTCGGCGCGATCATTCCGTGGAATTTCCCGCTGCTGATGGCCGCGTGGAAAATCGCGCCGGCGCTCGCGACCGGCTGCACCGTCGTGCTGAAACCCGCCGAAGACACCCCGCTGAGCGCATTGCGGCTCGGTGAGCTGATCCAGGCGGCCGGGTTTCCGGACGGCGTCGTCAATATCGTCACTGGCTACGGTCACACGGCCGGCGCGGCGCTGTCGCGCGATCCGCGCATCGACAAGATGGCGTTCACCGGGTCGACGCAGACGGGCAAGACGATCGGCCACGCGGCGCTCGACAACATGACGCGGATGTCGCTGGAGCTCGGCGGCAAGTCGCCGGTGATCGTGCTGCCCGACGTCGATCTCGACAAGGCCGCGCTGGGCGTCGCGAACGCGATCTTCTTCAACCAGGGGCAGGTGTGCACGGCCGGCTCGCGCGCATACATTCATTCGAAGGTGTTCGACGGCGTGATCGAGCGCGTCGCGAAGATCGCCGCGAGCCTGAAGATCGGCCCGGGGATGGACCCGGCGACGCAGATCGGCCCGCTCGTGTCGGCGAAGCAGCGCGAGCGCGTGTGCGGGTACATCGACTCGGGGTTCGGCGAGGGCGCGCGTGCCGCCGCGGGCGGCCGCGCGATCGACGGCCCCGGCTTCTTCGTCGAGCCGACGGTGCTGGTCGATACGACGCAGGCGATGCGCGTGGTGCGCGAGGAGATCTTCGGGCCGGTGCTCGTCGCGATGCCGTTCGACGACGTCGATACGGCCGTGCAGCTCGCGAACGACACGCCGTACGGCCTCGGCGCGAGCATCTGGTCGAACGATCTCGCAGCGATCCACAAGCTGATCCCGCGTATTGCCGCGGGCACCGTGTGGGTCAACTGCCACTCGCTGCTCGACAACGCGTTGCCGTTCGGCGGGATGAAGCAGTCTGGCTTCGGCCGCGAACTCGGCCGCGCGGTGATCGACCAGTACACGGAGAGCAAGTCGGTGATGATGAACACCGCGTGAGCGTCGCGGCGCGTGCATGCGTTGCCGATATGCCGGCCACGTACGCACGCGCCGCCGTCAAGCGCGGATCAGCACGACCCCGAGAATGAGGCACGCGGCGCCGGCCACGCGGATCGGGCTTGCGGAATGCCGCGCGATGCCCAGCACGCCGAAGTGGTCGAACACGAGCGCGCCGGTCATCTGCCCGACGACGATCAGCGCGAGCGTCGTCGCCGCGCCCAATCGCGGCACCATCAGGATCGCAACGCCGACGAATACCGCGCCGAACAATCCCCCCGTCCAGCTGAACCACGAGCCCGCGCTGGAGAACGTGCCGCTCAGGCGCGGGTGAGGCGACAGCAACGCGACCGCCAGCATCGCGGCCAGGCCGACGAGGTAGCTGACCGAGCCGGCCCACCACGGCGAGCCGATTTGCGCGCGCAGGTTCGCGTTGAGCACCTGCTGCAACGCAACGCTGATGCCGGCCGCCACGACCAGCAGATAGGACAGGAGGGTGGTCACGAGGATGAACGCTCCGAAAGGATGGCCGCAACGGCGATGCCCGGCATGGAGGGCTTTCATTCTGCGGAGCGCGCCGGTATAACGCAAATATCAAATCTGACGCTCATCCATCTCGTTTCGGCATGCCATCACTTCGGCAAATCCAGTATTTCCTGACCGTCGCGGACCTCGGCGGCTTCACGCCGGCCGCGGGCGCGCTCCATGTCGCGCAGTCGGCGCTCAGCCGGCAGATCGGTCAGCTCGAGGACGAGCTCGGGTTCCTGCTGTTCGACCGCGAGCCGAGAGGCGTGCGGCTCACACCGGCCGGCGCGATCTACCGCGAACGCGTGGCGTCGATCCCGGCCACGCTGGCGGCGGCGGCCGACGAAGGTTCGCAGTTGTCGCGCGGCGAAGCCGGCGTGCTGCGGCTGCTGCATTCCAGCACCGTGCCCGTCAGCAGCCTGATGCCGGATCTCGACCGTTTCATGCGCGATTGTCCGGGCGCGCGCATCGATCTCGACCGTGCGTCGTCGGAGGATCAGGTGACGGACGTCGCGAACGGCCACGCCGATATCGGGATCGTCCGGCTGCCGGTGCTGCGGCGCGATGCACGCGTGCGTTTCGTCGAACTGGCGGCCGAGCGCCTGTGCGCGGCGCTGCCGGCCGATCATCCGCTCGCGGGCCGCAAGCGCATCGCGATAGCGCGGTTGCGGCGCGAGCCGTTCGTGTCGGTCGTGTATCGGGAGCGCGGCGGCCTCGCGCGCGTCGTGCTCGATCTGTGCCTGAAGCGCGGCTTCGTGCCGGCGGCCGCGCGGATCGTGTCGCCGAAGACGTCGATGCTGAATCTCGTCGCGGCCGGCCGGGGTGTGGCGATCGTGCCGGCGCGGATGGCGAGTGTCGGGATCGACGGCGTCGTGTTCGTGCCGATTTCGGACGAGGATGCGCAGTCGGTGTGCGCGCTGGTGTTGCCGGTCGAGCCGACGGTGCTCGCGCAGGCGTTCGTGCGGGTGGTGACGGCGGGCTGAACGGCGCGCTTCCTGATCGACACGCGGGTTCGATCGAACCGACGTCATGACTCAGACGCGGTACCCCGCATCGCGCATCAACCGCCGCGATAGCTCGCCGCGCGGGCCTTCCGCGTCGAACCGCGCGCGAAGTTTCGCATTCGCGCCGCGCGTCACGCCGCGATGCATGGCCACGATGGTGGCGAAAAGGGCGACGACGAAGAAAGCGACAAGCATCGTATTGCTCCTGGCCGAAGAAACCGGAGACGGACATCGCGACGGCCGTTCATGTTCGTCTCCGTCCATTTCAGTGGTACGCAGTATCCGGGCCCGGGGCGGCGCGGCAACGGGCGGGCCGCGCGCGATCGCCCGGCGACTTCCAGCATAGGGCCCGCACACGGCATCCGGCGACGTGTCGGAAGTCTGTCAGCAAGGCCGTGGCGGAATCGAAAGGCGTGCGCCGCATCCGGGCAATCCCGCCGAGCCCAAGAAAAACCCCAAACCCCCGTCCGGCAAGCCTCAAGCGCAGCCTAGTGGTTTCCACTCATAGTCGCAAACAGGCAAGAACAGGTCGCCGCCGGTCTTCTCGCGGCGAATATGGCTCGTTACTTTTACTCCCACGATGCAGGCCGGCGCACACTCCGCGCACCGGCTGCCGCGAGACCAACCGGGAGAAACCGAACCATGAAGTCGACGAAGATCGCCGCGCTCGCCGCGGCCGTGCTGGCGACCGGCGCGTTCACGCACGCCGCGCTGGCCGAGACGGAGGCCACGACCTGTCGGACCGTGCGTTTCGCGGATATCGGCTGGACCGACATCACGTCGACCACGGCGCTCGCGTCGACCGTGTTCGAGGCGCTCGGCTACAAGCCGACCACGACGATCGCGTCGGTGCCGATCTCGTTCGCCGGCCTCAAGAGCAAGCAGCTCGACGTGTCGCTCGGCTACTGGTGGCCCGTGCAGCAGAAGCAGCTGCAACCGTTCCTCGACAGCAAGTCGATCAACGTCGTCGAGCCGCCGAACCTGTCCGGCGCGAAGGCGACGCTCGCGGTGCCGAGCTATGAATACCAGGCCGGCCTGAAGACCTTCGACGACATCGCGAAACACCGCGCGGAACTCGACGGCAAGATCTACGGGATCGAGCCGGGCAGCAGCGCGAACGCGACGATCCAGAAGATGATCGACACGAACCAGTACGGGCTCGGCGGCTTCAAGCTCGTCGAATCGAGCGAAGCGGGGATGCTGGTGACGGTCGAGCGCGCGGTCCGCGACAAGAAGTGGGTCGTGTTCCTCGGCTGGGAGCCGCATCCGATGAACATCCAGCTCAGCATGAACTACCTGTCCGGCGGCGACGCCGCGTTCGGCCCGAACTACGGCGAGGCGCGCGTGTACACGCTGACCGCGCCCGACTTCATCGCGCGCTGCCCGAACGCGGGCAAGCTCGTGACGAACCTGCGCTTCTCGACGCAGCTCGAGAACCAGCTGATGCAGTCGGTGATGAACAAGACCAAGCCGGCCGAGGCCGCGAAGGCGTACCTGAAGAAGAATCCGCAGGTGCTCGATCCGTGGCTCGCGGGCGTCAAGACGTTCGACGGCAAGGACGGCCTGCCTGCGGTGAAGGCGTATCTCGGCCTGTGATGGCCTGCGCCCATACGCTGTTAGCAATGCGACACAACCCGAATCAAGCGAGGCATCCTGCATGAACCACGAAGTCATCATCACCTGCGCCGTCACCGGCGCGGGCGATACGGTCGGCAAGCATCCGGCGATTCCGGTCACGCCGAAGGAGATCGCGGCCGCCGCGATCGAAGCCGCGAAGGCCGGCGCGACAGTGGCCCACTGCCACGTGCGCGATCCGCAGACGGGGCGCGGCAGCCGCGACCCGAACCTGTATCGCGAAGTGGTCGACCGCATCCGCTCGGCCGACGTCGACGTGATCATCAACCTGACGGCCGGCATGGGCGGCGATCTCGAGATCGGCCCCGGCGAGGACCCGATGCGCTTCGGCAAGGGCACCGATCTGGTCGGCGGCCTCACGCGCCTCGCGCACGTCGAGGAACTGCTGCCCGAGATCTGCACGCTCGACTGCGGCACGCTGAATTTCGGTGACGGCGACTACATCTACGTGTCGACGCCCGCACAGTTGCGCGCCGGCGCGAAGCGCATCCAGGAACTCGGCGTGAAGCCGGAGCTGGAGATCTTCGATACGGGCCATCTGTGGTTCGCGAAGCAGTTGCTCAAGGAAGGGCTGCTCGACGATCCGCCGCTGTTCCAGCTGTGCCTCGGCATTCCGTGGGGCGCGCCGGCCGACACGGGCACGATGAAGGCGATGGTCGACAACCTGCCGCCCGGCGCGCACTGGGCCGGCTTCGGGATCGGCCGCATGCAGATGCCGATGGTCGCGCAGGCGATGCTGCTCGGCGGCCACGTGCGCGTGGGCCTTGAGGACAACATCTGGCTCGACCGCGGCGTGCATGCGACCAACGGCACGCTCGTCGAGCGCGCTCGCGAGATCGTCGAGCGCCTCGGCGGTCGCGTGCTGACGCCGGCCGAAGGCCGTCGCAAGCTCGGCCTGCCGGCGCGCGGCGAGCGACTGCTCGAACGTCGTGCGATCGCCGAATTCGCGTGAGCTTTTTCACCCACTGACTGACATGGCACGGCGGCATGCGTCCACGCGCGGCCGCCGACCGATTTCCCCTGATTCGAAGGATGCGTTGACATGGCTGTGAAGACCGACATCAAGACGTTTGCCGCCATCGGTACCGGCGTGATCGGCAGCGGATGGATTTCCCGCGCGCTCGCGCACGGTCTCGACGTGGTCGTGTGGGACCCGGCGCCGGGCGCCGAAGCGCGACTGCGCGCGAACGTCGCGAACGCATGGCCCGCGCTCGAACGCGTCGGCCTCGCGCGGGGCGCCGATCCCGCGCGGCTGCGCTTCGTATCGACGATCGAGGCATGCGTCGCCGATGCGGATTTCATCCAGGAGAGCGCGCCCGAGCGCGAGGCGCTGAAGCTCGAACTGCACGAGCAGATCAGCCGCGCGGCGAAGCCCGACGCGATCATCGCGTCGTCGACGTCGGGGCTGCTGCCGACCGATTTCTACGCGCGGGCGACACATCCGGAGCGCTGCGTGGTCGGTCACCCGTTCAATCCCGTCTATCTGCTGCCGCTCGTCGAGGTGCTCGGCGGCGCGCGCACGTCGCCGGAAGCGGTCGAGGGCGCGATGGAGGTCTATCGCAAGCTCGGCATGCGGCCGCTGCACGTGCGCAAGGAAGTGCCGGGCTTCATCGCGGACCGCCTGCTCGAAGCGTTGTGGCGCGAGGCGCTGCATCTGGTCAACGAAGGCGTCGCGACGACCGGCGAGATCGACGATGCGATCCGCTTCGGCGCGGGCATCCGCTGGTCGTTCATGGGTACGTTCCTGACCTACACGCTGGCCGGCGGCGACGCGGGCATGCGACACTTCATGCAGCAATTCGGCCCCGCGCTCGAACTGCCGTGGACGAAGCTGGTCGCGCCGACGTTGACCGACGCGCTGATCGACCGCGTCGTCGAAGGCACGACCGAACAGCAGGGCACGCGCAGCATCAAGGAGCTCGAACGCTATCGCGACGAGTGCATCACCGAGGTGCTGAAATCGATCGCCGCGGTGAAGGCGCGGCACGGGATGCGATTCGAGGACTAAAGGACAGGCGATGACGGGCGATACCCCGCTGACGATTTACCGCGACGTCGTGCGACCCGAATGGGTCGACTACAACGGCCACCTGCGCGATGCGTTCTACCTGCTGATCTTCAGCTTCGCGACCGATGCGCTGCTGGATCGCATCGGGCTCGACGACGCCGCGCGCCGCGAGCGGGGACGCTCGGTCTACACGCTCGAAGCGCACGTGAACTATCTGCGCGAGATCAAGGAAGGCACGCCGGTGCGTGTCGATGCGCGCGTGCTCGCGCACGACGCGAAGCGGCTGCACCTGTATCTCGAACTGTTCGCCGACGGGCATGACGACGCGGTGTCGGCGAGCGAGCAGATGCTGCTGCACGTCGATACGCGCGACGGCGCGAAATCGGCGCCGTTCGACGACGACGTGGCCGCGCGCGTGGCCGAACTGCATGCGTTGCAGCGCGAGTGCGCGGCGCCGGCTTATGCAGGCCGCGTGATCGGGCTGCCGCCGCGCCGCTAGCGGCGCGCTGCATCTTTTCCATCGTCATCTTCGACCGCGGAGCGCACACGATGCTCGAACCGGAAATCGCGGCGTTCGTCGCGGCCGTCGACGCGTGGTATCCGGCCGATGCGGCGGCGCGTTCGCCCGACGAGCAGCGCCGTCTCTACGACCGCTTCGCAGCCGAATGGACGCCGGCCGCGCTGCCGGCCGGCATCGTGCAGCTCGACGCCGTGTGGCGCGCACCGGGCGGCCGCACGATCGCACTGCGGCGCTATACGTGCGCACACGGCACGCCGCGCGGCACGGTGCTGTTTTTTCATGGCGGCGGCTTCGTCGTCGGCTCGCTCGACAGCCATGCGCTGATCACCGCGCAACTGGCAGCCGATACGGGCCTCGACGTGATCGCCGTCGACTATCGGCTCGCGCCCGAGCACCGTGCGCCGGCCGCGCTCGACGATTGCCTGGAAGTCACGCGTGCCGCACGCGATGCGCATTGGCCGTTCGGGCCGTGCGTGCCTCCGCTGACGCTCGCGGGCGACAGCGCGGGCGGGATGCTCGCGGCGGCGGTGGCGACCGCGCTGCGCGATGCGGGCGAACGCAACGTGGACGGCATCGCGCTCGTCTATCCGATGCTCGGTTTCGAACCGCAGTCGCCCGCGCGCGAGGCGGAAGCGCACGCGCCGATGCTGACGCTCGACGACGTGCATCGCTATCGCGCGCGGTACTGGGGCGGTGACTTGGCCGACGTGCTGCGCGACGGCAACCCGCTGTTGCGTGCATCGATCCCGCTCGAAGCTACACGCTTCGACGGCTTGCCGCCGGTGCTCGCGATCGGCGCGGAGCATGATCCGCTGCGCGACGATGCGCGCGTATATGTCGAACGGATTCGCGCGGCCGGCGGTATCGCGCACTACTGGATGGGAGAGGGGCTGGTGCACGGCTGCTGGCGCGCGCTCGGGACGAGCCCGCAGGCTGCGCGGATGCACCGGCTGGTCGGCGGGTTCTTGCTCGCACCACACGCGTAGCGGGCGTTTTCCGGGAGGCAACGATGCAGGCAGCGGCGCAACACCGTATCGAGGACTGGCGGACGTTTTCGGCCGACGCGGCGATCGCGGCGGCGACGATCGGCGATGACGTAGTGGAGGTCGAGTGGAGCGACGCGCGACGCTCGCCGTTCCATTTCGACTGGCTGCGCGACAACTGCGCGTGTTCCGCGTGCGTGCATGCGATCACGCGCGAACAGGTGTTCGAGATCGCCGATGCGCGCGAGGATCTGTCGGCGCTCACCGTGCACGTCGAGACCGACGGCGCGCTGCATGTGGAATGGAACGACGGGCACCGCAGCGCGTGGTCGCCGGGCTGGTTGCGTGCGCATGCGTACGACGACGCGTCGCGCGCCGAGCGTCTGGCCGCGCACGGGCGGCACGTATGGACCGGCGACGATGCGACGGCGATCGGCGTGTTCGCGTGGCGCGACGTGATGGAAGACGACCGTGCGTTGCTCGCATGGCTCGGCGCGTTGCAGCGCACGGGGCTCACGCTCGTCGAAGGCGTGCCGGCCGAGCGCGGCCGCGTCGACGAGATCGCACGCCGTGTCGGCCTGATCCGCGAAAGCAATTTCGGCGTGCTGTTCGACGTCGAATCGAAGCCGCGCCCGGACAGCAATGCGTATACGTCGCTGAATCTTCCGCCGCACACCGACCTGCCGACGCGCGAATTGCAGCCGGGCGTGCAGTTCCTGCATTGCCTCGCAAACGACGCGACGGGCGGCGACAGCATTTTCCTCGACGGCTTCGCGCTCGCGGATGCGCTGCGGCGCGAACATCCGGACGATTTCGAGTCGCTCGCATCGACGCCGTTCGAGTTCTGGAACAAGAGCGCGAACAGCGACTACCGCTGTTCGGCGCCGGTGATCGGCCTCGATGCACGCGGCAACGTGACGGAAGTGCGCGTCGCGAACTTCCTGCGCGGGCCGCTCGATGCGCCGGCCGGTTCGGTCCCGGCGGTCTATCGTGCGTACCGGCGGTTTCTCGCGCTGGCGCGCGAGCCGCGGTTTCGCATACAGCGCCGGCTGCGGGCGGGCGACATGTGGGCGTTCGACAACCGGCGCGTGCTGCATGCGCGCACTGAGTTCGACCCGTCGACGGGCCGCCGGCACCTGCAGGGCTGTTACGTCGATCGCGACGAGTTGCTGTCGCGCTGGCGCGTGCTGTCGCGGTCGGCGCCGGCCGGGGCTGCGGCCGTGGCCGGCTGACCGGCACACACGGCATCTTCTCGCACACCTCGCCGGGAAAAAGCACCCGGACGCCAGGCGTCCGGGCGAAGCCACCCGCTGCCGGGCGGCGGAGGTATGCGTTTCACAAAAAAGACGAGCCCCGCGAAGGGGGCTCGTCAGGACTGCGTGACTTCATCGCGCGATGCGCGGCGCCCGCCGGGGGCGCAACGGCTTACTGGCCGAAGAAGATCGAGTCGCGTGCGTTCGACGAAGCGGCTGCCGGCGCGCCCGAGTGGACGAGCGGCGCCGGTTGCGCGCCGTAGCCGCTGCTGTCGACACCATGAACGCGCGCTTCGGCGCTCTGGATGTCGTTCGGGTAGTACGGGCTCGACACGCCCGGCTTGTAGCCGGCCTGTTCGAGCTGGACCAGTTCGTTGCGCACTTGAGCGCGCGTCACGGTGCTTTGTTGAGCGAATGCGCCGAACGAAGCGGACAGGGCGGCAGCGGCAACGACTGCGGAAACGAGCGATTTCATGGTGACCTCCGGTGTTTTATTGAGTTCGCTCTCGACACCATGTCTTGAGCGATTGATCAAATGTTAGTCACCGGCGTGTTCAGGGTAAACGCTGAATTTGACGATAAATTGTTTCCTGACTGGTAACAGTGAGGCGTCGAAACAGTCTTTCAACGGGCTTTCTTTTCGGTTGGCGTAATAAGTATGAAGAATGCCGTGGCCGGCGGCGCGCGATTCAGCGTGCTTCGGCCGCCGTATCGAACGGCCGGCCCGGCGCGCGTCCCGCGGCTGCGCCGGAACTGAGAAAGCGCACGCCCGTCGCGGCTTCCGAGGCTTCCCACAGCAACGCCGCCGTTGCCACGTTGCGCGCCGCGCGCGGCACGCTTGCCGGTGCCGGCAGCCCCCGCGATTCGAACCAGCCGGCGGGGCCGATGTACGCGCCGCCGGCCAGATCGGGCGACGTGGCCGCATGAATCGCGGGCAGCGCGCCCTGATCGGCCGGCTGCGCGAGATAACGGTTCGCGGCACGCATCAGCGCGGCGCGGGTGGGCGAGCGGTCCATCGCCGGGCCCGCGAACTGCAGGTTGGTCGCCGCATAGCCGGGGTGCGCGGCGACGCTGATGCCGGCGAACGCCGCGCGCTCGAAGCGGCGCTGCAGCTCGATCGCGAACACGAGGTTCGCGAGCTTGCTGTCGCAATAGGCGAGATAACGGTTGTAGCGATGCGCGGCGCGCAGATCGTCCACGCGAATCCGGCCGCCGCGGTTGAAGCCGCTCGACATCGTGACGACGCGCGCCCGACGTGCGGCGCGCAGCGCCGGCAGCAGCTGGCCGGTCAGCGCGAAATGGCCGAGGTGGTTGGTGCCGAACTGCATCTCGAAGCCGTCGCGCGTGTGCCGCAGCGGCAGGAACATCACGCCGGCGTTGTTGCAAAGGATGTCGACGCGGCCGTGGCGTTCGCCGACGTCGGCCGCGAAACGGGCGATCGACGCGAGATCGGCAAGGTCGAGCGGATCGACTTCGACGCGTGCATGAGGATGAAGCCGGCGGATCGCATCGGCGGCCTGCGCGCCGCGGGTGGCGTCGCGGCAGCCCATCACGACCGTCGCGCCTTTCGCGGCCAGCGTTTCTGCGAGGTGCCAGCCGAGACCGCTGTTGGCGCCGGTCACGACCGCGACCTTGCCGCCTTGCGCCGGGACGTGGCGCGCGCTCCATGCATGCATGTCTGTCTCCATCGGCGCGGCCGGTCGGCCGCCGCACGTAATCGTTACATTGAGTGGTGTAACGATAGTGCGGGCGGACGGAGCAGACAAGCGGAGGAATTAGACCGGCGCTTCTAGGACTGGCTGGCGGATAGCGTGGCGCCGCCAGCCTGGCGCACGGCCGGCAGGTGTTACCTGCTGCCGGCCAGCGCGAGTACCTCGGCGGCGGAGATCATGGCGGCGGCGTTCGCGGGAGCCGGACGCTCGGCCGGGCGGAACACTTCGTCGCCGCGATGGATGACCTGGCGCGACAGCGCGCAGGTGCCGGTGCGCTGCGCGAAGCGGCGGCGCCAGCGTTGCTCGCCGTAGTGACAGCGGCCGGGCTCGACCCAGCGGACGACGAGCAGCGTATCGGAACGTTCGAGGATTTCGACGTGGACGTCGGCGGGATCGAGCGCAGGCAGGGATTTGGAGGCCTTCATTTTGCCGTTTCCTAAAGCCCGTGCGGGTTCGGCCATGGCAGTGGGTGTCACTACCCAAGGGGGAATCCGTAGGGGTTTCCATGAGTGGTGCGCTAAATGTAAGCGTCTGTGACCGGAAAAAACATCCTGTCTGGCTCAAATTACCTTTTGCCGATTTAGAAACAATCCACGCTTATTTTCTTGAAAAACCACGAACAAAAAGCCCCGGACGGAAAGCCCGGGGCGGAAAATCGGCCCGCGCGCCGTGTCTGCTCGCCCAGTCACGGGATACATCGCCAGGGGGACGGAGGTGCCCGCAGGGATCCGGCGCGGGCGGGGAGGCGATGTACCGGAAGCGCGGTCCGGCAACACCATGATGGCGTGCGCCACCCGTTGGCACCCTGACGCGAACATGACTTTTTTGTCAGTTTGGCGCGGCCGCCGTCCCGAAGGCCGCTGAAGAATCGGCTGGAAGGCCCGCCGGTACTGGGTTTGCGCGAATCGAGAGGCCGGACTTCAACGTCGCTCGCACGCCGCATTCTTGCGTGCCGGACGGATTGATCCGCCCCGGGTAAATACTGAATCGCGATTTCGTGACAAACGGGCGATCCCTTCCTATGATTGGTTGGACCTTTAGTCCTTTGTGCCAATCGGCCGACTGGCGGCCGGCTTTTTCGGAGAGATGCTCATGAGATTGCAGGGCAAACGCGCGCTGGTGACGGCGGCCGGGCAGGGCATCGGCCGCGCGACCGCGCTGCGGTTCGCGAGCGAGGGCGCCGACGTGCTGGCGACCGACATCAACGAAGCGGCGCTGGTGCGGCTCGAGGCCGACGCCGAACGCGCGGGCGGCCGGCTGGTCACGCGGCGGCTCGACGTCACCGCCGCGAACGAGGTCGCGGCGCTCGCCGCGAGCGAACGTGCGTTCGACGTGCTGTTCAACTGCGCGGGCTACGTGCATCACGGCTCGATCCTCGAGTGCGACGAAGCCGCGTGGGCGTTCTCGCTGAACCTGAACGTCACGTCGATGTACCGGCTGATCCGCGCGCTGCTGCCCGCGATGCTCGAAGCCGGCGGCGGGTCGATCGTCAACATGGCGTCGGCCGCGTCGAGCGTGAAGGGCGTGCCGAACCGCTTCGTGTACGGCACCACCAAGGCGGCCGTGATCGGGCTGACCAAGGCGGTGGCCGCCGATTTCGTCGAGCGCGGCATCCGCTGCAACGCGATTTGCCCGGGCACGATCGAATCGCCGTCGCTGGAGCAGCGGATCGCCGACCAGGCGCGCACGCGCCACGTGTCCGCCGACGAGGTGCGCCAGGCGTTCGTCGCGCGCCAGCCGATCGGCCGTATCGGCAGCGCGGACGAAGTGGCCGCGCTCGCGCTGTACCTGGCGTCCGACGAAGCGTCGTTCACCACCGGCACGATTCACCTGATCGACGGCGGCTGGTCAAACTGACCGTGTCGAACTGACCGCCCCTTTCCGCTCACTTCCCCTTTCCGTTCAGACAACGCTATGAAACTGCTGAGATTTGGCGACAAACACCATGAAAAACCGGGCCTGCTCGATGCGCAGGGCCACATTCGCGACCTGTCCGGCGTGATCGACGACATCGCCGGCGACGCGCTGACGCCTGCGTCGCTCGCGCGGCTGCGCGACATTCCGCCTTCGTCGCTGCCGCTCGTCGAAGGCACGCCACGGCTCGGCGCGTGCGTCGGCCGTGTCGGCAAGTTCATCTGCATCGGGCTCAACTATTCGGATCACGCAGCCGAATCGGGGATGGAGGTGCCGAAGGAGCCCGTCGTGTTCGGCAAGTGGACGAGCGCGATCTCGGGCCCGAACGACGACGTCGAGATTCCGCGCGGCTCGGAGAAGACCGACTGGGAAGTCGAACTCGGCGTGGTGATCGGCCAGGGCGGCCGCTATATCGACGAAGCCGATGCGCTGTCGCACGTCGCCGGCTACTGCGTCGTGAACGACGTGTCGGAGCGCGAATACCAGCTCGAACGCGGCGGCACGTGGGACAAGGGCAAGGGCAACGACACGTTCGGCCCGATCGGCCCGTGGCTCGTGACGGCCGACGAAGTGCCCGATCCGCACGCGCTGCGGCTGTGGCTCGAGGTGGACGGCCACCGCTACCAGAACGGCACGACCGCGACGATGGTGTTCCGCGTGCCGCACCTGATCAGCTACCTGAGCCGTTTCATGAGCCTGCAACCGGGCGACGTGATCTCGACCGGCACGCCGCCGGGCGTCGGCCTCGGGCAGAAGCCGCCCGTCTACCTGCGCGCCGGACAGGTGATCACGCTCGGCATCGACGGGCTCGGCGAGCAGCGTCAGCGCACCGTGCAGGCCTGATTCCCTTCAACGGACGGTTCGTCATGCCTATCATTCGATCGATGCGCGTCCTCGACGTGCGCTTTCCGACCTCGCGCCAGCTCGACGGCTCCGACGCGATGAATCCGGACCCCGATTATTCGGCGGCCTACGTCGTGCTCGAAACCGACCGCGACGGGCTCGAAGGCCACGGGCTCACGTTTACCATCGGGCGCGGCAACGAAATCTGCTGCGCGGCGATCGACGCGATGCGTCACCTCGTCGTCGGCCTCGACCTCGACTGGATCCGAGAGGACATGGGCCGCTTCTGGCGGCACGTCACGTCGGACAGCCAGTTGCGCTGGATCGGCCCCGACAAGGGCGCGATCCATCTGGCGACGGGCGCCGTCGTCAATGCGGTGTGGGATTTGTGGGCGAAGGCCGTCGGCAAGCCGCTGTGGCGTCTCGTTGCCGACCTGAGCCCCGAGGAACTGGTGCGGGCGATCGACTTCCGCTACCTGACCGACTGCCTGAGCCCGGACGAAGCGCTCGACCTGCTGCGCCGGCAGGCGCCCGGCAAGGCCGCGCGGATCGCCGCGCTGGAGCGCGACGGCTACCCGTGCTACACGACGTCGGCCGGCTGGCTCGGCTACAGCGACGACAAGCTGCGCCGGCTGTGCCGCGAGGCGGTGGACGAAGGTTTCGAGTACGTGAAGCTGAAAGTCGGCGCGAACCTCGAGGACGACATCCGCCGCGTGACGATCGCGCGCGAGGTGATCGGCCCCGACCGCAAGCTGATGATCGACGCGAACCAGGTGTGGGAAGTCGACGAGGCGATCGACTGGGTGCGCGAACTCGCGTTCGCGCGGCCGTGGTTCATCGAGGAGCCGACGAGCCCCGACGACGTCGAGGGGCATCGCAAGATCCGCGAGGCGATCGCGCCGGTGCAGGTCGCGACCGGCGAGATGTGCCAGAACCGCGTGCTGTTCAAGCAGTTCATCGCGCGCGGCGCGATCGACGTCGTGCAGATCGACGCGTGCCGGCTCGGCGGCGTGAACGAGATTCTCGCGGTGATGCTGATGGCCGCGAAATACGGGCTGCCGGTGTGCCCGCACGCGGGCGGCGTCGGGCTGTGCGAGTACGTGCAGCACCTGTCGATGATCGACTACGTGTGCATTTCCGGTACGAAGGAAGGGCGCGTGACCGAGTACGTCGATCACCTGCACGAGCATTTCGTCGAACCGTGCGTGGTGCGCGGCGCGGCGTACATGCCGCCGACGGCGCCCGGTTTCTCGATCGAGATGAAGCCCGAATCGCTGGAGCAGTACCGGTTCCGCGGCTGACGCAGGGCAACGCACGACGGCGCGCCATGTGCATGGTGTGCGTCGTGGGCATCGTGCGCGGCGACAACATGAACGACGGAGACGCGAAGTGGATTTGAATCTGCAAGACAAGGTCGTGATCGTGACCGGCGGCGCGTCGGGTATCGGCGCCGCGATCTCGATGCGGCTGGCCGGCGAAGGCGCGGTTCCCGTGGTGTTCGCGCGCCACGCGCCGGACGACGGCTTCTGGCGCGAACTCACGCAGAAACAGCCGCGCGCCGCGTGCGTCACTGTCGAACTGCAGGACGACGCACAGTGCCGCGACGGCGTCGTGCAGACTGTCGCGCGCTTCGGCCGCATCGACGGCCTCGTCAACAACGCGGGCATCAACGACAGCATCGGGCTCGACGCCGGGCGCGATGCGTTCGTCGCGTCGCTCGAACGCAACCTGATCCACTACTACGTGATGGCGCACCACTGCGTGCCGCACCTGAAGGCGGCGCGCGGCGCGATCGTCAACGTCTCGTCGAAGACGGCCGTGACCGGGCAGGGCAACACGAGCGGCTATTGCGCGTCGAAGGGCGCGCAACTCGCGCTGACGCGCGAATGGGCGGTCGCATTGCGCAACGACGGCGTGCGCGTGAACGCGGTGATTCCGGCCGAGGTGATGACGCCGCTCTATCAGAACTGGATCGCCGGCTTCGACGATCCGCAAGCGAAGGTCGCGGAAATTGCCGGCAAGGTGCCGCTCGGCCAGCGCTTCACGACGGCCGACGAAATTGCCGATACAGCGGTGTTCCTGCTGTCGGAGCGTGCGTCGCACACGACGGGCCAGTGGCTGTTCGTCGACGGCGGCTACACGCATCTCGATCGTGCGATCAGCTGAGGGCCGCGCTCCATGCAACCCGGCCTGAACCCGAACACCAACGCCACGCCGCCGCTGATCGCGCTGACCGGCATCGGCAAGCGCTTTCCGGGCGTGCAGGCGCTCGACGATTGCCGTTTCGACCTGCGCGCGGGCGAAGTGCATGCGCTGATGGGCGAGAACGGCGCCGGCAAGTCGACGCTGATGAAGATCCTCGCGGGCGTCTACCAGCGCGACGCGGGCGAGATCCGGATGGACGGCCGCCCGGTGGAGATCGCCGACCCGCGTGCCGCGCAGGCGCTCGGCATCGGCATCATCCATCAGGAGCTGAACCTGATGAACCACCTGAGCGTCGCGCAGAACATCTTCATCGGCCGCGAGCCGCGCGGCCGCTTCGGCGTGTTCGTCGACGAAGAGAAACTCAACCGCGACGCGGCCGCGATCTTCCAGCGGATGCGGCTCGATCTCGACCCGCGCACGCCGGTCGGCCGGCTGACGGTCGCGAAGCAGCAGATGGTCGAGATCGCGAAGGCGCTGTCGTTCGACTCGCGCGCGCTGATCATGGACGAGCCGACCGCCGCGCTGAACAACGCGGAAATCGCCGAGCTGTTCCGCATCATCCGCGACCTGCGCGCGCACGGCGTCGGCATCATCTACATCTCGCACAAGATGGACGAGCTGCGCCAGATCGCCGATCGCGTGACCGTGATGCGCGACGGCAAGTATGTCGCGACCGTGCCGATGGCCGACACGTCGATGGAATCGATCATCTCGATGATGGTCGGCCGCCAGCTCGATACGGAAAGCCGCACGCCGCCCGATACGTCCGGGAACGAGATTGCGCTCGAAGTGCGCGGGCTGTCGCGCGGCCGCGCGATCCGCGACGTCGGCTTCACGCTGCGGCGCGGCGAGATTCTCGGCTTCGCCGGGCTGATGGGCGCGGGCCGCACCGAAGTCGCGCGCGCGGTGTTCGGCGCGGACCCGGTCGATGCGGGCGAGATCCGCGTGAACGGCCGGGCCGTGACGATCCGCACACCGGCCGACGCGGTGAAATACGGCATCGGCTACCTGTCCGAGGATCGCAAGCACTTCGGGCTCGCGGTCGGGATGGACGTGCAGAACAACATCGCGCTGTCGAGCATGCGCCGCTTCGTGCGCCGCGGCCTGTTCCTCGATGCGCGCGGGATGCGCGACGCCGCGCAGTCGTACGTGCGGCAGCTCGCGATCCGCACGCCATCGGTCGCGCAGCCCGCGCGGCTGTTGTCGGGCGGCAACCAGCAGAAGATCGTGATCGCGAAATGGCTGCTGCGCGACTGCGACATCCTGTTCTTCGACGAGCCGACGCGCGGCATCGACGTCGGCGCGAAAAGCGAGATCTACAAGCTGCTCGACGCGCTCGCCGCCGACGGCAAGGCGATCGTGATGATCTCGTCGGAATTGCCCGAGGTGCTGCGCATGAGCCACCGGATTCTCGTGATGTGCGAAGGCCGCGTGACCGGCGAATTGCGCGCGGCCGACGCCACGCAGGAAAAGATCATGCAGCTCGCGACGCAGCGCGAGTCGACCGTGTTGTCCTGATTGTCCCGATTCAGACGCCTAACGATCATGTCCAACGATACGCATCCCGTTCCGCCCCTTGCCACCGGCGACACGCCGGTCGCCGCGTCGAGCCTGAAATCGCGCTTCTTCAACCCGGCCGCGCGGCAGAAGCTGCTCGCGTTCGCGAGCCTCGTGCTGCTGATCGTGTTCTTCAGCTTCGCGTCGTCGAACTTCCTCGAAGTCGACAACCTCGTGTCGATCCTGCAGGCCACCGCCGTGAACGGCGTGCTGGCCGTCGCCTGCACGTACGTGATCATCACGTCCGGCATCGACCTGTCGGTCGGCACGCTGATGACGTTCTGCGCGGTGATGGCCGGCGTCGTACTGACGAAATGGGGGATGCCGCTGCCGCTCGGGATTCTGGCCGCGTTGTGCTTCGGCGCGCTGTCGGGCTGCGTGTCGGGCTTCGTGATCGCGAAGATGAAGGTGCCGCCGTTCATCGCGACGCTCGGCATGATGATGCTGCTCAAGGGGCTGTCGCTCGTGATCTCGGGCACGCGGCCGATCTACTTCAACGACACGCCGGGCTTCACGTCGATCGCGCAGGATTCGCTGATCGGCAACCTCATTCCCGCGCTGCCGATTCCCAACGCGGTGCTGATCCTGTTTCTCGTCGCGATCGGTGCGTCGATCGTGCTGAACCGGACCATCTTCGGCCGCTACACGTTCGCGCTCGGCAGCAACGAGGAGGCGCTGCGGCTGTCCGGCGTGAACGTCGATGCGTGGAAGATCGCCGTCTATACGTTCAGCGGCGCGGTGTGCGGGATCGCCGGCCTGCTGATCGCGTCGCGGCTGAACTCGGCCCAGCCGGCGCTCGGGCAGGGCTACGAGCTCGATGCGATCGCGGCCGTCGTGATCGGCGGCACGTCGCTGTCGGGCGGCGCGGGCAGCATCGTCGGCACCATCATCGGCGCGTTCATCATGAGCGTGCTGACCAACGGCCTGCGCATCATGTCGGTCGCGCAGGAATGGCAGACGGTCGTGACGGGCGTGATCATCATTCTCGCCGTCTACGTGGACATCCTGCGCCGGCGTCGCCGCTGACGCCGATACCGAGGCGCCAGCGCATGGGCTTCACCGCCGGCCGGGCCGGCATTTCAGTCGATACCAACCAAGGAGACGCGAAGTGATCAGGAGCAAGGTGTTGAACGCGATCGTCGGGCTGACGTTCGCCGCGGGCGTCACGGCCGGCGCGCAGGCGCAGGAAACCTATATCCCGCTGATCTCGAAAGGCTTCCAGCATCAGTTCTGGCAGGCCGTGAAATCGGGCGCGACGCAGGCCGCGAGGGATTACAAGGTGAAGGTGACGTTCGAAGGGCCCGAAACCGAGGCGATGGTCGACAAGCAGATCGACATGCTGTCGGCCGCGATCGCGAAGAAGCCGGCCGCGCTCGGCTTCGCGGCGCTCGACAGCAAGGCCGCGCTGCCGCTCCTGAAGAAGGCGCAGGCCGAGAAGATCCCGGTGATCGCGTTCGACTCGGGCGTGGACAGCGACATTCCGGTGACGACGGCCGCGACCAACAACAAGGCCGCGGCCGCCCTTGCGGCCGACAAGCTCGCCGCGCTGATCGGCGACGAAGGGCAGGTGGCGGTGGTCGCGCACGACCAGACGAGCCGCACCGGCATCGACCGCCGCGATGGCTTCCTCGACCGGATGAAATCGGCGCACCCGAAGGTGCAGGTCGTGACCGTGCAGTACGGCGAAGGCGACCAACTGAAATCGACCGAAGTGACGAAGTCGATCCTGCAGGCGTATCCGAAGCTCAAGGGGCTGTTCGGCACCAACGAAGGTTCGGCGATCGGCGTGGTCAACGGCGTGCGCGAGATGAAGCGCAAGGTCGTGATCGTCGGCTACGATTCCGGCAAGCAGCAGAAGGACGCGATCCGCAGCGGGCTGATGGCCGGCGCGATCACGCAGAACCCGATCGGGATCGGCTACAAGACGGTCGAGGCGGCCGTGAAGGCGATCAAGGGCGAGAAGCTGCCGAAGGTCATCGATACCGGGTTCTACTGGTACGACAAGACCAATATCGACGATCCGAAGATCGCGGCGGTGTTGTACGACTGAACGTGGCGGACGGGCGGGGGCGACGAAGCGGGCCGTCGCCGCCGCGGTGATTGAACACGAGGGCATCATGGGCGCAGTGCGTATCGATTCGCATCAGCACTTCTGGCGTTATCGCGCGGCCGACTATCCGTGGATCGGCCCCGGGATGGGCGTGCTCGCACGCGACTACCTGCCCGACGAACTGTGGCCGCAGATGCGTGCGCAGGCGCTCGGCGCGTCGATCGCGGTGCAGGCGCGCGCCGGCCGTGACGAGACGGCGTTCCTGCTCGATCTGGCGCGCGACGATGCACGCATCGCGGCGGTGGTCGGCTGGGAGGATCTCGGTGCGCCGGCGCTGGCCGACCGTGTCGCCGAGTGGCGCAGCCCGAAGCTGCGCGGCTTTCGTCACCAGGTGCAGGACGAAGCCGACGTCGGCGCGTTCGTCGCCGATCCCGCTTTCAATCGCGGTGTCGCCTGGCTGCAGGCGAACGGCTATGTGTACGACGTGCTCGTGTTCGAGCGCCAGTTGCCGGACGTCCGTGCGTTCTGCGCGCGGCACGATGCGCACTGGCTCGTGCTCGATCACGTCGGCAAGCCGGCGCTCGCCGAGTTCGAGCGCGACGCCACCGCGCTCGCGCGCTGGCGCGCGTCGCTGCGGGAGCTGGGTGCGCTGCCGCACGTCGCGTGCAAGCTGTCGGGGCTCGTGACCGAGGCCGACTGGCGGCGCGGCCTGCGTGGCCAGGACATCCGGCATATCGAGCAGTGCCTCGACGCGGCGCTCGACGCGTTCGGCCCGCAGCGGCTGATGTTCGGATCGGACTGGCCCGTGTGCCTGCTCGCGGCGTCGTATGACGAGGTCGCGTCGCTGGTCGAACGCTGGGCCGAAGCGCGCCTGTCGGCGGCCGAGCGGGGCGCGTTGTGGGGCGGCACGGCCGCGCGTTGCTACGCGGTGCCGGGCGATGTGAAGCGCGGCATATAAAATAGGCGCGAACGGTCTGTGCGATTTGACAGGCCGTCCGGAACGAAACCGATTACCAGCGTCAACGTATGTCCATCCAGCCGATTCAGAACCGCCGCCTCTACCAGCAGATCGCCGACAAGCTCAGTGCGATGATCGAGTCCGGCGATTTCCCGCCGGGCAGCTATCTGCCGCCCGAGCGCGAACTCGCCGAACGGTTCGGCGTGTCGCGCACGTCGGTGCGCGAGGCGCTGATCGCGCTCGAAGTGAACGGACTCGTCAGCGTGCGCGTCGGCGACGGCGTGAAGGTGCGCCATCCCGAAGCGGCCGCGGCGCCCGAACCCGCGCCGGCTCCCGACGCGACGGTCGCACCGTTCTCGATCGTCGAGATCGATCCCGAGCTCGGCATCGCGCTCGATCTCGACACCGAAATCCCGCCGTTCGCGCTGCTGCAGGCGCGCCGGCTGATCGAGCCGGAAGCCGCGTCGCTGGCCGCGAAGCACGGCTCGGACGCGCAGATCGAAGGCATCCACGAAGCGTTCCTGCGCAACCAGGACGACAACCGCAGCGGCTCGCTCACGCACCCGGGCGACCGGCTGTTCCATATCCGCATCGCGGAGGCGAGCGACAACGCCGCGTATGCGCTGATGATCAAGCAGTTGCTCGCGCACAAGTACGACCTGATGTTCCAGCGGCTGCAGTCGCTGTACATGCCGAACGACATGCCGCACCGGTCGGAGCTCGAGCATCGCGCGATCCTCGATGCGATCCGTGCGCGCGACCCCGACGCCGCGCGCCGTGCGATGGCCGAGCATCTCGATGAAGTGATTCGCATCTTTGGCCGCGCGCTCGACTGAGCGTGCGAATCGATTCGCTGCAGGGTCGGCCGCGGTGGACGCGATGCGGCACGGTTCCGGGTGCCGATACGGCCACCGTCCCGCGCGAGGACACCGGCCGTCGGTATAGAACGAACGCCGCGATGCGAGCGACGCGTGCCGGCCCGCCGGCATGCCGCTCGCGCGCCGAATGGAGTGTGACGAATGCGCGTGAACGATTGCCATAATTTCCACGACTTCCGCGAACTGGCGAGGCGGCGGTTGCCGGGGCCGATCTTCAATTACATCGACGGTGCGGCCGACGATGAAACCACGTATCGACGCAACACGAGCGCATTCGAAAGCTGCGATCTGGTGCCGAACGTGCTGCGCGGCGTGCGCGATGTCGATCTGTCGGTGACGGTCATGGGGCAAAAGCTCGGCATGCCGGTTTATTGTTCGCCGACCGCGCTGCAACGCCTGTTTCATCATGACGGCGAGCGGGCCGTCGCCGCCGCGGCCGCGAAATTCGACACGATGTTCGGCGTGTCGTCGCTCGGCACCGTGAGCCTGGAAGAAGCCCGCGCGATCAGCCAGGGTCCGCAGGTCTACCAGTTCTACTTTCACAAGGATCGCGGCCTCAACCGCGAGATGATGAACCGCTCGAGGGAGGCCGGCGTGAACGTGATGATGCTGACGGTGGACAGCATCACCGGCGGCAATCGCGAGCGCGACAAGCGCACCGGCTTCTCGATTCCGTTCCGGCTGACGCTCGCGGGGCTGACCGAGTTCGCGTTGAAGCCGGCCTGGGCGGTCAACTATCTGACCCACGAGCGGTTCCGTTTGCCGCAGCTCGACCGGCACGTCGACATGGGCGGCGGCGCGATGTCGATCAGCCGCTACTTCACGGACATGCTCGATCCGTCGATGTCATGGGACGACGTCGCCGCGATGGTGCGCGAGTGGAACGGGCAGTTTTGCCTGAAAGGCGTGATGTCGGTCGACGACGCCCGCAGGGCGGCGGACATCGGTTGCACTGGCATCGTGTTGTCGAACCACGGCGGGCGGCAGTTGGACGGTTCGCGCGCCGCGTTCGACCAGCTCGCCGAGGTGGTCGACGCGGTGGGCGACCGGATCGACGTGATGATGGATGGCGGCGTGCAGCGGGGTTCGCACGTACTGAAGGCGCTGGCGCTGGGGGCGAAGGCCGTCGGGCTGGGGCGTTATTACCTGTTCCCGCTCGCCGCCGCCGGGCAGCCCGGCGTCGAGCGCGCGCTGCAACTGATGCGCACGGAGATCGAACGCGACATGCGGCTGATGGGCTGCGCATCCGTCGCGCAGCTCGGGCGAAACCAGCTGCGTTTTCGCTGACGGCGGGTTTCGGCGCCATCCCGGCCTGCGTGCCGGCGCCGGCATCGCCCGCTCAGAAGCGGTCCGCGCGATACGGTGCCGGGTCGGTGAACGGCGCCTCGCCGGTCATCATCTCGGCCAGCAGGCGGCCGCTGACCGGGCCGAGCGTCAGCCCGTGATGGTTGTGCCCGAACGCGAACCACAGCCCGCGATGCGCGGGCGCGGGGCCGATCACCGGGCGCATGTCGGGCGTGCACGGCCGGAAGCCGAGCCACGGATGCGGGTCGAGCCGCTCGCCGAAACCGAACACCGGCCGCGCGACGCGTTCGGCGCGTTCGAGCTGCACACCCGTGGGCGGAAGCCCGCGCCGCGCGATCTCGACGCCGGTCGTCAGCCGCAGCCCGCGCCGCATCGGCGCGATCACATAACCGTATTCGCGATCGACGATCGGCGCCGACGGCACGCCGCGCGCGGACGGCGCGTAGTGCATGTGGTAGCCGCGCTTCTCGCGCAGCGGGATCTTGTAGCCGAACTTGCCGAACACCGTGTCGGACCACGGGCCGAGCGCGACGACGACGGCCGGCGCGGCCGCCGGGCCGTCGTCGGTGCGCACCTGCCAGCCGGGCGACAGCGCGTCGAGGCTCGCGGCGTCGCCGGTCAGCAGCGTGCCGCCGCCCTGCACGAACAGGTGCGCATACGCTTTGACGAGCGCGGCCGGATCGACGACGCTTTTCGGGTCGAGCCAGTGCAGCGCGCCGCAGAAGCCCGGTGCGAGGCTCGGTTCGTGCGCGCGCAGCGCGGCCGCATCGAGCGGCGTGATGCCGAGCCCGTGGCGGCGCGCGGTGAGGCCGGCCTCGGCCACGCCGCGTTCGAATGCGGCCGGCGTGCGGAACGCTTCCAGCCAGCCACTGGCGCGGACCAGTTCGCCGGCGCCGGCCCGCGCGATCAGCGCATCGTGTTCGACGATGCAGCGCTCGATCAGCGGCAGCATGTCGCGCGAGGCCGCTGCGTGACGCGGCGGCGCCGATTCCCACCAGAACCGTGCGAGCCACGGCGCGAACGCGGGCAGCGACGCGCTGTGCCAGTAGAGATCGGTGGAGCGGTTCAGCGCATAGCGCATCAGCGTGAACGGGCTGCGCGGGAACGGATACGGTTCGACCGACGAGCGCTCGATCAGCCCGGCATTGCCGAAGCTCGTGCCTTCGCCGGGCGCGCCGCGATCGACGAGGGCGACCTTGCGGCCGCGATCCTGCAGGTGCAGCGCGGCGGAGACGCCGACGATGCCGGCGCCGAGAACGATGACGTCGAAATCCATCGATGGTGAGTGACGGTTGGCGGGGCGCTTGCCCGCGGTGCGGCGCGCGCGCCCGGTTGGAGAATGTTCGAGCTGAAAGCATACTCGCGGCGGCGCGCGGCACCAAGGGGCGCGTCGCTAACGGAGCATGTCGGCCCATGCGGCCGAGAACTGCCGGGCGGCGTCGAAGCACACCGCGTCGTCGCTGGGTGCACCGATCAATTGCACCCCGACCGGCAGTTCGCCCGATGCGAAGCACGGCGCGCTGACGACCGGCAGTCCCGCGAACGAGATCGGTTGCGTCAGCAGGCCGAGCGTCTTCGCGGGTTCGAGTGCGACGCCGTTGACATCGACGGTCGCGTCGGTGATGCGCGGCGCTGCACAGGGCGTCGCGGCCGCGAGCAGCAGGTCGTAGCGCGCGAACAGCACCGCGATGCGCGCACGCCAGGCGGCACGGTGGGCAAGCGCGCGCCGATACGCGGTGTCGGACGTCGCGAGGCCGGCAGCGAGGCGCGACCGCAGGCGTTCGGAGACGAGCGCCGCCGGCGCGTCGACCAAGCCGTGATGGGCGCGCGCGAGCTCCACGTTCGAGATCACGAGCGCCGCTTCGCGCACGTGCGCGACTTCGTCGCTGGCGACGGCTACTGTTTCGTCCGCTCGCAGGCAGGCCGCTGCACGTCGGACAGCGCGTTGCGCATCCGCATCGGCATGTGTTTCGAAATCGCCGGCCAGTACGGCGACGCGAAGCGGGGCGGCCGGATCGCGCGGCCGTTGCGCGTGCGGTACATGCGCTTCGCGCAGCGTGTCATACAGCACCGCAAGATCGTCGACATCGTTCGCGAACCCGCCGACGGTATCGAGCGAGTCGGCATACGGCAGGCAGCCGGCCCGCGACAGCCGTCCGTCGCCGGGCCGGAACCCCCATACGCCGCACAGCGCCGCCGGTGCGCGGATCGAGCCGTTGGTATCGCTGCCGAGCGCGAGCGGCACGTAGCCGGCGGCGACCGCGGCGGCCGAGCCGCTCGACGAGCCGCCTGTCATGCGTGTCGGGTCGGCCGGCAGGCGCACCGCGCCGTAGTGCGGATTCACGCCGGTGGCGCCGCACGCGAGTTCATCCATCTGCGTCGCCCCTATGGGGACCGCGCCGGCCGCGCACATTCGCGCAACGATCGTCGCATCGGCGACGGCGGGCGGCAACGCCGCGCGCGCCGGCGATCCGGCAACCGTCGTATAACCCGCCACGTCGATGTTCCACTTCACGAGGAACGGCACGCCGGCCAGCGGGCCCGGGTCGCGTCCGGCCCACACGAGGCGGTCGATGCGCAGCGCATCGCACCGTGCTCGCTCGTCGAAGGTGGCTGCGCACGCGTTGATCGCGCTGTCGCGGGCGGCGATGTCGGCGAGCACGGCTTGCACGAGCGACATCGCGCTCACCTGCCCGGCGCGCACCTTCGCCGCCAACGCCAGCGCGCTGCGCATCGATGGCGCCGCGCTCACGTGCGCACCATGAGCCGGCGCGGAATCGACAGGATCAGCGCAGCGGCGGCGAACAGCGTGAAGGCGAGCAGCGCCACACCGAGCTCGGTGCTGCCCGTCAATCCGGTTGCATAGCCCATCAGCGTCGGGCCGACGAACCCCGCGACGGCCGCGCCGATGTTGACGAGCCCGGCGCCGCCCGCGGCCGCTTCTCCCGCGAGAATTCGCGACGGCAGGCTCCAGAACATCGCGAGCGTGCTCATGATGCCGGCCACGCCGACGGTCAGGCACGCGACCGCGAGCACGGGATGCGTGCGCATGCCGAGGCTCGCGAGCAGCGCGATGCCGCCGATCGCGACAGGCAGCGCCGTATGCCAGCGGCGCTCGCCGGTCCGCACCGAATGCTGCGCGTTCGCGACCATCGCGACCGACGCGACCAGGTACGGGATCGCGCTGACCAGGCCGATCTGGAGGTTGCTCAACGACCCGAGCGCCTTGATCATCGTCGGCATCCAGAACACGAGCCCGTAGTTGCCGACGTTGTAGAGGAACGACGTCGCGAACAGCAGCCACAGGGTCGGCTCGCGCAGCGCGGCGCCGAGGCGGGTGCGCTTGCCGGCCGCTTCCTGCGCCATCTCCGCGTGAATCATCCGCTTTTCCGTATCGGTCAGCCAGGTTGCATCGTCGATCCGCTCCGTGACACGGGCGAGCAGGTACACCCCCAGCACGATGGCCGGCAGACCTTCGATCAGGAACATCCACTGCCAGCCGCGCAGCCCGAAGCCGCCGTGCGTGGCGTCCATGATCCAGCCGGACAGCGGGCCGCCGACGATCACGCCGAGCGGCATCGCGAGAAACAGAAACGCCATGACCTTCGCGAGCCGGTGCGACGGAAACCACACGCTGAAGTACGCGATCACGGCCGGAAAGAAGCTCGCTTCGGTCACGCCGAGCAGGAAGCGCAGCGCGTAGAAGCTCGCGGTGTCGCGGGTCGTGAGCGTGGCGACCGACACGATGCCCCACGTCAGCATCGAGCCGGCGAGACAGCGCTTCACGCCGATCCGCCGCACGAGCCAGCCGGCCGGCACCTGCAGCAGCAGGTAGCCGACGAAGAACAGGCCCGCACCCACGCCGTACGCAGCGTCCGTGAGGTGCAGGTCCGTCACCATCTGCAGCTTCGCAAAGCCGACGTTGACGCGGTCGAGATAGCCGAAGAAATAGCAGACCAGGATCAGCGGAATGATGCGCCGGCTCAGGCGTGCATACAGTGCATCGAGGCCGGGGGCGGCGGCTTGCGCGTGCGCCGGCGGGCCGGCTTGCATGCCGCGCGGCGTGGCGGCACCGTTGGGATTCGTCATGGTGACTCCGTGCAGGTGGCCTTCGGGGCGGCTGCCGCGACCACGCGACCGCGCGCCGCCGATCGGCCGGTTCTAGATGTCGCGGCGCAGCGCCCGGCCGGGACGCGTGCCGGTGTGCCGGCCATGTTCGAGCACGGCCTGCCCGTTGACGAACACGTGCTCGATGCCTTCGGGGCGCAGCGTCGGGCTCGCGAATGTCGCACGGTCGATCACGCGGACGGGGTCGAACACGACGAGATCGGCGTAATGACCGACCGTGAGCCGTCCACGTTGGGCGATGCCGAACTGCTCGGCGGTGAGGCCCGTCATTTTGCGCACCGCGGTTTCGAGCGGGAACAGGCCGCGCTCGCGGGAGAATTCTCCGAGCACGCGCGGGAACGTGCCCCACAGCCGCGGGTGTGGGCGCATGTCGTTGGGCAGGCCGTCGGAGCCGACCATCGTCAGTTCGTGACGAACGATGCGCTCGACATCCGCTTCGTCCATCACGAAGTAGATCGCGCCGGCGGGGCGCAGCGCGTCGATCGCGGCGTCGACCGAATCGCCGAACAGCGGCAGCAGTTCATGGAAGTCGCGGCCCGCGAGTTCGGGGCGCGGCTTCGACCACGCGAGGATCACGCGGGACGACTGATGGATGCGATCCGCGCGCAGCATCGTCGACGTGGCCGGATACGGATGGCAGTCGAGACACAGCGGTTGACGCGTGCGCTGCGCGTCGATATGCGCGAGCGTTTCGACCGAGCGGCCGTGATTGGCCTTGCCGGCCACCTTGTGATGCGACAGCACGACGCGCACATCGAGCGCGCGCCCGATCAGGAACGCTTCGTCGAGCGACGCGATGATCGCGTCGGTTTCGTCGCGCAGGTGCGTCGCGAAGACACCGCCCGTCTCGCGCAACGGTGCGCACACGTCGATCAGTTCGTCCGTCGTCGCGGCTGCCGCGGGCGGATAGAAGGTGCCCGACGAGACGCCGAACGCACCGGCCGCCATCGCTTCGCGCACGTCGGCCGCCATCGCCGCGATTTCGGCCGCGTTGGCTGCGCGGTCGAGATCGGCCATGTGCCGCACGCGCAGCGTCGAGTGGCCGATCAGGGCCGCCGTATTGACGGCGGCGGGCGTTGCGTCGAGCGCGTCGAGATAGGCGCGAAAGGACGGGAAGCGGAACGCCTGCCACGCGCCCAGCAGGTCGAGCGGCTGCGGCACGTCCCTTTCGGCGAGCAGCGGCGCGAGGCTGATGCCGCAGTTGCCGGCGATCACCGTCGTGACGCCTTGCGCGACCTTCGGCTCGACGTCGGGATCGGTCAGCACGAACGCGTCGTCGTGCGTGTGGCTGTCGATGAAGCCCGGCGCGACGACGAGGCCGCTCGCATCGACCGTATGCGCGGCCGTCGCACCGCCCAGGTCGCCGATCGCCGCGATGCGCGTGCCGGTCACGCCGAGATCGGCTTCGAAGCGTGCGGCCCCGGTGCCGTCGATCAACTCGCCGCGACGCAGGATCACGTCGAAATGCATGGTGGTTCCTCCGGAATCCGTCCGGATTCGGGGCGTTACCCGTTTCCGTCGTTCATGTTCGCCCCCATCGTCCCCAGCCATTTTTCGGGTGTCCAATGCCGTTCCGCTCGCGATTCATGCGAAACCGGCATCAATGCGGCGCGCCGCCGTGCCGCTCGCGGCGTCACGCGAACGACGCCTTCACCAGCGCCTGGAGGTCGCCCGCGAAGCTGGACATCGAAATGCCGCGATGCCGAACGATGCCGACCGTGCGCTCGATCGTCGGGCTCGCGATCGGCACCGCGCGCACCGCCGGCGAGCCGTACGCACGCAGTGCGCTCTCGGGCAGGATCGCGCAGCCGACCCCGGCCGCCACCAGCGCCGCGACGCACGAGATGTGCTCGACTTCGTAGAACCAGCGGGTTCGCACCGCTTCCTGGCCCATCAGCATTTCGAGCAGCAGGCGGTTGCCGCTGTCGCGACCGCCGATGATCAGCTTCGCATGGCGCAACTCCCCGAGCGTGACGGCGTCCGCGCGCGCCAGCGGATCGTCGTTGTGCGCCGCGAGCACGTAACGGTCGGTGAAGAGCGGTTCGAACAGGAGATCGTCGTCGTCACCGGGATGCAGGCTCACGCCGAATTCGGCGATGCCCGCGCGCACCTGCGACAGCACGAAGTCATGATTGCCGTCGAGGATCTGCACGGCGACGTGCGGATACTTTGCGGCGTAGTGACGCAGTACGTCGGGAAGCGCCTGCGCGACGATCGTCGGGATCGACGCGAGCCGCACCTTGCCGTAACGTTTTTGCGCGATGTCCTGGATCGACGACAGCATCATGCCGAGCTGCGCGATCTGCTCGCGCGCCATCGGCAGGAACTGGCGGCCGACACCCGTCAACGTCACGCTTCGCGTGGTGCGCTGGAACAACTCGACGCCGAGCGTCTGCTCGAGCTTCTGGATGCGGCGCGACAGCCCCGGCTGGGTCAGGTTCAGTTTTTCCGCCGCGCGATGGAACGTGCCGAGTTCCGCGACGGCGACGAATGCTTCGAGTTCCGAGTTTTCGATTTTCATGACGCTCCGTTGTGCAGGCTGGATCCGGCATTCCGACGTATGGCCGCGGGACGAGCGGACATTCTCGTCGATATCGATTCATTGTCCACCGCGTGGCCCGTACGGCAGTGGAGCGTACATGCATGGCGGATCGAGCCGTTTGACGCCCGCGAGATGCTTGAATGCGTGACTGGCGGATGGATGAAGTTTGCCGTGAGCCGGGGTTCAATCCGCAGATCAATGTGCCGATGCCGACACCGGACCGCCGTGGGTTGCCGCAACACCGGTTCAGCATGCTTTCCGGCAGGATTCGCGGGTGTATCCCACTGGTTTGGGATACGAATTTTTACCTAAGATGGAAGGAATCGTGCGCGTGATACGGTGCCTGCACGCGCATGGCAAGCCGGAGGCGGGAGGCAGGGCCGGGAACGACTGCAGCAGATGTTTCCATCATGGATGCAAGTGTGTGCGCGGCGGCTGCGAGTCTTGCAGTCGCATCGACGCCAGCGTGTGCGGCGGCATTCGCCGCGCGAAAGGCGTCCGGCCAGTGGGGCCGAGTCGCCACGTTCCGCCATGCGCTTGCCGCAATCGTTTGCGTTCTGAGCGCCGTACCGGTCATCGCCGGCGCGCCTGCCGTGATGGACGAGACCCCGGTCGATGCGGTGCAGGTTGCCACCACCGCCACGCCGGCCGGCCCAACGGGTCCCGCCATTTCGTCACACGACACGGCCGTGCGCCAGGTCGTGCTCGGCATCATCAGCTTCACGCGCTGGCCGACGACGCCCGTCCGCCTGCATCTGTGCGTCACCGGGCGGCCCGACTACGCGCGCGGCCTGACCGACACGCTGCAGGCCGGCTCGACGTTGCTCGACGTGCAACGCGTGCGCTTCGACGATCCGTCGCTCGGCATGGCCTGCGACGTCGTCTATCTCGGCACCTTGAGCAACGACGAGCGCGCGCGGGTGAGAGCCGCGTTGGCCGGCCATCCGGTGCTGACGATCGCGGAACACGACCCGTCCTGCACCGCGGGCGGCATGTTCTGCCTCGACGTCGACGGCGATCGCGTGTCGTTCGACATCAATCTCGACGCCGTCGCGCGCAGCGGCGTGCGCGTGCATCCGAACGTCCTCAATCTGGCGCGACGGCCGGTGACGCCATGACACGCTCCGCGCCTCCCATTCGCGCTTCGCGCCCGCCGCGCCCGACGCTGCAAAGCGTGCTGCGTCGCGCGCACCTGCGCCTCGCGTTCGTCGCCGTGACGATGGCCGCCGTGTCGTTGATCGTCGTCGCCGTGATCGCGTTGCGCGCGTATGCCGGCAACAACCTGAACCTGCTGGCGCGCTCGCTCGGGTATACGGTCGAGGCGGCGCTCGTGTTCGGCGATCGCGTCGCGGCGAACGAGGCGATCGGGATGATCGCCGGCGACGAGGACGTCGCGCAGGTGGTCGTCACCGACAGCAAGGGACAACTGTTCGCCACGTGGCAGTTGCCGGCCGGAAACGGCCTCGCGCGACTCGAGCGCGCGGTGGCCGACGTGGCGCTGCCGGGGCCGGTGACCGTTCCGGTGATGCACGACGGCATCATCGTCGGCCACGTCGTCGTGCGCGGCCGCGGCCACCAGTTCTTCGGCTTCCTGCTCGGCGGCGTCGGCGGCATTCTCGGCTGCCTGGCCGTCAGCGTGTTCGGCGCGTACGTCAGTTCGAAACGCCTGCTGCGCGACATCGTTTCGCCGCTGCGCGCGCTGGCTGGCGTCGCGCACGCGGTGCGGCGCGAGCGTGCGTTCGCGCGGCGCGTCGAGCCGGCGGCGATCGCGGAACTGAACCAGCTCGGCGACGACTTCAACGCGCTGCTCGACGAATTCGAAGACTGGCAGAACACGCTGCGCGACGAGAACGCGTCGCTCGAGCACAAGGCGACGCACGATGCGCTCACGGGGTTGCCCAACCGCGTGCAGTTCGAGTCGCGCCTCGCGCTTGCGCTTTGCGAGGCCACGTTGACGGGGCAGCGGGTCGCCGTCCTCTATCTCGACTGCGACCGCTTCAAGGAGATCAACGATGGTTTCGGTCACGACGCCGGGGACGCGGTGCTGATCGACATCGCATCGCGGCTGCGCACGCGGGTGCGCGAGACCGATCTCGTCGCGCGCCTGGGCGGCGACGAATTCGCGGTGATGCTGGCGGCGGTGCCTGAAGCGGGCAGCGTGTGCCGGATCGCCGACGAGATTTTGTCCGGCATGGCGCCGTCGATCGAGCTGTCCGACGGCCGCGTGGTGGCCACCATGATGAGTGCCGGCGTTGCGCTGTATCCCGATCACGCGTTGGACGCGAGCGGCTTGCTGCGCGCGGCGGATATCGCGATGTACCGCGCCAAGCGTGCGCGGCCGGGATCGTGGCAGTTGGCGGAGAGCGTTGCAGGGCCGGTTTGAGCTCGATCGACTCGCGCCGCGGGCGAGGCCGCGGCGGCGGTTAAAAGAAGCGTCTGCAGGGCGGGCGCGATGGAAGGGGAGGCAAAATGAACCACTCGTTTCCTGTGAGCACCGGGCGGACGTGCGTCGGGAGCGCGCTGCTGCTGTGCATGCTGCTGGTGGGCTGCCAGACGCCGCCGCCGCTTCATCGGGGGCTGACGCAGACGCAGGTGACGGCGCTGAAGTCGGCCGGGTTCCAGGAGACTGGACAGGGATTCGAATTCGGGTCGACCGGGCCGATCCTGTTCGATTTCGACCGGTACAACCTCAAGCCGGATGTGCGGCGGATCGTTGAACGGATCGGGCGGACCTTGCGGTCGGCGGGGATCAACGGAGTGCGCGTTTATGGGTACTCGGATGACGAGGGGACGGCTGCTTACGATGCCGAGTTGTCCAGGCGGCGAGCGGAAGTCGTTGCGGTCGAGCTGGTTGACGTCGGGCTGGATGCGAAGCGGATTGCGATCGTCGGGAAAGGGAAGCTCGACCCGGTCGGGGATAACAGGACGCCGGCAGGGCGGGCGCAGAATCGGCGGGCGGCGATCGTGGTTTCGCCGCGATGAGGGAGGCGCCGGGATGGCGATTGCACGCCTGCCGACCAGGAGGTCGTCTCTAGTATGTTCGTTCAAACACTGACCCGGGAAGGCCTTGGCGCGGTCAGTCTCAACTGTTTCCCGCCATTGTCACGCGGATACTCCAGCATCCGTTGATCGCCGCCGTGCCCCGCGCCGTGCGGCTTGTCGAGACATGCGGGGTGACACGGTTTCCATTGCCGACCGTCGTGCTGCCCGGCCGTGGGCGACCGCGGTCTCGCGTCCGGCTGCCGGTCCGTTTTTCCGATTTTAAGGGTCGGAAAGCAAACGTTTGCCGGAGACTTTCAAGCGGTCGGGTTTTACCCTACATTATCGTGGCTGCGGACCGGCGAGCCGGCCGATGGAACCTGAGATCACACGCAAGGAACAAGAATGAGTTTCGCTCCGAATGGGGGTATTCCCAGTGGATTGGGTGGTGGTGCGCTCGGCTCCCTGAGCGCGCTCGGCGGCCTCGCCGGCCCGGTGGCGTCGAGTGTGGCCGGCAGCCTCGGGCCGCTCGCGGGGCTGGCCGGGCACGTCGACACCGTCCAGCGCGCGCTGCAGCTCGCACAGACCGGTTTCTCGCTGATGGAGAAGACGCCCGGCGCCATCGCCGACGCGATCAACGGCGCCGCCAACCCCGCGCGCCTGACCCAGCTCAATCGTTACGTCACGCTCGATACGCCGCTCGGCCCGGATGTGCTGCTGGTCAGCGCGGCCGTCGTCGACGAGCACGTGAACCGCTTGCCGGAAATCCATCTCGACCTGCTGTCGCATCGCCACGACCTGCGCCCGGAGGACCTGATCGGCCAGCAGGTCAAGATCCGCTTCGACCAGCAGGCGCGCCTGTCGACGCTCGAACGCGTCGTGGCGGCGGGCGGCGGCGACAACGACCGCTACTTCGACGGCTACGTCGCGTCGTTCGATCGCGCCGGCAACCCCGGCAACGTCACGCAATACCACCTGACGGCCGTGCCGTGGTTCTGGTTCCTGACGCGCTCGACCGACTGCCGGATCTTCCAGAACAAGACCGCGCAGGACATCCTCACCGAGATTTTCCAGGAACACGGGTTTTCCGATTTCACGTTCGACATCCGGACCAGCCAGAAGCCGCTCGAGTACGTCGTGATGTACCAGGAGAGCTACTACAACTTCTGCGCGCGGCTGATGGAGCAGGAAGGGCTCATCTGGACGCACCGCTACGAGAAGGACAAGCACTTTCTCGTGATCGGCGACACGAACCTGCTGTTCCGCCCGATCGACGGGCTCGCCACCGTGCCGTTCGCCGCGACCGAGGCCAGCGAAGACAGCGGCATCGACCAGTTGCACGAAGGCCGGCGCTTCGGCGTCGGCAAAGTCACGTTCCGCGACTTCAATCACCAGAATCCGTCGTCGCCGCTGATGCTGGTGGAGGCCGGCCCGCAAAACCTCAAGCATGCGCGGCTCGATGCGACCGAGCGGTTCGAGCACCAGTCGCTGTACGACCACGGCGACGACGGCAACCGCTACGCCCGTTTCGCGATGGAGGCCGAGGAGGCGCAAGCCCATCGCTATACCGGCGGCGGCTACGCGTGGCGCATGACCACGGCGGGCGCCGTGACCGTCGCGAATCATCCCGTCCTCGAAAACAACCAGGAGTACGTGATCCTGCACGTGCGTCACGAGGCCGTGAACGACTATACGCAGCACAGCGCGAAGCTGCCGTACCGCAACAGCTTCTCGCTGTTGCCGAAGAAGATTCCGTACCGTGCGCCGCGCGCGACGCCGAAGCCGGTGATTCACGGCACGCAGTCGGCGATCGTCGTCGGGCCGAAGGGCGAGGAAATTCATACGAACGGCAGCGCGGTGAAAGTGCATTTCCCGTGGGATCGGCGCGGCAAGAAGGACGGCTCCGATTCGATGTGGGTGCGCGTGTCGCAACCGTGGGCGGGCGACGGCTGGGGCGCGGCCGCGATTCCGCGGATCAAGCAGGAAGTGCTGGTGGCGTTCAATCAGGGTGATCCGGATAACCCCGTGATCGTCGGCCGCGTGTTCAACGGCGAGCAGGGCAACCCGTATCACGGCGCGGCCGGCCAGACGATGGGGATCAAGAGCCAGACGCACAAGGGGCAGGGGTCGAACGAGTTGCTGATGAGCGACGTCAATGGTGCGCAGATGCTCTACATGCATGCGCAGAAGGACATGCATACCGTGGTCGAGGATGCGCAGTGGACTCAGGTTCTCAAAGGCGACCGGACCGTCGAGGTGGGCAAGGGCAACCATACGACGGCCATCGCGGTTGGCAACCTGTCGGACGTTGTCGTGCAGGGCAATACGCTGCATCAGACGCCGCAGGGTGTGCACACGCTGGAAGCCAAGGAACTCTGGATCAAGATCGGCGGCGATGGCGGCACGCGGATCCACATGACAGCCGACTCGATCGATATCTACAAGGGCGAGTCGGTGATCCATCTGGATGACGGCAATATCAATATCCAGGCTGCCCGGACCGACATCAACCCGAAGAACGGCTAATACCAATAACCAATAAGGATAACAAAGCATGTACCAGATGCAGGAAGGCACGTTGGCGCTGCCCGTGGAATGGCAGGACAAAACGATGAACGTGTTCGTGTCGGCGGCGACTGGCACGGAGGGCGTGAGTTTCGTGATCACGCGCGAGCGGCTGCCGTGGGGCATGAAGTTCGCCGAATATGTGACGAGCGAAATCCGGAAAGTGGCGAAGCAGGTTCCCGATTACGCCGAGGTGGCGAATGAAGACGCCACGGTATCCGGGCGCGCTGCACACGTGCACGAGTTCACCTGGACGAACAACCAGGCGCTCATTCATCAGCGGCTGACGATGGTGGAATACGGGCAGGTTGTCCTGATGCTCACCTTCACCGCGCCCGGTACGCTGAGCGACACACAGCGCGAACAAATCCGGACCGTGATTCAGAGCCTTCAGTTGCGCGATCCGGTCTGAGGCCGCAATGTCGGACACGCCGAACTACAACGAGCCGAGCGGCAGCGCCCAGGAGCGTCTCGATCAGATCGCCGGGCTGGAGGACGGTGAAGCCGCGAAAGCGGCCGAGCAGCCGTTTTACGAGCACCTCAACTACGGGATGCTCGGCGCCGATGCGGGCCTGACCGCCGTCGAGGGGACGGCCGCCGGGCTGGGTGCCGCCGGTACGGCGCTGGCGGGTGGGGCGACCGGCGGGGCAGCACTGGGCGCGGGCGCGATTGCGGCGGGCACCGTCATGCTTCCGCTGGCGATTGCGGTCGGCGGTGCGTGGGCGCTCGACAAGGTTGGCGTGACCGGCTGGCTGTCAAAGGAATTCACGCAGGTTGGCGACGCGCTCGGCCTCACGATCGGCCGCGGCGATCCGCACCCCGCCTGCATTGGCGATCGGATCGCGCACTCGTCAGGTTTTATGGGGATTCTCGCCGGTATTGCCGTGGGAGTCGCGATTGGCGTGGCAGTGGCGGCGACCGTGGCAACCGGTGGGCTCGCCGGCGCGCTGATCGTCGGCGCGTGCATGGCGGGCGGCCTGACGCTGGGGAGTGCGCTCGCGTCGGCGAGCCAGAGCATGGGCAGCAACTGTGGCGAGATCGTCACCGGTTCGAGCAATGTGTACTTCGAAGGCAAGAAGGTGGCGCGTGTCACGGACCTGGTGAAATGCGATCACCATTCCGGCGTGCCGCAGGCACTCGTCGACGGCAGCAAGACCGTGTTCGTCAACGGCCTGCCGCTGGTGCGGATCGGCCACGAAACGCACTGTAGCGGCAAGGTCAATTCGGGGCGCAACAGCATCTGGATCGACAAGACGACTGGACAGTACGGTCCGAAGAACCCGGAGTTATCCGCGACTCAGGAATTCCTGGCGGGTTTGCTCGGCGGGATCGTAGGAGGCGGAGTCGGAAAATTTGCCGGCAAGGGGCTGCGGGGGTTGCGCGAAAAATTCAAGCCCGAGCCCACCCGATCCGCGGAACAGAAGGGCATCAAGGACGAGAACCGGCCGACGTGCAAGGACCCGGTTGATCCGGTCTCCGGAGAAATGCTCGAGATCCGTACGGATCTCGTCATTCCCGGCATCCTGCCTCTCGAGTTCAAGCGACGCTATCGGACTCGATCGGACGACCACGGATTGCTCGGTCACCGCTGGTCGGACAACTGGTCGCAGCAACTGACGTTCGATGGCGGCCGCTTCGTGAGATTCCACGACGGCGCTGGCCTGGTGATCGGCTTTGACGCGCCGGATATGGCGCTCAACGGCATCAACTTGCGCGAGCCGCGTTATCGGCTGGTCGGAAGCCGGCTCGAACCGCGCATCTTCGATCGCGATACGCGGCAACTGCGTATTTTCGCGCCGCTCGTCGATGGACGTTCGTCTCGTCTCGAACGGATCGAGGACCTCGACGGTAACGCAATCGTTCTCTTGTACGATATTGCCGGCCGTTTGAGTGGTATGGCCCATAGCGACGGCTATCGGCTCGAGATTGTTTGTCACGGGCGCGACCGACGGCTGGAGCGGATCGTTCTTCACGATGCGGACGGCGGTTCCCGGACACTCGTGGACTACGACTACCAGAACGGCATGCTTACCCACGTGGCGAGCTTCCAGTTTGGCCAGTTCTACTACGCATACGACGAACACGGCTGGATGACCCAGTGGCGGGATACGGACCAGACCGACGTTCGATATCGGTACGACACCGCTGGTCGTGTAGTCGAGACCGGCACGCAGCAGGGTTATCACACAGGTCGGTTCATCTACGAAGCCGGGCGCACTCGGGTGATCGATGTCGATGGAGAATGGACCTACGACTATGACGATGAAAGTCTCGTAACGGCCGAAACCGATCCGATCGGCCATTGCACTCGCTCCGAATGGGAGCTTGGTCGCTTGATGGCTCGGATCGATCCGCTGGGTCGACGGACGGACTATCGATACGACGAGCGTGGTCAACTGACTTCGGTCGTCGAAAGCTCGGGGAGGACGGTCGAGTTCGACTATGACGACGAGCAGCGCCTTACCGGCACGCGCTTGCCGAATGGCGGCCGGATCAGGCTCGAGTATGACCATCTGTATCGATTGATTGCTCGCACCGAGCCGGACGGCAACAGAACCGCCTATCGCTACGGCCCCCGAGGCGAACTGCTGCGGGTGGTTCAGGGTGATCGCGAGACGCGCCTGGACTACGATGACCGGTTGCGGCTGACCGACATCGAGTTGCCGACAGGTGCGCGCTTCAGGCGCAGGATAGACGTACTGGGCCGGCTGCTGGAGGAGACGTCGCCCGATGGGCACGTGACGCGTTACGACTATGCTGACGGCCCGGCAAATCCGCGCGGCTTGCTGAGCGCGATCACGCGCCCCGATGGCTCGGTGTCGAGGGCGCGATACAACAGCGAGAGCCTTCCTGTCGAGTGGATCGATCCGCTCGGACGTACGATCCGGCGAACCTATGGCCCGTTCGATTTGCTCACGGCGTCGATCGACGCGGCCGGTCATGCAACGCGTTTCGAGTACGACCATGCCACCCGGCTGACGAAGGTCACCAATGCGCTGGGAGAGACTTACACGTACCGCTACGACGCGGCCGGGCGTCTCGCGGCGGAGATCGACTGGGGCGGCCGCGCGACCCGATATGAGCGCGATGCCGTCGGCCGCCTGCTGACGAAGACACTGCCCGACGGTGGCCAGTGGCGCTATACGTACGATGCATCCGACCGGCTCATCGAGATCGATGCCGGCGACGTGAAGCTTGCTTACCGCTACGATGCGAGCGGACGACTGGCGTCGGCGGAGGTTCAGGGTGAGCACGTTCATGTGACGCGCTTTGCCTACGACAGGAACGGACGCTTGATCGGAGAAGATCAGCATGGCGAACTGTTGAGGCATGTCTACGACGCGGACGGCCAGCGGCACCTTCGGCTGACGCCTCGGCGGGAGACGGCCTATGCCTATGATGCATTGGGTGCGCTCACGCAGGTAGCCGGGCTGACGATCCGGCGCGATGGCTTAGGGCGTGAGATCGGGCGGCAGGCGGGAGATTTTGTCGCGCAGCAACAGTACGATGCGCTCGGCCGTATACGCCGGCAGATTGCGGGGCCTGCCATAGCCTTCGATGCGTTGCAAGCCGATCCGGCCCGGGCGCTCGAGCAATTGACGCGGCAGGTCTATCACTACGACGCAGCCGGACAACTGGAGCGAGTCGACACCGGCGCGGATACGCTCACCTACCAGCGCGATGAGCGCGGCCAGATCATCTCCGCAGAAAGTCTGCTGCAGCCAAGCGAGCACTTCCGCTACGACGCTGTGATGAACATTGCCGCGCACGGGCAACGGGCACCGGTGGATGCCCACCACTATCGCCGCGGAGGTCTGCCGGAACAGGTTGGTTACGCACGCTATCAATACGATGCACGTGGCCGCACGATCGAGAAGACGGTCGAACAGCCGGGGTTCAGGCCGAAAACGTGGCAATACACGTGGGATGGCCTCAATCGGCTCGTGAAGGTCGTTACGCCCGAGCGCGGTGTTTGGGCGTATCGCTATGACGCTTTCAATCGCCGGATCGAGAAGCAGCAAGTCGGCGGCCGCGAAACGGTGAAGTTCCTGTGGGACGGGTCGACGCTGGCAGAACGATGGACCGAGCAGCGCGACGGCACGACGGGCCAAGTCGTGACCTGGCATATCGAGCCGGGCAGTTTTTCGCCGCTCGCGCAGGAGACCGACGACGGGCTGTATCCGATTGTGACGGATCAGGTCGGTCTGCCAAAGACGGTGTTCAACGAACATGGCAAGCCGGTGTGGAAGGCCGCGTACTCCGTGTGGGGGAAGCTACTGCCGGCCAAGCGAGCTGCGAATGATGCGCAAAACACTTCGATCGACACGGCACTGCGCTTCCCCGGCCAGTGGGCGGACGACGAAACGGGACTCAACTACAACCTGAATCGCTACTACGATCCGGATTCGGGACAATATCTTTCTATCGATCCCATTAGACTTGAGGGCGGCATTCGAACGCAGGGTTATGCACATGACCCATCGGAATATTTCGATCCCCTTGGACTGGCTATTTGTCCGCTTCGATATGATCGGTACAAAATGTATCGCGACGCCGGCTTCTCTGCTCAAGATGCCGCGAAAATGTCGAAAGGTATGCACGAGGAGTACTTCGCCTCGCTTATGGGGGAGCGAGGTCCAAGGTATTATGATCGTCCCGACGCGACGCTAGGTGCTCCCGGGTACCAGATGTGGCTTGCTCCAGCGGAAGACTACGCAGGCGTCACCAACAGAGCGGCTGCGGTAACTGCAACTGGCAAGGCCCCCAGCGTTTTGCAGTCTTATCGGACGGGCGAGCCAATATATGGAATCGCTGTTCCAAAAGACGCGGTCTCCGTACGTCTCCCTGCAGCAACAGATGGGGGCGCCAACGAGCATTGGCGACCGGGAGGGTATACCGGTGTTCAGAATTCGAAGACGGGGGAATGGACGAGTAGTGGCGTTAGGGAGGTTATCACCGACGGCGGCAAACCAATGCCGGAAGGTTCAGTATTTTTTGAAATGAACCCGGATGGAAGCTGGACCCCAATTAGGAGATTTTGATGTCGTGTGAAAAGTGTCGCAATTTTGGTGGAACGAGCTCTAACTATGAATATTTTGGTATAAATATTTCCAGGCATGCGGAGTTATACCGATGCAAGAATTGCGGGCAATTTTTAGAGATTGTCGCGGAAGCCCGGTCTCCGTATTTTCTTACGCTCGAACAGGCTAAAGAGCACTTTCCAGATGCCCGCAAAGAGCTCGAGAATATTGTGCCGAGAACGTAACTAAATAAGTGAGCTCGAAACATCCTGTGATGGAATCGAGGTTGGAAAAATATTATTTGGTCATTCCGTGAAATGCAAGGGCCGGGCGGAGATCCAGATGCTCGCTTGGAAACTATGGGGTAACTTGTTCTTGCTTATGCGGCCCACTGGATTGTTGATCCGAATTTTCCAAAAAAAAGTTACTCAAATATCCCGACCTTCGATAACGTTCGCTTCATCGATTGTACTGGTGATCCGGAGTTGATTAAGCGTCTGTATGGTATTGTCGAAATCGACGAATACCGATAGTGTGGAGCGGTTCGGCACGAAGTGTTCCACCATTGTCTTGACCGTCGAGCTGTCCGGGGGCGAGCTCGGGGTGCTCCGATACCGCTACCTGCCCGCTGACGAGTTTGATACCTCCTGGAAGGACTATCGAGGGACGATTGAGGACAGACTGCGTTGGCCTGGCAAAATGCACGAGTGGTTGCCAGTAAGTCGCGCCCCTACCTTTAAGCGTTGGGGGCTCACTGCAGAAGATATCTGGGGAAATCGAACGCCGACGAAATCCACTGGTGGTATCAACCCTGACTGAATGCACGGAAAGAAAGGATCAGGGACGGCGCACGGCGAAATTATTGATATTGTCGATTCGTCCACGGACTATGCAACGTACTTACGGCGTTTGCAGAACTGGGGAAATTATCGGCTCACAAATGGCGTCGACGACCTTCCCGCGGGTCTTCGGCCGCCGACGGAGTAACGAAGAATGGAAAAAGCTAACAAGGTATCAGTCTGGGTTGGGAAGTTCACTGACGACGATGATCTTACGGACTACATCGAGAACGCGTACGACGAGAACGGTGACTCTTTCAATCAATTTCGAGACGATACCGGAATTGATGGATTTGACGATGGCTTCCGCGAGGCGGACATGCTGCAACCGGATCTAAGCCTCCGAGAGAATCTTGTGGGATTTTCTTGGATTGATAGTTTTGCCGACGTGCTGATTCCTCAGCTCGAAGCTATGCGCAGTGCTGATGATAACGGTCTGATCCTGCTTTATAACTTCCAGTACGAGAACGCAGAAAGCGTCCGTCCTGCCTCCCGTGTGCGCTTCGTCGGGACGTTTGATTTTCAGAAGTAGGCTTGGTGGTGTAGTTCAAAACGGCGAGATCGAAGCAAACAGGGCTTACGAATTTACGGACACGCACCGTGCGATGGAGTACCGCCACGCGGATAGCGCTTGTGTTCACATTCGTGCGCCATGGAGGGCGGAGAACGACTACCGCGGCACGGCGGCTGAGCTGCCGCACCCCAAAAGCTTCGTGCCGAAGTGAAAGAAAGCCACATACTTTTCGACATGTCGAGTCCGGCGATTCACGGCACGCAGTTGGCAATCGTCGTCGCCCTGAAGGGAGAGGAATTTATATCAAATAGTAGCGCCGTGACGATGCAACTGGCTTGGCGATCGGGTGTTATGTGATGGTAAACAAAATTTTGATTGATATTGATGTGGAGATATCAAGGTCGGATTTCTTTGATTTTTTATCTGGTTTGGACTTCGACGACATGCTTGATAAAAGGGATGCCATCCAGTTTGACGATCTCTGGATGCAGGCATTCGACGATATCGATGGATTTTTCCTCTCCGCTGGTGACGAGAAATTCTTGAACTCTGTTAGAGAAAAGGCGTTCAAGCTCTCGTTTCGTGCTTCCGGAAATCTCGACATCGCAGGAAGGGTTTCCGACGACGTCGAACTGATCGCGAAGAGTATGTTGGCTGAGAAAGTGGATAGCTGGCCGGTTAAAGTGCTGTGGGATAGCTATAAAAAGGGTGATTTTCCCTGCTGAACTGAGATGATGGTAGGTCGCGGCAAAATTCTCGACGTCAATGCATAGTAGATAAACCGGCGCGAACGGGGGGAGCTATGCACTTGTCTTTTTCGCGACGAAAATTTCTCGGGGAATGCGGTCGATAGATTACGTCGCCTATGGGGCAGACGCGCTTTTTTCGAATCGGGCGATTCATTATGCTGAATAGGCAAGGACTGTGCGTGATCGATTCGGTCGAAGCGCAGCGCGCCGGACAGGGTAGAGGGTAGACAGCCCTAAACGGCAGCTACCCCAAAACCCCACCTCACCAAGCAATATCGCAAGACGACCGCGACGTCCCCGCACCACCGGTAGCCGTGCACTTCGTCCCCGATCCATTGTCATAAAACGTCCGCGTCTCGGGCTGCGGCACCGACGGGTCGAACGGATTCGGCGCCCCATGCGGACCGCGCGGCGCCTCGTACGGCCGCTGGGGCGCGTACGAGCCGCCACTTCCAGCAAACCGAGAGCCGTTCGCGCGCAGGTATTCATTCCAGTTCTGCTCGCGCTGCTCATACCCGGGCACTGCGCGACCCAGGCTATCGCTCCCGCCCGCGCCGAGCGCGACGCGGTTCGGCGGCAAGACGAAATCGGGTTCACGCCCGGAAGAAGCGGGCAGCGGCGCCACCAGCGCGTCGCTCGTCACCCGCAACGGCCGCGTATCCGGCGTATCGAACGGGCTACGTTCGGCAGGCGCAGCGAACTGCACCCGTCGGCGGCTCATACGCGCCGCATGCCCGTCATCCCGAGCAGCCGCACGCCGCTCCGAGCGAAACACGTTCGCACCGGCCGACCGATCGGTCAGCGTATCGCGTCCCGAGGCATGGGCGGTAGAAACAGAAAGCGCGCAAGCGATCGCGGCGGCGGAAGAGAGGCGGATTGGGCAATTCATGGGCGATCCGAAGCAGGTGATGTGCATTGAACAAAAACGGCAGATCACTGGCTGGCGGCTGAGCGACGAGGGTGCGTCGAAGCGGCCCTGAAGCGACTGCGAGGCGCGGCGAAGGCGACTTGCAGGGAGGCTGGCTGGATTGCAGAAGCGAGTTCGTATTATTTCACGGAAATATCAAAAAGCTTTCAAATTGTTTAGTTTCGCAGATAAACAGTAAGAATTTCCGTCTCACCGAGCGCCCCGTCATGGTGCGTGCTCACACAATCATCAGTCGATTGATTTCCAGCGACCAGGGCCCTTGGCAACCTAAAAAACGCATCACCGGGGAGTCTCCATCGCCGAACGCCAAGCCCAGAAAGGAACCCGCCCCACCTTCTTGCCAAAATAGCAACCCGATTGCACTCGAAGCAAACGTTCTCGCCTCCCCGAGGTTGCGCCCCGATCGCCACCCACCTATCTCAAAAGCCTACGTGTTTTCCCTCGGTCGACAGGCATTTTTGACAGACGATTAAAAAACGCCCATATAATTTCGGTTGCCTTGCCAACGGCTGTCGGACCATCCCTCCGAACGAGCAGTTGGCAAGCGGGGCAGGCGAAACGCTTGCGCAATGCAAGACGCATCACGATGTCTTTCCGAACCAGACGTCCCCTTCGGGGACTGCAAGAGCCGGGCCCCGCTACGCAACATTCCGCTGGAGTTCCGTCTTCTATGTGTCTCGGGCGTGTCCCATGTCCTCGCCCCGGGTGCTGTTCGATTGCGCAAGTCATGCCGCCTTTGCCCGTATGACTAAACAACATCGAGGAGCTCCCAGATGACGCTGTCCCGTCTTACGTCCATTTCCGTCGCCGCCGTGCTGTTCGCCGCCGGCGCCGCCGCCGCGCAAGCGGAAACCGTGAAGATCGCCATCGCTGGTCCGATGAGCGGCTCGGTCGCCCAGTACGGCGACATGGTGAAGGCCGGCGCGCTGACCGCGATCGAACAGATCAACGCGGCCGGCGGTGCGGGCGGCAACAAGTTCGAAGTCGTGATGATGGACGACGCGTGCGAACCGAAGCAGGCCGTCGCCGTCGCCAACAAGATCGTCAGCCAGAAGATCAAGTACGTGATCGGCCACGTGTGCTCGGGTTCGACGATTCCCGCGTCGGACATCTACGAGAACGAAGGCATCGTGATGGTCACGCCGTCGGCCACCGCGCCGCAGCTGACGGAAGGCAAGAAGCGCCACTTCATCTTCCGCACGATCGGCCGCGACGACCAGCAAGGCCCGGCCGCCGCGCACTACATCATCAACAACGTGAAGCCGAAGAAGGTCGCGGTCCTGCACGACAAGCAGTCGTACGGCCAGGGCATCGCGTCGTCGGTGAAGAAGGACCTCGAAGCGGCGAAGATCCCGGTCGTGCTGTTCGAAGGCATCAACGCCGGCGATTCGGACTACTCGGCGATCATCACGAAGCTGAAGTCGCAAGGCGTCGATTTCGTCTACTTCGGCGGCTACCACCCGGAAATGGGCCTGCTGATGCGCCAGGCGCGCGAGCAGGGCGTGAAGGCGACCTTCATGGGGCCTGAAGGCGTGGGCAACAAGGACGTGACGGCGATCGCCGGCCCGGCTTCGGAAGGCATGCTGGTCACGCTGCCGGCCGATTTCTCGGCCGATCCGGCCAACGCGGCGCTCGTGAAGGCGTTCGCGGACAAGAAGCGCGACCCGAACGGCCCGTTCCAGATGCCGGCGTACGCCGCGGTGAAGATCATCGCCGACTCGATCGCGGGAGCGAAGACGACCGACCCGACGAAGGTGGCCGCGTACATGCACAAGACGACGTTCGACACGCCGATCGGCAAGGTCGCGTATGACGCACAGGGCGACCTGAAGGCGTTCAAGTTCGTCGTGTACACGTGGCACAAGGACGCGACGAAGACCGCCGCCAAGTAAGACGGAGTACCCGCCCATGCGCCCGCCCTGTCCGAAACCCGGACGGGGCGGGTGCGTATTGGCCGCGCATTCCCCGTGCGCGGCCAAGGAGGGCGGCCCGAGACGACACCGTGCGTTGCGCGCGGCCGACCGCCGTGATCCGGCGACGGCATGCGACCCAATGCCAACGGGAGCTTCCCGCACATGACTGACTTCTTTCCTCAATTCGCCCAGCAGCTGGTCAACGGCCTGACGCTGGGTGCGATCTATGCGTTGATCGCCATCGGCTATTCGATGGTCTACGGCATCATCGGCATGATCAACTTCGCCCACGGCGAGATCTACATGATCGGCGCGTACGTGGGCCTCGTGACCCTGACGGCCATCGGCATCTCCGCCGGCTATCCGCTGCCGCTCGTGCTCGGCGCCGCGCTGATCGTGTCGGTGATCGTCACCGGCCTGTACGGCTTCGCGGTCGAGCGCGTCGCGTATCGCCCGCTGCGCGGCGGCCCGCGCCTCGTGCCGCTGATCTCCGCGATCGGCATGTCGATCTTCCTGCAGAACTACGTGCAGATCGGCCAGGGCGCGCGCGACGTGTCGGTGCCCGTGCTGATCTCCGGCGCGTTCGAAATCCATCTCGGCGGCGACTACGACGTGACGATTCCGTATGCGCGCCTGTTGATCGTCTGCGTGACGCTCGTGCTGATGATCGCGCTCACGCTGTTCATCTCGCATTCGCGGATGGGCCGTGCGTGCCGCGCGTGCGCCGAGGACATGAAGATGGCGAACCTGCTCGGCATCGACACGAACCGCGTGATCTCGTTCACGTTCGTGCTCGGCGCGATGCTGGCGGCCGTCGGCGGCGTGCTGATCGGGCTGACGATCGGCAAGCTGAATCCGTATATCGGCTTCGTCGCGGGCATCAAGGCGTTCACCGCCGCGGTGCTCGGCGGGATCGGCAGCATTCCGGGCGCGATGCTCGGCGGCGTGCTGCTGGGCCTGGCCGAAACCTTCGCCGCGGGCTACATGCCGGCCGAGTACAAGGACGTGGTCGCGTTCGGCCTGCTCGTGCTGATCCTGCTCTTCCGCCCGACCGGCCTGCTCGGCAAGTCGGACATCGAAAAGGTTTGAGGGAGACGCAGATGAGTCAAGTCATTTCCGTTCGCCGCCCGGCCGCCGACGCGTCGTTCGGCCAGGCGCTGAAGAACGCCGTGGCCGCCGCGATCCTGACGGCGATCCTCACGATTCCGGTGCTCGGGCTGCAACTGAAGCTCGATGGTTACCAGGTGGTGCTGACGCCGCACTGGCGCCCGGTGTGGATCGCGGTCGCGGCCGTGTTCCTGTTCCAGTTGTTCAAGCCGTGGCTGATGCGCGCGAAAGCGGCCGTGAAGCTGCCGGCGGCGCCGACGATGGGCGCGCAGCAGCAGCGCGTGATCATCTGGGTGCTGCTCGCCGTTGGCCTCGTATGGCCGTTCTTCGGCTCGCGCGGCGCGGTGGACGTCGCGACGCTCGCGCTGATCTACGTGATCCTCGGCCTCGGGCTGAACATCGTGGTCGGTTTCGCGGGGCTGCTGGACCTCGGCTATGTCGGGTTCTACGCGGTCGGCGGCTATACGTACGCGATGCTGAACCAGTATTTCGGGCTGTCGTTCTGGGAGTGCCTGCCGATCGCGGCGATCGCCGCGGCGACGTTCGGCTTCCTGCTCGGCTTCCCGGTGCTGCGTCTGCGCGGCGACTATCTGGCGATCGTCACGCTCGGCTTCGGCGAAATCATCCGCCTGCTCGCGAACAACCTGACGAGCCTCACCGGCGGCCCGGACGGCATCTCGAGCATTCCGAAGCCGACGGTGTTCGGCTTCGAGATGGCGCGCTCGGCGAGCGTCGAAGGCGCGAAGACCTTCCATGAACTGATCGGGCTGGAATACAGCGGCGAGCACATGGTGATCTTCCTGTACCTGATCGCGCTGCTGCTGGTGGGTTTCACGCTGTTCGTGACGAGCCGCCTGATCCGCATGCCGATGGGCCGCGCATGGGAAGCGCTGCGCGACGACGAGATCGCATGCCGTTCGCTCGGCCTGAACCCGACGCGCATCAAGCTGTCGGCGTTCACGCTCGGCGCGGCGTTCGCGGGTATCGGCGGCGCGTTCTTCGCGGCGCGCCAGGGCCTCGTCAATCCTGAATCGTTCACCTTCATCGAATCGGCGCTGATCCTCGCGATCGTCGTGCTCGGCGGGATGGGCTCGCAGCTCGGCGTGATTCTCGCGGCGATCCTGCTGACCGTGCTGCCGGAGGTCGCGCGCGGCTTCGCCGAATACCGGATGCTGATCTTCGGTCTGGTGATGGTGTTGATGATGATGTGGCGTCCGCAGGGCCTGCTGCCCGCGAGCCGTCCCCATGTGGAGCTGCCGCAATGAGCGCGAATGCAGAACTGTTGAAGGTGGCCGGGCTGCAGATGCGCTTCGGCGGGTTGCTCGCGGTGGACGGCATCGATTTCGACGTGCGCCGCGACGAGGTGTTCGCGATCATCGGGCCGAACGGCGCGGGCAAGACCACGGTGTTCAACTGCGTCGGCGGCTTCTACAAGCCGACCGGCGGCGACGTGGTGCTCGACGGCCATGCGATCGCCGGGCTGCCGAGCCACAAGATCGCGTTGAAGGGCCTGGTGCGGACGTTCCAGAACATCCGCCTGTTCAAGTCGCTGACCGTGGTCGAGAACCTGCTCGTCGCGCAGCACCGCAAGGTGAAGGCGGGGCTGCTGCACGGCCTGTTCGCGACGCCCGCGTACCGTCACGCCGAGAAGGAAGCGCTCGAGCGCGCGGCCGTGTGGCTCGACCGGATGGGGCTGACGGCGGTCGCCAACCGGCCGGCCGGCACGCTGTCGTACGGGCACCAGCGGCGTCTGGAGATCGCGCGCTGCATGATCACCGAGCCGCGCCTCTTGATGCTCGACGAGCCGGCGGCCGGCCTCAACCCGCAGGAAAAGATCGAGCTGCAGCACCTGATCGACAAGCTGCGCCGTGAATTCGGCGTATCGGTGCTGCTGATCGAACACGACATGAGCCTCGTGATGGGCGTGTCCGACCGCATCCTCGTGATGGAGCACGGCCGGCCGATCGTGATCGGCACGCCGGAAGCGGTCCGCAACGACCCGCGCGTGATCAAGGCGTATCTGGGGGAAGAGTGATGCTGAAGCTGGAACAGGTCCATACGCACTACGGCGCGGTCGAAGCGCTCGCGGGCGTGTCGATCGAGGTGAACAAGGGCGAGATCGTCACGCTGATCGGCAGCAACGGCGCCGGCAAGACGACGCTGATGATGACGGTATGCGGCACGCCGCGCGCGTCGTCGGGCCGCGTGCTGTTCGAGGGCAACGACATCACCGCGATGTCGACGCACCAGATCATGCGGCAGGGAATGGCGATCTCGCCGGAAGGGCGGCGCGTGTTCCCGAGCCTGACGGTGCTCGAGAACCTGAAGATGGGCGGCTTCTTCGCGAGCCGTCACGAGATCGACGACGGCATCGAGCACGTGTTCAAGCTATTTCCGCGCTTGAAGGAGCGCGCGACGCAGCGGGCCGGTACGATGTCGGGCGGCGAGCAGCAGATGCTGGCGATCGGCCGTGCGCTGATGAGCAAGCCGCGCTTGCTGCTGCTCGACGAACCGACGCTCGGCCTCGCGCCGCTCGTGATCGCGCAGATCTTCGACATCATCCGGACGATTCGCGACGAAGGCGTCACGGTGTTTCTCGTCGAGCAGAATGCGAACAAGGCGCTCGGCGTGGCCGATCGCGGCTACGTGCTCGAAACGGGGCGCGTGGTGCTGGCCGACACGGGCGCGAACCTGCTCGCGAACGACCGCATCAAGCAGGCGTATCTCGGCGGTTGATCGACGGGAAGCCGCCGGCCTGCAACGGGCCGGCGGCAGTTTTTCCGGCGGTTCGTTTCCGCTTGCAAGGCCGGTTTCCCGGCCTTGTCTTCCCTATCCGATTCTGAACGTGCTTTTCAGTACGTCGCGCAGATGCAGCGCGGCGCGATTGCTGTCGTCCGTCAGCACCGTGATCAGGTGCGGCGGCAGATCGGGGAGCACGATGCCGGCGACGTGGCTCGTCAGGTTGCCCGACACGCGATCGTGCTCGATCAGGCCGACCGCGAGCCCGTTCGCGATACACGCTTCGACCGCCGGCGAACTGGCGCTTTCGAGCAGCATCCGGTGCGCGATCTTCGCCTTCTTCAGCGCATTCAGCGCGGTGTCGCGGTACGGGCAGCCCTGCAGTTGCACCGCGATCGGCAGCGGCGCGTCGGGATTGAACTTGAAGGTGCGCGCGGCGACCCACACCGGATGGGTCTTGCTGAGCAGCTCGGCGTGCGGCAGCGCTTTCGGCACCACGGCGATCGTGATGTCGAGCTGGCCGCGCGCGAACAGCAGCTGCAGCTCTTCGCTGGAACGCGCTTCGACCGTCAGTTCGAGCAGCGGCCGGTCGGCGGCGAAGCGCGGCAGGAATTCCGCCATGAAGTGCGCCGCGTAGGAATCGGGGATGCCGAGCCGCAGCTTGCCGGTCAGCATCTGCGGCGACAGCGATTCGACGAGCCGGTCGTGGCTCAACAGAAACTCGGTGGTGTCGCTCAGCAGCTTGTGGCCGAACTGTGTGAGTTCGACCGCCTGATTGTTTCGCGTAAACAGCCGCTGCGCGACCATCTCTTCCAGCTTCTGAATCTGCGCGGTGACGGACGACGGGCTGCGGTTCACATGAACGGCCGCATCCTTGAAGCGGCCGAGCTTCGCGACGGCGTGGAAGGTACGCAGCAGGTCGACGTCCAGGGTACGCGGCATGATTTGGTTTTTCCGAATCAGTGATTCAGGTAATGTCGATTGACGGAATTATTGGGCATCCCTATTCTCGGGTCAACAGGCAGACAACGGCAGGCAGCCGGTCGGGCGTTGCACGCATCCGGGGAACGATTCATGTCGATCAATGATTTTGTCGTAGATGCATTGGTGCGGGACAGGAAGCTGAAGGCGGAGTCGGTATGGACGGTCGAGAATCACGAAAAATATTCGACGCTGCATCGCACTGGCGATGACGCGCGGCGACGGGAGGCGGGGCGCGAAGTCTTTTCGCTGATGCGCAACCTGAACGAGCTGGGCGTGCGAAGCCCGGCGCTGTGCGCGGATCGCGACGGCAAGGGTTCGTTGCGCGAAGCGATCGGTGCATTGAGCGAGCGGCTCGCGACGTTGTCGCGCGGCCGCCATGTCCATTACATCGAGCTGGGGCCCGAGCCGGTCAAGACGACCGAGCTGATGAAAGCGGTCAGCGGCGGCGGGCCGGATCATCTGCGTTACACGGCCGTCGACATCAACGAGTCGTCGGAAGACGCGATGCGGCACGCGATCATGCCGTTCCTGAAAACGCCCGGCTGTTTCAACTACATCGCCGACGATTACCGGAACGTGCAGTGGAACCATATCGACCTGGGCCAGGACGTGACCTTCATCACGATGCTCGGGTTCCAGGAAGGCAACGAGTTGCCGGTGACGATCGGCCGGCTGATTCGCAATCTCGGCGGCAAGTCGACTTACGTCGTGTCGGAGATGCAGTTGCTCGTGGAAGGGCGCGAAGAGCCCATCTACGACTTCTACCAGAACGAGAACATGGTGCGGTTCTCCGAAATCGTCAGCCGGCAGCAGGGCTTCGAGCCGCTCGGCAAGCACCATGTCTCGATCGTGCGGCTCAATCTGCTCGGCGACCAGTTCCATGTGGCGGTCACGCTGCAGCCGGTGTCGAAAGCGGGAGCCGACGGGCATCTGATCACCAACGTCTGCCTGAAATACACGCCGGAGCAATTCCGCCACGTTCGCCTGAGCCACGGCAATTGCCGCGTGATCGACGAATTGCATAGCGGGGACGGCAGCGTCGTGTACCAGATTGCGCAGTACAAGGGCTGAATGGCGAAACGTCGACAGCGAGGCACGCGATGAACAAGGGACATGCATTGCCGGTATTTGCGCGCGGGTTTGGCCGGGTGACGCTGGCGCTGCGGACGTCGCTGTCCGGCGGCGCGAACGTCGGCGGCACGCTCGACGCATCGACGGAACCGATGCGCTGGAGCGGCGCGTGCCTGCGCGACGGCTACGAGGTGCGCTACCGCCGCAACCTCGACGATCTCGGTTATCGCGACGTGCCGATGCGCGGCACGCGCTCGGATGCGCTGAATGCGGTGTGTCACCTGCGCGGGTTGTTTTCAGACGAAGCGGTCGACGCGCTGCGCGAGATTGGCCGCGCGCTGGAACGCAGCGCGTCGAGCAGCAACTGGATCATCTCGAAGCGCGTGCGTGCGGTGACGAACCGCTCGCGCTTCATCGACGACATGATGCACGATCGCGCGTTCCTGCTGAGGGTGTCGCGCCTCGCCGGTGTGCCGTTGATCCCGTATCCGATGGCCAACGCGCGCTCGCAGTTCAACTACTACTATCCGACGGATCAGCGCGACGGCAAGGCGCAACTCGGCATGTGGCACACCGACGGCACCAGCTTCGTGCTGAACATCGTGCTGTCGGATCGCGCCGATTACGCCGGCGGCAACTTTCTGTTCTACGAATCGAGGGCGGAGACGTTCGATCGCCACGATCCCGAGCGCCGGCACGTGAGGACCGCGAACCTGGACCATGCGGGCGATGCGCTGCTGATCTACGGCAGCAAGCTGTTTCATGGCGTCGAACCGCTCGAGGCCGGGCGTCGCATGTCGCTCGTGCTGTCGTTTCATTGCCCCTACACGCGCGAGGACGACAACGGGTTCTGGCATCTCGCGTCGGACGACGGCATCGCGCGCACCGCCGTGAACTGGCTGGCGCTGCGGCGTGCCCTCAGGGACGACGCCGAGCTGCAGTACCGCCGCCTGGGGCTCGAACCGATCCGGCCGGACGATCTGGGCGACCAGCGCCTGGCTCCGGCCACTTTCTGAGAACCGTCGCGCCATGCAGCTACTCCTGCTTCAACTCGTTTTCGTCCTGTCGTGGAGTTCCGGGTTCATCGGCGCCAAGCTCGGCGCGGAGACGGCCGGTGCGTTCAACCTGCTGTTCTGGCGGTTCCTGCTCGTCACGCTGTGCCTCGCGATCGTCCTCAATCGGCAGCTCGCGCGCCTGACGCTCGAGAAAATCCGCTATCACGCGGTGATCGGCTTCCTGTCGCAGTTCCTCTATCTGGCCTGCGTGTACGTCGCGATCCAGCACGGCCTGCCGCCGGGCATCGCCGCGATCGTCGCGGCGTTGCAGCCGCTCATCACGGCGGCGATGACGTCGTTCGGCGGCAGCGAGCGCAGCGGGGCGCGCCAGTGGGCCGGGCTCGTCGTCGGGTTCGTCGGCGTGGGCATCGTGATCGGCGGCCAATATGCGCTGCCGGCCGGGTCGGTCGGGATCGTCATGTACCTGCTGCCGCTGGTGTCCGCGTTCGGGCTGTCGATCGCGACGATCTATCAGCGCCGCCGCGCGCTGACGGCCGCGCGCAGCAATGAGGACGGGCTGTTCCTGCCGCTGTTCGTGCAGGGTGGCGTGAGCCTCGTGCTGTTCGCGGCGTGCGGGATCGTCACCGGCGACCTGCACGTGCCGACGCAGCCGAACGTGTGGGTGTCGGTCGTGTGGCTGACGGTGTTCTCGACCTTCATCGCTTACCTGTCGCTGTGGGCGCTGCTCAAGCGCATGCCGGCGACGCGCGTGGCGACGCTCGTCTATCTCGAACCGCCGGTGACGCTGCTGTGGGCCGCGTGGATGTTCGGCGATCGGATCGAGGTGACGACCTACGTCGGCATCGTCGTGGTCGCGGTCGGCGTCTGGCTGGCCGGCAAGCCCGGCGCGCGGCCCGCGCGGCCGCGCTGCGCGGACCTGGAGACGGCCGGCCGCTGACGCACTGGTTGCGCGCGCGATTCCGGTGTAGCTTCGCGAGACTGCCCGACTCGTGAAGGAACCCGATGAAAGTCAAACGGATCGTCGCCAACGTCGACACGCGCTCGATCGACGATGCAAAGCGCTTCTATCAACGGATCTTCGGTCTCGACCTGCTGATGGACCACGGCTGGATCGCGACCTACGGCAACGCCGAGCAGATGGACGTGCAGATCAGCTTCGCGTCGCACGGCGGATCGGGCACGCCGACGCCCGATCTGTCGATCGAGGTCGACGATGTCGATGAAGCGCTCGCGCGGGTCCGGGCGGCCGGTATTTCCGTCGAATACGGGCCGGCCGACGAGCCGTGGGGCGTGCGGCGGTTTTACGTGCGCGACCCGTTCGGCAAGCTCGTCAACGTGCTCGCGCATCGCTGACCGGCCGCGGCGAACCGGGCACGCCGGCGTTCACGCATGCAACGCCAGCCCTTTCACCGCCTTGTCGACGGCCTTCTTCGGCCCGTGCAACGCCAGGCCGACCAGATCGGGATTGTCCGCATCCTCGGCGCGAAACGCCGCGCGGTTGGCCGCGTCGTGCCCGGTCGAAAACATCGCGCGCACGTAGGGCACGATCGTCAGTTCGCGCGACAGCGCCTGCCGGTGCGCGGCCTGCAATCCGTTCAGATCGGCCGCGAACACCAGCATCGGCTGGCCCAGCATCCGGCTGTAGCGGCGCCCGGCCGCATCCTCGTAAGGCTCGCCGAGCGCGTCAGGCGCACCGGCCGCGACGCCCGTCGCGAGAAATGCGACCACGTTGAGTTTCTGCCACGCGGCGAGATCGTCGCGCACGATCAGCGCTACTTTGGTATCGAACATGCTTGCTCCTGGTTGGAGCGCCCATGATCGGACGTCGTGCGCGATCAGTCTGGAACGTTTGTGCAGAGTTGCCGGTACGCGGCCGGCGTGATCCGGTACGCGCGGCGAAACCAGCGGCCGAGGTGGCTCTGGTCGGCGAAGCCGACGTCGGCGGCCGCCTGTGCGGGCGTGCGGCCGGCGGCCAGCAGCTTGCGCGCGGCGCGCAGCCGCAAGCGCACGAGGTACGCGTGCGGCGACGTGCCGAACGCGCGCTGGAACATCCGCGTCAGCCGGAACCGGTCGATGCCGGCGACGCTCGCGAGTTCGTCGAGGCCGAGGTTGCCGTCCATGTGTTCGTGCAGCAGGTCGCGCACGCGCGCGATCGCGGGCGGCACGACGCCGCTTTCCAGTGCGAGCGGGCCGCCCAGTTGACTGCCGAGCCGTATCAGCAGGCGGTCGAGCGTCTGGTCGCGCGCGAGCCGGCCTTCGTTGTCGTGGATCGCGAAGAACGCGTTCCGGATCGCATCGACGAGGCCGCGATCGTCGACGAGCGTATGGCCGAACGTGGCTTCGACGCTGCCGAGGCCCGGCAGGTCGAGCCGGCGCGCGGCGCGCTCGACCCACGCTTGCGGCAGGTACAGCATCCCGTACGTGAAGCCGCCGGCTTCGGGCGCGTGGCCGTCGTGCATCGCGCCCGGCTCGATCAGGATCGCGCGGCCCGGCACGCTGGTATGCAGCGAGCGGTGGCACTGAAAGCGCTGCACGCCCTGTTCGGTGAAGCCGACCAGCATGTCGTCGTGATCGTGCGCATCGTACGCATGGCCGTTGAAATGCGCGTGCAGGCTTTCGATGCCGGTTTCCGCGTCGCGGCGCGCGACGAGCCAGTGGTCGGTCGTCATCGGGGGCCTCGAACGTCGTCGTGGCGCGACGCAACGGGGTGGCGGGTGGCGGAACAGGGAGGACGGGTGCGGGTCATGATTCGCTCACCATCGCTTGTTCGTCGCGCGCATATTGCGCGGGCGGCCGGCCGACGTGCCGCGCGAACGCGACGCTGAAGGTGCTCGCCGAGCTGTAGCCGACGCGCGCCGCGATCTCCGCGATGCGCCCTTCGTTGCGGCGGAGCAGATCCTTCGCGAGCGCCATGCGCCATGTCAGCAGGTACTCCATCGGCGCGACGCCGACCGCGCGGCTGAAGCGTTCGAAGAACGTCGAGCGCGACAGCGCGGCTTCCTTCGCGAGTTCGACGATCGTCCACGGGTGCGCGGGGCGTTCGTGCATCCGGCGCAGCGCGGCCGCGAGGCGGCTGTCGGCGAGCCCGCGCACGAGGCCGGGCGATGCATGCGTGCCGGTCGTGAAGCGCATCGCCTCGATCAGCAGCACTTCCAGCAGGCGCGCCAGCACGATTTCGCGGGCCGGCCGCTGCGCGCGCGATTCGTCGCGCACCAGTTGCACGAGCGTGGTCAGCCGCGGCTCGCCGCGTACGTGCACGAAGCGCGGCAGCAGCGACACCAGCAGCGCCGCGTCGGGCGAACCGAAGCTGCAGTTGCCGGCCATCATTCGCGTGTCGACTGGATTGGCCGGATCGCCGATCCGGTATTCGCCGTGGTCGAGCATGACGGGCGGCGCGGTGTCGACGCCCGGCGGCGGTGGTTCGAGGCTCGACATCGCCACGCCGTAGGCCGCCGGAATCAGCATGAAGTCGCCGGCCAGCAGCTCGATCGGCGCGTGCCCGTCGATCGCGATCCGGCACCCGCCGTCGAGGACCGCGCAATAGAACGGCTCGCCGGCGACCGTGCGGCTGATCGCCCACGGGCTCGCGCCACGGACGTACTTCGAGTACCGCGCGCCCGGTTGCAGCAGCGTCACGACTTCGGTCAGCGGGTCGATCATGGCCGGACTCTCGCAAAAGAAAAGCGGATTGTCGATTGTAGCGAATACGGTTCCGGCCATCTATCGTACGGACACATGCTCAACACACCCGAGGAGTTCGCATGAAGACCGTACTGATTACCGGCTGTTCCTCCGGCTTCGGCCTCGAAATCGCGCGCCATTTCCTGGCGCGCGACTGGCAGGTCGTCGCGACGATGCGCAAGCCGAACGACGACGTGCTGCCGCCGTCGGAGCGCTTGCGCGTGCTGCCGCTGGACGTGACGAACGCGGACAGCATTCGCGCCGCGATCGACGCCGCCGGCCCGATCGACGTGCTCGTCAACAACGCGGGCTTCGGCGCGGCCGCCCCGGCCGAACTCATGCCGCTCGACACCGTGCGCGCGCTGTTCGACACCAACACGATCGGCACGATCGCGGTGACGCAGGCCGTGCTGCCGCAGTTTCGCGCGCGCGGGGCCGGCGTGGTCGTGAACGTCACGTCGAGCGTCACGCTGAAAGCGCTGCCGCTGGTCAGCGCGTATCGCGCGAGCAAGGCGGCAGTCAATGCCTATACCGAATCGATGGCGGCCGAGCTCGAACCGTTCGGCGTGCGCGCGCATCTCGTGCTGCCGGGCCGCGCGCCCGACACGCGTTTCTCCGACAACGCACGAGCCAACATGCACGGCTTCGAGCACGAAGCGTATGCGGATTTCGTCGGCAAGACCGTCGCGCGGATGCTCGATGCGTCGGGGCCGATCACCCATGCGCAGGACGTCGCCGAAGCCGTGTGGCGCGCGGCGACCGATCCGTCGAGCCCGATGCGCATGCCGGCCGGCGCCGATGCGCAGGCGTGGGCGGCGGAAGCGGGTTGATCGAACGTCAATCCGTCGCGCCGGCCGGTTGAGCCGGCGCGACGGATCGCGTGACGGAGAGAACGGCGTTACGTTACAGCGCGCGCTTGATCGCCTGCTCCAGCAGCGACAGCCCGAGGTCGATCTCTTCGTCGCTGACGGTCAGCGGCGGCGCGATCCGGAACACGCCGCCCATGCCGGGCAATTGCACGATGTTCATGCTGAGCCCGAGCTTCATGCACTCGCGCGTGATCTTCGCGCCGAGCCCGTCCGCCGGCTCCTTGGTGCGGCGATCCTTGACGATCTCGACGCCGAGCAGCAGCCCGCGTCCGCGGACGTCGCCGATGCAGTCGAAGCGCTCCATCAGGTCGAGCAGGCCGCGCCGCAGCCGCTCGCCCATCGTGTTGGCGCGCGCGACGAGGCCGTCGCGCTGCACGACGTCGAGCACGCGCAGACCGACCGCCGCCGGCAGCGGGTCGGACACGTGAGTCGTATAGAACAGGTAGCCGAGCTCGTGCGCGCGTTCCTCGATGGCCGCGGACGTGACCATTGCCGCGAGCGGCAGCCCAGCGCCGAGCGTCTTCGACAGCGTCAGGATGTCGGGCGTCACGCCGTCGCGCTGGCACGCGAACATCGTGCCGGTGCGGCCGACGCCCGTCTGCGCCTCGTCGAGGATCAGCAGCATGCCGCGTTCCTCGCACTTGCGCTTGAGCGCGGCCATATAGCCGTCCGGCAACTCGATGATCCCGCCCGAACTGAGGATCGGCTCCGCGATGAACGCGGCGAGATTGCCGCTCGACTGGCGGTCGATCAGGTCGAACGCGTAGTCGAGTTCGGCGAGCGGGTCGTACGCGCCGTTGCGCTCGAAGCGCGCCCGGTACGCGAACGGGGCCGGAATCGCGAACGAGCCGACCGCCGCGGGGCCGACGCCCTTGCGGCCGGCGCTGTACGTGGCCGACGCGGCGGCGCCCGTCATCCCGTGCCACGACTGCGCGAAGCCGACGATCTCGTACTTGCCGGTGACGAGCTTCGCCATCCGGATCGCCGCCTCGTTCGATTCCGCGCCGGTGCTGAGCAGCAGCGCGCGGTCGAGGCCGGCGGGCGTGAGGTCGGCCAGGCGCGTCGCGAGATCGACGACCGGCCGCGACAGCATCCCGCTGAACAGGTGGTCGAGCTTGCCCGCGTATTCGCCGATCACGGACACGATTTCCGGATGGCTGTGGCCGAGCACCGCGCTCATCTGGCCCGACGTGAAATCGAGGATCGCGCGGCCGTCGGCGTCGTAGACGAAGCTGCCTTTCGCGCGCTCGATGATCATCGGCTCGAACGTGCCGCCGTAGCGGACCAGGTGCTGCCTGGCGTTGCGCCAGAAGGTTGCGTCGTCGTTCAGGGACATCGGGCGGCTCCGGGCAAAAGGGCACGGGATCGCTTGCAGTCTAGGCGCGCGTCTGGTTTGATGGAATCGAATAGTTCTAATGCAAGCTAGAAAAGGGGCTAATACCTTGGCGCTTTCGCTCGAAATCGACCTGCTGCGCTCGTTCGTCGTGATCGCCGAGGTGCGCGCGCTGAGCCGCGCGGCCGCGCGCGTCGGCCGCACGCAATCCGCGCTCAGCCAGCAGATGAAGCGGCTCGAGGAAGTGGTCGACCAGCCGCTGTTCCAGCGCACCGGCCGTGGCGTGGTGCTGACGCAGCCGGGCGAGCGGCTGCTCGTGCACGCGCAGCGCATCCTGCGGCTGCACGACGAGGCGATGGCCGACCTGTGCGGCACGGGGCTGTCGGGGACGATCCGGTTCGGGTGCCCGGACGATTACGCGCAAGTGTGGCTGCCGTCGCTGCTGCGGCAGTTTTCGAGCCAGCATCCGCAGGCGATCGTCGAAGTCGTCTGCGGGCCGACGCCGCGACTCGTCGAACAGCTGGAGAAGCGCGCGGTCGATCTGGCGATGATTTCCGTGCCGGACGACGGCGTGACCGACGACGTCATTCGCCGCGAGCCGCTGGTCTGGATCGGCTATCCGGGGCTCGCACCCGCGCATTTCGATCCGCTGCCGCTCGCGCTGTCCGACCGCGACACGCTCGATCACCTCGCGGCGTGCGACGCGTTGAACCGCGCCGGCCGCGACTACCGCGTCGCGTATGCGAGCAGCAGCCTCGCCGGACTGATCGCGCTGGTGCGCTCGGGGCAGGCGTTCGCGGTGATGACGCAGACGGCCGTGCCGGCCGACCTCGCGATCGTCAACGGCGATCCGCGCTTGCCGCCGTTGCCCGCCGTGGGCATTACGCTGCGGTTCGACCGGAAGCGGCCGTCGCACCTGACGGCAGCATTCGCCGACCATATCCGGCAAACGCTGCCGTTGCTTTGACGGCCGACATGAATCAGTCGACCATCGACGAAGCCGACGCCTGCGTGCGGCCCGGATTCTCTGCCGCCGCCGCGTCGCGCACGCGGATCGCCGCCTGCATGCCGGACAGCTTCAGTTCGGTTTCCTGATATTCGTTGACCGGCTCGGAATCGGCGACGATGCCGCAGCCCGCGAACAGCCGGCACGCGCCGCCAGCGATCAGCGCCGAGCGCAGCGCGACGATGAAATCGCCGTTGCCGTGCGCATCGATCCAGCCGATCGGCGCCGCATACCAGCCGCGATCGAAGCCTTCGTACGCACGGATATGGTCGAGCGCCGGTGCGCGCGGATGGCCGGCCACCGCGGGCGTCGGGTGCAGCGCCGCGACCACCTGCAACAGCGTCGCATCCGCATTCAGCGTGGCGCGGATCGGCGTGCTCAGGTGCTGGAGCTTCGGCAGCCGGTGCAGCGACGGTTGATCGGGCACGTCGAGCGCGCGCGACAGCGGCGCGAGCGCGGCGCGAATGGCGTCGACGACGAGCGCATGCTCGAGCCGTTCCTTCGCGGACGCCATCAGCGCGGCGCCGAGTGCGCGATCGTCGTCGGGCGTGGCGCCGCGCCGGATCGTGCCGGCCAGCGCATGCGTGCGCACGTCGCCGGCCGCGACACGCGCGAGCCGTTCCGGCGTCGCGCCGACGAAGCACGCTCCGTCGCGACGGACCGCGAACAGGTGCGCATGCGCGTCGCGCCGCCGCAGCCGGCGCAGCAGCGGCGCGATCGCCACAGGCCGCGCGTACTGTTCGAGCACGTCGCGGGCGAGCACGACCTTGCCGAAGGCGCCGTCGTGGATCGCGTCCACCGCACGACGGACTTCGTGCTGCCATTCGCTCGCCTGCAGCGCCTGCGTGTGCAGCAGTTGCGGCGCGTCGTCTTCCGCGGCCGGAGCAAGCGCGCCGAGCGACTCGATCCGCGCGAGGCACGCATGTGCGAGCGCGGCGGGATCGTCGTGGGCGGTGACGATCTGCTGGCAGACGGCCCAGTGCGCATCGCCTTCGCGCACGATCAGCAGCTTCGCCAGCGTCATGCTCGCATCGGGAAACGATGCCCAGTGCGCGCTGCGCGGGCCCCGCGAATCGAACCGGAAGCCGCCGACCAGGCGCGGCGGCTGCGGGCCGGCCGTGATCGCATCACTCACGAGCGTGCGCCAGCGCGCATCGATCTGCGCGAAGCGCGTGTCGCCGGTGGCGCTCAGTTCGACCGCGCAATCCCAGCCGTACAGCGTGACGGACGCATCGCCGGCTTCGTGGAAGCACCACGGCGTGACGCCGTCATCCCACGCGGCGATCAGGTCGAAGAAGTCGAGCGGGCGCAGCGGCACCGAGACCGACGCCAGCGTCGGCGTGCCGGTGGCGGCGGCGCGGCGGGCCGCACGCGCGAACGTGTCGTGCAGCAGCGGAAGGCCGGCGTTCATGCAAGCCCCCGCTGTTGTCGCCAGTATTGCGTTTGCTGCGCGATGTACCACGCGATGAGCTGGGCGAACAGCGTTTCGACGTAGTCGGCGTCGAGGCCGGCCTGTTCGGCCCAGCGGCGCCGGTCGGGCAGCATCGCGGCCACCCGCTCCGGCGCGGCGATGCTCGCTTCGTCCGGCTTGAAGCGCGACGCGGCCAACACGTACTGCATGCGCCGGCCGAGCGCGTCGATGATGTCGGCGTCCAGCCGATCGATCGCTTCGCGAATGTCGGGCAGCCCCGTGCAGGCGTCCGGTGTTTTCATGTGTACTCCTTTCCGTAACGAAGGGATTGGTCGATCCGTTCGACCAGATGGGCGATCACCGCCGGGTATTGGTGTCGCAGGTAGAAGTGGTCGCCGTTGAACGTCTCGACGCGGATCGGGCGCGCGGCGACGTCCTGCCACGCGTGCGCCTCGTCGTGGTCGAGCTCGGGATCGGCGAGCGGCAGCATCACGCCGAGCGGCGCATCGATGCGCGGCGGACGCTCGCGCCGATACGTTTCGATCGCGCGGTAGTCGTGGCGGATCATCGGCAGGTAGATCGCGCGCATTTCCGGATCGGCGAGCAGCGCGGCGTGCTCGCCGGACAGCCGGGCGACGTCGCCGACGAGCGCGTCGTCGGATTGCAGGTGCAGATCCGACGGGCGCTGGCGATGCGGCGGCGGCAGCGCGGAAACGGCCACGTACAGCGGCGCGGCGCCGCGCGCCTCGAGCCGCAGCGCAACCTCGTACGCGAGGGCTGCGCCGAGGCTGTGCCCGAACAGCACGAGCGGTGCATGGGCATAGCGTTGCAGTGCGTCGGCGGCGGGGCCGGCGAGCGCATCGATCGAGGGCAGGCACGGCTCGCCGAAGCGTTCCTCGCGGCCCGGATACTGCAGCGCGAGCAGATCGACGTCCCACGGCAGCGCACGGCTCCAGCCGCGAAAGAAATTCGCGGTGCCGCCCGCGTGCGGAAAGCAGACGAGCTGCGCGCGCGGGCACGGCGACAACCGCAACTCGCGAATCCAGCTCGAACCGGTCGGGTGCGCGCTCATGCGGCCGCCGCCTGCAACTGACGGCGCAGCAGGTCGCGCAGCGATTTCTTGCTGGTCTTGCCGATGCCGGTTTCCGGAAAGCGCGGCATGAATTCGATGCGGTCGGGGATCTTGAACGCCGCGAGCCCGCGGTCGCGCAAGTAGCGTTTCAGCACGAGCCGGGACGGGGCCGGCGCGCGTGCGACCACGAACGCGCAGGTTCGCTCGCCGAGGATCGGGTCGGGCATCGCGACGACCGCCGCATCGTGTACCTGCGGATGCGCGAGCAACAGGTTCTCCACTTCCTCGGCCGAGACCTTCTCGCCGCCGCGGTTGATCTGATCCTTGTCGCGGCCTTCGACGACGAGGTCGCCGTCCGCGGTGCGCCGCACGCGGTCGCCGCTGCGGTAGAAGCCGTCGGCCGTGAATGCCGTCGCGTCGTGCTCCGCGAGCCGGTAGTAGCCGCGGATCGTGTACGGGCCGCGTACCTGCAGTTCGCCGATTTCGCCGGGCGCGACCGGTGCGCCGGTTTCGTCGACGATGCGTACTTCGTCGCCTTCGGAAACGGGGCGGCCCTGCGTGTGCGCGATGCGCTCGGGCGCATCGTCGAGCCGCGTGCAGCAGATGAGCCCTTCGGCCATGCCGAACACCTGCTGCAGCCGGCAGCCGAGCACGGGCGCGACGCGTTCGGCCGCATGGTCCATCAGCCGTGCGCCGCCGACCTGCAGCACGCGCAGGCTCGACAGGTCGGCCTGCCGTTGCGGCTGCTCGTCGAGCCACAGCAGCGCGAGCGGCGGCACGAGCGCGGTGTGCGTGACGCGTTCCTGCGTAATCAGCGCGAAACTCTGGTCGGGCTCGGGCCGCGCGGTCGTTACCACCCGGCCGCCCGCGAGCAATGCACCGATCGTGCCGGGGCAGCACAGCGTGAAGTTGTGCGCCATCGGTAGCGCGGCGAGATAGACGGTGTCGGCATCGAAACCGCTCGCGGCGCTGCAGGCGCGCACGTTGTACAGGTATTCGCGATGGCGGCGCGGAATCAGTTTCGGCGTACCGGTCGTGCCGCCGGACAACTGGAAGCACGCGATGTCGTCGGCGCGTGCCGCGCAGTCGAGCACGGGCGGCGCGTCGTACAGCGCGTCGAACGACGTGAACGCGTGATCGTCGCCGGCCATCACGATGTGCTCGAGCGTCGGGCAGTCGGCCTGCAACGCGGCCGCGAGCGGCCGGCAGTCGAAATCGCCGAGCTGTGACGCGCCGAGATAGGCACGCGCACCGGCGAAGCGGCAGAACGCGCCGATCTCGTAGTGACGGTGCGCGGGCAGCGCGAGCACCGGCCGCACGCCGAGCTGGAACAGCGCGAAGCACGTCTCGATGAAACGCGCGCCGTTCGGCAACTGGACGACGACTGCGTCGCCGCGTACCAGGCCGAGGCGCGCGAGGCCGCCCGCGAGGCGGCGAATGCGCGCGAGCAGATCGCGATAGCGCAGCCGCAGCGCGCCGTCGACGACGGCGAGCGCGTCGGGATGGCGCTGCGCGCAGGCATCGAGCGCGTCGAAGAACGTCGTGTCCTGCCAGTAGCCGGCGTCGCGGTAGCGGCGCGCGAAGTCGTCGGGCCAGTCGGGCGCGTCGGTCGGCACGGCCGCCGCCAGGGAGGAAGGGGAGGATTGCATGCGCTGACCTTGGGTTCCGGCAAGTTGTCAGAAAATGTAAATGAGAGGTATTATCATTTGTAACAGGTGCTGCGATAGCGCCGTTTCTTTCGATATCGCGGCAATTTCGTTCGATCGGGCGTCGGTCGCGCGGCACCCGCCCGGTCCGGCCGGACAATCGGCCGGTTGCCGCCGGCGCGCGCCGGTCCGCGCGTGCCGCCTAACCAACGGACCTCCGATGAGATCGACCTCCTTCGCTTCGTCACGACGTCACCCGCCGGTGCTCGTGCCCGGCAATCATCCGGGTGTGGTGCACATCGACGCGGGCATGAAACTCATGAGCGGCACGCTGTGCTCGGATAGCCGCGACTGGTACGAGGAGCCGCTCGAAAAAGGGCTGAAGCTCGTCCTCGTGCAGAGCGGGCAGTTGCGCTGCCGCGTGCCGGGCCAGCCCGAGCAATGCATCAAGGGGCCGGGCCTGTGCGTGATCGCCAACGACGGCGAATTCACCACCCACCAGATCTACGACCGCGACGTGCCGCTGCGCTACACGATCGTGCAGCTGGGCCTCGATGCGCTCGACCGCAACCTGAGCCTGCTGCCGGAGAAGATGCTCGCGCCGACAGGCGGCGATCCGCGCATCGTCAGTTGCCCGGCGTCGAAGGCGCTGCAGGCGCTCGCCGTGCAGATCGCCACCTGTCCGTTCGAGGGCGCGGTGCGCGAGTACTACCTGAAGGCGAAGGCGTTCGAGCTGACCGCGCTGAGCGCGCAGCTGCTGGCCACGCAGCGGCAGCACGCGCCGGCCGACGTGCGGGTCACGTCGTCGGATGTCGAGCGCGTGTATGCGGCGAGCGACATCCTGACGCGCGAGCTTCAGCATCCGCCGACGCTCGACGCGCTCGCGAGCCGCGTCGGGATGAATTCGCGCAAGCTGACGGCCGGCTTCCGCAAGGTGTTCGGCACGAGCGTGTACGCGTATCTGCAGGAATACCGGCTGCGGACCGCGCACGCGATGCTGTGCGCGGAGGATGCGAACGTGTCGACCGTCGCGTACCGCGTCGGCTACAGCCCCGCGCATTTTTCGATCGCGTTCCGCAAGCGCTACGGCATTTCGCCGAGCGATATCCGCGTGTCGTCGAACGCGATCGACAACGAGGAACTGGCGGGCGCGGCGATCTAAAACAACTGACCGGCCGCCTAAAGGAATCGACCGGGCTCATGGGTGTTAATGAGATAGATTCTCATTCACAGGTGGCCGCCGCCGCGCGGAACCGCCGTCGAACGACCCATACAAGGCGTGCCCATGAGCCAGACCGTTGTCGATTCCACTACCGACCATTCCGATCCTTCCTGTTGTTCTCCCACTGAATTTCGCGCGCGGCTCGTTGCGCTGATCGCCGAGCTGCTCGACGAATCCGGCGACGAGATCGCGTCGCTCGACGATGACGAGGACCTGCTGAGCTGCGGCCTCGATTCGATCCGGCTGATGTATCTGCAGACCCGCGTGAACCGGCTCGGCCATGCGCTGACGTTCGATGCGCTCGCGCGCACGCCGACGCTCGGCGCGTGGACCGCGCTGCTCGCGAATGCGCCGCGTGTCGCGCGGGCGGACGCCGTCGCCGCGGCCGAAGAAGTCGACGTGCATGCGCCGTTCGAGTTGTCCGCGGTGCAGCAGGCGTACTGGCTCGGCCGCGGCGACGGCGAAGTGCTCGGCAACGTGAGCTGCCACGCGTTTCTCGAATTCCGCAGCCGCGCGATCGACCCCGTTCGTCTCGACACGGCATGCCGGCGCGTGCGCGAGCGTCATCCGATGCTGCGCGCGCGTTTCGACGGCGGTCGTCAGCAGATCCTCGCCGAATCGGACGCGCCGGTGTTCGCGCACGCGGACTGGCGCGACCGGACGGCGGCCGATGCGGAAACCGAATGGGCGTCGCTGCGCGCGTTCCGCTCGCACGAATGTCTCGACGTCGAGCACGCGCAGGTGTTCATGATGGGGCTCGTGCAGATGCCCGGCGGCGAGGATCGCGTGTGGCTCAGCGTCGACCTGCTCGCGGCCGACGTGGACAGCGTGCGGCTGCTGATGCAGGAGATCGGCGTGGCCTATGCCGAGCCGTCGGCGCTGCCGGCTGCGCCGTCGACGTGGTTCCCGGCCTGGCTCGCGCGTCGCGCGGCCGAGACGCGCGATGCGCGAGCCGCGGCGCGTGACGCCTGGCAGGCACGGCTTGCGACGTTGCCGGAAGGGCCGGCGCTGCCGCTCGCCCGCGCGCCGGAAACGATCCGCTCGCCGTGTTTCAGCCGCGTGGCGCACAAGCTGAGCACGGACGAGTTGACGCGCCTGCAGGCGCGCGCCGCGCAGCATGGCGTCACGCTGTCGTCGGTGTTCGGCGCGGCGTTCGCGGCCGTGCTCGCGCGCTGGAGCGGCCGGCACGCATTCCTGCTCAACGTGCCGCTGTTCGACCGGCACGGCGATGTGCCCGATCTGGGCCGCGTGATCGCCGATTTCACGACGCTGTTGCTCGTCGAATGCGACGTGCGCGCCGACGCGAGCGCGGCCGACGCGATGCGCGCGTTCCAGCAGCGGCTGCACGGTGCGATCGCGCAGGCCGCGTATCCGGCGCTCGACGTGCTGCGCGATGCGCGTCGGCAGGGCACGCCGCGCGCGGCGCCGGTCGTGTTCTCGTGCAATCTCGGTGACGAATCGTTCGTGCCCGATGCGTTCGCGCAGGTGTTCGGCGATCTGCACGACATGATTTCGCAGACGCCGCAGGTATGGCTCGACCATCAGCTCTATCGCGTGCCGGGCGGGGCGCTGCTCGCGTGGGACAGCGTCGACGGGCTGTTCCCGGACGGAATGATCGACGCGATGTTCGACGCGTATGTCGCGTTCGTGCAGGCGCTGTGCGATCGCGACTGGCGGCTGCCGATCGCGGTCGAGCTGCCGTCCGCGCAGCGACGCGTGCGCGATACGCTCAATGCGTTGCCGGCCCCCGGCCGCGCGCGCACGCTGCATCACGATTTCTTCGCGCTGGCCGCACGCGAGCCGGCCGCCGTGGCGTTGCGATGCGGCGATCGAGCGGTGACGCGCGGCGAACTGGCCGCGCAGGCGCTCGCGATCGCGGGCGGCTTGCGCGCAGCCGGGATCGGGCACGGCGATGCCGTCGAGATCAGTTTGCCGCGCGGGCCCGCGCAGGTCGCGGCCGTATTCGGCGTGCTGGCGGCGGGCGCATGCTACGTGCCGCTCGACATCGCGCAGCCGGTCGCGCGCAAGGCGCTGATCGAGCGTGCGGCGGGCGTGAGGGCGGTGATCGGCGACACCGCGTGCGCGGCCGGGCCGCTGCCGCATGTCGGCATCGCCGCGCTGCTGCGGCATGCGCCACCGCTGGCCGCGCCGCTTGCGATCGCGCCGCAGGCGACCGCTTACGTGATCTACACGTCCGGTTCGACGGGCGTGCCGAAGGGCGTCGAGATGACGCACGCGGCGGCGATCAACACGATCGATGCGATCGACGCGCTGCTCGGCGTGCGCGCGGACGACCGGTTGCTGGCGGTGTCGGCGCTCGATTTCGATCTGTCGGTGTACGACCTGTTCGGCGTGCTGGGCGCCGGTGCGCAACTCGTGCTGCCGACGCAGGACGAAGCGCGCGATGCGGCGCGCTGGATCGAACTGATCGCGCAGCACCGCGTGACGCTATGGAACTCGGCGCCCGCGCTGCTGGAAATGGCGCTGGCCGTACCGGCGGCAAGCGATGCGTGCCGCAGCGTGCGTGCGGCGCTGCTGTCCGGCGACTGGATCGCGCTCGACCTGCCGGCGCGCCTGCGCGCGCGCTGCGGCGAGGCCTGTGCGTTCCACGCGCTCGGCGGCGCGACCGAGGCCGGTATCTGGTCGAACGTACAGACGGTGCGCGACGTGCCGCCGCACTGGCGTTCGATTCCGTACGGCCGGCCGTTGCCGGGGCAGGCGTATCGCGTCGTCGATGGCGACGGCCGTGATGTGCCCGATTACGTGCCGGGCGAATTGCTGATCGGGGGCGACAGTCTCGCCCGCAGCTACCGGAACGATCCCGAGCTGACCGCGCAGCGCTTCGTGCAGCACGCGTCCGGCCGTTGGTATCGCACCGGCGATCGTGGCCGCTACTGGCCGGACGGGACGCTCGAATTCCTCGGGCGCGAGGATCGGCAGGTGAAGGTGCGCGGGCACCGGATCGAGCTCGGCGAGATCGAGGCGGCGCTGGCCGCGCATCCGTTGATCGACGGCGCGTGTGCGAGCGTCGTCCACGGCGAGGCCGCGCGCATCGTCGCGGCGTTCGTGCCGAACGATTGCGCGGCGGCGGACACCGCGCCGTCATCGCTTGCGACCGCCGACATGGCCGACACGATGCCGGCGGAAGCGGCCGTCGCGCGCGCCGTTGCCGGGCGGCTGCTCGACGGCGACGCGGGCTTGCCGCCGACGCTGCTCGCGCACTGGCCCGCAAAGGGTGACGCATCGATCCCGATCGACGACGCGCTCGATCGGCTCGACTGGCAGGCGACCGATCTCGACGATCTGACGGCCGCGCTGCGCGCGCTCGCCGCCGACCCGGATACCGCCGCACAGCGCGTGCCGCTGGACCCGTGCGTGGCGCCGCTCGCGTTCGCGACGCGTTTGCCGGACGGCGTTCGTGCGCTGCGCGAATTCGCCGCCGCGCTGCACGCGCAGGCTGCGGCACACACAGGTGCGCTGCGCGTCGCGGTGCTCGATGCCCGCGCGGGCCAGGCGCTCGATGCGGGGCTCGGCGTGCTAGACGATCCGCGCTTCGACGTGACGCTGTTCGACGTGTCGCCGGGCCTGCTGCACAACGCGCAGGCACGCTTCACGCGAACGCTGCCCGCGTTGCAGACGATGCAGGACGGCTTGCTGCCCGCACGTCATCTCGGCGCATTCGATTGCGTGATCAGTTTCGCGGCGGCCCACCTGCGCGACGATCCGCGCGACACCTTCCGGATCGCGGCCGCGCTGCTTGCGCGGGACGGCCGCCTGCTGCTCGCCGACGTGCTGCGCGACTCGCCGCTGCGCGAACTCGTCGCGAGCGTCGCGGGCGATGCGTCGCTGCCGCGGCCGTTCGCGCACGATGCGCTGGCGGCGGCCGCCCATGCGTGCGGCTTTGCGCTCGATGCGCGCAGCTGGCGCTCGGCGGCATTCGCCTGCATCGATGCGCGCCGGGTCGGCGAGCCGATCGAACAGACGGCGCTCGCGGACTGGTTGCGCGACCGGTTGCCCGACGCGATGCGTCCCGATGCGCTGTGGTGCGTGCCGCGCTGGCCGCTCAACGCGAACGGCAAGATCGATCGTCGGGCGGTCGGGGATGCACTCGCGCGCGCACTCGGCGACGCACCGGCCGCGCACGACGCGTTCGTGCCGGCCGGCGAACGGCACGCGATATTGCTGGCCTGTTGGGAGCAGGCGCTCGGCCGCGCGGCGAACGCGCGTGACGCGACGTTCTTCGCGCTCGGCGGCGACAGCCTGCTCGCGACCCGCTTGCTCGCGCAATTGCGCGAGCGGCTCGGCGTGCGGATCGGGATGGCCGCGTTCTACCGGCAGCCGACGCTCGCCGGCCTCGCGGCGCAGCTCGACGAACTGACGCCGGCGGCGCCCGCCGACGGCGATGCGTCGGTCGCGACGATCGAGGAGGGCGTGCTGTGAACTTCGACGACGTGCTCGATCTCTGCCGTGAACGGCAGATCGAATTGTGGTGCGACGACGGCGGCCAGTTGCGCTATCGCGCGCCGGCCGGCGCGCTCGATGCGGATCTCGCCGCGCGCATCAAGGCCGAACGCGACGCGTTCGTCCGTTTCCTTCAGGGCGGAGCATGGCGAAGCGATCCGGCGCACCAGTACGAACGGTTCGCGCTGACGCCGGTGCAGGCCGCGTATGTGCTCGGTCGCCACGAATCGTTCGAGTTCGGCGGCAGCGCGTGCCATCTGTACGTCGAATACGACGAGCCGAAGGATCTCGACTGCGTGCGCTTCGAAGCCGCGTGGAATGCGTGCGTCGCGCGCCATCCGATGCTGCGCGCGATCGTCGAGGACAACGCCTGGCAACGCGTGCTGCCCGACGTGCCGTGGCAGCCGCTCACCGTGCACGACCTGCGCGACGCCGACGCGAACGCATTCGACGCCCACCTGAACCGCGTGCGCGAGCGCCTCGATCATGCGGTGCATGCGCTCGACCGCTGGCCGGTGCTGCAGCCGGAAGTGAGCCTCGGCCCGGATGGCGCGGTGCTGCACCTGTCCGTGGATTTCACGCTGATCGACTACGCGAGCCTGCAATTGCTGCTCGCCGAATGGCGGCGCCGTTACGACGATCCGCAATGGCAACCCGCGCCGCTCGACGCGACGTTTCGCGACTATGTGCTGCATGAAGCGCAGGCCGCGACGCGCGCCGAGCATGCGCGCGACAAGGCGTGGTGGCTCGCTCGCCTCGACGACCTGCCCGCGCGTCCCGATCTGCCGGTGGTGCCCGCGAGGCGCACCGACGGGCCGCCACGCTTCACGCACCGGCATGCGCGGCTCGACCGCGCGCAATGGGCCGCGCTGAGCGGCCACGCGAGCCGTTTCGGATTGAGCGCGGCGAGCGTCGCGCTGGCCGCGTTCGCCGAGGTGGTCGGCCGCTGGAGCCAGACGCCGGCGTTCTGCCTGAACCTGACGGTATTGAACCGTCCGCCCGTGCATCCGCGCATCGATGCGGTGCTCGGCGATTTCACCGCGCTGAGCCTGCTGGCCGTCGACGCGACGCACGGGCGCGATTTCGTCGAGCGTGCCCGCACGATCGGCGCGCGGATGTTCGACGATCTCGATCATCGCGCCTTCACCGGCGTCGACGTGTTGCGCGAACTAGCGCGACGGCGCGGCAAGGACGCGGCGCTGATGCCGGTGGTGTTCACGAGCGGGATCGGCAGCGTCGAGCGGCTGCTCGGGGAGCACACGGGCCACGCGACGCGCGCCGAACCGCCACGCACCATGATCAGCCAGACGCCGCAGGTGTGGCTCGATTGCCAGGTGACCGACCAGTTCGGCGGGCTGGAAATCGGCTGGGACGTGCGCGACGACCTGTTTCCGGACGGCATGCCGTCCGCGATGTTCGATGCGTATGTCGCGTTGCTGGGCCGGCTGGCCGACGATGCCGAATGGTGGTCGCGTGACGGTGACATCGTGCTGCCGTCCGCGGCGCCCGTCGCCGACGCGCATCCGGATGCCGATACGCATATCGCGGCCGGTTTCGCCGCGCAGGCGTTGCGCACGCCCGATGCGCCGGTCGTGATCGACGCGCTGGGGGCACGCACGTACCGCGAGGTCGCGCAACAGGCGGCGGCGCTGCGTACCGCGCTCGAACAGGCCGGCGTCGGCGTGGGCGATACCGTCGCGGTGCTGATGCCGAAGTGCGCGCACCAGCTCGCGGCCGTGCTCGCGATCGTCCAGGCCGGTGCCGCGTACGTCCCGGTCGACAGCCGTCAGCCGGCGCTGCGGCAACAGGCCATTCTCCGCAATGCGCGAGTGCGCGCGGTCGTCAGCGTGCAGGCGCTCGCATTCGAACACGAAGGTTGCGTGCGCATCGATATCGATGCGTTGTCGAGCGATCCGCAATGGCCGCCGCGCGCCGCGTGCGACATCGCCCCCGATGCGTTGGCCTACGTGATCTACACATCGGGTTCCACCGGCGAGCCGAAGGGCGTGATGCTGAGCCATGCGGCGGTGTGCAACACGCTTGCCGACATCAGCGCGCGCCATGCGGTCGGCGCGGGCGACGTGGTGCTGGGGCTGGCCGAACTGAGCTTCGACCTGTCCGTCTACGACTTTTTCGGCGCGACCGCGCGCGGCGCGTGCATCGTGCTGCCCGATCCGGCGCGCGGCAACGATCCGTCGCACTGGGCCGAACTGATGGCGCGCCATCGCGTGACGTTGTGGAACTCGGTGCCCGCCCAGGGGCAGATGCTGATCGACTACCTCGAAGGCGAACCGGCGCTCGACGTGCCGGGCCCGCGTCGCGTGCTGTGGTCGGGCGACTGGATTCCGGTGACGCTGCCGGCCCGCTGGTCGCGGCGCTGGCCCGATAGCGCGCTGTTCAGCCTCGGCGGCGCGACCGAAGCGTCGATCTGGTCGATCGAGCATCCGATCCGTCCGGAAGACACGCAGCTCGCGAGCATTCCGTACGGCCGCGCGCTGACCGGGCAGACGATGGAAGTGCTCGATGCACTCGGCCGGCCGTGCCCGCCGGGCGTGCGCGGCGAGATCCATATCGGTGGCGTCGGGCTCGCGACGGGCTACGCGAACGATCCGGTGCGCACGGCAGAACGGTTCATCCGTCATCCGGACGGGCGCCGGTTGTATCGCACCGGCGATCTCGGGCGCGTGCGCGCCGACGGCTCGCTCGAATTCCTCGGGCGGCAGGACGATCAGGTGAAGATCCGCGGCTACCGGATCGAGCTGGCCGAGATCGATGCGGCGCTGACCGCGCATCCGCTCGTCGGCGCGGCGGCGACGATCGTGCTCGGCGAGGGCGCGGAGCGCCGGCTCGCGAGCTTCGTGTCGCTGCAGAGTGCGGAAGCGACTGCGTCGGCGCGGGACGACGCGCTGCGTGACCTGACGACGCAGGTGCGCACGGCATTCGACACCGCACGCTGGCCCGCGCAGGCAGACGTGGCGCGTTCGGTCGCGCAGCTCGAAACGGCGTGCGTGGCGTCGCTCGCCGCGTGGATCGTACCGGCCGGCGGCTTGACGACCGACGCTTCGACCGGTTTCGCGACGCTGTGCGAGCGGCTGCGTGTGCCGGCGGCACGACGGCATTTGCTGCGCCACTGGCTCGCGATGCTCGTCGCGCACGGCGTGCTGGAGGCGGATGCCGAAGACGGCTGGCGCATGCGGCCGGGCGCCAGCCTGGCCGACGCGCATGCGTGCTGGGACGCATTCGCGCAGCACGCGTCGCCCGAGCTGTGGCCGGCCGTGCTCGTCGACTACTTCCGCGCGAGCGCAGGATGCCTCGACGCGCAGATCGCCGGCAGGGTGTCGCCGGCCGGCCTGATGTTCCCGGAAGGGGCCTCGCATATCGCCGAAGCGATGTACAGCGACGGCGAACATGCCCGCGCGCTGCATCGCGGGATGGCGCAGGCCGTGCGCGCCGTCGTCGCCCGCGAGCCGCAGCGCGCGTGGCGCATTCTCGAAATCGGCGCGGGCACGGCCGCCGCGACGCGTGCGATCGTCGACGCGCTCGCGCCGCTGGTCGAAGCCGGCACGCGCATCGATTACCTGTTCAGCGACGTGTCGAGCTACTTCCTCGCCGCCGCGCGCGAGCGTTTCGCCGCGTATCCGTGGATGCGCTTCGTGCGCTTCGACATGAACGCGCCGTGCGACGCGCAGGGCATTGCGCCGCATTCGGTCGACCTGACGATCAGCTCCGGCGCGCTGAACAATGCGCGCGATACGGTCGCGCTGATCGCCGGCTTGCGCGCGCTATCGGCAGCCGATGCGTGGTGGGTGATCCAGGAACTGACGGCCGAGCATCCGGAAATCAGCATCAGTCAGGGGCTGATGATGGAGACGCCGGACGACGCGCGCGCCGCATCGGCGCGGTTGTTCGTGCCGCACGCGCAGTGGCTCGAATGGCTGCAGGCGGAAGCGGGCGACCGTGCGCTTGGTTGTGTCGCGCCCGACACGCCGCTCGCCGCGCTCGGCTACGACATCCTGCTGGCTCACGTGAAGCGCGGCGCCGCGCGCATCGCGCCGGATACGCTGCTGGCGTTCGTGGCCGAGCGCGTGCCGAACTACATGGTGCCGTCGCAACTGCGCGTGCTCGAACGTTTGCCGGTGACCGTGAACGGCAAGATCGACCGCCGTACGCTGGCCGGCATCGCCGATATCCGCGAACCGGCGCCGGCCGTGGTCCGGCCGGTGCCCGCACCGGCAGCCGATCCGCTGCTCGCGCGGCTGATCGGCTTGTGGGAAACCGTGCTCGATACGCGCAACGTGTCGCCGGATCAGGACTTCTTCGCCGCGGGCGGCGATTCGCTGCTGATCGCGCAGCTCGTGTCGCGGCTGCGCGGCGAGGAGCCGCTCGCGCACGCGCATCCGTTCGACCGGCTGCTGCGCTGGGTGCTCGCGCAGCCGACGCCGGCCGCGTTCGCGCAATGCCTGCGCGACGCGAGCGAGCAGCCGGCGAGCGCGACGCCGACGGCCGCGCCGGCCGCGTCGCGCACGTTGCCTGCATCGGCGGTCGTCCATGCGCCGGCGCCGCGCGTGCGCCCCGGCGTGCGGCCGATTCCGCTCGCGCCGGGCGACGGCGTGCCGCGCGTGATCGTGCACGAAGGGCTCGGCACCGTGCACGCGTATCGTCCGGTGCTGCCCGCGCTGGCGCGGCTCGGCCCGGTGCTCGGCTTCGCGGTGCGCGACGCGCAGGACTATCTCGACCTGCCGGTGCGCCACCTGAACGCGACGCTGGGCCGGCGTTACGCGGATGCGCTGTGGCGCAGCGGCGTGCGCGAGGTCGACGTGCTCGGCTATTGCTCGGGCGGGCTGGTCGCGCTGGAGATGGCGAAGTCGCTGGTGCAACTGGGCGTCGCGGTGCGCACGCTCGACATCGTGTCGAGCTACCGGATTCCGTACCTGATCGAGGATGAACGGCTCGTGCTGTTCAACTTCGCGGCGACGCTCGGGCTGCCGCTCGATGCGCTCGGCTTTCCGGAAACGTACGTGCTGGCCGATGCGCTGGCCGACGCATTGAAGGCCGACCCTACGCGGCTCGCGCCCGGCAGCCTGCAGGCGCAGCTCGAGATCTTCGGCGATCGCTGCGAGCCGCTCGACGGGCTGCGTCGCCGCGTATTGCGCGCGGCGGCCGGCCTGTCGCTGCAGGACGCGCTCGCGCATCCGCTGCTCGACGAGCGCGAGCGGCTCTACCGGCTCTTCATGCATTCGGTGCAGGCGTCCCACTGGGCCGGCGATGCGCCGTATGCGGGCGCGCTGCGGCTGTTCGTGCCGGAGCGCTGCAATCCGCTGATTCCACAGCAGCGCGCGGCGCTTACCGATTACTGGACGGCGCAGGCGCTCGGCGGCATCACGGCCGTCGATATCCCCGGCGGTCATTTCGACTGCCTGAACGCCGCGTTCGTCGATACGCGCCTGAAGGAGGCACGATGAAGGTCCATCCGCTGCCGGTCGTCGTGGCCGGCTCCCGTTTCGGTCAGTTCTATGCGGCGGGCCTCGCGGCGTCCGGTTCGTATCACGTTGCCGGCATCCTCGGCCAGGGCAGCGCGCGCACGGCCGCATTGGCCGCACGCGTCGGGGCGCCGGTGTTCGATCGCGTCGACGAGCTGCCGGACGACGTGCGCATCGCGTGCGTCGCCGTCGGCGGGGCGGCGCGCGGTGCGGAAGGCGCCGCGCTCGCGTGCCGGCTGCTCGAACGCGGCATCGACGTCGTGATCGAGCATCCGCTGCTGCCCGACGAATGGGACAGCGTGCTGCGCACCGCGTCGCGCCATGGCCGCCGCTGCCTGCTCAACAGCTTCTATCCGAACCTGCCGGTCGTCGCGCGCTTCATCGCGGTCGCGCGGCGGCTGCGCGAGACGAGCGCGCCGGTGCATGCGGATGTGGTGTGCTCGGTACAGGCGAGCTACGCGGCGCTCGACGTGCTCGCGGCCGCGTTGCAGGGTGTCGGGCCGTGGTCGGTCGAACCGATCGGGCCGGCGCTGTCGTCGATGCGCGAATGCGCGATGGTGCTTGCCGAGACGCCGGTGTCGCTGCGCGTGCACAACGAGATGGCGGCAGCTGACGACGGCCGGATGAGCCTGCTGTTCGGCATCACGCTGACGACCGACGCCGGCACGTGGACGCTCGCGTCGCCGCACGGCCCGCTGTGGTGGGCGCCCGCGCTGCGCGAGCCGGCACTGGACGAGGACGGCCTGTTCCCGATCTTCGGCGAGGCGGCCGGCAACGACATGCCGAGCATCCAGATCTGCGACGACGCACAGGACACGTGGGGCGAGATTCACGCGCGCTGCTGGCCGCAGGCGGCCGTGCGCGCGGTCGACCGGCTCGTGTCCGGCGAAGGGCTGCACGCGTGCAACCAGCGCAGCATCGACGTGGCGCGCGTCTGGCAGCAGTTGACCGCGCAACTCGGTTTTCCGGCGCAGCCGCCGGGCGACGCGCGCGCTGCGACGCTCGGCATGCTGCTGGAGCGTGCCGCATGAAGGGGCCGTTGCTTTCGATGTTGCGGCCGTTCGCGGTGCCGCTCGTCGCGGCGGTGGCGTTGCAGGCGCTGGCCGGCATCGCGTCGCTCGTGCCGTGGCTCGCGCTCGCGCATCTCGCCGACGCATGGCGCGTCGCGCCACATCTCGACACCGCGGCGCGCGGCTGGCTCGTCATGGCCGTGGCGGCCGGCGCGTGCTGGCTGGGCGGCCAGACGGTCGCGCTGCACCTGACGCACCGCGTCGACGCCGATCTCGGCGACCGTCTGCGCAAGCGCCTCGCCGATCATCTGCAGCGTTTGCCGCTCGGCTGGTTCGCACGCGCGGGCAGCGACCGTGTCGCGCGCCACGTCGACCAGGACGTGCGCGCGCTGCATCAGCTCGTCGCGCATGCGCCGGCCGATCTCACGCAACTCGTCGTCGTGCCGTGCGCGGCGCTCGCGTGCCTGCTTTATCTGAATCCCGTGCTGCTCGCGTTCGCGCTCGTGCCGCTCGTCGCCGGTGCGGCGCTGTTCCGCTGGATGCGCTCGGCACGCTTCGCGCCGGCCTTCGCCGCACGCAACGCGGCGCTCGAGCGGCTGATGGGCGACTATGCTCAGCTCGCGCAGAACCCGGCGCTGGTGCGGCAGTATCCGGGCGCCGGGATCGAGGCCGCCGCGCTGGCGTCGGCCGGACATTTCTCTCACGCGTTCGCGGCGTGGGTCGGCCGCATCGGCGGTCTCGGCGCGTGTACGCAGGTGCTGCTCGGCACGCCGTTCCTGCTCGCGTGGGTCGTGTTCGGCGCGACGTGGCTGACGGCCGGGCAGTTGCCGGTCGGCACGCTGTGCGCGTTCGCGTTGCTGATCTGGGCGATCGCGGCGCCGGTGCGTGCGCTCGGTCATGGCGCCGATGCGTTGCGCGACGCGCACGCGGCCGCCGCGCGGCTCGATGCGTTGCTCGTGCAGCCGGGCCTGCAGGAACCCGCCGACGGCGCGGCACAGGCGCCGCGCGATGCATCGATAGAACTGCGCGGCGTGCAGGTCGACATCGACGGCGAGCCGATCCTGCGCGACCTCGATGCGACGATCGCGGCCGGCACGACCACCGCGATCGTCGGGCCGTCCGGCGCAGGCAAGAGCACGCTACTGATGCTGCTCGCGCGCTTCATGGACCCGGATCGCGGCACCGTGCGGCTCGGCGGCGCCGATCTGCGGCTGCTCACGTCGGACACGCGCCGCGCACAGGTCGCGATGGTGTTCCAGCAGGCCACCGCGCTCGACGATGTGTCGATTGCCGCCAACATCGCGCTGTACCGGCCCGATGCCGATCGCGACGCGATTCGCGCCGCCGCGCGTGCGGCCTGTCTCGACGAGCGCATCGACGCATTGCCGGGCGGCTACGACTGCGTGTGCGGGCGCGACGTGCGGCTGTCCGGCGGCGAACTGCAGCGGCTGTCGATCGCGCGTGCGCTGCTGTCGCGCGCGCCGCTGCTGCTGCTCGACGAACCGGCGTCGGCGCTCGATCCGCAAACCGGACGCGCGTTGCGCAACGCGCTGCGCGCCGACATGCGTACCCGTGTGATCGTCAGCCACGATCTCGACGCGATCCGGCACGCGGACCAGATCCTCGTGATGGAACGTGGCCGCATCGTCGAGCGCGGTACGCACGCGGCGCTGCTCGCCGCGCACGGGCTGTATGCGCGGCTCTGGCGCGAACGCGGCGCCGCGGGCGGGGAGGCCGCATGATGACGACATCGCTCAAACGTTTGCAATGCCTGCCGCGCGACACGCGCCGCGCGCTGTGGCGCGGGCTGGGGTGGGCAGTGGCCGCCGCGTTGCTCGACGGCGCGTGCGGGCTGCTGCTCGTGCCGCTGATCCGCGCCTGGTTCGCCGGCGCGCAGGCGGCCGCGCTGCACTGGACGGCCGTGCTCGGCGCGCTGACGCTGTGCCATGCGCTGGTGCTGTACGTCGCGCAACGTCGAGGTTATCGCGCGGGCGGCGCGCTGGCCGTCGGCCTCGTCGAACGCCTCGTGCACCACCTGCCGCGCATCGCGTCGTGGCAGGCCGTGCGCGACAGTCATCCGGCCGGGTTGCTGCGCGGGCCGGTGATGCAGGCGATGGGAATTCCCGCGCACCTGCTCGGGCCGTTGATCGGCGCGGTCGTCACGCCGCTCGCGGTGGTCGCGGGGCTCGCGTGGATCGACTGGCGCATCGCGCTGTGCCTCGCGGCGGCGGCCGTGCTGCTGTTCGCGCTGCTGGAGCGCGGCGGCGCCCGCACGCTTGCGTTCGAACAGGCGCGCGCCGCGGGCGATCGCGACATGGCCGTGCAGCTTCAGACCTTCGCCGCGCATCAGGGGCTGCTGCGCTTCGCGGGCCGGGACGGCGACGCACGCGCGGTGCTGCAGCGCGCGTTCGACGAACAGCATCGCCGCACGCGGGCGCTGATGCGGCGCTCGCTGCCGATCGAGCTCGGCTTCACCGGTGCGGTGCAGGGCGTGTTCGTCGCGATGCTGATCGGTGGCGCGTGGGCCGTCGCGGCCGGCCGGCTCGACGCGGCGACGGCCGTCGCGGTGCTGGTGCTGCTCGTGCGCTTCATCGAGCCGCTCGCGCAGCTCACGCAGCTCGACCAGGCGCTGCGCGGCGGCTGGCGCGCGCTCGATACGGTGCTCGCGGTGCTGCATGCGCCACGTTTCGACAGCCCCGAGCGCGGCACGCCGGTACACGACGCGAGTGTCGACGCGCTGCGCGTCGGCTATCGGTCGGCCGGCGGCGCGACGTTGCTCGACGGGATCGACCTGCATTGTCCGGCGGGCGGCTTCGTCGCGATCGTCGGCCCGACGGGCGCGGGCAAGAGCACGCTGCTCGGCCTGCTCGCGCGGCTCGACGATCCGTGCGGCGGGCGCGTGCTGCTCGGCCGCGCCGACGTGCGGCACCTGAGCGAGGCGACGCTCGCCGCGACGCGCAACCTCGTGTTCCAGGACAACGGGCTGTTTCGCGGCAGCCTCGCGTGGAACGTGCGGATGGGGCGGCCCGACGCGACCGATGCCGAGCTGCGCGCCGCGCTGGATGCGGTCGGCCTGCTGCGCGACGCCGAACGCCTGCCGGACGGCCTCGACACCGACGTGGGGCCGGGCGGCCAGTTGCTGTCGGGCGGGCAGCGCCAGCGCGCATGCCTGGCGCGTGCGCTGCTGGCGCGCGCGCCGGTGCTGATGTTCGACGAGCCGACCGCGAGCCTCGATGAACTGAGCGCGCGACGCGTGCGCGACAGTCTCGTCGCGCTGCGCGGGCAGCGTACGCGCATCGTCGTCACGCACCAGCCGGCGCTGGCGGCGGCCGCCGACACGATCGTCGTGCTCGACGCGGGCCGCGTGCGGGCGACCGGCACGCATGCGCAACTGATCGAGACCGATGCGTGGTACGCGACGTTCGCCCGCGCGGGGCGGCCCGACGGGGCGCCACCCGCTGACGCGGCCGCTGAAACCCGCCCGGCCGAATCCGAGCAGTGACGTGAACAATGCGGGCCGCCGTGCCCGGAATCGATAGGAAAAGCCCCTCGATCGAAAAATCGCCTGCTGGTTCTAATTGATAATGAGAATGATTATCAAATACGGGGGCGTGAATGCGGTACGAGGTACGGGAACCTGAGAGATCGATGATGCAGGGCGCACGCGTCGCCCGTTTCGGACGCTGGCGTCCGTCGCTGTACCTCGGCCTGCTGATCGCCGCGCATCCGGCGGCGGCGTTCGCCGATGCGGCGCCGGCGGCCGGCGCGGAAGTCCGCCGGGACGAAGCGGCCGCCGCGCAGCCTGCCGGGAGCGAGTTGAAGGCGATTGCGGTGAATGCGTCGCGCGGCGTCGCCGACGATCCGTCCGTGGCGACGGTCGGCAAGATGCCGCTCGCGTTGCGCGAGATTCCGCAGTCGGTCAGCGTGACGACGCGCGAGCGGATCGACCAGCAGAACCTGTTCTCGCTCGACGAGGTGATGCAGCAGTCGGCCGGCGTGACCGTCCAGCCTTACGTGCTGCTCACCACCGCGTACTTCGTGCGCGGCTTCAAGGTCGATTCGTTCGAATTCGACGGCGTGCCGGTCGTGATCGGCGACATGGCGAGCGCGCCGCAGGACATCTCGGTGTACGAACGCGTGGAAATCCTGCGCGGCGCGAACGGGCTGCTGCACGGCTCGGGCAATCCGGCCGCGACCGTCAACCTCGTGCGCAAGCGCCCGCAATACCAGTTCTCCGCGCATGCGACCGCCAGCGTCGGCAGCTGGGACCGCTATCGCGCGGAAGCCGACATCGGCGGCCCGCTCAATGCGGCCGGCACCGTGCGCAGCCGGCTCGTCGCCGCGTACGAGGATCGCCACTTCTTCTACGACCACGCGAAGCAGGACACGCGTTCGATCTACAGCGTCACGGAAGTCGACGTGACGCGCGACACGCTGCTCACGTTCGGCGCGCAGTACCAGACCACGACATCGGTGCCCGACATGTCCGGCGTGCCGATGGCGCGCGACGGGTCCAGCCTCGGCCTGTCGCGCTCGACGTTCCTCGACACCGCGTGGGGCCGTTTCAACTGGGACACGACGCGCGCGTTCGCGTCGGTCGAGCAGAAGCTCGGCGCCGGCTGGAAAGCGAAGGTCAGCGGCGAATACCAGAGCGTGCGCTCGGACCTGAAGTACGCGGGCTCGTTTGGCGCGATCGATCCGGCGACGGGCGCCGGCGGCCGGCTGACCGGCGCCGCGTACCAGTTCAGCAGCTACAGTCGCAGCATCGATGCGAACGTGCAGGGCCCCGTGCATGCGTTCGGGCTCACGCACGACCTGCTGTTCGGCGTCACCTACGCGAACAGCAGCAGCGGGCAGATGACGGCGCCGCTGCTCGGCGACGTGGCCGGCACGCCGGTGAACGTGTATCGCTGGAACCCGAGCAGCGTGCCCGAGCCCGGCATCGGGCCGTACCAGCAGTCGCAGCAGAACGACGTTTCGCAGAAGGGCGTCTACGGGCTGGGCCGCATCAAGCTCGCGGAGCCGCTGACGCTCGTACTCGGCGGCCGGATGAGCTGGTGGAACCAGGACAGCCTCGGCGCGCACTACAACACCGGCCACCAGTTCACGCCGTACGGCGGGCTGATCTGGGATTTCGCGCGCGACTGGTCGTGGTACGCGAGCTATGCGGAGGTGTTCCAGCCGCAGACCAAGTCGATGTGGGGCGGCGGCATCCTGACGCCGGTGAAGGGGCGCACCTACGAAACGGGCGTGAAGGGCGAACTGGCGGGCGGCAAGCTCGACGTGTCGCTCGCGGCGTTCCGCATCGATCTCGACAACAACCCGCAGGTCGACCTCGCGCATCCGTGCGCGGGGCCGAGCTGCTACTACGTGAACGGCGGCAGCGTGCGCAGCCAGGGCTTCGAGTTCGAGGCGAACGGCCGCATCACGCCGTGGTGGAGCGTGTGGGCGAGCTACACGTACGACACGATGCGTTATGCGGACAACCTCGCGAACGCGGGTTCGTTCGCGCCGCTGCTGAATCCGCGCCACCTGTTCCGGCTGTGGACCAACTACGACCTGCCGTGGCAGGAGCGGCGCTGGAGCATCGCCGGCGGCGTGCAGGTGCAGAGCAGCTACTCGGCGCAGGCGAACGGCGTCACGATGAGCCAGGGCGGCTACGCGCTCGCGAGCGTGCGGCTCGGCTACCGCTACGACAAGCACTGGAGCGCCGCGCTCAACGTCAACAACCTGTTCGACCGCACCTACTACCTGAGCCTGAGCCAGCCGGGCTGGAACAACCGTTACGGGGAACCGCGCAACGTGATGCTGACCGTGCGCGGGCAATTCTGATGGCGTCCGGCTGGGGCGCGCGGGCGGCGATCGCGATCGGCGGCGTGCTGCCGGGTGCGGTCGCGCTCGCGCTCACGCTGGCCCGTCATTACCCCGACGACGGCCTGAACCGGCTCTATGCGGCCGTGTGGCTGACGCTCGCCGCGAGCGTCGCCGCGCTGCTGTGGGTGCTCGTCGCGCCGGGTTGGCGGCAGGCTGCGTGGCGCGCGGGGGCGTGGCTCGCGGTGCTCGTGCCGTGCGCGATGTTCTGGGGAGGGCGCTGACATGGATGCTTCGTCGCGTTCCCGCTGGCGCGCGCTGCATCGCGGCGCCGGCGCGCTGTTCGGCGTGGTGCTGTTCGTCGTGCTGTTCAGCGGCACCTGGAGTCTCGCGTTCGATTCGATGCAGGGCTGGTGGCGGCCGCCTGCGGTGGCCGTCGCACGACCGACGTTGCCGCTCGACGCGCTCGTCGCGCGCGCGGCGTCGCTCGGGGTCGCGTTGCGCGACGCGCGCATCGTGCTGCCGCGGCCGGACGATCCGGCCATCCGTTTCTGCGACGCGCGCCAGACGTGCACGCTCGCGCTCGATCCGGCGACCGGCGCGCCGCTGCCCGACGCCGCGCGAGCGACGTTGATCGTCACGCTGCACAAGACGCTGTTCGCCGGCTTCCCCGGGCGCATCTTCGTCAGCCTGTGGGGCATCGTGCTGCTCGTGCTCATCGTCGCGGGCGTGGTCGTGCATCGCAAGCGCTGGCCCGATGCGGCGCGCATCCGGCGCGGCCACGGCTTGCGCGTCGCGCTGTTCGACCTGCATGCGTGGATCGGCCTGTGGGGCACGCCGTGGCTCGTGCTGTTCGCGTTCACCGGCGCGCTGTCGGGGCTCGGCGCGCTCGGCACGGTGTCGCTCGCGGGCGTCGCGTATCCGGAGCAGCCGCAGCGTGCGTTTGCCGAACTGCTGGGCGGCCCGCCGCCCGTCGAGGCCGGTGGCCCGTGGCGGCATGCGCCCGATCTGGAGGCGCTGCTGCGGCGCGACGCGGTGCGCAGGCCGGATTTCCGGCCCGAAGCCGTCGTGCTGCATCGCTGGGGCGACGTGAACGCACGCGTCGAGATTGCCGGCACGACCGCGGGCCTGCCGAGCACGGCCGTGTTCGAGCGCCACCTGTACCGCGCGACGGACGGGCAATGGCTCGCCGATGCGACGTCGCGCGGCCGCGGCTTCTGGCTGCGCGCGTTCATCGCGGTGCAGCCGCTGCATTTCGCGCAATACGGCTGGGTGGGTGTGGCCGGTGATGGGCTGCGCGTGCTGCATTTCCTGATGGGGCTCGCCGCGTGTGCGTTGTGCGCGACGGGGCTGCATCTGTGGATCGAGCGGCGGCGCGCGCAGCGCGATCGCTCGGCGGACGTGCTGGCCGCCGCCGCGGTCGGCGTGTGCGGCGGGCTCGTGCTCGCGGGCGGTGCGCTGCTGTTCGCCGGCCGTGCGCTGCCCGACGGCGTGCACGTCGACCATGCGCTCGCGATGCTGTTCTGGGCCGTGTGGGGCGGCGCGATCGCGCTCGCGGCCTGCGTCGCCGATCGCGCGGCATGGCTGCGCGTGCTGATGCGTGCGGCCGGTGTCGCGTACGGGCTGGCCGGCGCGACCCATTGCGCGCTCGCGCTGCTGGGCGCGGGCCGACCCGTGTACTGGCCGATCGACGCGGCGCTCGTCGCCTTCGGCGCATTGCTGCTGCGTGCGGCACGCCGTCCGCGGCGCGACGCGATGCAGCCCGCGCGCGTGCCGGCCGGCGCCGAACCTTTTTAACCTCATGCAACTGGAGAATTCGATGCGCGACCTGCTCGAACATCGCCGCCTGGTCATCACGATCACGCTGCTTTACCTGTCACAGGGCATCCCGATCGGCATCGCGATGGACGCGATGCCGACGCTGCTGCGCCACGACGGCGCACCGCTTCATGCGCTCGCGTTCCTGCCGCTCGTCGGGCTGCCGTGGGTCGTGAAATTCCTGTGGGCGCCCGTCGTCGACAACCGCTGGTCGCCTCGCATCGGCCGGCGGCGCAGCTGGATGCTGCCGATGCAGACGATCGTCGTGCTGTGCCTGGCCAGCCTCGCGCAGATCGGGATGACGGTCGCGACGGCGGGCTGGGCGGTCGGGCTGCTGGCCGTCGCGTCGCTCGCGAGCGCGACGCAGGACATCGCGAACGACGGGATGGCCGCCGAGCATTTCAGCGGCGACACGCTCGCGAGGATCAACGCGATCCAGATCGCGGGCGTGATGATCGGCTTCTTCGGCGGCGGCGCCGGCACGTTGACGCTGATCGGCCTGTTCGGCCAGCCCACTGCGTTTCTCGCGCTGGCCGCCGTCCCGCTCGCGAGCCTCGTCTGCGTGCTGTGGGTGTTGCCGCGCGACGCGGATCGTGCGCGCGTCCGGCCCGAACACGACGCGAGCCTCGTGCGCTTCGCGAAGCGGCCGCGTTCGTGGTCGCTGCTGTCGCTCGCGCTGCTGTCGGCGATGACCGCCGTATCGGGCTTCGGCCTGTCGAAGCTGTTCCTCAACGACGCGGGCTGGTCGCTCGACGCGATCGGGAAGCTCGGAATGGCGGGCGGCGTCGTGACGGTCGTGCTCGGATGCGGCGGCGGCGCGTGGCTCGTGCGGGCGCTCGGCCTGTGGCGGGCGTTCACGGCCGGCGTGAGCTGCGCGGGCGCGGCGGCGCTGCTGTGGTTCGCGCAGGCGAGCGGATGGCTGCCGGTATCGCCGGCGTGGGCGTGGCTGTGCACGGTGCTCGGCTCGCTGGCGACCGGCATCACGTCCGTATCGATCATGACGGCCGGCATGCGTTTCGCGGGCGGCAGCGATCAGGCCGGCACCGACGTGACGGCCGTGCAGAGCACGCGCGATCTCGGCGAGCTGATCGCGTCGTCGACGATCCTGTCGCTGACCGCGAAGGTCGGTTACACGGGCGGGTTTCTCACCGGCGTCGCGCTCGCGGTGCTGGCGGCGCTGATCGCGATGAAGCTGCGACGGCGCGAGGCGGCGTATGCGATGAAAGGGGACGATGCGCTGGTGTCGTGACGGCTGAGCGGCCGGCGCGGGGTGCACGGCGCGCCGCGTCACGTCACGCGTGGCTCAAGCGCCACTCAAGCGCGACTCAAGCACGATTCAAGCACGACTCAAGCGCCGCGCGGCCAGCAATGCGATGACGAGCAGCACCGCGACGTACGCGGCGACGCTCGTCCACGCGCCGCGTTGCCAGAACGCGCCGCCGACCGAGCCGAGCACGCTCGACCCGACGTAGTAGGCGAGCAGATACAGCGAAGCCGCATGCCCCTTCGCGGCGCCCGCGAGCGCGCCGACCCAGCCGCTCGCGACCGAATGGGCGACGAAGAAGCCGATCGTCACGAGCACGATGCCGACGACGATCGCGGCGAGCGAGTGCGACAGCGTCAGCGCGAGGCCCGCCGCGAACACGACGATGCCGCTGACCAGCACCGGCGCCCGCCCGAGGCGATCGGCGAGCGCGCCGGCGCTCGATGACGACACCATCCCGAACAGGTATGCGCCGAAAATCAGCCCGCACGCGGTCGGGCTCAGGTTGAACGGCGCCGCCATGAGCCGGAACCCGGCGTAGTTGTAGATCGTCACGAACGCACCCATCACCAGGAAGCCGATCGCGAACACGAACGGCAGGCGCGCGTGGCGCAGTTGCGCGTGCCACAGCCGCAGGTGGTGACGCAGCGTCAGGTCGGTGCGCTTCACGAAGCGTCGCGAGGCCGGCAGCAGCATCACGAAAGCGATCGCCGCGAGCAGGTCGACGACGCCGATCGACAGCATCGCCGTGCGCCACGAGAAGTGCTCCTCGAGCGCGCTCATCCCGATCCGTCCGATCATGCCGCCGAACGCGGTCCCGCCGACATAGAGCCCCATCGAGAAGCCGAGCCCGTCGGCGGCGATTTCTTCCGCGAGATAGGCCATCGCCACCGCCGGCACGCCGCCCAGCGCGAAGCCTTCGAGCGCGCGCCAGACCAGCAGCAGGTGCCAGTTCGGCGACCACGCGGCGAGCAGGTTGAACAGCGCGGCCAGCGTCATCGACGCGAACATCAGCCCGCGCCGCCCGACCCGTTCGGACAGCGCGCCGGCGCACAGGATCGACACCGCGAGCATCCCGGTCGACAACGACAGCGACAGCGAACTCGACGCCGCGCCGACGTTGAACTCTTGTGCGAACGCGGGCAGCAGCGGCTGCACGCAGTACAGCAGCGAGAAAGTGGAAAAGCCGGCGAGGAACAGCGCGAACGCGATGCGCTTGTACGCGGCCGAGCGCGGGGACACGCCGGCCGGCAGCGCATCGGGTGCGGCGTTCTGCGTGCCGGGCATGGAACGGGAAATCGAAGCGGAGGACATGAAGGCACTCGATGTGCGACGGAATACGCGAATTCTTGCGCACGGCCATGTATATGTCCAATATATGAAATGAACCGCAGCCATATGTTTTAACACTGGCCGACAGGCCGAGCCGACTCACCGCGAGGTCACGTCACGCATGGAACTCCGGCATCTCCGCTACTTTCTGGCCGTCGCGGCCGCGTCGAATTTCACGAAGGCCGCCGAAACACTCGGCATCGGCCAGCCGCCGTTGAGCCAGCAGATCAAGGCGCTCGAGAACGAGCTCGGCGTGGATCTGTTCAAGCGGACCGCGCGCGGCGCCGAGCTCACGCTGGCGGGCGAGGTGTTCGCGGAAGAGGCGCGACGCGTGCTCGACGATGCCGAGCGCGCGGCACGGGCGGCCAGGCGCGCCGCCTGTGGGGAAACCGGCCATTTGCGGGTCGGCTTCACCGGCACGGCCGCGTTCAATCCGAAAGTGTCGGATCTGATTCGCCGCTTTCGGGAGGCGTTCCCGGATGCCGAGCTGACGTTGCAGGAAGCGACGTCGGGCGTTTTGCTGGAAGCGCTGGAGGCCGGGCGCCTTGACGTCGCGATCGTGCGGCCCGAGCGCCGCATCGCCGCGACGCTGCGGGTAGCCGACTGGGACGAGGAGCCGATGTTCGTCGCGCTGCCCGTCGCGCACCGGCTGGCGCGGCGCCGGCGCATCGAGCTGGCGGAGCTGGCCGACGAGTCGTTCGTGCAGGTGCCGCGCGCGGCCGGCGGCGCGCTGTTCGACGACATCGTCGCTGCGTGCCAGGCCGCCGGGTTCGAGCCGCGCATGGCGCAACCGGCGCCGCAGATGGCGTCCGCGGTGACGCTGGTGGCGGCCGGGCTCGGCGTGTCGGTCGTGCCGAAGGCGATTACGCAGGTGCAGGTGCCCGGCGTCGTGTACCGGCCGTTCGCGGGTAACCGGTTTCGTGCGAGGCTGGCCATCGCGTCGCGCTGCGACGAGCCGTCCGCGGTGGTGCGGAATTTTCTGTTGTTGGCGTAGCTGAAAACAAAAAACCCGCGAAGCCATCTGCTGTCGCGGGTTTCGGAAATGCTGGAATGCGCGGAAAACGCATCTGGTGCCGACGGCGAGACTCGAACTCGCACAGCTTTCGCCACTACCCCCTCAAGATAGCGTGTCTACCAATTTCACCACGTCGGCACTGCAAGGGGCGCAATTCTAACGTCACATTCCGCATTTGTGAAGGGGGGATGACAAGCTCATGTAGGGACACGCGATCGATCCCGGTAGAATTCGTCCGATCGACCCGACGGGTCCCCGCAACCGCCACCCGTTTTCTCCCCGTGACCCACACCCTCGAACAACTGCAGGCCGGCCAACTGTCGGGCGCGCGGCAACTCAAGCTCGCGTGCGGATTGACCGAATTTCCGCGCGAGATCTTCGATCTGGCCGATACGCTCGAAGTGCTCGACCTCACCGGCAACGCGTTGTCCGCGCTGCCCGACGATCTGCCGCGGCTGCATCGCCTGCGCATCCTGTTCGCGTCGGGCAATCGCTTCACCGCTTTTCCCGACGTGCTCGGCGCGTGCGATCAACTCGACATGATCGGCTTCAAGGCGAACCGGATTCGCACCGTGCCGCGCGGCGCGCTGCCGCGTGCGCTGCGCTGGCTGATCCTGACCGACAACGCAATCGAGGAACTGCCGGCCGACATCGGCGACTGTGCGCGGTTGCAGAAGCTCATGCTGGCCGGCAACCAGTTGCGCGCGCTGCCCGCCGAAATGGCCGCCTGCCGTGCGCTGGAGCTGGTGCGCCTGTCGGCGAACCGGCTGGACGCGTTGCCCGACTGGCTGCCGCGCCTGCCGCGTCTTGCGTGGCTCGCCGTCGCCGGCAATCCGTTCGGCGCGGTGCCGGAGGCCGCGGCGTCCGCCGGGCCGGACGTCGCGGAGATCGACTGGGCCGCGCTGTCATGCGAACAGAAACTGGGCGAGGGCGCGTCGGGCGTCATTTACCGTGCGCAGTGGCGCGCGGACGGCCAGCCGCCGCGCACGGTCGCGGTCAAGCTGTTCAAGGGCGCGGTGACGAGCGACGGCCTGCCCGATTGCGAAATGGCCGCGTGCCTGCATGCCGGCGGTCATCCGAACCTGATCCCGGTGATCGGCAAGCTGCGCGGGCATCCGGACGGCACGCACGGCCTGGTGATGGAACTGGTCGATCCCGCGCTGACGAACCTCGCCGGGCCGCCGAGCTTCGCGTCCTGCACGCGCGACGTCTATGCCGCCGATGCGAGATTCGAGCCGGCGCAAGCACTGCGGATCGCGCACGGCATCGCGTCGGTCGCCGGCCATCTGCACGCGCGCGGCATCATGCATGGCGACCTGTATGCGCACAACATCCTGCACGACGGCGCAGGCGGCGCGCTGCTCGGGGATTTCGGCGCGGCGTCGCTGTACGACCCGAACGATCGCACGCGCGGCGCAAGGTTCGAACGGCTCGAAGTGCGCGCGTTCGGCTATCTGCTCGGCGAATTGCTCGAGCGCTGCGAACCGCACGCCGGCGCGCTCGATGCGCTGGCGGCGGCCTGCGTGAACGAGGACGTCGATGCGCGGCCGTCGTTCGACGAGATCACGGCAGCACTGGCCGCGCGCATGCGCTGACCGGAGGGGGCCGGCTCATGCCTGCCGCGCGGTCAGCAGCTTGACGCCGAGCCCGACGAACAGCAACCCGCTCGCACGCTTGAGCGCGCGCACCGCGCGGCTCATGCCGAAGCCGCGATGCAGGCGACGCACGCCGGCCGAATAGACGCTGTGAACGACCACGACCGTGCAGGCGATCGTCGCGTACATCACGACGAACTGCAGCGCCAGCGGACGGTCGTGCACGATGAACTGCGGCATGAACGCGGACAGGAAGATCATCGTCTTCGGATTGCTGCCGGACACGAACAGCGCTTCGCGAAACAGCTTCCGTCGATCGGGCACGGCGATCTCCGCGGCGCTGCTCGATGCGGCGGTCTTGCGCTCGCCGCGCAACTGCCGCACACCCAGAAAGATCAGATACGCGGCGCCGATCACCTTCATCGCGACGAACAGCGGCGGCATCGCGGCCAGCGCCGCGCCCACGCCGAGCGCGACCAGCAGCACGACCACGCCCTGCGCGACGAGGTTGCCGGCGATCGTCGCGGCGGTGCCGTGCGCGCCGTAGCGCACCGTGTTGCGGATCACGAGCAGCACGTTGGGCCCCGGCGACAGCGTCGTGGCGAGATAGGCTGCGGCAAACAGCATCCAGGTCTGAATGGACATGCGGCGCTCCGGAGGGCGGTTCCAGCGGTCGGGATGAAGCGATGATGCCACGCCAATAAGGGCGCGGGCCGCCGCCGGAACCGTGCCGTCGCGGCGCGTCAGCGTGCGTCGCGCATGCAGTACGCGGGAATCGACGGCGGCGTATCGATGGCGGCAGGCCGCGTCATCCACGCGATCCAGGCGGCCCATAACCCGCAGACGATCAGCACCGCGACATTCAGCGGCGTCCGGTAGCGAACGATCAGGTCGGCCAGCGGCAGGCGGTTTTTCATGTGCGTCTCCTTTCGTGAGGCAGGCGGCGTTACTGGCCGGCGTAGGTCGGCGCCTTCGCGTCGCAGGTCACGGACACGGTCGAGCCGTCCGCGAAGTGCAGCCGGAACGGCACCTTCGCGCCGGGTGCGACGGCCTGGCGCGGTTCCTCGAGCATCACGTGATAGCTCTTCGGCTTGAACGTCAGCGTGCCGTGCGCCGGCACGACGACCGAGTCGACGTGCACCATCTTCGCGGTGCTGCCGCTCGTCTGCGTTTCATGCACCATCGCCATCCCGTAGGCGGGCGTGTCGATACCGGTCAGCGTCGCGGGCGCGTCACCGTGGTTCTTCAGCGTGAAGTAGCCGGAGGACGGCACCGTCGCCGGCATCGTGCGAATCCAGCATGCGTCGGCCTGGATGGTCGACGCGGCGAAGGTGGCGGTGGCGTGCAGCGCCAGCGCCACGAGCAGGCCGGTCGGAATCGAGCGTTTCATCATGTGTTCTCCTGATTGGGTGCGATGCCGCGGGCATCGATGCGAATGCGCTCGGCACGAAGCACCGATGCGCATCGCGTGCGTGACATGCGTTACTTCAGCGTGAATGCGTAGCGGCCGTGCGTGCGATGGCCGTCGCTGGCCACCGCGATCCATGCGACCGTGTAGGTGCCGGGCTTCAGGCTCGCCAGTGCGACGTGCATCCGCTTCCGGTTGCCGGCGTCGACGGCCGACTTCCCGTCGACGACCGACTGCCCGTGGCTGTCGGTCACGGCGATCGAGCTGAACGCGGGCTCGAGCGCTTCGCCGAACTCGATCGTGACCGCGTGCGGCGCGCTCGACAGTGTGGCGTCGGGGGCCGGGTCCTGCGTTTTCGGAAGGGCATGTGCATGAGCGGCGTGGATAACGACGAAGCCGAGTGCGGCGAGTGCGCCGCGAACGAAAGTAGCGGTTTTCATGGCTGGATGAGCGAGTGACGAATCGGATGAAAAAGACGGATTCGACGGACGGCCGCGCGAGCGGCATCGATGTCGGCGGCGCTCGGCGCGGACGCGCGACACCGGACATTCGCATGCGGGCGAATGCCGGCGCGGCGATCCGAACCGGAGACGGCCAACCACGCGCGCGGCACGACGCCGTGCGCGGCAGGGTGAGACATGATCGTCCTTCGAAACGTGACACGTCGCGCACGCGGGCGGCGTGCGCGGGCGACGTGATGCACGACGGCATCACGCGTGATGACGACGGATCAGGACGTGAACGGCGGGGCGCGCGGTTGCGCGGCCGTGAGCGGCTGCGCGCGGTGCAGGCTTTCGAAGCGAGTGGCCGCGCGATGCTCGATCGCGTGCACGCGGGCCGCGAACGTCAGTTCGGGGGCGGGCAGCGCGGGGGTGTGGGCAAGCAGACTGCAATAGCCGCATGCGTGGAGATGAGCCTGCAGGCTTTTCGTCGCCGCATCGGCGGACGGCGTGCCGGCGGCCGGCGCGGACGAACAGTAGCCGGCCAGCAGCGCGTCGACGCGTCCTTGCGTGGTCAGCGCCTGCGAGATCGTCGGCGCGAGCGCCGTCATCAGGATAGCGAGCATCCCGATCAGACTGCCGATCTTCCGGAGGCGACGACTCAGCATGCGATGCGCGGCGGCGGGTGGACGACGATGCGGCCGATTATGCCACGCACGCCGGTTCGCCGGCCGGCACCGACGTGCGGCATTGCGGCGCGCTACGCGGGCTGCGCCAGGTACTTCGTGATCAGCGTCATCTGCGCGGCCCAGCCGTGGTCGTTCATGTCGCGCGCCGTCGCGCGACGCGCTTCGATCAACTGGTCGAAACCCGTTTCGGTGACCGTGAGCAGTGTGCCGCCGGCCTGCGCCGCGAGCGTGAAGGTGACGAGCGTCATCGGCTCGGACGCGTAATCGAATTCCGGATCGATCGCGAACGGATGCCAGCGAAACGAGAACAGTTGCTTGGGTTCGATGCGGTCGACGACGATTTCGAACACAGTGCCCGCATAGGGCTCCTGCGCCTTGGCGACGTCGTCGTCGACGCGGGTGGGGGTGATGCGGCCGAACAGCGACTGGCCGGCCTCGAACGGGCCGTCGAACGACACGCCGAACCACTGGCCGAATTCGCCGGAATTGCTCACGGCTGCCCAGACGCGGTCGGGCGACGCGGCGAGCAGCGTCTGTTTTTCGATGCGATCGGTTGGCTGGACCATCACGTTCTCCATGCAGGATCGAGCGTTGCAGGACGACGCGCGCGGTCGCGCGCCGCGTCTAGTCGAGCATGACCGCGTCGGGCACGTCGAGCACGAGGTCCGACGTCGCGACGGCCACGCACGGCAGCGTATAGCCGTCGGCCTTTTCCTCGCGGGAGAGCCCCGGCCATTCGATCGTGTAGCGTACGCTGCCGCTGACGATCCGGCAAAGGCAGCTTCGGCACGTGCCGTTGCGGCACGAGCGCGGCAGCGACACGCGCGCGAACGCGGCGGCTTCGAGCAGGGTGAGCGAATCGGGCGCGTCGAAGGTCGCGCCGAGCGGCTCGATGCGCACGAGGGGCGGGTGATCTGGATCGGTCATGACTGAAGCGGGCGGCGGTTCGGCGGCAACGCGCCAAGCATACCCGAACCCGCCGGCGGCCCACGGCCGCCAGCCGTGGGGGTCAGTGCCGCCGCAGATACCGGTACACGGTATTGCGGGCGAGGCCGAGCTCGCGCGCGGCCGCCGATACGTTGCCGCCATGCCGCGCGAGCACCGCGTCGATCATCGCGGCCTGATGGCTTTGCAGCGTCGTGCCTTCACGCCTGCCGGCCGGCGTGGCTGCTTCCGACGTAGCCGGCGCATCGTCGCAGTCGAGCCAGAAATCGTCGGGCAAATGCGCGAGCGTGATTTCGGCTTCGTCTTCGGCGAGCATGCCGGCCGTGCGCAGCACGTTGGTCATTTGCCGCAGGTTGCCGGGCCAGCGGTGGCGCGCGAACGCGTCGAGCACGTCGGCCGCGAGGCGGCGCGGCATCGGCTCGCTGCGCGATAGCCGCGCAAGGATGCGCTCGACGAGCGCCGGCAGGTCGGTGCGGGCGGCAAGCGCCGGCAGCGTGACCGCGAGCCCGTTGATCCGGTAGAACAGATCCTCGCGGAACGTGCCTTCCGCGATCATCGCGCGCAGGTCGCGGTGGGTCGCGCAGACCACCCGCACGTCGACCGGCACCGCGCGTGCGCCGCCGAGCGGCATCACCGCGCGCTCCTGCAGCACGCGCATCAGCCGCACCTGCTGCGCGAGCGGCATGTCGCCGATTTCATCGAGAAACAGCGTGCCGCCGTCCGCCTGCGCGATCTTGCCGGGGCTGCCGCGCTTGCGCGCGCCCGTGAACGCGCCGTCTTCATAGCCGAACAGTTCGGCCTCGATCAGCGAATCGGGCAGCGCCGCGCAGTTGACCGCGACGAACGGGCCATCCGCGCGGGGGGACGCCTGGTGCAGCGCGCGGGCGAGCCATTCCTTGCCGGTGCCGGTCTGGCCGAGGATCAGCAGCGGCAGGTCGCGCCCGCGGATCTTCGCGACGCGTTCGAGCACGGCGGCCATGCGCGCGTCGCCGGTGTCGAGCGTCGCGAACGTGATCGCGTCGGGGTCCGGTGCGCGCACGCGCGCAGCCGGCGCGGGCGGCGTGACGGCGACGGTCGTTTTCTGCGCTTCCGGAAATTCGCAGCGCGCGAGCACGCGCACGCCGGTCGACAGCGTGAGGCGGAACGTGGCGCCCGGCGCGCGCGCGGCCTGCTGCGCGAGCTGGCCGAAGCGCATGCCGAACAACGCGTCGCTCGCCTGATGCTGCAGTGCGTCGAACGATGCGCCGAGCTGGAATTGGGCGCTGCGGTTCGCGGCGATCAGCCCACCGTCGGGGCCGAATGCGACGAGCCCGGCGAACAGCGAATCGACGCAATCCTCGTGGGCGTGAAAGCGCAGCCGCAGCGCTTCGCCGCACTGGTTCGCGAACAGGTGGTTCTCGATCAGTTGCGCCGACATCCGCACGAGCGCGAGCGTATGCGGGCTGGCGCCGCGCGGGTCGCCGCTCACGTCGAGCGTGCCGAGCGTGCGGCCGAACGGATCGACGATCGGCGCGCACGCGCAGGTGAGGATGTGGTTCGCGCGCAGGAAATGTTCGGCACCGTGCACGACCACGGCCTGGCCCGATGCGAGCGCGGTGCCGATCGCGTTGGTGCCGCGCGCGCCCTCGGCCCACGACACGCCGTTGCACAGCGCGACGCGGTTGGCTTTCTCGATGAAGTCCGCGTCGCCGATGCTGTGCAGGATCACGCCGTCGGCGTCCGTCAGCAGCACGAGGCTTTGCGTTTCGGCGATCTGCGCGTGGAGGTCCTCCATCACCGGGCGGGCGTGCGAGAACAGCGTGTGGTTCGTGTCGAGCAGTTCGCGCAGCGCGATGCGCGACAGCGGCGAGAAATCGGGGCGTTCGTGCGCGCGCAGGCCGACCGCGGTCGAACGCGCATGCGCCTGCGCGAGCAGGTCGGTGCGACCCGTGGTGGCGGGCAGCACGTAGGGTTGCGGCATGGTTTGTCTCCTGTTCCCGGGGCCGTCGGGGCGACCGGATCGGAATCGGCGGCGGAGTGCGGCTCCGCTCGCGGTGCACCATTCGGCGCGACAGCCGACCGTCCGGGTACGCATCATCATACAAGCGCCACGTGCGATGCGCGACTGCCGACAAAATCCCCTTGCTTTCAGGCGCCCGCCTGCAATGATGGAAATGGAGCACGCACGCGCCGTGTTCCGCAGTGCAACATGCATGCGACGCGACATGCATCCGTTCGGGAGACGCATCATGGTTCGGGCGGAACTGAGAGTCGTGCTGGCGGCCATCGCCACCTTCATCATGCTGGGTGGCATTGCCGTGGCGATCCACGGATTGCTGTTCGATCTGACCGATGCGGTGAGATACGGGGCGGCCGCGATTGCGGTGGGCGTCACGACCGCCGCGATCGCGCTCAACGTCTGGCCGACCGATCCGCACTGACGCCCGTTGGCGAAACGGTGCCGGATGCCGCGCAGATCAGACGAAATGCGCGTCGGAACGACGCACACCGAAATTTTTGTGTCCCGCGCGAAACCGTCTAAAGTGGAATTCAACCGGCATGCATCGACCGCGCCACACTCCGCGGCCGGGGCCTCCGCCGGCGAGCCCGCGTACATTTCGTCCGGCCGGTAGCGGACGACGGACGCGGTCATTCGTTTTCTACCGGTCGAGGCGGCTCCATGCAGATCCATTTCACGAACGAGAAGCCGGAGTATTCGGGGCGTGACCTGATGCTGGCGTTCACGGCACTGGTCAATGGCGAGCGCGTCCAATGTCAGATCACCGCCGAGGCGCTGGAAGACCACTTCGGCGCGGCGTCGCCGCGCTTCGAGGACATGGTCGGCGCATTCGACCAGCACCGCGAGCGCATCGAGGCGGCCGCGCGGCGCCTGCTGTCGGAGACGCGTGCGCAATGCGTGACGCTGCGCAGCGGCTACGTGCGCTTCTACGAGGCCAACTGGCGCTGACGACACGACGCTCGTCCGGCGGCGCGCACAAGCGAGCGGCGCACGCGCGGACGTGGCCTTCATGCAATGCCGTTCGGCGGAGTCGGGCGGCATTTTCGTATGCGGGCCGGGCGGGGTGGCCCGAGCGTCGGCGCGGTCATGCGCGTCGCTTATTGAGGATCACGGAACAATCGTGCGAAAACAAAAACGCCACCCGAAGGTGGCGTTTTTTCGTTTCATCGTGCGATGCGCTTCGCTTACTCGCTGCCCAGATAGAAGAAGCGGAACAGGAACACGGCCGCGATGATCCAGACGATCGGCTTGACCGTGCGGCCCTGGCCCGTCAGCAGCTTGAGGCCGCCGTACGCGATGAAGCCGAACGCGACGCCGTTCGCGATCGAGTACGTGAACGGCATCAGCAGCGCGGTCAGCGCGGCCGGCACGGCTTCCGTCGCATCGTCCCACGGTACTTCGACCATTTCGCGCAGCATCAGGCACGACACGTACAGCAGCGCGGGCGCCGTGGCGTACGCCGGCACGACGCCGGCGAGCGGCGCGATGAACAGGCACGCGAGGAACAGCACCGCGACGGTGATGGCCGTCACGCCGGTGCGGCCGCCGGCCTGCACGCCCGACGCGCTTTCGATATACGCGGTGGTCGACGACGTGCCGAGCACCGAGCCCGCGACGATCGCCGTGCTGTCGGCGAGCAGCGCCTTGTTCAGGCGGTTCATCTTGCCTTCGACGAGCAGCCCCGCGCGATTCGCGACACCCATCAGCGTGCCCGTCGCATCGAACAGCTCGACGAGGAAGAACACGAGGATCACGTTGATGATGCCGGTCGACAGCGCGGCGCCGATGTCGAGCTTGAACAGCGTCGCATCGATCGACGGCGGCGCGGAGAACACGCCGTGGAACTGGTTGCCGGCGAAGAAGAACGACAGGATCGTCACGCCGATGATGCCGATCAGGATCGCGCCGCGCACGCGCAGGTGGTCGAGCGTGACGATCGTGAAGAAGCCGACGATCGCGAGGATCGTCTCGTGCTTGTGCAGGTCGCCGAGCGTGACGAGCGTGGCCGGGTTGCCGACGATCACGCCCGACGTCTTCAGCGAGATGATGCCGAGGAACAGGCCGATACCGGCTGTGATGGAAATCCGCAACGATTTCGGAATGCCGTTGACGATCGCCTCGCGTACGCGGAACAGCGTGACGAGCAGGAACAGGCAGCCGGAGATGAACACCGCGCCGAGTGCCGCCTGCCACGTGAAGCCCATCCCCTTGACGACCGTGTATGCGAAATACGCGTTCAGGCCCATGCCGGGCGCGCAGGCGATCGGGTAGTTCGCGTACAGCCCCATGATGATCGACGCCAGCGCCGCGACGAGGCAGGTCGCGACGAACACGGATTCCTTCGGCATGCCGGCGTCGCCGAGGATCGCGGGGTTGACGAAGATGATGTAGGCCATCGTCAGGAACGTGGTGACGCCCGCGAGTATTTCGGTGCGGAAATCGGTGCCGGCTTCAGCGAAGCCGAAATACCGCTTGATGGATTCCATGAAGGCGTTTCTCCGGTCGGGTTGTCGTGTTGATTGTTGTGCCGAATTGTTGTACAGGCAGCGCGGCCGGCTAACTGTAACCAGCCACTATTGTCCGGCTATCGGCGGATTGTAATAGCGTGGATAGCTCGGACGATATAGTTGGAGGGCACGATCGGTTGCCTGCGCACGAACGGTCTGGCGGCCCGCCCATGCGGCGAAGGCGCGCATTTTACCGGTTCGCGCGGCACGGGCCGGCAGAAATGGCTGAAACGGCGGGAGCGGTGGAAACGACGGGACGCGGCGCGGGGAAGTGGGCGAGGCGGGCCGATGCGTGCGCAACGGCACGCCGGCTGCGTTGCGCGCGGGCGGTGCACGATGACATGCGACTGAAACGGAGCGCCCGCATGCTGCACGAACGCGGTGCAGGTGGCGGGTGCGCATGTCCGCACGTGTGCTGCCGGCGCGGATACACGGCGCGGCAGCGGCATGCCGCTGCCATTCGTCAGTCCAGGCGGGTGCAGGGATCGGGTTATCGTGCGCCGAAGCCGTCCCGTCCGCAACCGTCATTTCGCGATGCGGGCGCGACTGTGGTTTCTGTGTAAAAGATTGCAAGACCCCATCGCGTAAACCGGCAAGTCTTTCTAGGATAGATACACCGCGCATGCACACGCCGGCCGGTTATTGCCGATGCGGGGGAGTCGCAGTCCGTGCAGGCCAGGCGGTGAATGGTGGTCAAGGCCGTTGCGCGTTTGGGCAGGCACGGCCGATTGCGATTGCCCGATGCGGGTTCGTCCGTAATCACGGAGGTCAGCATGTTGAACTGGATCAGCCGTTGGGCGATGCGACACGCCCCCACGCCGGAAAAAACCGCTGCGTCGATGCTCGTGACGGCGCGCATGGAACTGTTCGCAGCCGAACAGCGCGTCATCGATGCGAAATTACAGGCGGATTACTGGCGCACACGTGTGTCATTCCTCGAAGAGGTGCAGAAACAGGGCATCGATCCGTGGGTGACCTCGCAGGCCGCGCAACGTCCCGACCTCGATGCCACTCCACGAAGCACGGGCCCGCGTCTCGCCGCCAGCACCTGATGCACCTGCTGCATCCTCTCGCTGCGCACGGCGCGCGATCGCGCGCGGCACGCGTCGGCGTGCCGCGTCCTTCGATGCGCACCCGCGGCGTGTTGCGCCGCGGGTGCGTCCGTTTCCGGTCGCGGCCGTTGCGCGTGTCGTGTACTTCGCACGCGTAACGGCGCGCCGCTCATCCGCTCCTTCTCCCTATCCCGACGAGCAAACGTTGCACTTGCGCGAGCATGCGCCTGACGCGTTCGCCGCGCCGCACGTACGCGGTCGTGATCGTCGCTTCGGCCGACCGGTCGGCATCGGTGCCGAGCCAGATGCGCTCGCCGCGCGCGATGCGCAGCACGTCGCCGGGTTGCACCCAGTAATCGTCGACATTCGGCGGGCGCGTGATCCACAGCGCGGCGCCGTGCGCGCGGATCTCCGCGTCCTGCGGCGCGCGCCAGGTCATCGTCGTGCGCGGCGCGACCGCGAAACGGATCACGACGGTCGGTAATGCAATCGTGCCGGCGGGGCGCCGATCGCGGCGTTCGAACAGCGGGCTTGCCTGGTCCATCGTCTGCTCCATTCAGTGAGCCGGACGGATGACGCGCACCAGAACAAAAAGGCCTCATCCGTTTCCGGCGAGGCCTTGTGTGACATGCGGTACTGCTCGATTGCTAACGCACAAGCGCCTCCCGTGATCCATTCTTTCGAATGTTCACCGGGCAATGAATCGCGATGGCGACGAGCTTGGACGTAGGCATGCGAACGAGTGTGTCGTCGCGGCGCAGCGCTGTCAACGGAAATTTCGAGATACGTGGCGGTTACGCGTCGCGTTGCGCGAGGCCGTTCACGAGGAGTTCGGACAGCAGGCCCGTCATTCCTTCCGGGTGCGTGGCCGCGCGCGCCTTCAGCTGTTCGACGAGCTCGGCGTTGAGCTTGCACGCGAACGGCACGAGGCCCTGTTCCTGGTCGAGCTTGCGCTGCGCGCGGCGGTCCAGCTTGGCTGCTTCGTCGGCGCCCTTGCCGAAACGCGCGGAGCTCGACTGTTTCATCGCGTGCGTCAGCTTGAGCGCCTTGTTCTTTTCGAGATCGGTTTTCTTCATGGCCATCGCGGCACCTCCGGGAAATTGAAGCCGCGATTGTACGCATTTCGGCGGGCGCCGCCCGCCGAGCCGGCCGGAAGCCCGGTCACGCGCCTTTCGCCGCGCCCCAGTTGCCGCCGTGCGCGGCCGCCTGCGCGGCCGGCGAGCGGGCGAGGTAGGCGAGCGCCTGCTCGGTCGAGCCTTCGTGGTGCGGCGTATACCCCGGCTTGAAATAGCGCAGCGCCGCGCCGATCACCCTCCAGAACGACGGCAGGTGCCCGCGTCGCGAACCCCGCCACCACGCGAGCACGAAGCCCGGGTAGCGGCCGGCGTCCGGGTCGCGCCGGTACATGAACTTCGCACCGGCCGTGATGTAGTAGAGCAGCAGCAGGATCACGAACGCCATGTGCACGCAGCGCTCCGGATAGGTGCCGCCCATGTGACGGTAGATGTCGAACGCGACGGTGCGGTGCTCGACTTCCTCGGCGCCATGCCAGCGCAGCAGGTCGACCATCGTCGGGTCGGCGCGGCCTTCGTCGAGGCCGTGCGCGTTGAGCACCCAGTTGCCGAGATAGCCGAAGAAATGCTCGAGCGACGCGATCACGGCCAGCTGCTGCCGCAACCAGAAGCGCGTATGGCCGATCTTCAGCCCCAGCGGCTGCTCGCCCAGTACGCGCGTGAACAGGCGGTTGAGCTTCTGCGTGAACGGCTTCGTGTCGATGCCGTGGCGGTCGTAGTAATGCTTCAGCACGCCGCCGTGCGAGCGCGAATGCACGGCTTCCTGCCGCAGGAAGCCTTCGGCTTCGTCGCGCAGGCGCGCATCGGTGATCAGCGGCAGCGCCTTGTTGTACACGCGGCAGAACCACAGCTCGCCTTCCGGGAACAGCAGGTTCAGCGTGTTGATGATGTGCGTGCTGCCCGGATCGTTCGGCACCCAGGTGATCGGCGTGTCGCTGAAGTCGAACTTCACGTGCCGGGCCTTGATCTTGTGATAGTCGGCGGTATCGGTCATGTTGTCTCCCTGTGCGGCGTCGTGCGCCGTCAATGCGATGCCATGCTGACGCGGGCGATCATCCGGCCCAGCCACGGCATGAAGCGGCCGACGAAGCGCAGCGCGTGCGCTTCGCCGCCGACCGCGACGACGGGGCGGTTGCGCAGCACGCCGTCGACCATCGCCTGCGCGACGGTTTCCGGTTTCAGGCCGCGCATCTGGTACAGCTTCGTCGCGCGCTTGCGCAGCCGCGCTTCGTCCTGTGCGTTGGCGCCCGCGTAGTGCGTCGACGCCATGATTCCGGTTTCCGCGAAACCGGGGCACACGGCCGTCACGCCGATGCCTTGCTCCGCGAGTTCCGCGCGCATGCATTCGCTGAGCATCAGCACCGCCGCCTTCGTCGTCGCATACGCGGGCAGGTCGCGCGACGGGCCGAACGCGGCGGCCGACGCGGTGTTGACGATGTGCCCGCCGGTGCCGCGCGCGGCCATCTGCTGCGCGAACAGCCGCGAGCCGTGGATCACGCCCCACAGGTTCACGTGCAGGATGCGCTCCCAGTGCCGCGCGCTCGTGTCGAGGATGCCGCCGGCCATGCCGATGCCCGCGTTGTTGATCACGACGTCCGCGCCGCCGAGTTCGCTGCCGACCCATGCCGCGAGCGCTTCCATCTCGTCGGCGGACCCGACGTCGACGCGTTTCGCATGGGCCTGGGCACCGGTCAGCCCGATCAGCAGCGCGGTGCGCTCGGCGCTCGCGAGATCGATGTCGCAGGCGACGATCGTCGCGCCTTCGCGTGCGAAGGCCAGCGCCGCGCAGCGGCCGATCCCGCTGCCCGCGCCGGTGACGACCGCGACCTTGCCGCTGAAGCGGCCGCTGGTGGCGCGACGGCGCGCGTTCGCGAGCGCGGGCGGTTCGTCGCCGGATTCGACCGCGTCGATCAATTGCCCGGCGAGCGCCGCGAAGCGCGCGGGATCGGCGAGCGGCAGCCAGTGGCCGGCCGCGACTTCGCGGCGGTAGTACTGCGGCACCCAGCGAGACAGGTTCTCGGACAGCGCGGGGCTCACGTATTTGTCGCCGAGCGGGACGATCGTCTGCACCGGTGCGTGCGCGTAGCGTTCGCGCGGCGCGAACAGGCAGCGGATGAAGTTCGCGCGATAGAGCCGTACGCCGTGCGCGCCGTCGTCGGCCTGGGTCGGGCGTGGCGCGGCGGGCGTTTTCTCGAGCCGGCGCAACAGGCTCGGCCACGCGCGGCCGAGCCACAGTCGCCAGCCGAGCTCCGGGATGAACGGCAGGTGGAACAGATAGACGTACCACGAACGCACGAGCTGGCCGCCGAGCTTCGCGAGCGACGCGGGCGTCGGGTGCAGCACGCGTTCGCGCAGCCAGAAGCCGACGTGGTCGAGGCACGGCCCCGAGCACGACGTGTACGACGCGATGCGGCCGGCCAGGCGCGGATCGGTGACGAATTCCCAGCCCTGGATCGAGCCCCAGTCGTGCGCGACCAGATGCACGGCGCGGCCGGGGCAGAGCGCATCGATCACCGCGACGAAATCGTCGGTCAGCTTCGCGAGATGGTAGTCGGCCGTGCGCGTCGGCACGCCCGACAAGCCCGCGCCGCGTACGTCGTACGCGATCACGTAATGCCGGCGCGCGAGCAGCGGCGCGACGTGCTGCCAGACGCTGCTGTCGTCGGGATAACCGTGTACCAGAACGACCGGCGAGCGGGCCGGGTCGCCCCAGGTCCGGACCGCGAGCGTCAGGTCGCCGGAGGCGACCGCCGTTTCGCTGTGAACCGATTCGAACAGGGCCAGCGGCGCTTCGTCGGAAAGAGGCTGCATCGTGAGTCCGTCGTTCAGGGAGTCGGGAGGTGGGTGGTTCGTCAGGCGGCGGCCGACAAGGTCGACGCAGCCTGCGCGCGCTCGGCCTGGCGGCGCTGCCAGCGGCGCACGTGCGGCAGATCCTCGTCGAGCCAGTACGCGTCGTCATCGGTGATCACGAGCAGCTCCTCGAATTTCGCGCCGACGCCGGCGAAGCCGAGATGCGGCTCGACGGCCCACAGGCCCGGCACCGGCGCATGCTCGGAGCGGCGGTCGATCGACCACAGCGGCGACCAGCCCTGCTGTTTCGCCGCGCGGCCCTGGTCGAGCAGCAGGTTGCGCGTCGCGTTCAGCCCGAAGCGCGCGACGAAGCGCGGCTTCGACAGCTTGTGGATCTTCGCGACGCGATGCGCGAGCACCTTGAACGGATAGGCCTTGTGGCGCGGCTCGACGCCCTGGCGGCGGCACAGCGCGTCGACTTCCTGCGCGACTTCCGCCATCGGCCGGCGCGCCTTCACGAGCCGCACGATCATGTCGCGATGGTCCATCAGGTCGTCCTGCAACTGCTCGAGGATCGGGTTGCGCCCCAGGCAGTGTGCGTAGCCGACGTCGGCGACGATGCCGTCGAGCACCGGCGCGACATCCAGGATCACCGGCATGTCGGTTTCGAGCTGGCGGTTGCTCGGGAAGAACGCGAGATTGAAGCCGCCCATGTGCTTGAGGCCGGAGAAGCCCTCGAACGCGGTGCGATCGCCGAACCACGCGAACGGCTTGTGCAGCCAGTCGTGCACGCCGTTGTCCTGCAGCCATTCGGTCAGGAGGCGCGCGGCCTCCTTCTCGGTGATGCCGGGGTAGAGCATCGCGCCGACGGTTTCGACGCAGCGGTAGGCCAGTTGCTGGACCGCGCGGAATTGCGGCAGCTCGTCGAGGTGGACTTCCGGCAGCGGATGGTGGGCGGTCATGATGCGTCTCCATGTGTCGGCCCGCGTTGGCGTGTCGGCGCGACGCGGGTCCTGGGCAAGGCTGGGGTGCTGATCTGGATGCATTCGCGGGAGGCCATCGTCACGCGGTTTATTCAGCCAGCACTTAATGTGTCATTGAATAATGTAATGATCATAGCCGGTTCGCGGTCGCACGCCAGCCCTTGGAGATGAGGACTTCTCCTAATGAAGGGCCGAAATGGAGGGGAAGCTCTAGATTTCAGGCGCTCGGGGCTGGATAGGCGTCGCTTGTCCGTGCGTCCTCAGCGGGGAAGTCGACGGGGATCGCCAGGCAAGGCTTCCACACGGCCCGGCATGTCGCGCCGGATCAACTCCCCGTCGCGTCACGGCACGACGCTGTCAAATTGCCGAAATAATTTCGTCACATCATCCGCCCCGATTCGAAGCCTTTGCGGCTTCGCGAGGCCGGTGTGTCGCGCGTCGCGCGGGGCAGCGCCCGAAGCCGATTCGGCATTTCAACGGAGAGACCATGCAACGCCGCCAGTTCATGAACACCCTTGCCGCGGCGACCGCTGCGACGCCGCTGATGCTCAAGGCCGGCATCGCCGGCGCGAAGAGCGCAACCGCCCCGGACGCGCTGGACCCCGGCCGCTGGTCGCCGTTCAACGCCGCGCGCCTGCAGGCGGTGCTCGACCAGCATGGCGTCGCGAGCGCCCGCTACGACGCAAAACGCCGCCCGTATGCGGTGTTCGACTGGGACAACACGTGCATCATGAACGACTGCGAAGAGGCGTTGCTGATGTACCAGATCAACCATCTGCAGTACAAGCTGACGCCGGACGAATTCGTCGCCGTGATGTGGAAGGACGTGCCGAAGGGCGCGTTCATGAAGGACTACACGACCGTCGACGGCAAGCCGGTGACGATGGAGGACCTCGCGGCCGACGTCGAGTCCGACTACCGCTGGCTCCATGCGAACTACCAGGGCTTCGGCGGCGACAAGAGCCTCGACGAGATTCGTGACACCGACCAGTTCAAGGATTTCCGCGCGAAGCTGTACTTCATGTACGACGCGATCTGCGACACGCATCCGCTCGAAATCGGCTACAAGTGGATCATCTACTTCTACCAGAACATGACGACCGCCGAGTTGCAGGCGATGGCGCAAGCGTCGAACAACTACGGGATCGGCGACGCGCTGCGCAAGGTCCGCTACGAAAGCCCGAAGGCGCTGCCGGGCAAGGCCGGCGTGGTGGCCGATACGCATTTCCACGGCATCCGCATTCATGAGGAAATCCGCGCGGTGATGCACACGCTGCGTGCGAACGGCATCGACGTGTACGTGAGCACCGCGTCGCTCGACGACGTCGTGCGTGTGTTCGCCGGCAATCCGAACTATGGCTACGGCGTGCCGCCCGAGAACGTGATCGGCTTGCGTCTCGACATGCAGGACGGCAAGTACACGAGCACCTATCCGGCCGGCTGGCATTTCAACTGGGGGCCCGGCAAGACGGTGGGCATTCGCAACGTGCTCGCGTCGAAGAAGGGTTATGGGCCGCTGCTGGTGTTCGGTGACAGCGATGGCGACGCGTGGATGCTGCGCGATTTCAAGGACACCGCGGCCGGCGTGATCGTCAACCGGATGAAGAAGGGCGAGATCGGCGCGGACAGCAAGCTCGCGGCCGAACAGATCGGCAACCCGGACGCGCGTTTCCTGCTGCAGGGCCGCGACGAGCACACGGGGCTGATGATCCCCGACGAGAAGTCGATCAAGTACGGCAAGGTTGAGCGCAAGCTGCTGGCCTGACGCGGGCGGGCGCGGGCCGCCGGGCGCGGGCCGCGGCTCCCGCGCTCATCGGCATCGGCCCGAGGCGTCTTGCGGGCCGGCACGTGCGCGTATCAAGGCTCGCGCTTCCCGCCCAATCGATCCAGCAACGCCCCCAGCAGATCCACCGGCAGCGGAAACACGATCGTCGAATTCTTGTCCGCCGCGATCGTCGTCAGCGTCTGCAGATAGCGCAACTGCATCGCCTGCGGCTGCAGCGCGAGCCGCTGCGCGGCCTGCAGCAGTTTCTCCGACGCCTGCAATTCGCCTTCCGCGTGAATCACCTTTGCGCGCCGCTCGCGCTCGGCTTCGGCCTGCCGCGCGATCGCGCGGATCATCGTCTCGTTCAGGTCGACGTGCTTGATCTCGACCGTCGATACCTTGATCCCCCACGCGTCGGTCTGCGCGTCGAGCGTCTTCTGGATGTCCGCGTTCAATTGTTCGCGCTCGGCGAGCAGCGCGTCGAGTTCGTGCTTGCCGAGCACCGCGCGCAGCGTCGTCTGCGCGAGCTGGCTCGTCGCCTCGAAGAAGCGCGCGACCTGGATCACGGCCTTCTCCGGATCGACGACGCGGAAATACACGACCGCATTGACCTTCACCGACACGTTGTCGCGCGTGATCACGTCCTGCGCCGGCACGTCGAACACGACGGTGCGCAGGTCGATCCGCACGACCTGCTGGACGATCGGGATGATCAGCACCAGCCCCGGCCCCTTCACTTTCCAGAACCGGCCGAGCATGAACACGACACCGCGCTCGTACTCGCGAAAGATGCGGATCGACGACGCGACGAGCACCACGACGAAGACGACGAGGACGCTGCTGAAGCCGAACGTGTAACCGATCATGAAGGTTCTCCCTGCGGATGGGCGGGGGCGGGCACGTCGTAGAGCGGCGCGACCGTCAGCGTCAGCCCGTGGCGGCCGGTGACGCGCACGCGGCAGCCGGCGGCCAGCGGCGCGCTGCTCGCCACGCGCCAGCGCTCGCCGTGCACGCGCGCCCAGCCGGCGGCCGACGAGGGTGCACCGGCCGCGCCTGGCGGCTGGTCGGGCTGCAGCCCGTCGTCGAGCACTTCGCCGATGCTGCCGAGCATCGCCTCGGCGCCCGTCACGACCGGACGCCGCCGCGCGCGCAGCGCGACGCTCGACACGCCTGCGACGAGCAGCGCGCCGCCGAGCGCGAGGCTCGCGATCACGGGCCACGGAATCCCGTAGCCGGGCACGTCGGTGTCGATCAGCATCAGCGCGCCGATCGTGAACGCGACGATGCCGCCGAACCCCAGCACGCCGAAGGTCGGCAGGAACGCCTCTGCGACGAGGCAGCCGAGCCCGAGCAGCACGAGGCCGAGGCCCGCATAGCTGATCGGCAGCAACTGCATCGCGAACAACCCGACCAGCAGGCAGATCGTGCCGGCGACGCCCGGCAGCACGAAGCCGGGGTTCGCGAATTCGAAGAAGAGGCCGTAGATGCCGATCGTCAGCAGGATCAGCGCGACGTTCGGATCGGCGATGATCGCGAGGAACCGGCTGCGCCAGTCGGGCGCGAGCACGACGAGCGGCGCGTGTGCGGTCGCCAGATGCAGCGTGCCGGCGGTCGTCGTCACCGCGCGGCCGTCGAGCTGGCGCGCGAGATCGGCCGGGTCCTGCGCGATCAGGTCGACCACATGCTGCGCGCGCGCCTCGTTCGCCGACAGGCTCACGGCCTCGCGCACCGCGCGCTCGGCCCATTCGGCATTGCGCCCGCGCAATTGCGCGAGGCCGCGGATGTACGCGGAAGCGTCCTGCATCGCCTTGCGGATCTCGGTCGATTGCGTGTCGGTCGGCAGCATGGCGGCCGCGTCCGACACGCCAGACGCACCGGACGCACCCGATGCGCCAGTCGGTCGCGGTGCACCGGGATTCGCGCCCAGCGGCGCGGCGCCGCCGATGCCGAACTGCACGGGCGACGCCGCGCCGAGGTTGGTGCCGGGCGCCATCGCCGCGACGTGGCTCGCATAGACGATGTAGGTGCCCGCGCTCGCCGCCCGCGCACCGCCCGGCGCGACGAACGCGGCGACCGGCACCGGCGAGCCGAGGATGGCCTTGATGATCTGCCGCATCGACGTATCGAGGCCGCCAGGCGTGTCGAGCTGCAGAATCGCGAGCGGCGCGTGCTCGCGGGCCGCGCGGTCGAGCGAACGCACGATGAAATCGGCGCTGGCCGGCCCGATCGCGCCGTTGACGGGAATCACGACGACCGGGTGCGCGGCGGGCGCGTCGGCCGATGGCGGCGCGGCGAGTGCAGCGCACACGACGAGCAGCGCCGCGAACAGCGCGGCGCGCGCGACCCGCGCGGACAGCGGGTGACGGGGGCGGCCGTCGGGCGCGGCAGGCGCCGGCGGCGGCCCATGACGGTGAAAGCGCATCGGGACGTCCGGGCGGCGCGCGGCCGCGTGCCGTCCGGCTGGCGGAAAGGGCGTGGGCCCGATGCTTGAAGATTAGGCGGTTTCGGCCGAAAGCGCGAAGGCGAGGCAGGGCCGATCGCGCATTCAGCCGGCGCCGCCGCCGCGCGCGAGCGCTTCTTCCCGAAACTCGGCCGGGCTGCGCCCGCTCCATTTGCGAAACGCGCGGTAGAACGCGCTCGGCTCCGCGAAACCGGTCGCGGCCGCGACGTCGGCGATCGTGCGGGCGGGGTCGGCCAGCGCCTCGAACGCGAGATCGCGCCGCAGCGTGTCCTTGATCGACTGGTACGCGTGGCCTTCCTGGTGCAGCTTGCGGCGCAGCGTGGCCTCGGCCACGTGCAGCCGCGCGGCCATCCCGCCCGCGCCCGGCCACGCGGCGGGCGGCATTCCGCGCAGCACCGCACGCACCCGCTGAGCGAGCGCGTTCGGGTTGCGGTACTTGACGATGAAGCTGGCCGGCGCGTTGCGCAGAAACGTTTTCAGCGTCTTCGCGTTCTGCACGACCGGCAGCGTCGCGAATTCGGGATCGAAATCGACATACGAATCGGGCTCGTTGAACCGCATGTCGTCGCAGAACATCGACGGGTATTCGTGGTCGGCCGGCGGCGTATCGCAGCGGAAGCTCGCGTGCAGCAGCGGTATGCGCCGGCCGATCAGCCAGCAGGTGAGCCCGTACACGATGATGAAATAGGTCGCGTACGTGAACATCGCGGGCGTCGCGCCGTTGTTGCGGTGCACGAAACGCAGCCGCACGCGCTGCGGATTCGCGTCGAGCTCCGCGTGCAGGTCGTCGAGCACGCAGTGCATGAAGTTCACCGCGCGCGCCATCGCGTGCAGCCCGTCGCGTGCGGACAGCGCCGCCTGGCTCATCGCGATGAAGCTGCCGCTGCGCATCGGGTGGCGATCCTGCCCGAAAAACTCGTCGTCGAGCGTGCGCGCGATCGCGTTCCACAGCGCGCCGTATTGCTGCGCGGACACGCGTGCGCGCGGCTGCCCGAGCAGCGCCGGCGCGATGCCGGCCTGCGCGAGCAGCGGCTCGGCCGCGACGCCGCGCCGCGTGGCCAGCGCGACGCTGTACGCGACGAGGCTGATCGCGACGGTTCCCTTGTCTTCCTGCTTCATCGGTGTCGCCGGTGTGGCAAAAACGCTCAGTGTAAATGAGCGACGCGAGCATCGAACAGTCGCGCGCGCTTGCCTACACTTGTTGCATCGAAACGCAAGGACGGTCGCGCCCGGCGGCCGCGGGAGACTGCAGCACCATGGACGAGCTTTACACCGAAGATCAGCGGATGATCCGCGATGCCGCGCGCGCGTTTGCCACCGAGATGCTGGCGCCGAACGCCGCGCAGTGGGACCACGACGCGCACCTGCCCGACGCGATCGTCGCGCAGCTCGGCGAGCTCGGCCTGCTCGGGATGATCGTGCCGCAGGAACTGGGCGGCTCGTATACGGATTACGTGGCGTATGCGCTGGCGATGGAGGAAGTCGCGGCCGGCGACGCCGCGTGCGCGACGATGATGAGCGTGCACAACTCGGTCGGCTGCGGGCCGATCCTCGGCTTCGGCACGCCCGCGCAAAAGGATCGCTGGCTGGCCGACATGGCGGCCGGCCGCGTGATCGGCGCATTCTGCCTGACCGAGCCGCATGCCGGCTCCGAGGCGAACAACCTGCGCACGCGGGCCGAACTGCGCGACGGCAAATGGGTGCTGAACGGCGCGAAGCAGTTCGTGACCAACGGCCAGCGCGCCGGTGTCGCGATCGTTTTTGCCATGACCGACCCCGAAGCCGGCAAGCGCGGCATTTCCGCGTTCCTGGTGCCGACCGACACGCCGGGCTTCATCGTCGGCAAGCCCGAGAAGAAGATGGGCATTCGCGCGTCGGATACGTGCCCGATCACGTTCGAGAACTGCGCGATTCCGGAAGAGAACCTGCTCGGCAATCGCGGCGAAGGGCTGAAGATCGCGCTGTCGAACCTCGAAGGCGGGCGCATCGGCATCGCCGCGCAGGCGCTCGGCATCGCGCGCGCCGCGTTCGACAAGGCGCGCCGCTATGCGGGCGAGCGCGTGCAGTTCGGCAAGCCGATCGCCGAGCATCAGGCGATCCAGCAGAAGCTCGCCGACATGGCCGTGCAGATCAACGCCGCGCGCCTGCTCGTGCATCACGCGGCGAAGCTGCGCACGGCCGGGCTGCCGTGTCTGTCGGAAGCGTCGCAGGCGAAGCTGTTCGCGTCCGAGATGGCCGAGCGCGTGTGTTCGGATGCGATCCAGATCCACGGCGGCTACGGCTACCTGGTCGATTACGAAGTCGAGCGTCATTATCGCGACGCGCGCATCACGCAGATTTACGAAGGCACCAGCGAAGTGCAGCGGATGGTGATCGCGCGGCAGCTGTGAGCCGCGACGTGCGCTGATCCGGCATCACGCAGTCGAACAAACGGTCGAACAGGCAGGCACACGAGACAGGCACGAGGGCAGCGCGGCAAACGCGGCACGCAACGACGTGACCGTGCGCCGTGCAACACGGAACCGGGCAAGTGCCGCAGCACCTGCGCCGGTTGACCGCTGGGCATGGAGACTGGACGGAGACGACACATGACGGTACAGGCATTCCTGGACGCACGCGACTTCCTGCTGCGCCATCGCACCGACTACGACACCGCGTATCGCGATTTCGCATGGCCGGTGCTCGATGCGTTCAACTGGGCGCTCGACTACTTCGACCCGATGGCGCGCGGCAACGACCAGCCCGCGCTGTGGATCGTCGATGCGGCGACCGGCACGGGCGATCCGTATTCGTTCGCGCAGATGTCCGAGCGTTCGTCGCGGATCGCGAACTGGTTGCGTTCGATCGGCGTCGGGCGCGGCGACCGCATCCTGTTGATGCTGCCGAACCGGGTCGAGTTGTGGGACGCGATGCTGGCCGCGATGAAGCTCGGTGCGATCGTGCTGCCCGCCACCACGCAACTGTCGCCCGACGACGTGCGCGACCGCGTGCAGATCGGCGGCGCGACCTACGCGATCGTCGACGAGCACGAAACCGCGAAGTTCGAGCAGGCCGGCCTCGGCCTCGAGCAGAAAATCGTCGCTGGCGCGCCGCGCGAAGGCTGGCTCGCGATGAACGACGGCTATGCGGCGAGCGCCGCGTTCGAGCCGGACGCCGTCACGCACGCGAACGATCCGATGCTGCTGTACTTCACGTCGGGCACGACGTCGAAGCCGAAGCTCGTCGAGCATACGCACCGCACCTATCCGGTCGGCCATTTGTCGACGATGTACTGGGTCGGCCTGCAACCGGGCGACATCCACTGGAACATCAGCTCGCCGGGCTGGGCGAAGCACGCGTGGAGCTGCTTCTTCGCGCCGTGGAATGCGCAGGCGTGCGTGTTCGCGTTCAACTATGCGCGCTTCGAGCCGAAGGTCGTGCTCGATGCGCTCGTCAAGTACCGGGTGACGACGCTGTGCGCGCCGCCGACCGTGTGGCGCATGCTGGTGCAGCAGCCGCTCGCGTCGTTCGACGTGAAGCTGCGCGAGATCGTCGGCGCGGGCGAGCCGCTGAATCCCGAGATCATCGAGCGCGTGAAGAAGGCGTGGAACATCTCGATTCGCGACGGCTACGGCCAGACCGAGACGACCTGCCTGATCGGCAATTCGCCGGGCCAGCCGGTGGTTGCCGGCTCGATGGGCCGGCCGCTGCCCGGCTACCGGATCGCGCTGCTCGACCCGGACGGCGCGCCGGTGACCGAAGGCGAGGTCGCGCTGTCGATCGGTGACGACGTCACGCGCCCGGTCGGGCTGATGAAGGGCTACGCGAACAATCCCGATGCGACGGCTCATGCGATGCGCGACGGTCACTACCGTACGTCGGACATCGCGATGCGTCGCGACGATGGCTACTACGTGTACATCGGCCGCGCAGACGACGTGTTCAAGTCGTCCGACTATCGGCTGAGCCCGTTCGAACTGGAAAGCGTGCTGATCGAGCATCCGGCGATCGCGGAAGCGGCCGTCGTGCCGAGCCCGGACCCGGTGCGGTTGTCGGTGCCGAAGACCTTCATCACGCTGCGTCAGGGCTACGAGGAAAGCCCCGCGCTCGCGCTGGAGATCTTCCGTTTCTCGCGCGAGAAGCTCGCGCCGTACAAGCGCATCCGTCGCCTGCAGTTCGCGGAACTGCCGAAGACGATCTCGGGGAAGATCCGCCGCGTTGAACTGCGCCGGCGCGAGATCGAGCGCGGCGACGACGCGACCGAGCGCATGCCCGGCGAGTACTGGGAAGAAGATTTCGCCAACGAACTGAAATGACCGGCTGCGGGCCGTGCGCGCCGCTTTTTTTCGGCGCGTCGCCCGCCGCCTCGCTGAACCGAACCGGCCGCGCGTCGCACGACGCCACGCGGCCCACTGCAAGGAGAAAACGCTGATGAACGCGAATCCGACGCCCCGCACGGGGCAAGACGTGCCGACGGTCAAGCTGCTGATCGACGGCGCCTTCGTCGAGTCCACCACGAGCGAGTGGCGCGACATCGTCAACCCGGCGACGCAGCAGGTGCTCGCACGCGTGCCGTTCGCGACCGTCGCGGAAGTCGACGCGGCCGTGCAGGCCGCGCACGCCGCGTATGCGACGTGGAAGAACACGCCGATCGCCGCGCGCATGCGCATCATGCTGAAGTTCCAGGATCTGGTGCGCGCGAACCAGCAGCGCATCGCGAAGACGCTGACGGCCGAGCAGGGCAAGACGATTCCCGATGCCGAAGGCGACATCTTCCGCGGCCTCGAAGTGGTCGAGCACGCATGCTCGATCGGCACGCTGCAGCTCGGCGAATTCGCCGAGAACGTCGCGGGCGGCGTCGACACCTACACGCTGCGCCAGCCGCTCGGCGTCTGCGCTGGGATCACGCCGTTCAATTTCCCCGCGATGATTCCGCTGTGGATGTTCCCGATGGCGATCGTGTGCGGCAACACGTTCGTGCTGAAGCCGTCCGAGCAGGACCCGATGTCGACGATGGAACTCGTCGAACTCGCGCTCGAGGCCGGCGTACCGAAAGGCGTGCTGAACGTGGTGCACGGCGGCAAGGAAGTCGTCGACGCGATCTGCACGCATCCGCTCGTGAAGGCGATCTCGTTCGTCGGTTCGACCGCCGTCGGCACGCACGTGTACAACCTCGGCAGCCAGCACGGCAAGCGCGTGCAGTCGATGATGGGCGCGAAGAACCACGCGATCGTACTGCCCGACGCGAATCGCGAGCAGGCGATCAATGCGCTCGTCGGCGCGGGCTTCGGCGCGGCCGGCCAGCGCTGCATGGCGACCTCCGTCGCGGTACTGGTGGGCCAGGCGCGCGACTGGCTGCCCGACCTCGTCGCGAAGGCGAAGACGCTGAAGGTCAACGCGGGCTCGGAAGCGGGCACGGACGTCGGGCCGGTCGTGTCGCGCGGCGCGAAGGCGCGGATTCTGTCGCTGATCGACATGGGCATCAAGGAAGGCGCGAAGCTCGAACTCGACGGCCGCGACGTGAAGGTCGCCGGCTTCGAGGAAGGCAACTTCATCGGGCCGACGATCTTCTCCGGCGTGAAAACCGACATGACGATCTACACGCATGAAATCTTCGGGCCCGTGCTGGTCGTGATGGAAGTCGACACGCTCGACGAAGCGATCGCACTCGTCAACGCGAACCCGATGGGCAACGGCGTGGGCATCTTCACGCAGAGCGGCGCGGCAGCACGCAAGTTCCAGAGCGAGATCGACGTCGGCCAGGTCGGCATCAACATCCCGATTCCGGTGCCCGTGCCGTTCTTCAGCTTCACCGGTTCGCGCGGCTCGAAGCTCGGCGACCTCGGCCCGTACGGCAAGCAGGTCGTGCAGTTCTACACGCAGACCAAGACGGTCACCGCGCGCTGGTTCGACGACGACACGACGGCCGGCCCGGTGAACACGACGATCCGGCTGCATTGAGCGGCGGAGGACACCAACATGAAAATCGGATTTATCGGCCTCGGCCACATGGGCGCGCCGATGGCGCTGAACCTGCTGAAAGCCGGCCACGACGTGCATGCGTTCGACCTGAGCGCCGATGCATTGCGCGCGCTGCAGGACGCCGGCGCGCAGGTGGCAGCTTCCCCGCGCGAGGCGGCATCGGGCGCGACGTTCGTGATCACTATGTTGCCGGCCGCGCCGCACGTTCGCTCGGTGCTGTCCGGCGAGAACGGCGTGCTGGCCGGCCTCGGCGCGGGTGCGACGGTGATCGATTCGAGCACGATCGACCCGGCGAGCGCGCAGGCGTTCGGCGCGCTGGTGCGCGAGCACGGCGGTGCGTTCGTCGATGCGCCGGTGTCGGGCGGAACCGGCGGCGCGGCGGCCGGCACGCTGACCTTCATGGTCGGCGGCAGCGACGCGGATTTCGAGCGCGTGAAGCCGGTGCTCGCCGGGATGGGCAAGAACATCGTCCATTGCGGCGCGACCGGGATGGGGCAGGTCGCGAAGGTCTGCAACAACCTCGTGCTCGGCATCTCGATGGCGGCGGTGTCGGAGGCGATGTCGCTCGGCGTCGCGCTCGGCATCGACCCGAAGGTGCTGGCCGGCATCGTCAACACGTCGACGGGCCGCTGCTGGAGTTCGGACACCTACAACCCGTATCCGGGCGTGATCGAGACCGCGCCGTCGTCGCGCGGCTACTCGGGCGGCTTCGGCACCGACCTGATGCTGAAGGATCTCGGCCTCGCGAACGATGCGGCGAAGCAGGCGCGCCAGCCCGTCTATCTCGGCGCGCTCGCGCAGCAGCTGTACCAGACGATGAGCAGCCGCGGCGACGGCCAGCTCGATTTCTCGGCGGTGATCCGCCTGTATCAACCGGCCACGAAGAAGGACGCGTGATGATCGAACTCGACTATGTCGACGACGGCGCGATCGCGTGCGCGACGCTCAAGCGTCCGCCCGCGAACGCCTTTACCGCCGACGGGCTGCAGCAGCTGCAGGCCATCGTCGCCGAACTGAATGCGAACCCGCACGTGCGCGCGCTGGTGATCACCGGCGACGGCCCGAAGTTCTTCAGCGCGGGCGCCGATCTCAACACGTTCGCCGACGGCGATCGTGCGGTCGCGCGCGCGATGGCGGCGCGCTTCGGCGCGGCGTTCGAGGCGCTGCACGACGCGCGGGTGGTGACGATCGCGGCGATCAACGGCTATGCGATGGGCGGCGGCCTCGAATGCGCGCTCGCATGCGACCTGCGGATCGCGGAGACGCATGCGCAGATGGCGCTGCCGGAACCGTCGGTCGGCCTGCTGCCGTGCGGGCTCGGCACGCAGACGTTGCCCTGGCTCGTCGGCGAAGGCTGGGCGAAGAAGATCATCCTGACCGGCGCGCGCGTCGACGCGGCCACCGCGCTGCGGATCGGACTCGTCGAGGACGTGGTGGAAAGCGGCGCCGCGCGCGATGCGGCACTCGCGCTGGCGCGCAACGTCGCGCGGCAAAGCCCGCATGCGGTGGCTTACAGCAAGGAGCTGATCGGCCTTGCACGTCGCGGTGTGCCGCGAAGCGCGGCGCTCGCGGTCGAACGCGAACGCTTCGTCGACCTGTTCGACACGGCCGATCCGCGCGAGGGCGTGGCGGCGTTCCTGGGCAAGCGCGCGCCGCAATGGCGCACCGATGGAGAGCCGCAACGATGAGTACGCCGGTGACGAATCACGACGCATTCGCGGAGCACGCGCCCGAGGTGCTGTTTCGCGTGGTGAACCGCGTGGCGCTGATCACGCTGAACCGGCCGGCCGCGCTCAACGCGCTGTCGTACGCGATGATCGGCGAGCTGACCGCGCTGTTCGAACGCTGCCGCCACGACGACCAGATCGTCGCGGTCGTGCTGCGCGGCGCGGGCGAGAAGGGCTTCTGCGCGGGCGGCGACGTGCGTGCGTTGTACAAGATGGTCGCGCAGCGCGAGACCTGGCTGCCGTTCTTCGTCGACGAATACCGGCTCGACTACGCGATCCACACGTTCCCGAAGCCGGTGGTCGCGCTGATGGACGGCGTGACGATGGGCGGCGGCATGGGCCTCGCGCAGGGCGCGGCGCTGCGCGTCGCGACCGAGCGCAGCAAGATCGCGATGCCGGAAACGCGCATCGGCCTCGTGCCCGACGTGGGTGCGACGCATTTCCTGTCGGGCATGCCGGTTGAACTCGAACTGTACGTGGGGCTGACCGGCGCGATGCTGTCGGGCGCCGACGCGCTGAGCGCGAAGCTCGCGGACCTGTGCGTGCCGTCCGCATGGCTCGACACGTTCGAGACGCGCATCGAGAGCGTGAAGTGGGACGGCGATGCGCTGCCGTTGCTGCGCAAGGTGTTCGAGCCGCCGTGCAACGTGGTGCCGCATGCGGCGCTCGACAGCCAGATGCCGTGGATCGTCCGCCACTTCGACAAGCGCTCGAGCGTCGAGCGGATCGTCGCGACGCTCACGCAGGAGCTGGCGCGCGACGAGCTGGCACGCGAGCACCGCCAATGGCTGCAGGCGACGCTCGACGCGCTCGCGAGCCATTCGCCGACGATGCTCGCCGTGACGCGTGAGGCGCTGCTGCGCGGCCGGCAGATGACGCTCGCGGAATCGTTCCGGATGGAGCTCGGCATCGTCGCGCGGGCGATCGAGGAAGGCGATTTCTGCGAAGGTGTGCGCGCGCATCTCGTCGACAAGGATCGCAAGCCGCGCTGGGCGCCCGCGTCGCTCGTCGAGCTGCGCGCCGAACGCGTGCGGCATTTCCTGACGTCGCCGTGGAAGCTGTTCGCGCATCCGCTCGCCGATCTCGGCGCGGCGTGATCGTCGCATGACGGCCCGACGCGCCCGTGCGGCGCGTCGGTTGCCATGTATTTCCTTCCTTTGCGTCCGCGTTTGGCGCCTGGCGTTCAGCGCTCGATCATCGGCGGTACCGCCTCCACGAGCGCATCGATCACGCAGCGCGTCTTGCGTGGCAGGTAGCGCGTCTTCGGCCAGATCGCATGAATGTCGCCTTCGCAGACGAAGCAGCGATCGAGCACGACCACCATCTCCCCGCGCCTCACGTAGTGATCGAGCAGCCAGCTCGGCAGCCACGCGATCCCGAACCCCGACGCGCCGGCCGCCGCGATCGCCTGCACGTCGTCGAAACTGAGCTGGTGCGGCATGTCGATGTGGACGCTCGAGCCGTCCGGCGCACGCAGGTACCACGGCTGCACGACGCCCGAGCGTGAATACGCGATCGTGCGGTGGTTTTTCAGATCGTCGAGCGATTGCGGTGTGCCGTGGCGCGCGAGATACGACGGCGCCGCGCCGAGGCTCCCGTATTGCGTGCCGAGCCGCCGCACCGCGAGGCTCGTGCTGTCCGCGAGCGGGCCGATTCGCACCGCGAGATCGATGCCTTCCTCGACGAGATCGACGAAACGGTCGGTGATCGACACGTCGATCCGCAGGTGCGGGTAAGTGCGCGCGAGGTCGAGCACGATCGGCGTCACGCAGTGATGCCCGAATGCGAGCGGCACGCTCAGCCGCAACTTGCCGCGCGCCTCGTGGCGGCCGCAGTCGAGATCGGCTTCCGCCGCTTCCAGTTCCGCCAGCGCGCGCACGCAGCGGTCGTAGTACGCCTGGCCGTCATCGGTCAGGCTCTGGCTGCGCGTCGTGCGCTGCAGCAGCCGCGCGCCGAGCCGCTTCTCGAGCCGCGCGATCGCCTTGCCGACGGCCGAGCGCGTCATGTCGAGCCGTTCCGCGGCGAGCGCGAAGCTGCCGGATTCCACGACCTGGACGAAGGTCGTCACGCCGTCGAGTCTGTTGGTCATGGCGGGTTGTGTGGATTGGGTCCTGAAATTCCCCAGTGCATGGAAGCGGGTGCGTCAATGGGGAGATGAATTCTCACTATAGTACCGATTCCCGCCCAGCGTGCGTCGCCGGCCGCGCGCGGCGAATCCTACTCACCTGGAGGCGCGCGGCCTGTCGCCGGGCCGCCGCGCAATACGCATGACGCTATCCGACTCCCGCAGGAATGCGGTCGCGCTCGCGGCCGTCTGTCTCACGTCGCTGATGTTCGGCCTCGAGATCTCGAGCGTGCCGGTGATCCTGCCGACGCTCGAACACGTGCTGCATGGCGATTTCAACGGCATGCAGTGGATCATGAACGCGTACACGATCGCGTGTACGACGGTGCTGATGGCGGCCGGCACGCTTGCGGACCGGTTCGGCCGCAAGCGCGTGTACGTGATCGGCACCGTGCTGTTCGGCGCGACGTCGCTGCTGTGCGGGCTCGCGCCGAACGTGCCGGTGCTCGTCGCGGGCCGGCTGCTGCAGGGCGCGAGCGGCGGCGCGATGCTGATCTGCCAGATCGCCGTGTTGTCGCACCAGTTCCGCGAAGGGCGCGAGCGCGGCCGCGCATTCGGAATCTGGGGGATCGTGTTCGGCATCGGGCTCGGCTTCGGGCCGATCGTCGGCGGCGCGATCGTCGCGCTGGCAAGCTGGCCGTGGGTGTTCCTCGTCCATGCGCCGCTCGCGGCCGTCGCGCTCGTGCTGATCGGCGGCGCGGTGCAGGAGTCGCGCGATCAGCATGCGGGCGCGCTTGATGTGGCGGGCATCGTCACGCTGTCGCTCGCGGTGCTCGGCCTCGCGTTCTACATCACCCAAAGCGCCGAACTCGGGCTGACGAGCGCGGCCGGCCTCGGCGTGCTCGGCGCGACCGTGCTCGCGGTGCTCGGCTTCGTCATCGCGGAGCGCGCCAGCGCACGGCCGATGTTCGACTTCTCGGTGTTCCGGATTCGCGCGTTTACCGGCGCGATCTTCGGCTCGATGGGGATGAACTTCAGCTTCTGGCCGTTCATGATCTACCTGCCGATCTGGTTCCAGGTCGCGCTCGGCTATGACAGCGTGACGGCCGGCCTCGCGTTGCTCGCGTACACGCTGCCGACGCTGATCGCACCGCCGTTCGGCGAACGGCTCGCATTGCGCTACGGGCCGGGCGTCGTGATTCCGGCCGGCCTGTTCACGATCGCGGCCGGTTTCGTGCTGATGCGGTTGGGCAGCGCGGCCGATCATGCGAGCTGGCTGACGATGCTGCCGGGCTGCGTGATCGCCGGCATCGGGCTCGGCTTGACCAATACGCCCGTCACCAACACGACGACGGGCGCGGTGCCGAGTGCGCGGGCCGGGATGGCGTCGGGCATCGACATGAGCGCGCGGATGATCTCGTTGGCGCTGAACATCGCGACGATGGGCTTCGTGCTCGTGGCGGGGATCGTCGCGAGCCTGAAGGGCGGGCCGGCCGGCGCGATCGGCGACGCGGCGCTGCGCCGGCTCGCGCAGGAGATCGCGGCGGGCCGCACCGACGGGCTGCAGGCGATCGCGCCCGCGCTTGCGCAGGCCGACCCGAGCGGCGCGGCGTTGCACGCGGCGCTCGTGCATGGCTTCGGCTGGGTGATGGTGTACGGCGCGGCGGGCGTGGCCCTGCTCGCGACCGCGAGCGCGGTGGCGTTCGCGCCGGCGCGGCGTGGAGCGGCCGTGTGCGAATGACGCGGCCGGCGTGCGGCGGGTGAGGTGCGGCGTGTGATGGCCGGTCAGGAAGTGCCGCCGCCGAGCGCCCGGTAGAGCTTCATCTGGTTGTTGAGCCGGTTCAGACGCGTCAGTTCGTCGGCGCTCTGTGCGCTCCTCAGCACCTGCTGCTGATCGAGCCACGGTTGCACGGCGGTCGCGCCGGCCGCGAAGCGCGCGGCGGCCAGCCGTTCGGCGCGCTGGGCCTGCGCGAGCGACAGCGCGCGCTGTTCGGCTTCGCGTTCGAGCTGCACGCGCGCCGACAGTGCGTTCTCGACTTCCGCGAGCGCCGTGTAGAGCCGCTGGCGGAACCCGACGACCGCTTCCTCGTACTGCGACTTCGACACCCTGATCTGCAACTGCATCGTGTTCCACTGGATGAACGGCAGCGCGAGGCCGAGCCCGAGCGTGCCGACCGGATTCGTCAGCACGCGCTCGAGGCTCGTGCTCGTCGTGCCGGCGCTGCCGGTCAGCGTGAAGGTCGGATAGAAGCTGGTGCGCGTCGCGTCGACCTGCGCAAGCGATTCGCGCAGCCGGAATTCCGCCGCACGCAGGTCGGGGCGCCGGCCGAGCAGGCTGGCGGGCAGGCCGGCCGCCACGTCGGGGGGTGCGGCGTCGGGCAATGCAGCCGGCTCGGCCGCGCGCTGCTGCGGCGGCCGGTCGAACAGGATCGCGAGCGCGTGGCGGTTCTCGGTGCGCTGCTGGATCAGCTGCGTCTGCGCCGCGCGTTGCGCGGCGAGGCTCTGTTCGGCCTGGGCGAGATCGAGCCCCGACACGGCGCCGGCCGTGTGCCGCGACCGCACGAGCGCGAGCGTGCGCTCCGCATACGCGATGTTCGCGTCGCCGAGCGCGATCTGCCGGTTCAGATAGCCGATCTGCCAGTACAGCGCCGCGGTCGTGCCGATCAGCGACAGCCGTGCGGCTTCGAGATCGGCGGCGGTCGCGTCGGCTTCCCAGCGCGCGGCGTCGCGCAGCGCGGCCAGCCGGCCCCACAGGTCGAGTTCATAGCTGAGCGAACCATTGACGCCGCTCGAACGGCTCATCTGATGCGTGTCGAGCGTGCGCGATACGGCGCCGTTCGCGCCGAGCGTCACGTTGGGCGTCAGGTTCGTATCGACGAGCCCGGCCTGCAACTGCGCGCGATACACGCGGATCGCCGCGATCGCGAGATCGTTGTTCGCGCGCAGCGCGTCGTCGATCAATGCGTCGAGTTGCGGATCGCCGAAACTGCGCCACCAGTCGCCCGTGGCGGCCGGCGCGTCGGCCGCGACCGGCGCGGCCCAGTTCGCGGGTATCGCGACGGCGGGCAGCGGATCATGGCGCGCACCCGCGCAGCCGGCGAGCAGTACGGCCGCGCACGCGAATGCGCCGAGACGGTGAAGGGGGAAGGAGTGCGTCATGGCAGGTTTTTCGTCAGTCGCGCGCGAGCGCATCGATCGGGTCGAGCCGCGACGCGTTGCGCGCGGGCATGAAGCCGAAAATCACGCCGGTGAGCGTCGAGCATACGAACGCGGTCACGATCGCGCCGGCCGAGAACACCATCTTCCACTGCGCGACGAACACCGAGAACAGCGCGCCGAGCCCGAACGACAGCGCGATACCGATCGTGCCGCCGAGCAGGCAGACGAGCACTGCCTCGACGAGGAACTGCTGCAGGATGTCGGACTGGCGCGCGCCGACCGCCATCCGGATGCCGATCTCGCGCGTGCGCTCGGTGACCGACACCAGCATGATGTTCATCACGCCGATCCCGCCGACCACGAGCGAGATCACCGCGATCAGCGACAGCAGCAGTGTGAGTGACTGGCCGGTCTTCTCGACGGTCTTGACCACGCTGTCCATGTTGTATGTGAAGAAGTCCTTGCGGCCGTGGCGCTGGATCATCAGCTTCTCGAGGCTTTTCTCGGCGGCGGCGCTCGGCTGCCCGTCGCGCACGCGCACGGTGATGCTGTCGAGATAGCGCTGGCCGAACAGGCGCCCACTCGCGGTCGTGTACGGCACCCACACGTTCAGGCTCTTCACGCTGCCGAACGCGCTCTTCTTGTCGGCGGTCACACCGATCACGACGCACGGCACGTTGTCGACCAGGATCGCCTCGCCGACCGGATTGCGCGTCGCGCCGAACAGCTTGCGGCGCGTGTTCTGGTCGATCACGGCGACCTGCGCCTGGCGGCGCACCGCATCGTCGTCGAACGGGACGCCGAGCGCGAAACGCATTCCGCGCGTCTGGAAGTAGCTGTCGCCGACGCCGCTCACGAGCGCGTGGACGTCGACGTTGCGGTAGCGCAGCAGCAGCGTGCGCGACGTTTCGGGCGTCGCGCTGTCGACGTACGGCTGCTCGGCGAGCGCGGCGACGTCGGCGGGCACGAGCGTCTGGATCGTGTCCGCGCGGCTGTCGCCCCAGTCGGCGCCCGGATAGAGGCTGATCGTATTGGTGCCGATGCTGCCGATCTCTTCGAGCATGTAGCGCTTCGCCCCTTCGCCGACCGCGACGATCGATACCACCGACGTGATGCCGATGATGATGCCGAGCATCGTCAGCAGCGTGCGCAGCCGGTGCGACACGAGCGCGATCCATGCCATCCGGCATGCTTCGGCGAAGCGGCCGGTGCCGGCGGCGAAGCGTCGGGTGTGCGGGGCGGGATCGGTGGCGGTATCGTTATCGGTGGGGGGCGGTGCATCGCCGGAAGCCGGTGCGGACGGCGCGGATGGTGTGTCGGCCGCCGTTTCCGTCGTTGCGGCCGCGCCGATGCCCACTTCCGCGAGCGCCTCCGCGTAGTGGCGGTTCGGCCGGTCCGCGACGATCTCGCCGTCGCTGATCTCGATGATGCGTCGCGCATGGCGCGCCACGGCCTTGTCGTGCGTGACGATCACGATCGTATGGCCGAGCGCGTTCAGCTCGTGCAGGATGCGGATCACGTCCTGGCCGCTTTTCGTGTCGAGCGCGCCGGTCGGTTCGTCCGCGAGGATCACCTGGCCGCCGTTCATCAGTGCGCGCGCGATGCTCACGCGCTGCTGCTGGCCGCCGGACAGTTGGCCGGGCCGGTGATGCGCGCGATCCGCGAGCCCGAGGCGCGCGAGCAGTTCGCGGGCGCGGGCGTGCCGTTCGGCGCGCGGGGTGCCCGCGTAGATCGCCGGCATTTCGAGGTTCGCGACCGCGTCGACGTGCGGCAGCAGGTGATAGCGCTGGAACACGAAGCCGAAGTGCTCGCGGCGCAGCTGCGCGAGTTCGTCGCTGTCGAGCATGTGCGTGTCGCGTCCGCCGACCGTGTACGTGCCTTCGCTCGGGTGGTCGAGGCAGCCGAGGATGTTCATCAGCGTCGACTTGCCGGACCCCGACGCGCCGACGATCGCGACGATCTCGCCCGCGCCGATCGACAGATTGACGTTGTTCAGCACGACGACGTCCTTGTCGCCAGCCGGAAAGCGTCGCGTGACGGCGGCGAGTTTCAGCAGGGGCTGGCGCATCGTTACACCACGTCCGACAGCGGCGCGCGCTCGTCCGCCGACGCTTCGCCGATCACGACACGCTCGCCGTCCTTCAGGCCGGCCAGTACTTCGACGCGCACGTTGTTGTTGATGCCGATGCGGACGTGGCGCGTTTCCGTGCTGCCGTCGGCACGCAGCACGCGTACTGCGACGGTGCCGTCCTTGCGCTTCTCGCCGAGCGCGGCGGCCGGAATGCTGAGCGCATTGCGCGCGTTGCCGAGCACGATGTTGACCTGCGCGGTCATCGCGATGCGCAGCCGGTGCTCGGGATTCGGCACGTCGAACAGCGCGTTATAGAACACTGCGGCGTTCGGCTTCGTGCCGCCGCCGGCCCCTCCGCCGAGCGCGCTTTGCGCGTCGGCGTAGTTCTGCGGTGCCGGTTCGATCGCGCGCAGCTTGCCGTAGTGACGCTTGTCCGGTTCGCCGAGAATCGTGAAATAAGCGGTCTGGCCGGCGCTCACGCGGATCACGTCCGCTTCCGACACCTGCGCCTTCACTGTCATCGTGTCGAGATTCGCGAGCTTCAGGATCACCGGTGCCTGCTGCTGCGCGATCACGGTCTGGCCTTCTTGCGTGACGATCGCGACGACCTCGCCGTCGATCGGCGCGACGATGCGCGTGTAGCCGAGGTTGGCCTGCGCGGTCTCGATCTGGATGCGGGCCGAACGGATCTGCGCGGCGAGCGACGCGAGGGTCGCGCGCTGCACGTCGAGCGTCGCCTTCGCGGCTTCGAACGATTCGCGCGACGTCGCATCGTCGGGCAGCATCGCCTGCTGGCGGCGGAACGCGAGTTCGGCTTGCGTCAACTGCGCGGCGGTCGATTGTTGCTGCGCGCGCAGGCTTTCCTCGCTGGCGCGCGCCTGGCGCAGCGCGTTTTCCGAGATCACCGGGTCGATCTCGGCGAGCCACTGGCCCTTCGTGACCTTGTCGCCGAGCTTGACCTTCAGTGTCTTCAATTGCCCCGACACCTGCGCGCCGACGTCAACCTGCCTGAACGCCTGCAGCGCGCCGGTCGCGAGCACCGCGTTCTCGAGATCGCCGCGCGTGACCGGCGCGGACAGGTATTGCGGATGCTTGGTCGGCGCGCAGGCCTTCAGCGTGATGCCGGCGGCGATCGCGACGACGGCAAGGGTAGCCAGCACGATGCGCCGGCGGCGATGGGTCTTCTGGGTCATGAGAATGCGGCGAGGATGAAGCCGGCGCCGGCGATGCGTGCGGCCGAGCGGAACGATCCGGTCGGCGTCGCATGCCGGGCATGTTGCCCGCGACGGGTTCCGCGTACGCATCGCGCGGGTGTGCCGAATCGAATCAGGCGCTCATGGTAAGCGAGGAATTCGCGCCAAAACGTGTGGAAATTGTGTTGAATTGTGTGGACGCCGTACCGATACGCGGGCCCGAGGGTGCAATTGTCTCGATCTGTGAAAAGGCGGCATCCCCGCCGCGCGCCGCGCTACTGCCGCTCAGCGAAGATCGCCGTCATTGGCCGATCGCGTTCGTCGTCGAGCGCGGGCAGTGCGTCGACCTGCTCCGGCGTCGGCCCCATTCGTACAGGGGTATGAGCGTGAAGCCGCGCGATCCCGCGCGCTTACGCGTGGTGTCCACCCGCGTCGATCTTGCGCTGCGTATCGGCGTCGACGATTTCGCGGATCGCGCGGAACAGCGGCGCGGCGTCGGTATAGCGCCGGCCGTAGCCAAGATTGAACGCATAGTCGAAATCGGGCGGATTGCTGCCCTGGTTGTGCTGCAGGATCGTTTCGAGCTTGTCGAGCGCCTTCGCCGCGCGGGCTTCGGGCGATGCGGCCGCCTCGTATTCGTCCCACAGCGCGACGATCTCGTCGCGCACCGCGCGGTCGAGCGACGCGGTCAGCGTCAGCAGGTCGTCGCGTTCATGTGCGCTCTTGTCGGGATGCGCGGCCTGCTCGATCGCGGGGATGTCGCCGTGCAGCGCCTCGCCGAGGTCGTGGACGACGCACAGTTTCAGCAGCTTCAGCGTATCGACGCCGGGCAGCGCGTCGGCGAACACGAGCGCCATCAGGCATAGCCGCCAGCTGTGCTCGGCCGTGCTTTCCGGGCGGCCGGCCGACGTATGGCCGCTGCGCAGCACGTCCTTCAGGCGTTCGGCCTCGCGCAGGAACGCGAGTCGCGCGTGGATCGTATCGGGGTTCATGGTCGGCGTCGTTGCGATGAACCGCCAAGCGTACGCCGGCCGGCCGTGGTGCGTCCACGCATGAAATATGCGTGACTGTCAGTGTGCGTCGAGCGTTTCCACGAGCCGCACGGCCGAGCCGTCCGACAGCGTCATCCGCGTCCACCGGCACCGGCTGCCGCGAATCGGCACGACGCGCGACGCATTCGCGCCGGTGTCGAACTCGACGCTCGGCGGCCCCGCGCGATCGTGCCAGCCGAGCGGGTCGAGCGCGGCTTCCATGCGAACGATTGCCGGCGTCGCGTAGCGCCACAGCGACGTGCCGAGCAACGTCGAAAGCGGTTGCGAGAACTCGGCCGCGCGCGCCGGTGAACTGGCCAGCAGGCGGTGCGTGAGGTCGCACACGAGATGCATGCGGCCCGCGCTGCCGGCGATCAGCCGCGCGAGTGCGTGGTCGCCCGCGGAATCGAGGCGCGCGGCGAGCAGCCGTTCGGCCGTCGCGCGCTCGGCGGGCGACATCTGCTGAAGGCCGGCTTCCCAGCGCGATATCGTCGATTGCGCGACGCCGAACAGTTCGGCCGCGTGGCTTTGCTTCACGCGGTGCAGTGTGCGCCAGCGCTTGAGTTGCGGGCCGAGCGAGGATGGATGAAGCGGCGGATGGGGCATGTCGATGCTCCTGTTTCATGCGTCGGCCAGCGCCATGACGGACAGGGGCCGGCGTGGAACCCGGCGAGTGGCGGCCAGCATGTGCCGGCGTGTAGTCGGTCCATGCACGTGTTCTCGTCCCGTCTGTGCGGTTCGGCTGGGTGGCTTTCGCGCTCGGAAGCCGGATTCTCCCGTATCCGCCGCCCGTTGTCGAACCGGCAACGGGCCGTGGCAGCGGATGGCCGCGCCCGGCCGAGCCCCATCGAAAACGTTTTCGCGAGGCTTTCAAGCGGCCCCTTCATATCTTATTATTCGCCCAGAGCGGCGCGCGCCGGCCGCCATCGATCATGTCGACGACATGACGCGCCGGCAATGATGACCGCCTTCCGGCCGGCGCGTCGCCCGACACGCGATCGACACGACAGGGAGCGCGAGGCCGCGCGTATCCCGAAAAAGATACGAGGGCGCAATGGTACGACTGGTGTTGCTGCTGCTGGGCATCGAATATCTGCGAACCCGCTGGCGCGGGCTGACCGTGCTCGGCTGGCTGTGGGTCGTCGCGGGCGTCGGCATTTTCGTCGATGCACTCGACGGCGCGCTGCATTTTCCGATCGAGCTGTTCGCGTGGCTCTTCCTGATCGAGGGACTCGCGACGCTCGCGGTGGCCGGCAGCGGTGTCGGCGGGCAGCGCATCCTGCGCTACGTGAAGGGCATCGCGGTCGTGATGGCGGCGGGGCTCGTGTTCGCCGGCCATCATCACGGCCACTTTCTGCTGTCGATGATCTTCGGCACGCTGTTTCTCGTCGACGGGCTGCTGCAATGCACGTCCGCGTGGATGGTGCGCTATCGCCGCTGGCACGTCGCGTTCGCGTGGGGCGTCGTCGAGATCCTGCTGGCGATTTTCTTCTTCCAGCCGTACCCGACGCACTACGCGGGCACCGTGCCGTACTGCCTCGGCCTGCTGCTGATGTTCGGCGGGATGCACATGCTGAGCCTCGCCGCACGCGTGCGGCGGCTGACGCGCAACCCGGCGTTCGCGACGTCGCCCGCGCCGGCGCTCGCACCGGATCTCGACGACGCACCGGACCGGCCGCAGTTCGCGCAATCCGAATGGGACGGCCCGCCGGCCGACGGCGAGCGGGCGCTCACCGTGCACGTATGGACGCCGACCGGCACGTCGAAGGCCGAAGCGCAGCGCTACCCGGTGATCGACCGCTACATCGCGGCGGTGGACGTCAACGGCGTGATCTCGACCGGCCATGCGGCGCTGGAGTCGCCGGAGGGCATCTACATCAGCCTGTATCCGGGCGTCGAAATCGATCGTTCTCCGGACGAATTCACGCGCATCCTGCGGGCGACGCGCGAGAACGACGTGCCGGGCCTGTTCCAGCCCGACTATGCGACCGAATCGAAAGCGTGGTGCCCGTCGACCGTGCGCGTGCGCATTCGCAACTACGATCCGGCCAAGCTCGACGCGTTCTGGTCGTCGTACCGGCAGAACACGACGTACAACCTCACGTACCGCAACTGCTCGAGCACCGTGTCGAATGCGCTCGAGGCCGCGCTCGACGGTGCGGTGTGGCGGCTGAAGGGCGCGCGGGCCGGATGGGGTGCATTCGTGCGGCTGCTGCTCACCCCCGAGTTGTGGGTGGCCGCGCAGATCCGCAAGCGCGCGGTCACGATGGCGTGGACGCCCGGCCTCACGCTCGACTATGCACGCGCGCTCAGCATGCTCGCCGATCCGCGTCCGTTCGCGTGGTGGAAGGTCGCGCGCTCGGCGGTGAGCGCGATCATGGCATCGCGGCGTGCATGGCGCGAGCAGGACAGCGCAGCGCTGTCGCCCGGCGGATCGGAGGCGGCGTCGATGAAGTAAAACGCGTGGCGCCGGAAGCGGGTCCGGCATCACGAGGGGCGCCTGCGCGCGGTGCGGCCCGCCGATATTGCCCGCGATAAAAACCCACGGACGACAACAATGAACGAGACGACGGCGTTCCGCATCCTGATTCCCGCCGCGTTGACGGTGGCGCTGGCAAGCGCCTGCTTCGCGCAGGCGGGCACCGACGAAGTGCCGCGCATGAGCAACGACGTGTACCGGACGTCGGTGTCGTTCTGCTCGAACGTCCCGGCCGCCGAGAAGATCGCGTGCCAGGGCGACATGATCGCCGCGGGCAGCCGGATCGTCGCGGCGATCGGCGGCCTGCCGCCGGCTTCGGCCACGGCGATCGACGAAGGCGCGCGCAGCAAGCTGCCGCCGGACGAGCGCAACGGGCTCGCGCCGGTCGAGCCGGGTGCGATCGACAAGGACGACACGCTGGCCGGCCTCGCCGGCATGGTGCGCCTGTGCGACGTGTACGAACCGGAACCGGCGTCGCGCGCGCGGCATCACGCTGCGCTGCAGCAGAAGGCGCCCGATGTCGCACCGCGTGTCGAGGCGTTGCTGGCCGATGCGTCGACCGCGGCGCGCCGCCGCGTCAGCATCGGCGTGTGGCAGATTCTCGCGCTCGAGGGGCCCGAAGCGTCGGCGCGCGCGTGCACGCAGCTCGGCACCTGAGCGAATCGCGCATTCTTTCGTGCACCTTCACATTCGTGCCACGTTGCGGCAGCAACAATCGCGGGCAGACATTCGACAACCTTGCGGCGCATCCCGCGACCGCAAGCCTTTTCCGAGGAAACACGCCATGCTCAAGACGCTCGCCCGCGCCGCTGCCGCACTCGCCGTCGCTTCCGTTTCACTGCACGCCGCCGCGCAGACCAGTTACGACTACCTGTTGCTCGCCGCTTCGTGGGAGCCGGGTTTCTGCGCGTCGCACGACACCCCGGAATGCACGAACCTCGCCGGCTCGTACGCGGCGACGAGCCTGTCGCTGCACGGGCTGTGGCCGAACCGCTACGACGGCAACCAGCCGTTCTACTGCGGCGTGCCGCAGAACGACATCGACCTCGACAACGCGCACCAGTGGTGCAGCATGGACGCGTACCCGATCAGCAGCGCGACCCGCAACACGCTGTCGACGTACATGCCGGGCGTTGCTTCGTGCCTCGACAAGCACGAATGGTTCAAGCACGGCACGTGTTCGAATTCGGCGACGCCCGATGCGTACTGGAACCAGGCGTCGGGCATGATCAGCCGGCTCGGCAACACGTCGTTCAACGCGTTCCTGCAGGCGAACGCGGGCAAGACGGTCACGCGTAACCAATTGCTGTCGGCGTTCGAAGGCGCGTTCGGCAGCAACACGCGCAGCGCGGTGTCGCTGAAGTGCACGAAGACGAACGGCGTGAGCTATTTCACCGAAGCATGGATCGCGGTGAAGACGAATGCGACCACGCAGTTTCCGAGCGCGGCGTCGCTCGTGACGGACGGCAATACGCAGGGTACGTGTCCGACGTCGGGGGTGTTTATCGCGAAGTGAGGCAGGCGCGGCTGACGTGCGCGATATCGTCGCGCACGTCGCGGGCGGTCGGGTCGTTCGACGATGTCGGGCGCGCCGTGGCAAGCGCGCAGGCAGGGGTGCCGATCGGCAAGACGCACCCGCTTCCCGCGTGCGGCGGTTGCGCTCAATGCGCCGCGTGCGGCGCGCCGAACCATCGTGTGAGCGCATGGGTGGCGGCGTCGATGCCCACGTCCGCATCGTCGTCGCAGGCCCACGCGACGAAACCATCGGGGCGCACCAGCACCGCACGCAATCCGAGCCGGTCTTTCGCGTCGCTCGCGACGTACGCGATCCGGTCGCGCCAGCGGCTTGCCAGCGCTTGAAGCGACGGGTCCGCATCGAAGTCCAGCAGCATGCCCTTGCCGTGCCTGACGTGTTCGCCGAGCCGCGTGCCGTCGGCCAGTTCGAAGTCCGGAACGCTGCGCCCCACGAGCGGATGGCCGCCGCCGAGATCGTACGCGAGCGACACACCCCACAGGCGTTCGGCGAAGTACGTCGCGCCGTCGCGCGTATCGACGAGATCGCGCATGATCGCCGCGAGCGCGTGCGAGCCCGGGGACGGCCGCATCAGCGCGACCTGCGCACGCGACCAGTCGAGCACGCGCGCGCCGACCGAATGCCGTTCGTCCGTGTAGCTGTCGAGCAGGCCCGCCGGCGCGTCGCCGCGGATCGTCGCGGCCAGCTTCCAGCCGAGATTCATCGCATCGCCGAGCCCGAGATTGAGCCCCTGGCCGCCGAGCGGCGAATGGATGTGCGCGGCATCGCCCGCGAGCAGCACGCGGCCGTTGCGGTACGTCGACGCCTGGTACGCACGATCGGTCCACGTGGCGGCGAGCCGGAGCGCGGTCAACGTGACACCGGTGCCGGACACGCGGCGCAGCACGGTCTGCGCATGCTCGAGCGTCACCGGCCCGCTCCGGTGGAACGCGCCGCCGTCGAACTCCACCAGCGCGACGGTTCCAGGCGGCGTGTACGTGTACATGCCGGCCGGCGTGGTGTGACGGCCCGGCCGCAGCGCACCCGGATCGGCGAACTCGGCGTCGATCGAGTAGCCGGTGAACTCGGCGTCGGTGCCTTCGAAGGAGAAGCCGCCGGCCTTGCGGACCGCGCTGCGGCCGCCGTCGCAGCCGACGAGCCAGCGTGCGCGGAATGTTTCGCCGCCCGCGTGCAGCGTGACCCGATCGTCCGATTGATCGAAGCCCTCGACGGCAAGACCGCGCCGGATCTCGACGCCCGTTGCGTGCGCACGGGCCGTCAGCACGGATTCGACGCGCGCCATGTCGGTCGCCATGTGCGTGCCGGCCGGGCCGGGCAGGTGGTACGGCCACTGCGACGTATCGATATCGTCGTGGAAGAACTGGATGCCGGCGAAATGGCCGGCCGGACGACGCGCTTGCTGCATCCAGTGCGCGGTGTCCTTTGCCTGGGCTGGCAGCGCGATGCCGTCGAGCAAGCCGCGACGGTAGAGCGCGTCGATGGTCGGCGCGGACAGGCCGCGCATGCCGAAGGGGAGATGCTTCAGCGGGGATGCCGGATCGTCGGCCTGCTCGATCACCAGCACGGACGCACCAGCGAGGCGCAGCTCGCACGCGAGAAACAGGCCGACAGGGCCGGCTCCGGCGATCACGACATCATGGGTCACGGGCAGATTCATCGGGCGGCTCGGTTTCAGGCCAGGGTGGCCCGGTGTGATCGAGAGGGCGACACGCACCGGCATCGCGCCCCTTTTTGGGAAAGTATGGAACGTTGTTCCATCTACAAGATATTGGAACGATGTTCCAGATGTGTCAAGCTAGCGCGCATGAAAACCAGCAACCGGACCGAGCGGCGCGCGGATGCGCTGTCGAAAGAGCGGATCGTCGAGACTGCGATCGGAATCCTCGACCATGCAGGCGAGGGCGCGCTGACGTTCCGCGCGCTTGCCGCGCAATTGGCAACCGGAAGCGGCGCGATCTACTGGCACGTCGCCGACAAGCACGACCTGCTGGCGGCGGCCGCGGATCAGGTGATCGCGAGTGCGCTGACGGACGTGCCGACGGAGGGTGACGACGATGCGGCGCAAGCGCTCCGGCGCATCGCGCTGTGCCTGTTCGACGCGTTCAGCGCGCATCCGTGGGTGGGCGCGCAGTTGTTCCGGGAGCCATGGCAGCAGGCGGTGCTGCGGATTCTCGAGCGCGTCGGGAGGCAGCTTCAGGCGCTGGGCGTGCCGGAGCCCGCGCAATTCAACGCGGCATCGGCGCTGATGCACTACATCTTCGGGCTGGCCGGCCAGTACGCGGCCGGCGCACGACTGCATCCGCGCGAGACGGGGCAGCCGGAGGTCGTCGCGACCGTGGCCGATCGGTGGGCGCAGCTCGACTCGGCGCAGTACCCGTTCGTGCGCAAGGTGGCGGCGCAACTGGCCGCGCACGACGAGCGCGCGCAGTTCCTGGCCGGCATCGATCTCATTCTGGCGGGGATCGGGGCGGCTGCCCGGTAAGCCCGCCGTCGGGTGCATGGTTTCGAACGGCGGTGCGACGAGGTCCGTCGTTACGCCAGCAGCCGCAGCGCATCCGCGAGTGACAGCACCGTCGTGCGCGATTCGAACGCGGTGGCGAACAGATGCTCGTGGACGATCGGGTCCGGGTCATAGCAGCAGTCCTTGACCGTGTAGAGGCGGAAATCGGCGTCGCTCGCATGGGCGATCGACGACAGCATCACGCCGGTCGACGCGATGCCGACCATGATCAGCGTATCGACGCCTTGGGCAATGAGCCGCGCCTGCAGATCGGTGCCGAAGAACACGCTCGCGCGGTGGGTGATGATCAGCGGTTCGTCGGGTCGTTTGGCCAGTTCGGGACACGGGGCATCGTCGATGAAGAGGCCGAGCTGCTTGATGCCCTGGCCGTTCTTGTTGAGCGGGCTGACTTCCGGATAGCCGGGGCTGAAGCGGAGATTCGCGAACCAGACGCCGACGCCGGCGGCGCGTGCCGCGTCGCAGAGGCGGCGGGTATGGGCGAGCAGCTCGGGCGCGACCGACGGGAACAGGCCGAGGATGTCGGTCTGGTAATGCATGACGAGCAGCGCGGTTTTGGATGGCGCGATCGGGGGAATCTGGTAGAGCGTGCTTTGAGCAGGCGTGTTGTCACCATGGGCGGGCGTGTGGGTTGCCATTTCGATATCCGGTGCGGTTTCCTCGTTCATGAATGACGCTCTCCAATAGCTCGGGCAATTTTCGTTGCAGCCTTATCCAACGCTGGTACGCGCGAACCGATGCAATATAAACCGGGATGCGTTCTCGCGCCGACTCCGCTGAGCAGGTTTTGCCGGCGCACGTGGCTGGTGCGGAGGGGGCTCCGATGTAGGCTGTCGCGAGATCGCTGTTCAGCGTGCGATCTCGGCTTGAAGAGATCTGATTCAAGGGCGTACTTCCAGTGTGGCTGTCCGATGGAGAATCAGGCAATGCCGGAACGCTTCGATATATCCGTGACGTTAGAGCGATCGGTCTCGCTGGCCGAGCGCCAAGAGATCGTTTTTTCCCTCGCGAAAATCTGCACCCCGTTCTTTGATGCGTTTCACGAAGTGTCCGTCCTCGATTTCAAGACCGGATCGGAGGTCCGCAAAGAATGGGCCGACGGCGAAGGCTTGGCGGGATTGCGGGCGGACGACAACGAGCTGCTTTTCGTATACGGGGCCCAGTCGACGCAATTCACGGGTGCTCGCGGTTGCATGCGAATTGAAGCGCGCGGGTGGGGTGCTCAGTTTTCGATTTCCTTGCCGCTGTCGGCGGATGCCGATTCATTTCGACTGGAGTCTCTCCTGGTTGATATAAAGGATTACGCAGCCCGCCAGTCGCCCATGTTCATCGTCGCGGCCGGATGGGAGCTGGATTGCGATATCGATGCCGGGATCGACGGCATGGTGAAAGACGCGTTGTCCGATGGTTCGTTGTGCCAGTGGCTTGCGACGCCCGCGCCGATCGTTCCGGATCGGCCGAACGATTGGCAGGAAACACATGAATCAGGCGGAATAACGCTTCTGAAGCGGAAATCGGTGTGATGGTGCTGAAGAAGTCCGTGCTGTAGGCGAGTCGCGTTTGAATTTTTTGCGCGCGTACTTCAAAAAATTGACTGCCGAGGCCGCAAACTTGTTAGCGCAGTCGTCCAACCGCTCCCACAGGATGCCATGTCATTACCGCTCGTCTTTTTGCCCGCAATGCCCTGCGACGGACGCATGTATGCCGATCAACTCGAAGGGTTGAGCGATCTGGTCGTACTGTCCGTCCGGATACTGGCCTATCCTACGTTCGCTGAAAGCGCCGAGAGGCTGCTTGCTTCCATCGACGGCCCATTCATCACTGCAGGCACCGCTTACGGTGGTTGTATCGCGATGGAAGTAGTTGCGTGCGCGCCTCAGCGCGTGCGTGGACTGTGGTTGATGAACTGTCAGCCCGGATTACATCCCTATCCGGATCGTGTTCGCGATACCAGCCGAAGGATTCGGGAGGGGAAGCATGAGCAAGTTATCGCCGAATTTGCCGAAAACGCCATTCCCCCTGTAGATATCAGGTCGAGAGCAGCGTTTGTTCAAATGGCTCGCGATACGGGTGCCGACATGTTCGCGCGACAATCCGATGCAACTTTGACTCGCTCGAATCATTGGTCGACGCTGGCCACGAGTGCGATTCCGACACTTCTCATATGGGGCGAGGCAGACCGCTTCGTTCCGGTCGATGTCGGCCGTCGGATCGCCAGGATGATGCCGCATGCTCGTTTCGAGACGCTGGAAGGATGCGGGCACTTTCCGACGCTGGAGCGGCCATCGATATGTACCGACATTGCTCGACGCTGGCTGATAGAGCAGGTTATCGGTAGCCCCGTCGGCGGCATTGCAGCCACATGAGAGAACCCCAAGACTGTCGGGCGAGAAGCGGCCGTTCTCGGTCGCTCAACAAGGTTGTATCGTTCGTCGACAATCGATTCTGTCATGTTGGCAGCACCGCTTGATTTGCCTATCCTCCCTCTACCATGACCACTATTTACGACACCATCGTTTGGTTACAGTCGGATACCAGCGCGGAACAATTTCCGATCGTTGAATTTTCTGCCGACACCGACATGGCGACCCTGGGATGGGTGTCCTTGACGAGCACGGATCAACCGGAAATCGTCGTTACGCAGGTAACGGCAGAAGAGTTCCGCGCGATAGCGAAGGGTACGGACGGTTATCTTGCTGTTGAACACCGGGTAAACGCCGCGCTTAAGCGGTTCGATCTCAAGTGCTCGTGGCTGGTGCGTGTTGACGACGGCCCGAACGTCGCAGGCGGGTCGTTCCAGATGTTCCGGGAAGCGTATCGGCCACCAAAATTGTTTTTTCGAGACATTTTTAGTGACGCGTTGGCACAGGAGGCCAGTCGTACGACTCGCGCCGAGTTCGAGCGTAACGGTGGAAAAGTCATCGTTCTCCAGTGATCCGTTCAACGACGCGCGCGCCTCTTAAAGGAGAACCCCGATGAGCCGGCCAGACTTCATCAAGCATTGGACTGAACTCGAAGAACCGGATGCGCATTCCTATCGCGGCGATACCGAGCCAATGGCGCTCGACGCGCCGCTTTCAGCCGCACTCGGCATTACGCGTATTGGAATCCATCATGTCAGGCTTTTGCCCGGACGGCGGACGTCATATCCCCACGCCGAAAGTACCGAGCAGGAGTTTGTGTACGTGCTCGAAGGCAAGCCCGACGTATGGATCGACGGCGTGCTTCACCCCATTGCCGAGGGCGATTCCGTCGCGTTTCCGGCAGGCACCGGAATTTGTCACACCTTCATCAACAATACGAAGGACGAAGTGAGGTTGATGGTGATCGGCGAACGTCCTCGCGACGACAACCGCATTCGTTACCCGCTCAACGAAGCGTACGAACTGACCCGCGCGGACCGATGGGTGGACTGGCCCGACAGACCGCTCGGCGACCATGACGGGATGCCGGACTGACGCTCACCGGAAGACCACATCGGCCGACCCCTGCCAGTGACGGTATCCGGACGAGTGACCGCCGTACTTTTAGGATTCAACCCGCCGATGCAACGAATGGATGAAATCGCTTGGCCGATGTATCGAAGTTCAGTGTGCTATTTCTTTGAAATCAATCCGGTCATATATTGATTCAAATCGCGAAAATCTTTGACCGTCCACGGATGCGGCGGCAGTTTTACGCCATTTTCTCGCAAGGTTTTGGGAATCAGGTCGCCGTTCGGGCGAAGTATGACTGATGAAACGATAACGCCCGGGTAATCACTCAGCCGCTTTTTGAAAGCAGGCGTCGTAAGGTCGGGCGTGGGCGGGTTGCTTTTATTGGCCAATGGTCCCGTTCCTCTGGCGTCTGCTCCGTGACACATGGCGCATCTCGCCAGGAAGATCTTTTTTCCGTTCTCACTATCCGCAAGGGCCTCGGATGTTTGAGAAAAAAATGAAATCCCTAGCGAGGCAATGAGCAATATTTTCATTTTTGTTGATTTTTTGTATAAGCCTTCGGGTGTTTCTCAAGGCCGATTGTTGTAAGGCAATGCGTTCTCCATTGAGTATGCCGATATTAACCTGCCGCCGTTGCGCCGGGTGAGGCGGGCCTAACCTCAATACCTCAAAAAATCGACGTTCTCGTATAAGTCGTTAATCGCTCCAGCGTTGGTGTGCTGATTCCTCGGAGAAGAAGATTTATATTTTATTGCTTCGGATTCGGTGCTGAAAATAAAGCGGCTAACCTGTTGGGGATGGTTGTTCATATATAAAATTTCGCCGCACCCGGGCGATTTAAAGAGGTGCGTGAAAATATATGGTGCGTATTGTAGTTAACTCTGATCATCTTGTGTTTCGGTTTCAAGTGGGGCTGATGTTAACCCTTCTTCTAAAAGGACTTTTCTGAATTCTTTTAAAACTTGTTTCCCGAGCTTCGTTAGTGACCAGTAGTCATCCGTGTCTTTCACGGAATGTTTCTTTTTTGATGGCTCTATTAAGTCAAGGGACGAAAAATCGGCGAGTATGTCCGTAGTAATATTCGATCCTATCGGCCAATTTTGAAAGTATCCAGTGCCAACTAGCTTTAGCGCTATGTCTTTGGCGACGCCAAGGTTTGTGTTTTCATTGATCAAATTGGGTGCGCAGTACTGGAAAATGTCACCTAATGAGAGTGTGAACTTCTTTGCATTCTCCCACTCTTTGGTTTTTCTTACGCTAAAATGGCGCGAGTTGGTGGATAGAATTTTAATGATGCGTCTTGCTTCATCTTCATGTCCCGATACTGTTCGCTGGAGTTCTTCGATCCGGGTACGGAATTTCGCATTCTCGCCGCTCAATCGAGTCAACTCTTTCATTACCTCCGGACCTGTGATCTCGTCGGCGCGCACCCATCCTGTCCTCGGATTTGCTGTGATGGCTTTCATTAAAGATATTGAGACGCGGCTATGAAGTTCTTCTTTTGTTTTCCAAAATTGAATTAATCGACTTTTGATTTTTATTTTGAAGTCAATTAATTTTGATCTTATTTGGGCGTCGTTATCTATTTTATCCTGTGGCCATGGCGCGGAGTCGTCAATAACAAAACCTAGAATTGGCACGCCTTTGCTAACTGCGTAGTCGTATTCTTTCTCTGTGTAACCTACCCCGTCGGGAGTCATCGATCCATAACGATGTGCCACGACAATCACGTAATAATCTATGTCGTCAATCTGTCTGGCGATAATTTGCCACTGCTCCTCGTCTGCTGCGCTAAACATCTCCATTCCAACAGGAATGTGACCCATTTCCAATATTGCCTTAATTACCTGCTGCCTCTCCTCTTCAAGATCTCGGTAGGTAGAGCTCACAAAAATTTGATATTTCTTTGTCATTGTTGACTTTTTAGTGTGGTGGGTGTTTGGTTGGCGCGAAATTTTTCTTGCTTTGCGAAAGATTGCGGATGGCCTCCTAGAAGGTGACCTTTGCATTTCCGTATAGAAATTAATTGTGGCACGAGAACGTAGCGGATGCGAGGCAAATAGTCGCGTCCAACTTCGCCACCTCAAAAAATCGACCTTCCCGTATAAGTCGTCAACCACTCCAGCGCCAGCGTCCCCGCCAGCGAGTTCCCGTTCGCATCCAGCCCCGGCGCCCACACGCACACGGCCATCTCCCCGGGCAGCACCGCGACGATCCCGCCGCCGACACCGCTCTTCGCCGGCAACCCGACGCGATACACGAAATCGCCCGCCGCATCGTACGTCCCGCAGGTCAGCATCAGCGCCGACAGCCGCTTTGCCGAACTCGAATCGACGACCCGTTCGCCGGTCGCCGGCGCGACACCGCCATTCGCGAGGAACAGCGCCGCGGTGGCAAGCTCGACGCAGTTCATCTCGATCGCACATTGGCGGCAATACGCGTCGATCACCGTATCGGGCGGCATCTGCATGTTGCCGAAACTCGCCATGAAATGCGCCATCGCGCGGTTGCGTTCCGCGTGCTGCAACTCCGACGTCGCGACGCGCGAGTCGTAGTCGATATCGTTCGAGCCGATCAGCCGCCGCACGAACTCGACGAGCGCCGTCTCGGCCTTCACGAAGCGGCGGCACAGCACGTCGGTCACCACCAGCGCGCCCGCATTGATGAACGGATTGCGCGGCTTGCCGCGCTCGCTTTCGAGCTGGACCAGCGAGTTGAACGCGGTGCCGGACGGCTCGCGGCCGACCCGTTCCCACAGCTCGTCGCCGAGCAGCTGGAACGCGAGCGTGCACGCGAACAGCTTCGAGATGCTCTGGATCGAGAAGCGCTCGTACGCATCGCCGACCGTGTAAACGTTTCCGTCGAGCGTCACGACGGCCATCCCGAACTTGTCGGCGGGCACTTTCGCGAGCTCGGGAATATAGTCGGCCACCCGTCCCTGGCCGATCCAGGGGGCGAGTTCGGTGTGGATGCGTTCAAGAATCGATTGGTAATTCATCACGTCGGGCAGGGTAGAGGCACGGCCGGATTCCGGCGAGCCCGTATGGAACCGTCCCGGCGCCGATTCGTCAAGCGTGGCCGGAATCGCGCCCTTATTTTCAAGACCGGCAAACAGGCAGGCGGCGGGCGCAGTATCATGCGGTACGTTTCGGCCGAGGGCCGGCGTCCGGCACCGGCCGGCGCCGCCGCGGCTTTCCCGATGATCCGACCGCTACCCATGTCTTTTCGCATCCTGCTCGTCGAAGACGACACCCGCCTGTCCACGCTGATCGCCGGCTACCTGCGCAAGAACGACTATGAAGTCGACACCGTGCTGCATGGTGACGCCGCGGTGCCGGCGATCCTGTCCATTCGTCCCGATCTCGTCATCCTCGACGTGAACCTGCCGGGCAAGGACGGCTTCGAAATCTGCCGCGAGGCGCGCAAGCAGTACGACGGCGTGATCATCATGGTGACGGCGCGCGACGAACCGTTCGACGAGCTGCTCGGCCTCGAATTCGGCGCGGACGACTACGTGCACAAGCCGGTCGAGCCGCGCATCCTGCTCGCGCGGATCAAGGCGCAACTGCGCCGTGCGCCCGCGCGCGCGGCCGAGAGCACCGCGCCGCAGCCGGAGCGCTACGCGTTCGGAAAGTTCTCGATCGACCGCACCGACCGCACCGTCGTGCTGCCCGACGGCAGCACGCCCGATCTGACGTCGGCCGAATTCGACCTGCTGTGGGCGCTGGTGTGTCATGCGGGCGAAGTCGTCAGCCGCGACGATCTGATGCTGCAGTTGCGCGGCGTCGAATTCGACGGCCTCGACCGCACGATCGACGGGCGCATCTCGAAGCTGCGCCGCAAGCTGCGCGACGACGCGAGCAACCCGCAGCGGATCAAGACGATCCGCAGCAAGGGTTATCAATTCAGCAAGCACGCGTGGGAATGACGCTGCCGTCGCGCGCCGCCGTCACGTTCCGCGCGGGCATTCCGCCCGCCGGCCGGGAGCCGCGATGATTCGACGAACCCGTTCGCACCCCGATGCACCGCCGCTGCCGACGCTGCGCTACGTCAAATGGCGCTGGCTGCATTTCCGGCGCGCGTGGACGGACACACGCGCCGACCGCATACCGAGCTGGTCGCGCCTGTACCTGCGCACCTACCTGCATCTGCTCGGCCTCGTGTTGCTGACCGCGCTGGTACCCGCGCTCGCGCTGTGCGTCGAATTGTCGCCGCAGGTCGTGTGGCATGCGTTCGACTCGCTGCCGGGCGACATCTGGATCGTGCTCGCGTTCGTGTTCACCGCGCCCGCGCTCGCCGCGTACCGGTGGATGCGGCCGGTCTGGTCGGATCTCGTGATGGTGCGCGAGCGTGCGATCGACTTCACCGGCGGGCGCTTCAACACGCGCGCGCGCGAATCGCACAGCGTGATCATCGGCCCGCTGGCGCGCACGCTGAATGCGCTCGCGATGCGCATGGAGCGGCTGATCGCCGCGCAGCGCGATCTGACCAACGGAATCTCGCACGAGTTGCGCACCCCGCTCGCGCGTGTGCGCTTCGCGCTCGAAATGCTGCGCGAACCGGGTTCGGCGGCCGAATACCAGGGCGCGCTCGAGAGCATCGCGCAGGACGTGACCGAGCTCGAGGAGCTGATCGACATGAGCCTCACGTATGCCCGGCTCGAATACAGCTCGCTGCAGTCGAATCTCGAGATGACGGCGCCCGTCGCGTGGTTCGAGCACCAGGTGAACGACGCGCAACTGCTGTATCCGGACCGGGCGATCGAGTCGCGCATCGAGATCGGAGCGGATTTGCGGGTGAAGATGGACCGGCGGCTGATGTCGTATGCGATGCGCAACCTGTTGCGCAACGCGAGCAAGTACGCGAAATCGCGGATCGTCGTCGGAATCTCGCTCGTGCACGGCAACATCGGCATCTTCGTCGAGGACGACGGCCCCGGCGTGCCCGAGAGCGAGCGCGAACGGATCTTCGACGCATTCGTGCGCCTCGACCGCCGCACCGGCGGCTACGGGCTCGGCCTGTCGATCACGCGACAGGTGCTCCACGCGCACAACGGCCGGATCGCGGTCGTCGATCCGGTCGAGCTCGGCGGCGCGCGATTCGAGATCAGCTGGCCGGTCTAGCACGACGTCGCGCGAGGCCCGACCCGCGGCCCGCCGTGAAGTCGACAGCTGCCGCCGGGACGGCGCCACGGATGCCGCCGCAGCGGCATCCGCGCATGCTCAATAAGTACGGCCGAGCTGCAGGTAGAAGTTGCGTCGGCCGCTGGGAGCGAGCGCCACGCCGATATAGACGGGCCCGAATGCGGTCGACAGGCTCGTGAAGAACGTGTAGCTCTGCTTGAGCGCGCCGCCGCCGATCTTCTGGCCGCTCGACCAGACGTTGCCGACTTCTGCGCTGGCGCCCACCGACAGCGCCTTGACCGGCGACGCGTTGAACGTCATCAACTGGTTCATGTACGTGATCTGCCCGTACGCGAGCTCGTTGCCGTTCAACTGGTCGGCCGCATAGGCGGACAGATGCTGGAAGCCGCCCAGCGTGAAGTTGAACGCATTGATCAGGTTGGTGCCGCCGATGCTCTTGCCGCCTTCGATCGTCGCGCTGACGCTGTGCCGGCCGAACTGCTGCGCGATCATCGCCTTGCCGTAGATCTCGGTGTAAGGCGCGTTGCTGATCCCGTCGGCGAAATCCTGTGCCGAGCCGCCGTTGCGCGACACCAGCGAGCGTTCGACCCGCAGTTCGCCGAAATAACCCTTGCGCGGGAACATCGGATCGTCGAGCTGATCGATGACGAGCCGCGCCCGCGCGATCAGCGCCTGGGACGTGAAGCTCGGCCACAGCAGCGCCTGGCCGCTGCCGTCGTCGAACGGCAGGTTGTAGGTCGGCGAGCCGTGCCCGGTCACGTAGCCGAGACCGATGCGGAAATCGCCGAGCCGCGCGATTGGCAGGCCGAGGTCGATCCCGGCGCGCGCCGTCTGCATCAGGTACTGCGTGATCTTCACGTCGCCGGAGTCGTCGTACAGGTTCGCGTAGCGACGCTGATATTCCGCGTACGGCGACAGGTAGACGCCGTACGCGGTCGACAGCGGCTGGCGCAACTCGACGCGCGCCGACTGCAGGTCGCTGCCGATCGTCGTGTCCGCGCGGAATTCGAGCCCCGATTCCGTGAGCCACGGCCGCCGGTAGCCGACGTGCAGGCGGAAGCCGCCTTCGTCGGTCGAACTGCTCGACATGCCGAGCCCGAACAGCAGGAAGTTGGGCCCCCAGTACTTCTCGCGCGCGTCGATCTCGAGCACGTTGTCGTCGCCGCGGCTGACGATCTGCTGCGTGACGCTCTCGAAGTTGCCGCCCGTCGTGAGGCCGAGCAGGTCCTGGCTGACGGTCTTCGGATCGTAGATGTCGCCCGGTTTCACGTGCAGCGCGTTGCTGACGACGCGCTTCGGCACGCCGCCGCTGGTCTTGATGTCGATGCGCGTGATCCGGATCGGCGGCGGCAGCGGCTGCGCATGCGAGGACCGGTAGGCCGCGTACTGTTCCGGCGTGAGCGCGAACCGCCGCAGCTTCGGCAGCGCGGCGGTCGCGGCGGCCGCGCCGGCGGCGATCGCCTGCTTCGCGTTCTGGAAATCTGTGAACGCGAGCGAGCCCAGGTCCGGCGTGAGCAGCACGTCCCGCGCGTCGAGCTGCTTGCGCTGCGCGGTCACGTTCTGGCGGATCAGGATGCCGACCATCTGCTGCATCACGTCCGCCGGCGACGCGAGCGCGTCGAGCGGACGCAGTTGCGAGCCGATGTCGACGGCGATCACGACGTTCGCGCCCATCTGCCGCGCGGTGTCGACAGGCAGGTTGCTGACGAGGCCGCCGTCCACGAGCGCGCGCCCGTTGATCTCGGCCGGCGCGAACAGGCCTGGCATCGCCATGCTCGCGCGAATCGCGAGCGGCAGCGAGCCGTGGTCGAGCACGACCATCTGGCCGGTCTGCAGGTCGGTCGCGACCGCGCGGTACGGGATCGGCAACTGGTCGAACGGCTGGTTGGTCGGCACGGCGGCCGTCCAGTTCGCGAGCAGCGCCTGCAGCCGGTTGCCTTGGACGAGGCCGACCGGCGCCTTGACGCCTTTCTTGCCGAAGCCGAGCGTCAGCCCGTTGATGTACAGGCGTTCGTCCTCGCGGCTGGTTTGCGGTAGGTCCGCGCGATCCGTCACGTCGAACGCGATATCCGCCAGGTTGACCTCCGACAGCCGCTTCTGCATTTCGTCGGCCGCCATCCCGCTCGCATACAGGCCGCCGACCACGGCGCCCATGCTGGTGCCCGCGATGCAGTCGATCGGGATGCGGTTGTCCTCCAGGACTTTCAGGACCCCGAGGTGTGCATAGCCGCGCGCACCGCCGCCGGACAGCACGAGGCCGATCGACGGACGGCCGGCCGGGCCGCCGTCGGCCGTGCAGGTGTGCGCGGACGCAGCGGGTGCGGTGGGCGCGGCGGGCGTAGCGGCGGCCGGCGCGTTGGCTGCAGCGGCAACGGTCTGGGCAGCGGCGGATTCGGCGGCCGGTAGCGGTTGCGCGGCGACCGTGCAGCACCAGAAGGCAACGAGCGTCGTGCAGAGCGGGCCCAGCGGCGCCCAGCGGAAGAAAACGGTCGCTGTCATGGTGAAGATACCTGGCGTGATCGTGCGTCTGAGGCCTGCCGGGAGCAGGCAAGACCGAGAGATTACCGTGTTTTACAGGCCCGACGCGAGAGGCCGTTGCGTAGCCGGACGTGCCCGGAACGCCACATTCGGCAAATTCGTCGCGAAAAAATCATGGGAATTGCCTAAAGTATCGGAACGATTTGCCGCTAAGCTCGTGATGGGGCGGTATGGACGCGCGGCAAAAAGTGCGGCGCGGCTGTCCCGGCCTGTTCCCTCACCAAGGTTTGATATGTCGACACCGCTGTTCGGAAAGTTGTTTGCGCAACCCGTTGCGATCGACCCGGGAACGGCGAGTACGCGGATCTATACGCATGAACGCGGCGTGGTGCTGAACCAGCCGTCGGTCGTGTGCTTCCGCAAGGGCGGCGCGAGCGACGCGCGGCCGACGCTCGAGGCCGTCGGCGAGCTGGCCAAGGCGCTGCTCGGCCGCGAACCGGGGCATCTGGAAGCCGTGCGCCCCATGCGCCACGGCGTGATCGCGGACGCGCACGCGGCCGAGCAGATGATCCGCAGCTTCATCGACATGTCGCGCACCCGCTCGCGCTTCGGCCGCCGCGTCGAGGTCACGTTGTGCGTGCCGTCCGATGCGACGGCCGTCGAGCGCCGCGCGATCCGCGAGGCCGCGTTCGCGGCCGGCGTATCGGAGGTCGAACTGATCGAGGAGTCGCTCGCAGCCGGGCTCGGCGCGGGCTTGCCGGTGACCGAGCCGGTCGGCTCGATGGTCATCGACATCGGCGGCGGGACCACCGAGGTCGCGGTCATCGCGCTCGGCGGCATCGTCTACCGCGAGGCGATCCGCGTCGGCGGCAGCCAGTTCGACGCGGCGATCGTCAACCATGTCCGCAACCTGTACGGCGTGCTGCTCGGCGAACAGACGGCGGAGCACGTGAAGAAGACGATCGGCTCGGCCACCAGCGCGGTGCCGCGCACGTCGACCCGCGCCGTCGGCCGCAGCATCGGCGACGGCCTGCCGCGTTCGGTCGAGCTGTCCAACCACGACGTTGCAGACGCGCTGGCCGCGCCGCTCAAGCAGGTGATCGGCGCGGTGAAGTCGGTGCTGGAAAACGCGCCGGCCGAACTCGTGACCGACATCGCGAATCGCGGCGTGGTGCTCACCGGCGGCGGCGCGCTGCTCGCCGATCTCGAGCGCCTGCTGTACGACGAGACCGGGCTGGTCGCGCGGATCGCCGACGAGCCGGCCACCTGCGCGGTGCGCGGCGCCGGCGAGGCGATGGGGCGGCTCGCGATGTGCCCGGTCGATTGAACCCGGGCGGTGCCGGTTTCGCGGCGCGGCGCATCCGTCACATTCTTTCGATCTCCCTATGGCCGGCCTGCGTGGCCGGCATCGGTTCGTCGCATGGACAGGCGCGAGCGCGCCGTGCTAGCGTGACGCGCCCGTCGTGACGTGCCCGTTCGGGGCCGGGCCGGCCGATGCGCCCGACGACACCTGAGAGACCGAATACCTTGAAATATCGAACCAAACGGAGCTTTGCGGCCCGGGCCGGCCGCGTGCTGGCCGTCGTCGCGTGCGTCTGGGCCGCGGCGGCCGCCGCGATCGTCGTCCATGGCATGCGGATGCCCAGCGACCCGGCGGACGTCGCCGTGATCTTCGGTAACGCGCTCGACGATACCGGCGCGCCGAAGCCCGTGCTCGCGGCCCGGCTCGATGTGGGCGTGCGGTGTTACCGCGCGGGGCAGTGCCCGGCGTTTCTGGTCAGCGGCGCGATCGACGGCCCCAGGCTGAACGAGGCGACGGCGATGCGCGACTACCTCGTCGCGCGCGGCGTGCCGGCGGACCGGATCGCCGTCGACGATCAAGGCGACAACACGCTCGCGACCGCGCAGCACACGCTGGCCTACCTGCACGCGCATCGCCTGTCCCGCGTGCTGATCGTCAGCCAGTATTACCACCTTGCGCGGGCGCGTCTCGCATTCGAGCGCGTCGGTATTGCGCGGTCGAACATCTCCGCCGCCTATCCGCGCCGCTTCCAGTGGCGCGATGTCTATTCGAGCTGGCGCGAGGTGCCGGCCTACGCGGTGTATGCGGTGCGGCTGTGGGTGAATCCCGATGCGCGGCCGGTTTCGTTTCGGCCGATGCTTTATTTGATGCGGCTGTTTTCGTGACGCGGCGGCCCCGGGAGCGCGCGCTTCCGATCAGCGTGGCTTCCTTCTCCCTGCGGTTGCCTACCGTCTCATGCCGGCGGTGCGAACGTCATTGACGCAGGAGAGCGATAACGATTTGCGTTGCCGCTCCATTCCAGGACGGAAATCGAATCAATTTGAGCGATTGTTTGAAAATCCGCATTCGTATGCCAATGTTGGCGGATGCGGATGATTCGTATTGGCGATTCGCGACGGTAAATATATTGCACTGCAAAACTCGCATATGCTGGATCAACGCGATATATCAGTGTTTTCACGGATGCGACACATCCAATATCTTTGCGGAAAGTCAAAAAGCGCCCGCGAAAAACGTGCCGGATGTTATTGCCGCGAGCGCGTCGGCGAGTAAAAAGTACATATTCCTTGGCCCTTGATCCGTTGGGAAAATATCGACTGGAAAACGGCTCGAGTTTGATATAGCCTTGTCTGATAAAAGCAGGGCGGTAATCAAATCAACCAGAAAGTCGCTGCAAAAATACAGGGGCCACCATCATGTCATTCGACTAGTTTTCGAACCTGCACTCCCGGGTTGTTAAAAAATTCATCCATGAATAAACCGACATCGCGTCGCGATTGCCGGGGCGGACGCTTTTATCCGTGATTTTCCGCCGTGCGTCATCCGGTGTGGCCGCAATACCAATACCAAAGCCGAAATCAATAACGAGGGAAAGCATGACTATTGCGCGTTCGAAAAAAGCGGGTGAGCCGTTTCCGAGACTGCTGTTGCCCACGGGCGTGTTTCTGGCGCTGTCGGGCGCGGGCATCGTCCCTGCCCATGCGACCTGCAGCACGGCGGGCACCACGGTGACCTGTTCCGGCGTCGCGAATCCGCTGGCCCCGCAATACGCGAACAGCGCCAACAACCTGAACGCGACGGTCAACCCCGGTGCGAGCGTCGGCGTGCTGCTCGGTGTCGGCGGCACGGCGATGTCGCTGACCGGCAATAACGTCACGCTGACCAACAACGGCACGATCGACCCGTCGGCGCTCGGCTCGGGGCTCGGCGTACTGTCGAGCGGTGCGGTGATCGGCAACGCGGCGGCGAGCAACGTGACCGTGACCAACAACGGCACGATGAACGGCTCGACCGGCGTGGCGATCAGCGGCGTGACGGGCATGGCGCTGTCGGTCCAGAACGGCACGGGCGGCACGTCGCACATCACGAACACCGGTTCGATCGGCTCCAACGCACTGGTCGGCGCGACCCTCAGCGGCGCCGATGCGCCGGTGGTCGCCGCGTACGGCGGCGGCGCGGTCGACATGACGAACAGCGGAACGATTACCGGCCGCGTGTCGTTCGGCTCAAACAACTCGCCCGGGGGCGGCAATACATTCACCAACTCGGGCGTGATCAACGGCGGCGTGTCGATGGGGGCGAACAGCACGAACACGTTCAATGCCGTGACGGGCTCGTCGGTCAACACGGCCGGCGGCACCGGCGGCGCATTCAACATCACCGTCGGGCCGATCACGCTCGGCGTGGCGGCAACCGGCGTGGTCGACGGCGGCGCGGGCGGCAACAACACGCTCAACCTGCAGCAGGGAACTGCGGCGAACGGCACGATCGCGGCCAACAACTACATCAACTTCAATCACCTCGACGTCACGAGCGGCAACTGGACGATCAACGGCGCGTCCACCGCGCAGGACGCGACGCTGTCGGGCGGCGTGGCGATCATCAACAACAACGCGTCGCTTGGCACCGGTACCGTCACGGGCAACGGCGGCGCGTTGCAGGCGGGCACGACGGGGCTCAACGTCTCCAACAACGTGTCGCTCGGCGTGGGCGGCCTGACGGTGCAGGGCGCGACCGGGCTGACGCTGTCCGGCACGGTGTCGGGGGGCGGTGCGCTGACGAAGAACGACGGCGGCACGCTGACGCTGTCCGGCGCGAACAGCTACACGGGCGCCACGAACCTGAATGCCGGCGGCCTGGTGGTCGGCAACAATTCGGCGCTCGGCACGGGCACGCTGAACGTGAACGCGTCGGCGTCGCTCGACGCGAACACGAACGTGACGCTCGGCAACACGGTCAATCTTGCCACCGGCTCGACGCTGACGCTCGGCGGCAGCAACGCGCTCGGGCTGACCGGCGCGATCAACGGCAGCGGTGGCCTCACGAAGAACGGTGCGGCGACCACGACGCTGAGCGGCGTGAATACGTATACGGGCGACACGACCATCAACAGCGGCACGCTCGCGCTGAACGGGGCCGGCAGCCTGTCGGCGACCGGCACGGTCAACCTGGCCGGTGCGGGCGCAACGTTCGACGTGACCGGTGCGTCGGGCGCGCGGACCATCGGCTCGCTGGCCGGCGCGGCCGGCACGAGCGTGACCCTCGGCGCCAATTCGCTGACGCTCAACGGCAGTGGCAATGCGACGTATGCCGGCACGATCGGCGGGTCCGGCAGCGTGACGCTGTCGGGCAGCGGCACGCAATCGCTGACGGGCTCGAACGTGTACACGGGCGGCACCAACCTGAACGGCGGCAACCTCGTCGTCGGCAGCAATACGTCGCTCGGCATCGGCGCGGTGAACGTGAACGGCTCGTCGTCGCTCGACTCGACCACCAACGTGACCCTCGCGAACGGCGTCAACCTCGCGACGGGCACGACGCTGACCCTCGGCGGCAGCGCCGGTCTTGGCCTCGGCGGCGTGGTTTCCGGCGGCGGCGGTCTCGTGAAGAACGGTGCGGCGACGCTCACGCTGTCGGGTGCGAACAACTATGCAGGCGGCACGACGCTGAATGCCGGCGGACTGGTGCTCGGCAACGGCTCGGCACTGGGCACCGGCGCACTGACCGTCGGCGGCTCGGCGACGCTCGATACGAACACGAACGTCACGGTCGGCAATGCGATCAACCTGAACACGGGCGCCGCACTCGCGCTGGGCGGCAGCAACAGCCTGACGCTGGGCGGTGCGATTTCCGGCGCGGGCAGCCTCGTGAAGAACGGCGCGGCGACCACGACGCTGACGGGGGCGAACACGTACACGGGCGGCACGACGGTCAACGCTGGCACGCTGGCGATCGGCGCGGGCGGCAGCCTGTCGTCCACCGGAACGGTGAACCTGGTCAATCCGGGGGCCGCACTCGACATCAGCGCGGGCGGCGCGCAGTCGATCGGCGCGCTGTCGGGCGCCATCGGCACGAGCGTGAGCCTCGGCGCCAGCGCACTGACGCTGGGCGGGACCGCGAGCGGCAGTTTCAGCGGCACGATCGGCGGCACCGGCAGCCTGACGCTGGCGGGTACCGGCACGCAGACGCTGAACGGCGCAAATAGCTACACCGGCGGGACGAACCTCAATAGCGGCAGCCTTGTGCTGGGCAACAACGGGGCGCTGGGCGCCGGTGCACTGACCGTCGGCGGCTCGGCCACGCTCGATACGAACACGAACCTCACGGTCGGCAATGCGATCAACCTCACGACGGGCAAGACGCTGACGCTCGGCGGCAGCAACGCACTCGGGCTGAGCGGGACGATTTCCGGCGCGGGTGCGCTCGTGAAGAACGGTGCGGCCACTACGACGCTGACCGGCGCGAACACCTACACGGGCGGCACGACGATCAACGCGGGGACGCTGGCGCTGGGCGCGGGCGGCAGCCTCGCATCGACCGGCGCGATGAATCTCGCGGGTGCCGGCGCGACGCTCGATCTCAGCGCCGCGACGGGAGGCCAGACGCTCGGTGCGCTGTCGGGTGTCACGGGCACGAACATCAACCTCGGGAGCAACGCACTGACGCTGGGCGGGACCGCCAGCGGCACGTTCGGCGGTGCGATCGGGGGCACGGGCAGCCTGACGCTCGCAGGCACCGGCACGCAGACGCTGAACGGCGCGAGCACCTATTCCGGCGGGACGAACCTCAATAGCGGCAGCCTCGTGCTCGGCAACAGCGGGGCGCTTGGCGCCGGTGCACTGAACGTCGGCGGCTCGGCCACGCTCGATACGAACACGAACCTCACGGTCGGCAATGCGATCGATATCGGGACGGGCAATACGCTGACGCTCGGCGGCAGCAATGCGCTCGGGCTGAGCGGGACGATTTCCGGCGCGGGTGCGCTCGTGAAGAATGGTGCGGCGACCACGACGCTGACGGGCGCGAACACTTACACGGGCGGCACGACGATCAATGCCGGCACGTTGGCGGTGGGCGCGGGCGGCAGCCTTGCATCGACTGGCGCGATGAATCTCGCGGGTGCCGGCGCGACGCTCGATCTGAGCGCCGCGACGGGGGCACAAACGCTCGGCGCATTGTCGGGTGTCGCGGGAACGAACCTCAACCTCGGGAGCAACGCGCTGACGCTGGGCGGGACCGCCAGCGGCGCGTTCGGTGGTGCGATCGGCGGCACGGGCAGCCTGACGCTGGCGGGCACCGGCACGCAGACGCTGTCCGGCGCGAACACCTATACGGGCGGCACGACGATCAACAGCGGCAGCACGCTGGCACTGGGCGCGGGCGGCAGCCTGGCGTCGACCGGCACGGTGAATCTGGCCGGGTCGGGCGCGACGTTCAACCTGAGCGGCGCATCGGGCGCGCAGACGATCGGCGCGCTGACCGGCGCGGCCGGCACGAATGTGAACCTCGGCGGCAACGGGCTGACGCTGAGCAGCGCGGGCAACTACACGTTCGGCGGCGCGATCGGCGGCACGGGCGGCCTGACGCTGGCCGGCGCGGGTACGCAAACGCTGACGGGCGCGAACACCTACACGGGCGGGACGACGATCGGCGGCGGCAGCACGCTCGCACTTGGCGCAGGCGGCAGCCTCGCGGCGACCGGTGCCGTGAACCTCGCGGCCGCGGGGGCGACGTTCGACCTGAGCGGCGCGTCGGGCGCCCAGACGATCGGCGCGCTGACCGGCGCGGCCGGCACGAACGTGGCGTTGGGTGCGAATGCGCTGACGCTGAACGGCAGCGGCAACAACACGTTCGGCGGTGCGATCGGCGGAACGGGTGCGGTGACGTTCGCCGGCACGGGCACGCAGACGCTGACGGGGGCGAACACGTACACGGGCGGCACGACGATCGGCGGCGGCAGTACGCTGGCGCTCGGCGCGGGCGGCAGCCTTGCATCGACGGGCGCGGTGAATCTCGCGGGCACCGGTGCGACGTTCGACGTGAGCGGTGCGACGGGCGCGCAAACGCTCGGCACGCTGACCGGCGCGGCCGGCACGAACGTGAATCTCGGCGCGAATGCGCTGACGTTGAACGGCACCACCAACGGTACGTTCGGCGGCACGATCGGCGGAACGGGTGGTGTGACGCTGGCCGGCACCGGCACCGGCACGCAGACGCTGACGGGGGCGAACACGTACACGGGCGGCACGACGATCGGCGGCGGCAGCACGCTGGCACTTGGCGCGGGCGGCAGCCTCGCGTCGACGGGCGCGGTGAACCTCGCGGGCGCCGCTGCGACGTTCGACGTGAGCGGTGCGACGGGCGCACAGACGGTCGGCGCGCTCACCGGTGTGGCCGGCACGAACGTGAATCTCGGTGCGAATGCGCTGACGCTGAACGGCAGCGGCAGCAGCACGTTCGGCGGCATGATCGGCGGCACGGGCGGCGTGACGTTTGCCGGCAGCGGCACGCAGACGCTGACGGGAGCGAACACCTACACCGGCGGCACGACGATCAACGGCGGCAGCACGCTCGCGCTGGGAGCCGGTGGCAGTCTCGCATCCGGTAGCGCGGTGAATCTCGCGGGCACCGGTGCGACGTTCGACGTGAGCGGTGCGACCGGCACGCAAACGGTCGGTGCGCTGTCGGGCGCGGCCGGCACGAACGTGAATCTCGGTGCGAATGCACTGGCGCTGAACGGCAGCGGCAGCAGTACGTTCGGCGGCACGATCGGTGGCGCGGGCGGGGTGACGGTGGCGAGCGGCACGCAGGTGCTGACCGGCGACAACACGTACACCGGCGGCACCACGATCGCAGCCGGCGGCACGCTGCAGCTCGGCAACGGCGGCACGTCGGGCAGCGTGGCCGGCAACGTCGTCGACAACGGTGCGCTGATCGTCAATCAATCGGGCAATGTGACGATCGCGAGCGTGCTGTCCGGCACCGGCTCCCTCACCCAGGCCGGCAGCGGACAACTGACCCTGACCGGCACGAGCACGCTGAGCGGCCCGACCACGGTCGGCGCGGGCACGCTGGCCGTCAACGGTTCGCTCGGCCAGTCGACCGTCACCGTGCAGAACGGCGCGACGCTGACGGGTACCGGCACGATCGGCGGCCTCGTGGTGCAGGGCGGCGCGACCGCGGCCGCCACGCAACCGGGCGCGGCGCTGAACGTGAGCGGCAACGTCACGTTCCAGCCGGGTTCGACGTTCCAGGTCGCCGCCACGCCGCAGCAAAGCGGCAGTCTCGCGGCGAGCGGCACGGCGACGCTGAACGGCGGCACCGTGCAGGTGCTCGCGAACCAGAGCGGCTACCAGCCGAGCACGACGTACACGATCCTCAGCGCGTCGTCGGGCGTGCAAGGCGCGTTCACCCAGGTGAGCGCGAACTACGCGTTCCTGACGCCGACCCTCAGCTACGATCCGGGTCACGTGTATCTGCGGCTGGTTCAGAACGGCACGTCGCTGCCCGATGTCGCGACCACGCCGAACCAGCGCTCGGTCGCGACCGCGGTGGCCGCGCTCGGCACCGGCAATCCGCTGTACGACACGGTGCTGACGACCGACGCGCCGACCGCACGCCGCGCGTACGGGCTGCTCGGCGGCGAACTGCAGGCGAGCCTGAAGAGCATGCTGCTGATCGACAGCCGCTATGTGCGCGACGCGGTGACCGATCGCGTCCGTCAGGGCCTCGCGCCCGGATCGGGCCCGCTCGCGGCCCTGTCGTCGGGCGGCGCCGCGCTGTGCGGCGACAACACGGCCGGCGTGGCCGATCCGACGCTGCCGCCGGAACGCCGGATCGGTTCGCGCGACGGGTGCTACGGCGGGACGCCTTATCAGCCGGTCGTCTGGGGGCAGGCGTTCGGCGGTCGCAGCCGGCTCGCCGGCGACGGCAACGCGTCGTCGATCAACCGCAGCATGACGGGCTTCATCGCCGGCGCCGACATGGCGCTCAACGACAAGTGGCGCGCGGGTCTGGCCGCCGGTGTCACGCACAGCTCGCTCGACAACGACCAGAGTTCGTCGGCAGCGGTGAACAGCTACTACCTGTCGCTGTACGGCGGCGCGCAGTACGGCGCGCTCGGCGTGCGCGGCGGTGCGTCGTACACGTGGTATCGCATCAACAGCGACCGCTATCCGGGCTTCGCGGGCTTCTCGGATCACGACTCGGCCGGCTACAACGCGAATTCGGCGCAGGTGTTCGGCGAAGTCGGCTACGCGCTGCCGGTCGGGCCGGTCGCGATCGAGCCGTTCGCGGGCCTCGCGTATGTGAACCTGCATACCGACGGCTATACCGAAAGCGGCGGCGCGGCGGCGCTGCGTGCCGGCGGCGAGACGACCCACGTCGGCTTCTCGACGCTCGGCCTGCGCGCGGCGTCGCAGCTCGGCTCGATCGCGAGCGGCACGTTCACCGCGCGCGGGACGGTCGGCTGGCGGCATGCGTTCGGCAACGTGCGGCCGTCGTCGGCGTTCACGTTCGCGAACGGCGGCACGTCGTTCCAGGTGTCGGGCGTGCCGATTGCGCGCGACAGCGCGGTGCTCGAAGCCGGCATCGACGCGAACATCACGAAGCGCCTGACGCTCGGCCTCACGTACAGCGGCCAGTACGGCAGCGGCGTGCGCGACAACGCGATCCTCGGCAACATCCTGTGGAAATTCTGACCGGCAACTGAGGTGCCGTGCGCGGCGCGCTGCGACGAAGCAACGTCGCAGCGCGCCGCGGCCGTTTCGGCGCTGCGCACGTTCGCCGTTCTGGCCTATCCTGTGCGAAACACGCGACGCGCGCCGCGCGTTGCGCCTCGACACAGGAGCATCGATGCCGAATCACGCCGAAGCCACGACGACGCAGGCGCCGCAAGTCGCGCCGGTTCCCCCGACCCCCGCGTCGGGTCCCGCTTTCATCGCGCCCGAAGCCGATCCGCAGGTCCTCGCGCGCAACAACCAGTACGTGCTGAAATCCGGCGACGCGTTCGTGGTCAGCGACGCGCTCGGCGACATCGGCGGGCATGACGACGGCCTGTTCGTCGACGACATGCGCGTGCTGTCGAAATGGCGCCTGACGTTCGGCGGCCGCGCGCCGTCGCTGCTATCGGGCGCGACGAGCGCCGACAACGCGTCGTTCACCGCGCACCTGACGAACCGCCCGCTGCCGCCGCTCGGCGGCCACGAGACGCCCGAGGGCGTGATCCACATCGAGCGGCTGCGCGTGCTCGCGGGCGACGTGCTGTACGAAGCGCTGACGCTGACGAACTACGGCGCGAGCGAAGCCGAGGTGCCGCTGTCGCTGTCGTTCGCGGCCGATTTCAAGGACATGTTCGAAGTGCGCGGCACGCAGCGGCCGAAGCGCGGCACGGTGGGCGCGCCGCGTGTCGACGCGGGTGCGGTGCGGCTGCGCTACGACGGCCTCGACGGCGTGGAGCGCAACGTGACCGTGCATTTCTCGCCGGCGCCGGACGCGCTGTCGGTCGATCGTGCCGACTACACGCTGACGATCCCCGCGCAGGCGTGCGTGTCGATCTACCTGACCGTCGATGCGACGCTCGGGCCCGCGCAGGCCGAAGGGCCCGGTTGCGGCCGCGTCGCGTTGCGCACCGCGCTCGTCGGCGTGCATCGCGAGATGCGGACGCGGCGCGAGTCGATGGCGCGCGTGAACACCGGCAATCCGCTGTTCGACGCGTGGCTCGATCGTTCGCTCGCGGATCTCGGGCTGCTCACGACGCAGCTCGACACGGGGCCGTACCCGTATGCGGGCATTCCGTGGTTCTCGACGCCGTTCGGCCGCGACGCGATCATCACGTCGCTGCAGATGTTGTGGCTGCAGCCATCGCTCGCACGCGGCGTGCTGCGTTTTCTCGCCGAGCACCAGGCGCGCGAGACCTCCGCGTTCCGCGACGCGGAGCCCGGCAAGATCATGCACGAGTTCCGCCGCAGCGAGATGGCCGCGACCGGCGAGGTGCCGTTCGCGCTGTACTACGGCGGCGTCGATACGACTCCGCTGTTCATCGTGCTCGCGGGCGCCTATGTCGAACGCACCGGCGACGATGCGCTGATCGACGAGCTGTGGCCCGCGCTCGAGCGTGCCGCGCAATGGGTGATCGACAAGTGCGACCGCAATCCGTACGGACTGCTCGATTACCAGCGCACGTCGGAGCGCGGCCTCGCGAACCAGGGCTGGAAGGACAGCCACGATTCGGTATTCCATGCGGATGGCCGTTTTCCGGATGGCCCGATCGCGCTCGTCGAAGTGCAGGCCTATGCATGCGCGGCGCTCGACGCGATGTCGGCGTGCTCGCACCGGCGCGGCCATGCGGCCGACGCGACGCGCTACGCATTGCGCGCGAAGACGCTGCGCGATCAGGTCGACGCGCTGTTCTGGATGCCGGAAGGCGACTTCTACGGGATCGCGCTCGACGGTCATGGCGAGCTGTGCCGTGTGTTCGCGTCGAATGCGGGCCACCTGCTCGCATTCGGGCTGCCCGACGCCGAGCGCGGCGCGGCGGTCGCCGGCGTGCTCGGCTCCGCGCTGTTCCAGACGGGCTGGGGTATCCGCACGCTCGCGGCCGGCCAGCCGCGCTTCAACCCGATGGCGTACCACAACGGCTCGGTGTGGCCGCACGACAATGCGCTGATCGCGCGCGGCCTGGCGCGCTACGGCGACAAGACGGCCGCGGTGAATCTGCTGCGCGCGCTGTTCGAGGCGGCGGTGAGCTTCGAGATGCGCCTGCCGGAGCTGTTCTGCGGGTTCCCGCGCCGGCGCGGCGAACCGCCGACCGCGTATCCGGTAGCCTGCCTGCCGCAGGCGTGGGCGGCCGGCGCGCCGTTCATGATGCTGCAGGCGTGCCTCGGCGTGAGCATCGACGCGTCGCGCCACGAGGTGCGCGTCGAGCGCCCGGCCTTGCCGGAAGGCGTCGACTGGCTGCGGATCGATGCGCTGCGCGTCGGCGACGAAACCGTGTCGCTGACGTTTCGCCGCGTCGATGGCCAGGTCGTCGCGGCGGCGGAGCAGCCGGGCCGCGTGAAGGTGGTCGCGGTGCTGTAGCGGCCGGCTGCGCGAACGTTGCGCGATGTCGCGCCACGTTCGCGCGCAGCGGCATAGAATCGTGACATGACCCTTGAACGATGGCGGAGGTAGACGATGACGACCGACAACCGGCCCGACGACGGCGACAAGCTCGAGCATCTGGAAGCGGCGGTCGACCACCTGCACAAGTCGATCGAATCGCAGAGCATCGCGGTCGGCGCGGCGAAGGGCATCCTATTCAGCCTGATCGAAACGCTCGGTGCGCTGATCGGCGATCCCGACCTGCCCGAGCATGCGCGTTCGGGCTACGAAGCGCTGCGCGACAAGGCGAGCGAATTGCGCGGCGGGCTCGACCGCCATTGATGCACGGGCGGCGCACGCGCTGCCCGATTCGGCGGACGCGGCACAAAACCCCGTGCGCTCAATCAGTTAGGTGCCCGATACGCAGGATATCCACAAGCTTGCCAACACAATCTGTGGAGAACCCGGCCGTCCCTCGGCCGGGTGCGCCACGCGTGCGCGGTGTGCGGTTCGACCATCGTTCCGGTGCCACACCGTTGACCGGTCAAGGTCCGTGGATCGAATCCCCTTGTGTATCAAGATGTTACGCGTCTGATCTGACGGATATCCACAGGCTTGCCAACAAAATCTGTGGACAACTCGCAATCGATTGCGTCGCAATGGTTGAGGATCGGGCCGGAATGCCGTGGGCCGCGAAGCCCGTGCGCAAAGGCTGCCCGCGTCGTGCATCGGCGCGCGAATGCGTGCGCGATCAAGGGCTTAGGCGCCGGGTACCCAGGATATCCACATCCTTGCCAACACTTTCTGTGGACAAGCGCGGCCGCGCTATTCGGTGGGCGCGGCGCTCGCCGCTTCCGCCACGATCCAGTCGCGAAAGAGCGTCATCGCGGGCGTCAGCGGTTTCGACTTCAGCGACGTGAGCCAGTAGCCGCCGGCGCGCACGTCGATGTCGAGCGGTCGTGCGAGCAAGCCGAGCTGCAGTTCGCGCGCGAACATGCAGGCGGGGGCGAGCGCGACGCCCGCACCCTGCATCGCGGCCTCGACCATCAGCCGGGACGAATCGAACACGGGCCCGTTGACGGCCCACGGTTCGAGCTGCGCGGCGTCGAACCAGCCGAGCCATTCGTCGGTGCGGTACGAACGCAGCAACGTTTCGTTCGCGAGATCGGCCGGCTGCGCGAGACGCCGTGCGATGTCCGGCGTGCACAGCGCGGTGAGCGGCGCATCGAGCAGCCGCTCGTTGCGTGTCGCCGGCCAGTTGCCAATGCCAAAGCGGATCGCGAAATCGAGGCCCTCGGCGGCGAGATCGACGACGTTGTTGTTGGTCCGCAGCCGCAGCTCGACGAACGGGTGCGTGTCGCCGAACTGCTTCAGCCGCGGCATTAGCCAGCCTAGGGCAAAGGTGCCGACGACGCCGAGCGTCAGCACCTCGTGGAAACGCCCGCCGTCGAACTGCTTGAGCACCGTCTCGATGCGGCTGAACGCGTCGCTCAGCACCGGCAGCAGCGCGCGCCCCTCGTCGGTCAGCCCGAGGCCGCGCGGTAGGCGCGTAAACAGCGTGCAGCCGAGCCGCTCCTCGAGCGAGCGCACCTGCTGGCTGACGGCGGCCTGGGTCACGCTCAGTTCGAGGCCGGCGCGCGTGAAGTTCAGGTGGCGCGCCGACGATTCGAACGCGCGCAACGCATTGAGTGGAAGATGAGGGCGGAGCTTAGTCATAAGAATTTCTTTTGTCAGCGCTCAATTATCGTTGCTTGTCAGGCAACCGTAAAGTCTCGATAGTGCGGTCTCGGCGGCCGGCCGTTTTCAAACCCTCGACGCCGTTTCGCCGCCATTCCACCACGAGACAACCGACATGACCTACTCATCGAAACGTCGAACCCTGTTGCTGGCTGCCGCGACGGCGCCGCTCGTTCTCACCGTCACCGCGTGCGCGTCGCGGCAGGGCGCTGCGCCGGACGAAGCCACGCGGGCAGCGGCGGCTGCCGCGGACGTCATTGCGCCTGCCGCGGCGGCGACGACGCTTGCCGATCTCGAGCGCGACGCGGGTGGCCGTCTCGGCGTGTGCGCGATCGATACGGCGAGCGGTCGCGTCATCGAGCATCGCGCGGGCGAGCGCTTCCCGTTCTGCAGTACGTTCAAGGCGATGCTGAGTGCGGCGGTGCTCGCGCAGAGCGTCGAGCGGCCGGGCTTGCTGCAACAGCGCGTGACTTATACCAAGGCCGACCTCGTCAACTATTCGCCGGTGTCGGAGAAGCACGTCGGCGCGGGCATGACGGTCGCCGCGCTGTGCGAGGCCGCGATCCAGTGCAGCGACAATTCGGCCGCGAACCTGCTGATGAAGCTGATCGGCGGCCCGTCGGCGGTAACGGCCTACGCGCGCTCGATCGGCGACGATGCGTTCCGGCTCGATCGATGGGAGACCGAACTGAATACCGCGCTGCCGGGCGACCCGCGCGACACGACGACGCCCGCCGCGATGGCCGCCAGCCTGCGCGTGCTGACGCTCGGCGACGCATTGCCGGCCGCGCAGCGTGCGCAGCTCGTCGCGTGGCTGCGCGGCAACAAGGTCGGCGACAAGCGGATTCGCGCGGGCGTGCCGGCCGGGTGGGTGGTGGGCGACAAGACCGGTACCGGCGACTACGGGACGACGAACGACGCGGGCGTCATCTGGCCGACGTCGCGCGCGCCGATCGTGCTGGCCGTGTACTACACGCAGGCGCGAGCCGATGCGCGGGCGAAGGACGACGTGATCGCGTCGGTCGCGCGCATCGTCGCGCAGACGTTCGGTTGAGCGGCGCGGCACGGCGTGCGTGGCGAGCGCCGCGGGCGCGCCGTGCCGCAGTCGTGACCCGCGCGATCAAACGTTGTGCGATCAACGACTTAGATCGCGCATGCTCAGGATATCCACATGCTTGCCAACAAAAATTGTGGACAAGCCCGCGCGCAGCGGCGACCGGCGCGACGCGCGCCGTCGTGACGCGTTCGAAGCAGCGCGGACAAAGTCTTTCGGATCAAGCGCTTGGCCGCGGTATGCGCAGGCTATCCACACGCTTGCCAACACAATCTGTGGACAAGCATGGCAGGCGGCGTGGGAGGCGGTGCGTCACGCGTCGAGGCGGTACGCAACCGACGATTGACCGCCCGCGTGCCGCTTTCGAGGCGGCGCGGACAAAGTCTTTCGGATCAAGCGCTTGATCGCGGTATGCGCAGGCTATCCACATGCTTGCCAACACAATCTGTGGACAAGCCCGCGCGCCGCCGCGACGGCAACGCTCAGGGCTGCCGATCGCCGACGGCGGGCCAGCGCGCGAACGCGAACACCCACAGCATGACGAAGTTCAGCACCGGGACGAACATCGTCAGGATCCACCAGCCCGAATGTCCAGTGCGCCGGACGATGCGGACGTACGGATAGACGACGATGGCGACGAGCACGAGCGAGATGAGCAATTGCCACGCGGTGAAGTGTTCCATGGTCTTCCTCGGATTGAAATGTCGTCATGCGGTGCCGGCGGAACGGCCGGCCCGTGGCGCCGACGCGCGTCCCCGGCGCTGCGCGGCCGCGTGCGGCTTGCATGATCTTGATGGGTGACGGGCGGGGGCGTCAAGGCATCGGCGCCGCGCTGCGATCGCACTGATCGTCCGTGTTCGCGCGGGCCGCTACCGCGCGCTGCCGAAACGGTGGCACGCGGCACGAACCGTAGACCGATCAATGGGTTAGCGCAGGCTTGCGCAGGATATCCACAAGCTTGCCAACACAATCTGTGGGTAAGTGGCGCAGCGCCGGCCCGGTATGCGTGCGGGGTTAGACGAGCATCGGACGTGCATCGGGACTACATCATCGTGGCGTCGTGATGCGAAGTGCGGCGAAGCGGTGTGCGCGACGGCCATGCCGCACGCCGCGTCTGCATCACGCGTGCCAAAGTCCATCGGATCAAGGGTTTAGCGTCGTGGTGCGCAGGATATCCACAAGCTTGCCAACATTTTCTGTGGAGAAGTCCGCGTGCGCGATTCGGCCGACGCCACACGCTGCCACGCTACGCGCGCCGGCTCACGCGGTGCAGATACCGGCCACGCCGACCTTCTGGAACAGGTGCGGGCTGGCGACGGCGGACGACGGATAGGCCGACAGCTTCGCGACGAACTCCGGATGTGTGAAGGCCGCGCGAAACGCGTCCGTCGATTCCCAGATCGCGTAGTTCAGGTAGGTCGGGCTGTCGCCGAGCGCGCGATGAAGCTGCGTCGAGATGAATCCCGGCTGCCGCTTCATAAAATCCGCGTCGTCCTTCCAGACGGCGAGAAAATCGGCTTCGTCGGCGGCTGCGAGCGTGAACACGTTGACGAGCACGACCGGGTCGGCGTCGATCGCAATCTGTTGCTGGATCGGAAAGGCCGGGTCCATCGGCTTGAACTGGGGCATGGGTGCTCCTGGGTAGGTAGAGGGCAAGCGGGCGGCTACGCGTGGCCGTCCTGGCCGTGCGCGCCGGACATCGCCGACAGCACGCGCAGCGCCGCGTCGAGGTCGGTCGAGCTGAAGTCGCCGGCGATGTCGCGGACATGCCGCTGCCACTGCTCGACCACGGCCTGATAGGCCGCTTCGCCGCGCGGCGTCAGCGCATACAACGGCGAGCGCTTGTGCGCCGGATTGGGCAACGACAGCACCAGCCCTTCGTCGGTCAGCACGTTGATTTGTTTCAGGACGGCCTGCCGCGTGATGCCCATCGCATCGGCGATCTGCGGGATGTTCGGCGCGTCCGGCGCCATCGAGATCGCACCCAGCACCTGCCAGCGCGCGCTGGTCAAGCCGTGCGGCCCGGCGAAGGTGTTACCCCATTCGATCAGCAGGCCGTTCAACCGGAATACGGACAGCGCGACGGCGGTCAACTTGTCGGATTTCGTCATGTCCAGCTCGGATCGTAAATTGACAACCATTTTACGTAATGGACAACTGGTTGTCAAATTGACGGGCGAGCGTCCACAGACGAAGGGGTTTCTGTATTGCAGCGTGGGAGAGCACGCGAACATCTACGAGACCTCGACCGGGCTTTGGGTCGGGTGGATCGTTCGCGATAACTGACGCACATGCGTGCTTGCTTGTCCGTGGCCGGCGCATTTGCCGCGCACGCACGACAATCCCTTTCCGATCAAGGGCTTGGTGCCGTTAATGGAAGGTTGTCCACAAGCTTGCCAACATTATCTGTGGACAAGCCTTCGGGCCGCCCGCGCGTCAGGCCGGAGGCGGGAAGCGCACCGTGACGGTCAGCCCGCGCCCGCCGCGCGTGGTGCCGAGCGCGACGCTCGCGCGATGCTGTTCGGCGATCCGCTTGACGATCGACAACCCGAGTCCGCTGCCCGACGACGTGGCGGCCTGCGCGCCTTCGCCGCGATAGAAGCGTTCCCACACGTCGGTGCGTTCGGCTTCCGGGATGCCGGGGCCGTCGTCGGCGACTTCGAGCACGGGCGTCGTGCCGTCGATGCGCGCCGTCACGTCGACGCGTGCGCCTTCGCCCGCATAGCGGATCGCGTTGTCGACGAGGTTGTTCAGCAGCACGCGCAGCGTGTCCGCATTGCCCGCGGCGATCACGGGGGCGTCGACGATCGCGCCGAGATCGATCCGGTGCGCGTCGGCGACGCGCGCGCGGTCCGACACCACCGAGCGGCACAGCGCGGCGAGATCGACCGGCGCCGATGCGGCGGCGGCCGCCTGCGCATCGGGTTCGAGGCGCGCGAGCGTCAGCAACTGTTCGGCGAGGTGGCCGAGGCGCGTCGTGCCCGCCTGGATCTGCGCGAGGATGTGCTCGCGTTCCTCGGCGCTCGCCGCGCGCCGCAGCAATTGCGACTGGATCGACAGCCCCATGATCGGCGTGCGCAGCTCGTGCGCGGCATCGGCGATGAAGTGGCGCTGCAGCGTGAACGAGCGGTCGAGGCGCGCGAGCAGGTCGTTGATCGCTTCGGCGAGCGGGCGGACCTCGTTCGGCATCGACGCGACGTCGACCGGTTCGAGGTTGTTCGCATTCCTGCGTTTCAGGCCGGACGCGATCGCCCGCAGCGGCCGCAGCCCCGCGCCGATGCCGAACCACAGGCCGAGCGCGAGCAGCGGCAGCATCGAGAACACCGGCCACAGCAGATGGACGGCGATGCCCGCGATCGCCTCCCAGCGCGCATGCCGCGCCTGCGCGAGCCGGATCGTCGTGCCGCCGCGCTCGGTCACATAGGTGCGCCACGGCTGGCCGCCGACGTCGACGCTCGCGATGCCCTGCTGCGCGGGCGCCGGCAGCTTCGAATCGCGGTCGGTCGAATACACGAGCGTGCCGTTGCGCCACACCTGCAGCAGCACCGCATCGGGGTCGCTCGCTTCGAAGCCGTGCTTGCCTTTGGCGTGGTTGCTGAACGACAGCTCGCCGTTCGGGCCGACCACGATCTGTTTCGACATGCTGCGCATCTGGTCGTCGAGCAGGTCGTCGAGTTCGCGCAGCGCGCCCCAGTAGGTGCCGGCGCTCGCGACCAGGCCGATCACGCAGGCGGCCGGCAGCAGCCACGTCAGCAGGCGCCGCCGCAGCGACGCGTTGCGCCAGCGCGCGACCGCGCGTTGCATGCGCGTCACGTGCCGTCACCGATCCGGTAGCCGACGCCGCGCACCGTGCGGATCATGTCGTGACCGAGTTTCTTGCGCAGGTTGTGGATATGCACCTGCACCGCGTTGCTCTCGATTTCCTCGCCCCAGCTGTACAGCCGTTCCTCGAACTGTTCGCGCGAAATCACCGCGCCCGGTTCGCGCATCAGCTCGTGCAGCAGCACGAATTCCTTCGGCGACAGCGGCACTTCGTCGTCGTCGAGCCAGACGACGTGCTTGACGGGATCGAGCCGCAGCGGGCCGATCGCGAGCGTCGTCTGCGCGCGGCCCGCATGGCGGCGGTTGACCGCGCGGATGCGGGCGAGCAGCTCGTCGAGTTCGAACGGCTTGACGAGATAGTCGTCCGCGCCGCTGTCGAGGCCGGCGATGCGGTCGGGCACGCCGTCGCGTGCGGTGATGATGATCGCGGGGAGGTTTTCGTCGCGGCGGCGCAGCGCGGCGAGCACGGACAAACCGTCGCGGTTCGGCAGCCCGAGATCGAGCAGCAGCAGCCCGTAGCCGGTCGCGCGCAGCGCCAGCGACGCGGCGTCGCCGTCCTTCACCCAGTCGACCGCGAAGCCTTCCTGTTTGAGGCCCTGTTCGAGCCCGCTGCCGATCAGCGGATCGTCCTCGACGAGCAGTACGCGCATGAATTCGTGTCTCTCCAACGGGGGCGCCGCGGCGCCCGGGATTCCCATGATAAGCGTACGTGTCTTAGGCCGAGCTTAAATGCGCACGGTGCGCGGCGCGGTTTTCGTACTCGTCCAATGCGGCACCGTGTCACTTCGGCATGCCCTTCAGGTTTGCTTAATCTTACGGTCCGTAATCTGGCGCCGTCGCGTTCAACGGAGCGCGGCGCCACATCGAAGAAGAGGACCGAGATCATGAAACACCTGGCCAGAATCCTGGCGGTTGCGCTCGTCGCGCTGCCTGCCGCCGTCTACGCGCAATACACGGGGCCGTCCGCGCTGACCACGACCACCGTGAAGGAGCTGCTCGCCAACGGCAAGGATGACCAGCACGTGCAGTTGCAGGGGCGCATCGTCAAGCACGTCGGCGGCGAGGATTACGAGTTCGCCGACGCCACCGGCACGATCCGCGTCGAGATCGACCACAAGCTGTGGGCGGCGGGCCAGCCCGTCAGCGACAAGAACGAAGTGAAGCTGACCGGCGAATTCGAGCGCAAATGGTCGGGCCGCGTGAAGGTCGACGCCGATCACGTCGAAGTGCTGCGCTGACCGGTGGACGCGGGGCCGGTGATACCATGGACGACCGGTTCCCGTTCCCACCAAGATGGCCGCCAATTTCGACGAACTCGCGTCCCGGATCCGGGCGCAATTTTCCGAGCTGAGCCCGCAATTCCAGGCGGGCGCCGCCTTCCTGCTCGATCATCCCGACGAAGTCGCCACGTCGTCGATGCGCAAGGTCGCGCAGCGCGCGCAGGTCCAGCCTGCGTCGCTCGTGCGGCTCGCGCAGCAATTCGGCTTTCCCGGCTGGAACGAGCTGCGCGACCTGTGCGTCGCGCGTGTGCGTACGCGGCCCGAGCCGCTCACGCAGCGCGCGCGCTCGCTCGTGCGGCCGGACGCGAAGGCGTCGCTCGCGCACGACCTGCTGGCCGCGCAGCAGCACAACCTGTCGGCGACCGCCGCGCAGAACGAGCACGCGCTCGCCGATGCCGCGAAGCTGATCCGCAAGGCATCGCACGTGCACGTGGCGGGGTTCCGCTCGTGCTATCCGGTCGCGTTCGGTTTCGTCTACGGCTACCGGCTGTTTCGTCCGACCGTGTCGCTGCTGAACGGCGTCGCCGGTTCGCTCGAAATGGAGTTGCGCACGATCGCGAAGCAGAGCGTGACCGTGATCATCAGCTTCGCGCCGTATTCGGCCGAGGCGACGCGCGTTGCGCAGGCCGCGAAGGCGCAGGGCAGCAAGATCGTCGCGATCACCGACAGTGCGGTATCGCCGATCGCGCTGCACGCGGACGCGCAACTGATCTTCACGCACGACAGCCCGTCGTTCTTTCCGTCGCTGGTGGCCGCGCATGCGATGGCCGAGACGCTGGTCGCGCAGTTGCTGGCGCTCGAAGGCAGCGACGCGATCGCGGCGCTCGAGCGGACCGAAGCGGAACTGCACGCGAAGGGCGCGTACGTCGTTTGACGTGCGCGGGACGTGCGGCTTGTTGAACCCACTTTCATTGACTACCCGACGTAACCGATGACGTTGACCTATGCAGTGACCGACGCGGCGGACGCGGAGGTACGCAAGCAGATCGTCGCGCCGCTCGTCCGCTTCAACGAAAGCCAGGCCGGCCCGGCCGACTTCCGGCCGCTGGCCGTGATCGTGACCGACGCGGCCGACGCGGTGGTCGGCGGCCTGTGGGGCGGCACGGCGTTCGGCTGGCTGCATGTCGACCTGCTCGTCGTGCCCGAAGCCGCGCGCGGCCAGGGCGCCGGCACGCGCATCATGGATCTGGCCGAACGAGAGGCCGTCGCGCGCGGCTGCCACAGCGCGTGGCTCGACACGTTCGACTTCCAGGCGCGGCCGTTCTACGAGAAGCGCGGCTATGTCCGCTTCGGCGAGCTGCCCGATTATCCGGTCGGGCACACCCGCATCTTCCTGACGAAGAAACTCGCCGGCTGAGCGGCGCCGCGCGGCACGGTTGACGATGCCGACGGCCGTCGCCTACGATACCGGGCAGCGATGCAGGTCGCTTCCGGGTCCGCGGAAAGGGTTCAACCCACCTGTCGCGGCAAATCCAGTCTTCCCCCATCCTTCGTGCTGGCGGTATTGCGGACCTTCGGCCATCCATGCACAAGGATTCGCATGAAAAAGCTGCCTCCCGACGCTCATCCCGATCATCTGAAAAAGCAGGCCAAGGCATTGTTGCGCCTGTACCGGCAGGGCGACGCCGGCGCCGTCGCGCGCTTCGTCGCATCGCTGCCCGCCGCCGCGCATCGCACGCATGACGAAACGCTCGCGCTCGGGCTGCGCCTGCACGACGCGCAGTCCTGCATCGCACGCGAGTACGGCTTTGCTTCATGGGCCGATCTCGGCGCGTTCGTCGAAACGCATGCGCTCGCGCGGCAACCGCGCGCGCTGTTGAGCCGGCGCTGGCTCGACCTCGCCTACGGCGCTGACGTGACCGGCGGCGTCGACGCGGCCCGGCCGCGCGTCGCCGCGCAACTGCTGCGCGATCATCCCGATCTCGTGTCGGCGGACCCGGCGATTGCATGCGCGGCGGGCGATCTCGACGCGGTGAAGGCGGCGCTGGCCGCCGATCCCGGCTGGATCGCGCGCGCCGGTGGTGCGCTGAAGTTGCCGCCGCTCATCGCCGTCACGCATTCGCGGCTCGGGCAGCTTCCCGAATTCGCGCCCAGGTTGCGTGCGTGCGCCCGTCATCTGCTCGATGCAGGCGCCGATCCGAACCAGCGGATCGGCAACCGGTATCCGCCGGCCTCGCTCGCCGAGCCCGACGCGTCGGCACCGTTGTCGGCGCTGTATGGCGCCGCCGGCGTCAATCGCGATCCGGCGCTCACCGCGATGCTGCTGGAAGCCGGCGCCGATCCGAACGACGGCGAATCGTTGTATCACTCGGTGGAGAATCCGGCGTGCACGCGTCTGCTGCTCGAGCACGGCGCACGGGTGGGCGGGACGAATGCGTTGCGGCGTGCCCTCGACGTGCCGGACGCGACCGCGCTCGAACTGCTGCTCGCGCATGGCGGCGACCCGAACGAACCGGCCGGCGAAGGACCGACGAAGACGTGGGGCGCGCCGTTGCTGCGCGCGATCGCCGTGCGTTGCCCGGCGCGCCATGTCGCCGCGCTGCTGGAAGCCGGCGCCGACCCCCGCGCGCGGACCGCGGCGGGCGTCAGCGCGTACCGGCTCGCGATGCAGGCCGGGTTGTCCGACGTCGCGGCGCTGTTGCGCGCTGCCGGAGCCGAGGAGACGCTCGACGCACAGGATGCGTTCGTGGCAGCCTGCGCGCGCGCCGATGCCGACGACGCACGGCGCATTCAGGCGCACCATCGTGAGCTGCCCGGTGCGCTGTCCGATGACCGGCTGCGGCTACTGCCGGACGCCGCCGCGTGGGGCTCGCGCGAGGCGGTGAAGGTGATGGTCGAGCTGGGCTGGCCGATCGCCGCGCGCGGCGGCGACTGGGATGCGAGCGCGCTGAATCACGCGGTGTTCCGCGGCGATGCCGAACTGCTGGCGTTCCTGCTCGCGCGCGGCGCAAGCTGGCGTGAGCTGCACGGATTCGGCAGCGACGCGCTCGGTACGCTGTCCTGGGCGTCCGTCAACGAACCGGAGGGCGTCGGCGATCCCGACTGGGAAGCGTGCGCGCGCGTGCTGATCGCGCACAGCGTGCCGCAAGCGGTGCGCGATCCGTCGAATCCGGATGGCGTGCTGATCGACGGTCGCGCGATGCGGTTCTCCGAGGCCGTCGCCGACGTGTTGCTCGGCATCGACGGCGGGGCGTCTGCATCGACGTAAATTGACGCGAGCGGCCCGGCGCGGTGGCCTGCATTCGGCTTTGGCGCACATTCTTCCGGGTTGCGCGACGACATTTCGGCAAACGCTGAAACGTCGCGTGCACGACCGGCGTAAGCTCACCGTCAACACCTTCCCGGAGTTCACGATGACCCGTTCCGACCAGCAAGCCCGCCACGCCGAAGTTTTCCGTGCGCTGCACACGCGCCCCGGCGCGTTCATCATCCCGAACCCGTGGGACGCCGGCACCGCACGCCTGCTCGCGATGGCCGGCTTCGAGGCGCTCGCCACGACGAGCGCCGGCTACGCGTTTTCGAAGGGGCAGCCCGACAACGCGATCGACCGCGACGCGATGCTCGATCACATCGCCGATCTCGTCGCCGCGGGCGGCTTGCCGGTGAGCGCCGATCTCGAGAACGGTTTCGGCGACGCACCCGACACGGTGGCGGAAACGATCCGGCTGGCGGCCGAGGCGGGCGCGGTCGGCGGCTCGATCGAGGATGCGACGGGCCGCGCCGATACGCCGATCTATGCGCGCGACGCGTCGGTCGAGCGCATCGCGGCGGCCGTCGACGCGGCGCGCGCGCTGCCGTTTCCGTTCACGCTGACCGCCCGCTGCGAAAACTACCTGCACGGCCGCCGCGACCTCGACGACACGATCGCGCGGCTCGTCGCCTACCGCGACGCCGGCGCCGACGTGCTGTACGCGCCCGGCATCACCGATGCCGACGAGATCGCGGCGGTGACGCGGGCGGTCGGCGCGCCCGTCAATGTCGTCATGGGCCTGCAGGGCGGGTTGCTGAGCCTCGACGAGCTGGCGGCGCTCGGCGTGAAGCGCGTCAGCGTCGGCGGCGCGCTGGCGCGGGCCGCGCTCGGCGCGTTCCTGCGCGCGGCGACGGAGATGCGGCGCGACGGCACGTTCACCTTTAGCCGGGCAGCCGTGCCGGGAAGCGATATCAACCGCTGGTTTGCGGCGCCGGATAATTCGCCGATTTTGTCAGACGAATGAACCCTAATAAAATCAGAAATCGTTTCCACCGAAACATTGATTGACAATAATCAACCGATTTTGCGTCCGAATTAATCGTCGATGACGGCGTGAAAATCATCGTCTATTCTCCGCATTTCCGCCCATTCTGCTGCCGCCGGCGCGCCAGCCGCGCCAGATCTGACGCCCGGCGGGCCGTCATGCGTGACGATATCGCGCATTGTTGCAGGTTCTCGTTCAGAGCGTTTCCGTGCGCGGGAGTTGCCGGATGATTTTTTGATTGATAATCTTCGGCACGTTCCAATGACCGGTGAGTGGGCTGCCGGGAATATCAATATATTCAATATATATAAAAAGCTGAGAGAGAGCGATGACGATCCGAGAAAATCACCGCGTCAGGTTTCGCGTGGGCGATGTCGTGACGCTGAAAACGGGCGGGCCGCGCATGACCGTCACGTATGCCGGGCCGGTCGTGTTCGACGACGACGACTGGCTGATCTGCCAGTGGTTCGACGAAAGCGGCGAGTTCCGGCAGGAAATGTTCCATCACGACACGGTGGTGCCCGAGCCGCGCGCGATTTCGGCCGGGCGGGTCCGGCTGCGCATGCAGTCGCACCGCTATCGATCGGCGGCCTGACGCCGGCCGGCCGCCGCGATGCCGCGACGCGCGGCGTCCGCGCAGCGACATTTCACGCAATCCCGAAACATGCGGCGGCGCACTGCGCCGATACTGAGCGCATGAACCCGACCGATCCCATTGCCGCGGTCACGCACCGCGATCCCTATCCCTATTACGCCGCGCTCGTCGACGGGCCGCCGCTCGCGTTCGACGCCACGCTCGGCCTGTGGGTCGCAAGCCGCGCGGCGGCCGTGACGGCCGTGCTATGCCATCCGGCCTGCCGCGTACGCCCGCTCGACGCGCCGGTGCCGCCCGCGTTGCGCGGCACGACGGCCGGCGCGCTGTTCGGCGAACTGGTGCGCATGAACGATGGCGCGTCGCGACACGACGTGCCGAAGCAGGCGTTGCGCGCGGCGTTCGCGCCGATCGGTACGGATGCATTGCGCGATCGCGCCGAGGTGCTCGCCGCGCGGCGGTTGCCGGCGCCCGGCGATGCCGACGCGCTGAACGCGTGGTGCATGACCGTGCCCGTGTGCGCGGTGGCCGATCTGCTCGGTTTCGACGACACGCAGCTCGACGACATCGCGGCGCGCGTCGTCGAGTTCGTCGCCGCGCTGTCGCCGCTGTCGGATGCCGCGGCGCTGGCGCGCGCGAGCGACGCTGCGCGGCATCTGCTCGACCGGATGACGGAACGTGTCGCGCAGTCGCGTGCGCACGACGGCACGCTGGTCGCCGCGGTGCAGCAGGCGGCCCGCGCGTCGGGCTGGCACGCGAGCGGCGCGCTGGTTGCGAATCTGGTCGGGTTGTTGTCGCAGACGTGCGAGGCGACCGCCGCATGGCTCGGCAATGCGCTCGTGGCATGGAACGGCGACGTGGGCGACTCAGGCGGGGTGCCGGATGCTGCCGCGCTCGATGCATTCGTCGCCGAAGTCGGACGTTTCGATACGCCGGTGCAGAATACGCGCCGCTTCGTCGCGGCACGCACGACGATCGAAGGCGTGAGCGTCGAAGCCGGCGACGCGATCCTCGTCGTGCTGGCCGCGGCGAACCGCGATCCGGCCGTGCATCGCGATCCGCACCGGCTGACGCCCGGCCGCCCGGCGGGGCCGAATTTCGGCTTCGGCACGGGGCCGCATGGGTGTCCGGGCGAGCGGATCGCACGGGCAGTGACGGCGGGGGCGTTCGCGGCGCGGTTGCGCGCGGGCGGCTGGCCGCCGCGCGGCGCACTGAAGTGGGATTACCGCGCGTCGACCAACGTCAGGATGCCGAAGTTCGACGCGAATCGGTGAAGGGGAAGGCGGGACTTAACGGCAGCCTTGCTTTTCCGCCCATTGCTCCTGGGCGGCGACGCGGCGCTGCACGCGTTCGACGAGGCCGGTCGAGAAGGTCCGCATGCTGACGCCGCGGCGCTTTGCCAGGATCGTTTGCGCGACGTCGGTGCGCGGGTTCGGCTGGCACGCCCAGTACAGCGTCATCAGCCAGCCGATGCCCGTCCACGCGAACAGCGCGTTGAACATCGCGATCGTCAGCTTGTCGTGCCGACCGCGCCGGTCGGCAATGACGGCCGGCAGGAAATAGAGCGCGATCGCCGCGACTGAACCGGCCACTTGAATCAGGACTGCATCATGCATGGTGCTGCTCCGCCCGAACTGCAATGAGGCTGATTGTCGCGCTTTTTCCGTTTGTGTGCCGGCAATTGATTGTTGCGCTTTTGGTGACGATCAGGCGGCTTCGGCGTCCGCCGGCTGCACGTCGTTGCTCAGCGCGAAACCTTCGTCGAGCCAGCCCGTCACGCCGCCGATCATCAGCTTGACCGGCCGGTCGAGGCGCGCGAGCCGGATCGCCGCGCGCGCGGCGCCGTTGCAGTGCGGGCCCGCGCAGTAGACGACGAACAGCGTATCGGCCGGATAACCGGCGAGCTTGCTTTCGATGATCTTGCGGCGCGGCAGGTTGCGCGCGCCGGGCACGTGGCCGGCGGCGAACTGGTCGGGGCCGCGCACGTCGAGCAGCACGAAATCGGGCGTGCCGGACGCGAATGCGTCGTGCACGTCCCAGCAATCGGTCTCGAAGCGCAGCGAGGCCTCGAAATGCGCGAGGGCGGCGGGGCTGTCGGCGGCGGGGACGTCGGTGACATGGGACATGGTCGGGCTCTCCTGGTTGAGCGGGCACGGAACGCGCCGCAATGAAGGGCAGTATCGCGGTTCGGCGCGTTTCGCGGCAGTGGCGCGATCGACAAGTTCCGGTAACATCGCGCCATGCACAATCATCTCGTCGTCGCGCTCGCCTACGATCGCCTCTGCACGTTCGAATTCGGCTGCGTGGTCGAGCTGTTCGCGCTCGAGCGTCCGGAACTCGGCGTCGACTGGTATCGCTTCGCGGTCTGCGCGAGCGAGCCGGGGCCCGTGCGCGCGGCGGGCGGCATTACCGTTGCCGCGCCTTACCGGCTCGCCACGCTCGATCGCGCGGACACCATCGTGATTCCGGGCTGGCGCGATCCGGACGAACTGCCGCCCGAGCCGTTGCTGAAGAAGCTGCGGGCCGCGCACCGGCGCGGCGCGCGGCTTTGCTCGATCTGTTCGGGCGTGTTCGTGCTGGCGGCGGCCGGCGTGCTCGACGGCCTCACCGTGACGACGCACTGGCGGTATGCGGAACGCCTGCAGGCGCGTTATCCGGCGCTGCGCGTGAATCCCGATGCGCTGTACGTCGACGAAGGGCAGATCGTCACGTCGGCCGGCTCGGCGGCGGGGCTCGACATGCTGCTGCATCTGGTGCGCCGCGATCATGGCGGCGCGATCGCCAACCGCGTCGCGCAGCGCCTCGTGCTGCCGCCGCATCGCGACGGCGGACAGGCGCAGTTCGTGCCGCGTCCGGTCGCACCGGGCGGCACCGACCGGCTCGCGAAGCTGATCGACTGGATGCGCGCGCATGCGGCCGAGCCGCACACGCTGGCCTCGCTCGCCGCGCAGGCCGCGATGAGCACGCGCACGCTGCAGCGGCAGTTCGCGGATGCGACGGGGATGTCGCCGCTCGCGTGGCTGATCCGCGAACGCGTGAACGTCGCGAAGGACATGCTCGAAGCGCAGCCCGCGTTGCCGCTTGCGCAGGTCGCGGCGCGCGCGGGGTTCGGTTCCGAGGAATCGCTGCGCCGGCATTTCCGGCGCGTCGCGGCGACGAGCCCGGCCGCGTACCGGCGCGGGATGGATCGCGGCGGCACGTAGCGGGCGCGCTCGGTGCGGCCGCTCGTGCGCGACGGTGAAAAACACCACCCATGTGGCGAGGGCCACTCATACTAAAAGGGATTCCGATGACGATGCTGCCTTCCCGTTTGCCGTTGATCCAGGCCCCGATGGTCGGCTCGCTGAGCCCGCTCGCGATCGCCGTGTGCGAAGCCGGCGGGCTCGGTTCGCTCGCGTGCGCGGCGCTCGGCCCGCAGCAGTTGCGCGACGAGATCGCGGCGATCCGTGCGCGCACGGCCGCGCCGTTCAACGTGAATTTCTTCTGCCACGCGCCGCCTGCGCCCGATGCCGAGGTCGATGCGCGCTGGCGCGCGGCGCTCGCCGGCTACTACGCGGAAGCCGGGCTCGACCCGGCCGACGTGAAGGGCGGCCCCGGCCGCGCGCCGTTCGACGACGCGACGTGCGCGGTCGTCGAGGAACTGCGGCCGGCCGTCGTGAGTTTCCATTTCGGACTGCCGGACGACACGCTGCTCGATCGCGTGCGCCGCACGGGCGCGCAGGTGGTGTCGTCCGCGACGACCGTCGAGGAGGCGCGCTGGCTCGATGCGCGCGGCGTCGACGCGATCGTCGCGCAGGGGGCGGAGGCCGGCGGCCATCGCGGGATGTTCCTGACCGACGATATCCACGCGCAGCCGGGCCTGTTCGCGTTGCTGCCGCAGATCGTCGATGCCGTACGCGCGCCGGTGATCGCGGCCGGTGCGATCGCCGACGGGCGCGGCATCGCGGCCGCGTTCGCGCTCGGCGCTCGCGCGGTGCAGATCGGCACCGGCTATCTGCTGACGCCGCAGGCCGGTCGTTCGGCCCAGCATCGTGCGGCCGTGCGCGCCGCCCGCGACGACGGCACGCGCATCACCAACCTGTATACGGGCCGCCCCGCACGCGGGCTGCTGACGCGCTTCATGCGCGAACAGGGGCCGATGAGTGCGCTCGCGCCCGCGTTTCCGCTCGCGACGGCCGCGGTCGATCCGCTGCGCGGCGCGTTCGAGCGGCAGGGCCGCGACGATTTCTCGCTGCTGTGGTCGGGCGAGGCCGCGGCGCTCGCGCGCGAAGAGGAGGCGGGTGAGCTCACGCGACGCCTGTGGCGCGACGCGCTCGCCTGCGCGGCCGGGCTGCGCGACGCGTTTCCGAACGCTGTCTGAATGGCCAGGAGGGGCGCCGGCAGGGGAGCATCGGCGTATGATCTGGGTTTTCGTCAGCCCGATCCAGGCACCCCACCATGACTTCCGTCGACACTACCCCCGTCCTCGACCATGACAAGCTCGTTACCTTCATCGAGCGCAAGTGGAACGATGAAATCCTCCACGCGCTGACCGACTACATCGCCATCCCCGCGAAGAGCCCCGCATTCGACCCCGACTGGGCGAAGCGCGGCTATCTCGAACGCGTCGTCACCGACGCCGCGCAGTGGGCCGAGCGGCAACCCGTGAAGGGCCTGAAGCTCGAAATCGTGCGCCTGCCGGGCCGTACGCCGGTGATCTTCTTCGAGACGCCGGCCACGCGCTCGGGCAGCACCGACACGATCCTGCTGTACGGCCACCTCGACAAGCAGCCCGAATTCGACGGCTGGCGCGCGGACCTCGGCCCGTGGACGCCGAAGTTCGAGAACGGCAAGCTGTACGGCCGCGGCGGCGCGGACGATGGCTATGCGATCTACGCGAGCCTCGCGGCGCTCGGCGCGCTCGACGAGCAGGGCATCGAGCGGCCGCGCTGCGTCGGCCTGATCGAGACCTGCGAGGAGTCGGGCAGCTACGACCTGCTGCCGTACGTCGACGCGTTGCGCGACCGGCTCGGCCAGGTCTCGCTCGTCGTGTGCCTCGATTCGGGCGCCGGCAACTATGACCAGATGTGGCTCACCACGTCGCTGCGCGGCCTCGTGTCCGGCGACCTGCAGGTCGAGGTGCTGGAAGAAGGCATCCATTCGGGCGTGTACGGCGGCATCGCGCCGTCGAGCTTCCGCGTGATGCGCCAGTTGTTCGAGCGCCTCGAGGACGCGAAGAACGGCAACCTGCTGCCGGGCGCGTTCCATTGCGAGATTCCGTCGAGCCGCGTGCGCGAAGCCGAGGCGGCCGCCGCGATCCTCGGCGACACGGTATGGAAGGGGCTGCCCTGGGCGTGCGGCCAGGACGGCAAGCCCGTGCTGCCGACCACGACCGACCCGCGCGAGGCGCTGCTGAATTCGACGTGGCGTCCGTCGTTGTCGGTCACGGGCGCGGCCGGCATGCCGGCGCTCGCCGATGCGGGCAACGTGCTGCGTCCGCGCACCGCGTTCAAGCTGTCGCTGCGGCTGCCGCCGCTCGTCGATGCCGCGCAGGCGGTGCAGCAGTTGAAGGAATTGCTCGAACTCGATCCGCCGTACAACGCGAAGGTCACGTTCAAGCCGGACGCCGGCGCCGCGACGGGCTGGAGCGCGCCGGATCTCGCGCCGTGGCTCGCGTCGTCGCTCGACGCCGCATCGCGTCGCCACTTCGGCGCCGACTGCGCGTACATGGGCCTCGGCGGCACGATCCCGCTGATGAACGTGCTGCAGGAAGGCTTTCCCGCCGCGCAATTCATGGTGTGCGGCGTGCTCGGGCCGAAGTCGAACGCGCACGGCCCGAACGAGTTCCTGCACGTGCCGTACGCGAAGAAGCTCACCGCAGCCGTGGCCGACGTGATCGCGACCGCGCGCTGATCATCGCAGCATCGGACGTACCGATTGCCCGACCCGAACCGACTGGATGGAGTGTTGCCGATGACCGCACTGCCGACGCCTGATACCGCACCGCTGCGCATGCGCGCCGAACCGCTGCATGCGTTCGTCGCGGCACTCTGGGAACGGGCCGGCAGTAACCCGCGCGAAGCGACGCTCGTCGCCGATCATCTGGTCGGCGCGAATCTCGCGGGCCACGATTCGCACGGGATCGGGATGATCCCGAATTACGTCGCGTCGTGGCGGGAAGGGCAGTTGCAACTGAACGGGCACGCGTCGATCGTTCGCGATGGCGGCGCGGTGCTGACGATCGACGGCGGGCGCGGCTTCGGTCAGGTGATCGCGTTCGAGGCGATGGTCGAAGGCGTCGAGCGCGCGCGGCGCATGGGGATCTGCGCGATCGGGCTGCGCGACGTCCATCACCTCGGCCGCATCGGGCACTGGGCCGAGCAGTGCGCGCACGCGGGGCTCGTATCGTTCCATTTCGTCAACGTGCCGGGCGACCTGCTGGTCGCGCCGCTGCACGGCACCGATCCGCGTTTCGGCACGAATCCGTTCTGCGCCGCGTATCCGCGCGCGGGCAAGCCGCCGCTGCTGCTCGATTTCGCGACGAGCGCGATCGCGTACGGCAAGACGCGGGTCGCGTACAACCAGGGCAAGCGCGTGCCGGCCGGGTCGCTGATCGACCATCGCGGCGAGCCGACCGACGATCCGGCCGTGATGCACGAGCAGCCGTTCGGCGCGTTGCTGCCGTTCGGGTTGCACAAGGGGTATGCGCTCGCGGCGATGTGCGAGATCTTCGGCGGCGCGCTGGTGGGCGGGCATACGACCTACGGCGATACGCTGCAGAAGACGAGCGCGATCGTCAACGGGATGCTGTCGGTGCTGATCGATCCGAAAGCGTTCGACGCGGCCGACGCCGAACGCGAAGCCGATGCGTTCGTCGCGTGGGCGAAGGCGTCGCCGCAGGCCGGCGATACGCCGGTGCAAGTGCCCGGCGAGCCGGAAGAGGCGAGCCGCGCCGCACGCGGCACGGCCGGTATTCCGGTCGACCGTGCGACGTGGCGGCAGATTCGCGAGAGCGCGGCGGCCGTCGGTTTCGGCGCGGCCGAGCTCGATGCGTGGACGCGGCGCTGCGAGGCATCCGCATGAGCTGGCAGGCGGAGAAGGCGCACGGCGAGGAAATCGCGTATCAGCTTGCGCCGCTCGGTACGGTCGCCGTTGTACGATTCTTCAGCGGCGCGGCGTTGCGGCTCGACGGCGTGATGTTCGGCTTCATGTCGCGCGGGTCGCTGTTCCTGCGGGTCGACGACGTGAATCGCCCGGCGTTCGTCGCGGCCGGGATGGGGCCGTTCTCGTATGCGCGGCCCACGCGCACCGTCTCGCTCGAGGGCTATTACGAAACGCCGGCCGACGTGCTCGAGGACGCGGGTGCGCTGTTCGACTGGTGTCGCAGCGCGTATCGCGCGGCGCTGCTGGCTGGCCCGCCGAAGCGCAAGGCGAGGGCGGCGTCGAAGACGGTATCCGGGGCGGGGCCGAAAGCCGCGCCGAAAACTGCAGTGAAGGCTGCGCCGAAACCGGCGACGAAACCGGCAACGAAACCCGCGTCGGCCCAGAAAACGAAGCAGGCGGCGAAATCCCCATCGAAACCGGCGTCGGCGCAGAAACCGAAACCGGCATCGAAATCATCGCCCGCACCGGCACCGAAACCCGTGGCGAAGCGTAAGCAGACGTAGTGCCGACCGCGCGGCGCGACGACCTCGCGATTTCGCTTTCCTTACTTTCAGACTGACCTGTCGCGGCAGACCAGCACACCGCGCGGGAGACTTGCCCGCGTGACCCAGCGCCCGAACGCATCGAGCTTGACGCCCCGCACGTCCTGCATGCTTCACAACCACGCCGCCGGCGTTTATGATCGGCGCGGGTTGCGCCCGTGCCTCGCGCGACCCGCGCCGGCCTCGTCGCCGGTCCCGCGAACGGCGCACCGTACGCCGCGCGGCATGCTTCCCCACTCATCATTCCAGACGGAGACAGCCGATGCTCGTCCTGATTCTCGGTTTAGCGATCTTCCTCGGTGTGCACTCGATCCGGATCGTCGCCGACGGCTGGCGGTCCGCGACGATCGAACGGATCGGCGAGAAAGGCTGGAAGGGCGGTTACGCGATCGCGTCGATCGTCGGCTTCGTGCTGATCATCTGGGGGTACGGTATCGCCCGCGCGGGCGCGACGCTGCTGTGGGTGTCGCCGGTCGGCGTGCGCCACCTGACGGGCATGCTGACCGCGGTCGCGTTCGTGCTGATCGCCGCGTCGTACGTGCCGCGCAACCGGATCAAGACGCTCGTCGGGCATCCTATGCTGGCCGGCACGATGGTCTGGGCGGTCGCGCACCTGCTCGTGAACGGCACCGTGCACGCGGTCGTGCTGTTCGGCGCGTTCTTCGTGTGGTCGATCGTCGATTTCGTCGTGTCGCGTGCGAGGGATCGCCGCGACGGTGTCCGCTATCCGGCCGGCGGGCTGGCCGGCGACGTCGCGACCGTCGTGGCTGGACTCGTCGCGTGGGCCGTGTTCGCGCGGTTCCTGCACGGCCCGCTGATCGGCGTGCGGCCGTTCGGCTGAACGGAACGCGCACGCCGGTCGGCCTGCCGCCGGTCAACGACCCTTCGCGCCGGCGGCCTGCCCGAACGACGGTTGCCTGCGCCGCAGGAAGTACGCCGCGACGATCGCGAGCGCCGTCAGGACCGTGAACCAGAACTGGAAGCGCGAATCCGGGTTGAACGCCTGCGACCCCAGCACGGCCACCAGCGCCAGCAGCGCGACCCAGTTCGACACCGGATAGAACCACGCGCGGAACGCCGTCGGGTCGCGTTGCTCGTGCTTCGTCTGCCGACGCATCGCGAAGTGCGCGACGATGATGAAGATCCACACGATCATCACGAACGCGCCGCTGCTCTTCGCGAGCATCAGGAACAGATCGCCGCCGCTCACGAAGTGAATGCCCAGGATCGACACGCAGATGGCGAGGCACAGCACGAGCGCGTTCATCGGCACGCCCTTCGCGTTGGTGCGGCCGAACATCGCCGGCGCGTGGCCGCGCTGGCTCAGCGAGAACAGCATGCGCGAGTTCGAGAACAGGAACGAGTTCATCACCGACATGAACGACACGAACAGCACGATCTTCATCGCGACGGCGGCGCCCGTGAAGCCCGCCATGCCGAACAGCGATACGTACGGCGATTTCAGGTTGGCCTTGTCGGTCCACGGCATGCACAGGATCAGGATCGACACCGAGCCGACGTAGAACACCATCACGCGCACGATCACGCTCTTGATCGCGCGGATCACGTTCCTGCTCGGGTTTTCCGATTCGCCCGCGGCTACCGCCGCGATCTCGCTGCCGCCGAGCGAGAAGATCACGACCATCACGCCGGCGAGCACGGGCGAGATGCCGTTCGGCATGAAGCCGCCGTGATCGGTCAGGTTCACGAGCCCCGGTGCGGGAATGCGCGGCTGGAAGCCGAGCAGGATCGACGCGCCGAGCGCCATGAACACGATGATCGTCGCGACCTTCGCGAACGACAGCCAGTATTCGGCTTCGCCGAACGAGCGCACCGAGTACGCGTTGCTCGCGATCAGCGTGACCAGCATGAACAGCGCGCCGCCCCAGACCGGCAGCCACGGCAGGAAATCGTGGAGGATCGCGCCGAGCAGGATCGCTTCGACGGTGATCGTCATCATCGACTTGAACCAGTACAGCCAGCCGACCGCGAAGCCGGCCCATTCGCCGAGGTAGCTGCTCGCATACGTGGAGAACGAGCCGCTGTCGGGATTGCGGGACGCCATTTCGCCGAGCATGAACATGACCAGCGTGACGATCACGCCGCCGATCAAATACGACAGGATTGCCGCGGGGCCGGCCGTTGCGATGATCGCGCCGGAGCCGACGAACAGGCCCGCGCCGATCACGCCGCCGAGCGCGATCATCGTGATGTGCCGTTGCTTGAGGCTCTGCCTCAACGTGTTGTCCTGCATCTCCTACCTCTAGTTATTGTTGGCCGGGAACGTATCGGGCGGCACGACGGCAGGCGTTCCGCCGCCGCGGGCGCGCCGATGTCGAGGGAGCGTGTGTGACGCGATGTGCGGGCCGCCGGCGGTGAGTCGGGATGGCGGCCGCGATGTGCCGGTCGGTGCCCGCGAGAGGGCGATGATCGCGACAACCCGGATTGTGGTCGGACGTGGCCGCGACGGCAAACGAGATATGCGAAAGACGTCTTGCGGTTTGCTCATCAATTGCCGCGGTTGCGGCAGGATGAGCGTGGGTTCAGATCGGTTTGACGAACAACCCGATGGTCAGCAGCGCGCCGATGCAGACGATCGCGATGCGCAGCACGCGTTCGTTCACGCGATGCAGCGCCCACGCGCCGAGCAGGCCGCCGACGATTGCGCCGCCGCCGAGCGCGATCGCCTCACGCCAGTGCAGGTGCGGCGAGGTGACGAACAGCACGACCGCCGACGCGTTCATCACGCCCGCGAGCGCGTTCTTGGTCGACATCGCGTGACGCGGCGGCAGGCCGGCCATCGTCAGCGCGGCCATCATCAGGAACCCGATGCCGCCGCCGAAGTAGCCGCCGTAGATCGCGATCAGGAACTGCGAGACCCCGGCCGCGACGGGGCCGAGATGTTGCGCGCCGGCGCCCGGCTTGCGGAAGAAACTGCCCCACGCGAACACGATCGTCGCGAACAGCACGAGCCACGGCACCAGATGCGAAAAGATCGACGACGGCGTTTTCAGCAGTAGCAGGCCGCCGAGCGCGCCGCCGGCCACGCTGATCGCGAACAGGGCGCGAAACGGCAGCCTGCCCACGCCGCTCACCATGTTGCGACTCGCCCAGCCCGTCGTCACCTGACCGGGGAACAGGGCGACCGTCGACGTGATGTTGGCCGCGAGCGGCGACATCCCCGACACGATCAGTGCGGGCAGCGTGACGAACGAACCGCCGCCCGCGAGGGCGTTCTGCAGGCCGGCCCAGAGGCCGGCGACGATGATGAGAGCGAGCATCGGTGCGCAACGAAAGAGGTGGCGGGGCCCGCTTGCCGGACGAGCGCGGGCGGGGTGGCCGCACGATGGTAATGCAGGATCGCGGCCGCCGGAAGCCGGTGCGCACGCGGGTGCGTGACGTCACGCGTCCGGTTGGGCACCTTTGGCCGGTGCGGCGTCGTCGTGGTCGTCGTCGGCATTCGGGTAGACGATCGTGCCGTCGTTCCGGATCACCGCGCCGGCCGTCAGCCGCGCGGGCTCCACGCGGTTGCGGCCCATGATGTGCAGCACCGTTTCGCCGCGCGCGATCAGATAGTCGGACACGATGCGCCGGTGGCAGCGCCACCACACGGCTTCCGAGCACATGATCGCGCAGCGCTGCTCGTGCCCCTGGGCGATCAGTCGGTCGAGTCCCGCGTGAAACGCCGGCGACAGCGCGTAATCCGCGTAGCGGTGAAAGCTGCGGTTGGTCCAGAAATCGTTGACGTCGTCGGGTACGCCGTGCGACTTGCCGCGCAGGCCGCCGAGTTCGGCGATGTGTTCGTACGCGATGTCGGCGGCGGCGAGCGCATCGGGCAGCGTCGCTTCGTTGAATTGCGGGTTGGTGCGCGAACGCGTCATCTTGCGGATATCCGCGAGCAACGTGATCTCGACCGCATCGAGCAGGTCGACGAATTCGTCGAGCGTGCGGTTCGAATGGCCGATCGTGTAGAACGGGAGCGTCATGCGTCGTCCTTGCCGGCGATGCGCTCGAGCACGCGGCCGCGATGCGCGGCGACGTGGTCGGTCCGGTCGCTCTTGATCTCGTACTGCGGATCGTCGGGCGACGCGCGATGGCGATGCCCCTTGTAGTCGAAGTCGGCGGTGTGGATCGCGATGATCGTGCCGGTCACGTAACCGGCTTCGGAATTCCAGCGGACGTGGTCGCCCAGCCTGAATGGCGTGGTCATGCCGCGGTGCCTCCTTGGGTCGATGCGCGGTGGGTCGGCCCTCGCGGCTTTGGCAGTGCGCGCCGGGAAGCCGGCCGCGAGGGGAAACTGCATGGATTCATTATCGGCCGCGACCGCACACGGTAAAAGACACGGACGGCGGCGGGGCGACCCGGGGCTGCATGTGCAATCGGTGTGCCTTTCATTTTAATGACGACACGGGCGTCGATCCTCCCGCTTGCCCGCGTGAAATTGTCATGCTAGTTTTTCATGAAATTTCTCGTCGTAATTTTCACGGGAGCCCGCATGTTCGTGCAGTCCGACCGTCACGTCGCAAGCTACTACGCCGGTACCTACCCGGCGCCGATCCCGCTTCGGCCGACGCTGGACGAGCGCGTCGACGCCGACGTGCTGGTCGTCGGCGCGGGCTTCAGCGGGCTGCATACGGCGCTGCGGCTTGCGCTTGCCGGCAAGCGCGTCGTCATGCTCGAAGCAAGCCGCGTCGCGTGGGCCGCATCGGGCCGCAACGGTGGGCAGGCGCTACTCGGCTGGTCGTGCGACATGCAGCCGCTCGAGGATGCGCTCGGCCGCGACGGCGCGCGCCTGCTGTGGGACAGCATGCGCTGGGCGGCGGCCGAAGTGCGCGAACTGCCGGCGCGGCACGGTTTCGACATCGACTACCGGCCCGGCAGCCTGTGGGCCGCGGTGCGGCCGCGGCGCGTCGCGATGCTGGCGCACGCGCGCGACGAGGCGGCCGAACGCTGGGGCTATGATCGGCTGCGCATGATCGAGCGCGACGAGATGCCCGAATGGATCGGCGGCACGCGCTATCTCGCGGCGCTCCACGATCCGGAGGCCGGCCACCTGAACCCGTTGAAGCTCGCGCTCGGCCTCGCACGGACGATCGAGCGCGCGGGCGGCCGCATCTTCGAACAGAGTCGCGTGCTCGACTGGCGTGAGACGGCCAGCGGCTACGTCGCCCGCACGGCGCGTGGCGAAGTGCGCGCGGACGTGCTGGTGCTCGCCTGCAATGCGTACGTCGACCGGCTCGACCGCGACCTCGCGCGCCGGCTGCTGCCGGTCGGCACATATCAGGTTGCAACCGCGCCGCTCGCGGCCGACGTCGCGCGTGCGCTGCTACCGCGCAACAGTTGCGTGATCGACAACCAGTTCGTGCCCGACTACTTCCGCCTGAGCCCCGACAACCGGCTGCTGTTCGGCGGCGGCTGCACGTATCTCGGCGGCATCCCGGCCGATATCGCGGCGGCGACGCGCCCGCACCTCGAACGCGTGTTCCCGCAACTGGCCGGCGTGCCGCTCGAGTACGCGTGGGGCGGACACATCGACATCAGCATGCGCCGCACGCCGGACATCGGCCGCCACGGACAGCGCTTCTGGCTGCAGGGCTTTTCGGGGCACGGCGTGCTGCCGACGCTTGCCGGCGCGCGTGCGGTGGCCGACGCCGTGCTCGGCGACGCACGCCTGCTCGCGCAGTACCAGCGCATCCGCAACCCGCGCTTTCCCGGCGGCGACCGGCTGGCCGCGCCGCTCGAAGCGATCGGCAAGGCCTGGTACCGTCTGCGCGATACCGTTTGATTGCATCGGAATCCATCACATCATGAATGAACAGGAAGAGATAGAAAGTCTGGCGATCCTGATCCGCGACCTGCGCAAGCATCGCAAGGTCACGCTGAACGATCTCGCCGAACGGATCGGTCGCTCGGTCGGCTTTCTGTCGCAGGTCGAGCGCGGGTTGTCGCGCCCGACGGTCGCGGATCTCACCGCGATCGGCGAGGCGCTCGGCGTGCCGACCACGTATTTCTACAGCCTGAGCAAGCCGCGCAGCGTGCCGTGGGTCACGCGGCCCGACGAGCGGCGCACCGTGTATTACGCGGCCGGCATTACCGACATCCTCGTGTCGCCGAACATGCGTGCGCGCTTCTCGATCCTCGAAAGCCATCTCGAGCCGGGCGCCAGCAGCGGAGAGCGGCCGGTCGACGACAGTGACGAGCAGGGCGGCTTCGTGCTCGAAGGAGAACTGACGATCTGGATCGACGGCGACGACACGCCGGTTACGCTCGGTCCGAACGATGCATTCCAGCTTCCCGCGCACAAGCGCTTCCGTTACGCGAACCTGACTGATGCGCCGACGCGCGTGATCTGGGTATTCACCTGAATTGAGTGGTTGGCGGGGCGGGCTGGAGTGCTGGCCGCCTCGTCACGTAGCCTGTTTGCAGTACTGATCGACATGCGGCATGCGTTGCCCCGTGCGTCGCATGAATCCGGTTCGCCGCGTCGCGGCACCGCCATACAAGACATGGAAAGGATGAGACATGGCTGACGTCGTTCCCGCGCTGGTCAGTGAAGTCCGCGCATTCCGGCAGGCGCACCCCGAGATCCGTTATGTCGACCTGATCTGCCTCGACCTGCCAGGGCACTTCTACGGCAAGCGCTATCCGATCGATGCGCTCGAAAAGGTCGCGGCGGGTTCGCTGCTGAAGCTGCCGCAGAACTGCATCCTGCTCGGCACGCAGGGCGGGCTCTACAAGATCGGCGACTACTGTTTCAACGACGGCGACCCGGATGCCGTGCGCCGGCTGATTCCCGGCACGCTGAAGCCGGTGACCTGGGAGAGGCAGCCGCTCGGCCAGATGCTGATCACGACCGACGGCACCGATTCGCCGGTCGAATTCGAGCCGCGCGAGGTGCTTGCGCGGGTGCTGAAGCGGCTCGCGCGACGCGGCATCCGGCCAGTCGTCGCGTTCGAACTCGAGTTCTACCTGTTCGACGCACAGCTCGAGGAGGGGATGCCGAAGTATCCGCGCGACCGCCTGTCCGACGATCGCGACGATCAGCCGAACATGCATATCGAGCGGCTGTCGCGTTTCTCGGACGTGCTGCACGAGATGGTCGACGTCGCGTGCGCGCAAGGGATCGATGCGACCGTGATCACGGCCGAGCTCGGGCCCGGCCAGTTCGAGATCAATTTCGGCCATTGCGATGACGGGCTGCGCGCGGCCGACTGGTCGGCGATGTTCTGCCGCAGCACGCGCGGCGTCGCGCTGCAGCACGGCTATCGCGCGAGCTTCATGGGCAAGCCGTACCTGCATGCGCCGGGCAGCGGGATGCACGTACACGTGAGCCTGTACGACGATGCCGGGAACAATCTGCTCGCGGCGGACGGGCAGCGGCCGCTGCGGCATGCGGTGGCCGGCTGCCTCGCGCTGCTGCCGCATTGCATGCCCGTGTTCGCGCCGAATCACAATGCGTTCCGCCGTTACGGATCGATGGTGAACGCGGCGAGTCGCGCAAGCTGGGGTTTCGAGGATCGCGACGCGTGCATCCGCATTCCCGAGTCGGATGCCCGCAACCTGCGGATCGAGCATCGGCTCGCGAGCGCCGATGCGAACCCGTACCTGGTGCTCGCGGCAATTCTGTCGGGGATGGAGCACGGGCTCGATGCCAAGAGCGAACCTATCGCGCCGCTCAACGACGATCGCGGCAGCGGCATCGATTTTCCGAAGGAGATGCTGTCGGCGGTCGCCGCGATGCAGGATCACCCGGCCGTGCGCGAAAGGCTCGGCAGCGAGTTCGTGATGGTGTATTGCGAGAACAAGCGGCAGGAGGAGCTGGATTTCCGCAACGAGATCGGCTCGCGGGAGTATCGGTGGTTTCTGTGAGCCGATGCCGCCGTCCGCACGGATTATCGTCCGCGCACCCGTTCCATCGGCAGGTGCGCGCCCCACGCGTTCGTCAGCGCTTCGATTTCGGCGACCGGATCGATCCGTTGTCGGGCGCTGTCGCTCACGTCGTCGCTGAATAACAGGTGCGCGAATTCACGCGCACGCTCGGTGATCGAGGCGGTTTTCCCGCTGCGCCGCAGCGTGAACGCCGCAAGCGCTGCATCGAGAGCGCCGCCGTTGGCTGAATCGTATTCGTCGAGGCACCGGGCAAGATGCCACGCATCTTCGAGCGCCTGACAGGCGCCTTGTCCGGAGGTCGGGAGCGGCGCGTGCGCGGCGTCGCCGATCAGCAGTACGTTGCCGCGGTGCCATACGTCGACCGGGTCCAGATCGTGCACGCGGATCTTCGTGAGCGTGTCCGCTGGCGTCGCACGTATCACGTCCGTGATGGGCGCCGGCCACGGCGCGAAGCGCCGTTCCAGCATCCCGTGCGGATCGTCTTCCGCCGCATCGCACCTGTCGGCTTCCGGCCATGCCGCCGCCCAGTACACGCGATGCCGGTCCAGTGCGACGATGCCGAAGCGTTCGCGCGTGCCCCAGTAATCGAATATCGACACTTCGTCGACCAGCGGCGCATTGCTTTGCGCGATGCCGATCCAGTTGACGAAGCCCTGATAGACGGGTGTATTGTCGCCGACCACATGACGTCGCGCGACGGAGTTCATGCGGCCGTCCGCGCCGATCACGAGATCGGGGGCGATCGTCGTGCCGTTGTCGAAGCGAACGACGGCGCAACCGTCCGCGCCGGTATCGATGGCCGTTGCGCCGTGGCCGAAGTGGACCTCGATGCCGCCCGCGGCGAGGTGCCGGGTCAGCACGGCCTGCAGGTCGCGCCGCAGGATCGACACCGTCGGGAAGCCCATCCGGTGGTCGAGCGCGCCGATCTCGGTGGCCTTGAGCAGGGTGCCGTGCCGGTCGATGCGCCGCATCGCATGCAGGCGGCCGCCGGCCTCGACGATGTCCGGCAGCACGCCGAGCTGGGTGAGGACGAAGCCGGCATTCGGCCACAGCACCACGCCTGCGCCCATCGTCGCTTCCGCCGGCCTGCGTTCGTACAGCCGGATCTCGTGGCCGCGCCCGGCGAGCGCGAGTGCGGTGCTCATGCCGGCCACGCCTGCGCCCAGGATTGCAATGTTCATGACGCTCCTTGCCTGTGTCGTGCGAACGCTGGCCGCGGGTGCGTGCCCGGGCGTCGCATTGACGGGATGAGCATCGTAAATTATGGTCTCTGGCGGGATAAGCCATGGAAATCGGTAGGCTTTGATACCTCGAACGGGATAATGATGCGTAGCAAGCTGGATCTGAATGCGGTGCGTGTGTTCGTGACGGTCGTCGATGAAGGCAGCTTTGCCGGCGCCGCGCGCGTGCTCGCGCTGCCGGGTTCCAACGTGAGCCGTCATGTGGCGCAACTGGAGTCGCGGCTCGGCGTGCGTTTGCTCGAGCGCAGCACGCGCCACCTGCGGATGACCGAGGCCGGGCGGCTGCTGCACGAGCGTGCGCGGCCGATGCTCGACGCGCTGACGCAGGCCGAATGCGAGCTGACGTCGCGGCAAACGGAATTGCGCGGCGTGCTGAAGCTTTGCGTCCCGGGCGAAATCGGGCCGCGCATGCTGGGGCCGATCGTCGCGGAATTCGCGAGCCACCATCCGCGTGTCGAGATCGACTGCGACACCAGCCTCGCTGGCGTGTCGACGCTGCGCGACGATATCGACCTGTCGATCATCGTCAATCGCGGCAAGCTGGACGACAGCGCGTTCGTCGTCAGGCCGCTCGTGAGTTTGCCGAGCGTCGTCGTGGCCGCGCCGTCACTGGTCGCGCGGGTCGGGATGCCAGGCCTGACGGAGCAGCTCAAGCAGTTGCCGTGCATCACGACGTTGAGCACGCTGAAAGGGCAGCCGTGGCAGTTCGCCGATCGCGACGGACGGATTCACAAGATTCCGGTGGCGAGCCGATATCGCGTCAATAGCGGCGAGATGGCGGGCCTCGCGGCGGTGAACGGGATCGGCTTCGCGATTCTGGTCGAACGCGCGTGCGCGGTGGAGCTTGCCGAAGGGCGGCTGGTGCGCGTGCCGCTGGAGATGGCGCCGGCGCCGCTGCAGCTGCATGCCGCTTACGCGAGCCGGAATTCGGTCAACGCGAAGATTCGCGCGTTGCTGCAGCTGATGCAGCAACGATTGGCGACGGAGGAGGCGCTGCCGTCATCGCGACCGCTTCGGTAGGGCGCGCCAGTAGCGCACTTCCTCGATCGGCGTACCGTCGATCTCGAAGGTCTTGATGTCGTCTTCGGCGACGAAACCTTCGCGTTCGTAGAACATCCTCGCTCGACGGTTTTTGGCGAGCACCCAAAGCGACACCCACGCATGACCCGCGTCGTGCAGCGCTCGGCATGCATGGTCGACCAGCCGCGCGCCGATCCCTTGCCCGCAATGCGACGGGTGCAGATAGATCGCTTCGATTTCGCCCCACGCACCGTCCTTGTCGGCGTCGCGCGTCGGGCCGTACGCGATCCAGCCGGTCGGTGCGTGGTTCGCGAAGGCGAGCGCGACGCGTGGTCGTCCCGCGCCGAGCGTCTCGCGCCACGCGGCCGTGCGTTTTTCGACCGACAGGTCGGCGAGGAACGGCGCCGGCATGATGTCCATGTAGGTGGCTTGCCACGACGCGACGTGAATGCTGGCGATAGCCGGTGCATCGGCGGAGGTGGCTGCACGGATGTCGATCGTCGTCGTGTTCGGTGCCATGTGCCTCCCGTGTGGCCGGTTGCCGTCTGCCGCGCGGCTGTCCGCCGGATTCATGCCGCCGGATCGAGACTGCCTTCGATGGCGAAACGGTAGTGGATGTCCACGTGCGATGCGTCGCCCGGTGCATCGGTTTTCTTCAGCACGAACTCGAACGCGGGTTCGAACCAGCCGTCGCGTGCGATTTCTCCGCCGAGGATCTCGACGTCGTACCAGCCGTTGTCGATTTCAATGACGGGCCGGCCCGGTTCGCGATAGCGCGCAAGCAGCGCATTCACCGTGTCGTCGGTGAAACGTTCGAGAATGCGCCACGTGTAGAGCATCATCGCACGATGCTCGACGCGCAATACGTATCCACCGCGCCGATGCTGCAGACGACTACCTGCTTTCAGCAATTCGGGCGTGTCGTCGTCCAGCGTGAAGATGACCGTGTACGGATGATTCTCGATGCCGGCCAGCGGAATGACGATGCCTTCCAGCACCGCGTGGTCGCCGCTGTCGCCGGTCGTGAACGCCGATGCGACGTCGTCCGGCAGCCCGTGTTCGTCCTTGTAGCGTTTCAGCAGCAGAAGATCGCCGACGAGAAAATAGTCGATCAGATCGTTGAGGACTTCGGAGAATTCATACCGCATCGTCGTTCCTTTCGAGCAGCGTGCCGTGCCGCGACCTGCTTCGCGGCACGGCACGCGTGGCGACCTTACTCGCCGAGCTTCGACGTCACGCAGCCGGTGCTCGAGCATTCGCGCTCACGTTCGCGCAGGAACGACAGCCGCGACTGCGTCATGTCGTTCGCGCACTGGATATCGACGAGGTAGCTGCTGCCGCGCGTTTCGCTGCACTGCGCGTCGCGCTGTTTCAGCCACGCGAGCTGGCCGGTCTTCAGCGTCGCCTGCTGGTCGCCGCTCAGTTGCTTGCGCAGCCGGCCGTATTCGTCGTTGAGATCGCGATCGGATTGCGAGAACTGCGTGCTCGTGCAATACACCTGGTCGAACGCGCTGCGCGGCTTTCCGCAACCGGCCGCGTGCGCGGCGAACGGAACGGCGAGCGCGAGCAACGCGCAGGATGCGAGCAGATTCTTTTTCTTCATGGTGAGGCTCCTGGCTGGGTGAAAACCGTTGAACCGAACGGGCGATGCCGTCGTTTATCGGGGCGTCGTACACGCGTCGATGCCGCTTGCGATCGCGGCGGACAGGCGCTGGATCGTCTCGCGCCGCGCGAGCCGCGCTTCTTCGTCCGGATTGACGATCACGCCGGCTTCGACCAGCACGGCCGGAATCGGCGCGGTGCGCAGCACGACGAGATCGTCGAAGCGGTGGATGCCGAGTTGTGGATCGATCAGCGGGCGATTCTCGCCGCGGATCGGCTGCGCGTGATACAGCGATGGCCGTTCGCCGGCCGCGACCAGCCGCTCGGCGATCGCCTTCGCGCAACGCAGGCTCTCCGCATAGTGCGGATTGCGCTCCGACACGAACACCGAGAGGCCGCGGAATTCACGCTGCCGGCCCGCGTCGATGAACTGCTGCTGCATCGAGTCGTGATGGATCGACACGAACAGGTTCGCGTCGGGCGCCTGCGTCGAGCGCTGATCGAGCTTGATCTCGCGGCCGTCCGCCGACGTGCGCAGCACGCGGTCGCCGTGCGCGGCGAGTTTGTCGGCGACCGCGCCGGACAGATCGAGGTTGTACAGGTATTCGACGCGGCCGCTTGCACCGGTGGAGCCCGGATGCGCGGGTGTATGGCCGGTATCGACGACGATGTAGCGTCCGGACGCGGGCTCGGTAATGGTCGTGGTGGCGATGTCGGCCGCGTGCAGCGCCAGCGGTGCACCGAGCAGCGGGGCGCACGCGAGCATGCGCGCGGCGGCGCGCACGAGCGGAGGGCGTCGGAGGGTTCGGTTCGTCATTGTTGTTGTCGAGAAGGGCGTACGGCGCGTCGAACGGCGCGCCACCGTCGGCCTGCTCAATGCAGTCGGAATGTCGCGCGATTATAGCGGGTGGCGGCGACGCCGCAATGACGTGCGACGGCTGTCAGGCGAGCACGCGATGCGCCGCCAGCATGCCCCAGTACGACGCTTCCTCGAACAGCGACAACCCGGACAGGTCGGCATGCGCGAATACGATGGGGCCATCGGCATCGCGCAGTGCGAGCAGCCCCGGCCGGCTCAGGAAGCCGACGTCGGGCGTCGCCATCGCATGGCCGCGCACGGTGATGTCGAGCGCGGTCGCATACTTCCACAGCTCGCGTCCGTACACGGCCTGCAGGTCGAGCGCCGCCTGCTCGCGCAATGCGTCGGGCTTCGCCTGCGCGAGCCAGCGGCGCGTATCGTCCGGCGTTTGCGTGCTCAATGCCTGATAGGCGGAGAACACCGAGCGCGTCGGCGGCGACATCCGGATCAGCTGGTGCGTCGACACGACGTAGCCGAGCCCCGCGCCGTCGTAGACGACGTTGTCCCACGCGAGCGGCACGCCCGCTTCCTCGGCCGGCATGCCGTCGAGCAGGAAGTTGGATACGAGCCACGGCGCGCGCGGCGGCAAGTCGCGTGCGGGTTCGAAACCGTACGCGGCAAGCTGCGGAAACACGCGCGCCGCGACGAACAGCGGCATCGCGCACACGACCCGGCGCGCCTTCAGCATGAACGTCGACAGCGTGCGGTCATGGCCGACGCGTGCGCACAGCACGTCGACGCCGCCCGCGCGTTCGGTCGCGCGCACCGCGAAGCCATCGCGCGACCACGCGTTCGAGCCGGTGCGCGCGGTGATCGAATCGCTCAGCTTCGTCACCATCGTGTGCAGCCCGTCGGGCCAGGTCAGCACCGCGCCGTCACTCGCATCGCCCGCATGGCCGCCGCGCGACGAGAAGTAGTGCAGGCCGGCCCAGGCGGAGACATGCTCGTAACCGGCGCCGTAATCGTCGCGGCAGCAGTAGTTCAGATACCAGTGCAGCGCCTTCGCGGTATAGCCTTCGTCGAGCAGCCACTGGCGGAACGAGCGCCGGTCGAGTGCGCGCCAGCGCGGGTCGCGCGACGATTCCGCGATCGGGATGCAGAACACCTTGCGGCCGTCGGCGCCGCGCGCGGTGCGCAGCCCGTCCGTGTACGCGAAGAAGCGCGCCTGCTGCGCGAGCGCGTCGGCGTCGAGGCCGGTGGTCGGCACGATGCCGTCCTGCCACTGCCCGCCGATGAACAGGCGTTCGTCCGGTGCGTGGACGAGTGCACGCTCGTCGTACACGGGGCGCACGGAGAACGGCGCGGATTCGATCACGCCGAGATCGGCGAGCATGTCGCGCAGATGGGCGGATTCGAGCGACGGCAGCGGCAGATAGTGCGCGCCCTTCGGATAGCCGAGTTCGCCGAAGCGCCCGCCGGCCGCGTTGCCGCCGAATTCGGGGCCGGCGAGCACCGTGAAGCGCGTATGACCCGCGCGCGCGAGCTGCCATGCGCACGACAGCCCGGCCGCGCCGGCGCCGAGGATCGCGACATCCGTCTCGATCGTGCCGGACGGCGCGGGCAGCGCGGCATGGTCGCGCAGCGCATGGCCTTCGCGCATGCCGGGGTAGCCGACCTGCGGCGTCGTCTCGATCCAGCCGGTGCGGCCGCATGCGGCGAGCGACGCGGCCGCCGACGCGACGAGGAACGTGCGGCGATCCATCAGCGCAGCACGTGCTTCCAGTCGTCGTCGAAGCGGCGCACGAGCGGCTGGTCGTTGAGTTCGTTCGGCGACATCGACAGCGCCGGCATGTCGGCCGGGAAGTGGAACATCTCGGCGGCCGTTTGCGCATCGAGCCAGCGCGTCGGCACCGAGTAATGCGTCGGCACCGTGAAGTCGCGGCGCTTGCCGGCGATCACGAAGCCCCAGTCGCCGAACGACGGTACGTAGCAGTGGTACGGCCACGTGTTGAGCCCGGCTTCGTGCAGCGTCGCGATGATGGTCCAGTACGCGTGCGGCGCGAAATACGGCGACGTCGACTGGATCACCGTGTAACCGTTCTCAGACAGGTGGCGCGCCAGCAGCCGGAACACCGGCACCGAGTACAGGCGGCCGAGCCCGAAATTGGTCGGATCGGGGAAATCGACGACGATAGCGTCGTACACGTCGGCATTCGATTCGAGCCAGCGCACCGCGTCGTCGTTGATCACGTGCACGCGTGGGTCCTTCAGCGCGCCCTGGTTCAGCTTGACGAGCGGTGCCGACGTCGAGAACAGCTTCGTCATCGCTGGATCGAGATCGACGAGCGTGATCTGTTCGAGGTTGCGGTGCTTGAGCAGTTCGCGCACCGCGAGGCCGTCGCCGCCGCCCAGCACGAGCACGCGCTTCGCCCACGGCAGTGCCTCGATCGCCGGATGGATCAGCGCCTCGTGATAGCGGTGCTCGTCGCGCGACGAGAATTGCAGGTTGCCGTTCAGGTACAGCCGCATGTCGTCGTGCCACTGCGTGAGCACGATGCGCTGGTACGGCGTCGTTTCCGAGTAGATCGTCTCGTCGCCGTACACGCCGTGTTCGGCCCAGTGCGTGATGCGATCCGACAGCGCGAACCCCGCGACCAGCAGCCCGATCACGAGTGACGCACGCATCAGCTTGCCGCGCACGTTGCGAATCTCGTCGCGGAACAGGTGGGTCGTCCACAATGCGACGAATGCATTCAGGAGACCGAACAGGAAGCTCGTACGCAGCAGGCCGAGGCGCGGCGCGAGCACCAGCGGGAAGATCAGCGACACGGCGAGCGAGCCGAGATAGTCGAAGGTCAGCACCTCGCTGACGGTATGGCGGAACGCCTGGCGCCGCTGCTGGAACGCGCGCATCACGAGCGGGATTTCCATCCCGATCAGCAGGCCGAGCGCGAGCACCAGTGCGTAAAGCGCCGCGCGAAACGGCGCGGCGAGCCATGCGAACACCACGAACAGCAGCGCTGCCGACACGCCGCCGAGCAGGCCGACGAGCAGCTCGATGTCGACGAAGCGGTCGAGCACGTCGTCGTCCTCGACGAACTTCGCAAGCCACGAGCCGATTCCCATCGCGAACAGGTAGCAGCCGATCACCGACGAGAACTGCAGGATCGAGTCGCCGAGCAGATAGCTCGACAGCGCGCTGCTGATCAGTTCGTAGCCGAGCCCGCACGACGCGAGCACGAGAATCGACAGGACGAGCGCACGCTTATGCAGCATCGCGCATCCGTTGTGCAGTGTTCGGCAATGTGGATATACTGGCGCGGATTTTCGTCTGGCGGCCCTGTGCGGGCCGGCCGGCGACGGGGCGGCGAACCGAGCACAAAATCCGAGGAAAAGAATGAATAGTGCCTATCTTTATGCGGTTCATTTACTGTCGGCGTTCGTGCTGCTTCTCGTGTTCGCGGCAGTGTACCTGAAGGTCACCCCGTTCGACGAACTGGCGCTGATCCGCGACGGCAACGCGGCCGCGACGCTGTCGTTCGGCGGCGCATTGATCGGCTTCTGCCTGACGCTCGCATCCAGCATCGCGCACAACTCGACGCTCGGCGAAGTCGTGATCTGGGCCGTCGGCGCGATGATCGTGCAACTGATCACCTATGCGGTGCTGACGCGCGTGTTGCCCGGCATGAATCATGCGATCGAGGATCGCAACGTCGCGATGGGCGGCCTGATGGGCACCGCGTCGCTCGTCGTCGGCATCATCAATGCCGCCTGCCTGACCTGACGCGCCACGCGTTTCGAGGAGACCGACATGAGTCTGGGTTCATTCATCCGCAAGCAGTTCATCGACGTCCTGCAATGGACGGAAGACACCGACGGCGTGCTGGCCTGGCGCTATCCGATGGAAGACCAGGAAATCCAGTACGGCGGCAAGCTGACCGTGCGCGAAACCCAGGTCGCGATCTTCGTCAACGAGGGCAAGGTCGCCGACGTGTTCCAGCCGGGGCTCTACACGCTGGAAACGCGCACGCTGCCGGTACTCACGAACCTGAAGAACTGGGACAAATTCTTTCAGTCGCCTTTCAAGTCCGACGTCTACTTCTTCGGCACGCGGCTGCAGCTGGGCCGGCGCTGGGGCACCGCGCAGCCGGTGACGATCCGCGACCGCGAATTCGGCTTCGTGCAATTGCGCGCGTTCGGTATCTATTCGTATCGGATCGTCGATGCGGCTGCGTTCCACCGCGAGGTGAGCGGCACGCGCGCGGCATACACGGTCGACGATCTCGAGCAGCAACTGCGCAATCTGGTCGTCACGGCGATGAGCACGACGTTCGGCTCGGCCGACGTGCCGTTCGTCGACATGGCCGCGAACCAGTCGCTGCTGTCGCAGCGCGTCGCCGAGGCATTGGTGCCTGTGTTCACGCGTTACGGGCTGGCGCTCGACGCGTTCGCGGTCGAGAGCGTGTCGCTGCCGGCCGAGCTGCAAAAGGCGCTCGACCTGCGGATCGGTGCCGGGATGGCCGGCGATCTCGCGCGCGCCACGCAATACCAGACCGCGCAGGCGATTCCGCTCGCCGCGCAAAACCCGGGCGGCATCGCCGGGGTCGGCGCGGGGCTCGCCGCGGGCGCGGCGATCGGGCAGGCGATGGCCGGCCAGATCGCGGGCGCCGTGCAACCGGCGCAGGCCGCACCGCCCACGCCCGTTGCCGCGCCGGTGGCCGCTGCAGCGGCCGAGAGCACCGATTACGTGCAGCGGCTCGAGCAGCTGAAGGCGCTGTTCGACAAGGGCCTCGTGACCGAAGACGAATATTCGCGCGCGAAGGCCGAGATCCTCGCGAAGCTCACCCGGTAAGCGGCGCGCATGTTCCGTACCTCGTGCCCTCAGTGCGGCGCGCCGGTCGAGTTTCGCTCGGCCGCGGCGGTGATGGCCGTCTGCGCGTTCTGCCGTAGTACGTTGCTCAAGCGCGGCGCCGAGGTCGAGCGCATCGGCGAACTGGCCACGGTACTCGACGATGCTTCGCCGATCCAGATCGGCACGGCCGGGCGCTACGACAAGCGCGCGTTCACGGTGCTCGGCCGCATCCAGATGACCTACGACGCCGGCGCGTGGAGCGAGTGGTACGTCGTGTTCGACGACGGCGCGTTCGGCTGGCTGTCGGATGCGTCGGGCCAGTACGCGATCACGGTGCGCGAACCCGACGATGCGTCGGGTACCGCGTGGCCCGCATTCGATACGCTCGAACCGGGCATGCGGATCGACCACGGCGGCCGCGCGTATCTGGTGTCGGACGTGCGCACCGCACGCTGCACGGGCGGCGACGGCGAGCTGCCGTTTCGCGTCGATGCCGGCTGGGAGGCGCGCGTTGCCGACCTGCGTACGGGCAATGCATTCGCGACCTACGACTATTCCGACGCCGGCTCGAACGGCGGCAGCCCGGCCGTCTATGCGGGCGAGGCGCTGGAATTCGACGCGCTCGCGTTCACGGGGCTGCGCGACATCGAAAACGACACGCGCGACAAGCGCGGCGCGGAGCTGGTGCCGTTCGCGTGCCCGAGCTGCGGCGCGCCGCTGTCGTATGCGCCGAACGTGGCCGACTACGTCGTGTGCGGCAGTTGCCATGCGGGCGTGCAGTGCACGGCCGAGCAGCAGACCGTGTTCGCGGCGCAACGCAAGCTCGAAGCGGTGAAGGGCGCGCTCGAACTCGGCGCGATCGGCACGTTCGACGGCGTGAAGTACACGGTGATCGGCATGATGCGCTGCCGCGTGCCGGGCGACGACGAGACGTGGGACGAATACCTGCTGCTGAACCCGAAGCGCGGCTTCCTGTGGCTCGTGCAGAGCGAAGGGCGCTGGGAACGGGTGCAGGTGCTCGACCACTGGCCGACGATCGGCAGCGAATCCGGCAACGTGACCGAAGGCGGCAAGACCTACCGGCTGCGTGAGGAATACGAATCGGAGGTCGTCTACGTGGTCGGGGCATTCAACTGGCGCGTGCAGGCGGGCGATCGCACGTCGATCATCGACTACGGCTGGCAGAAGGACAAGCTGACGCGCGAGCGCAGTGACGCGGAGATCGTCTGGTCGCGTGCGCGACCGCTGTCGGGCGGCGCGCTCGCCGAACGCTTCGGCACGCCGGCGCTCGCGGCGGCCACGACGGCCGCCACGGGCGCGACCGAATCGATGGGGCTGTTCGGCAGCAAGGGGCCGCACAGTTTCGCGCCGCTGCCGTTCATGTTCAGCGCGTTGCTCGTGATCTTCAATCTCGGTTCGCTGTTCTCGTTCACCGGCCGCTCCGTCTACGTGCTGGTCGGCCTGCTGGTGCTGTGGCTGCCGGAATGGCTGTGGAAGCGGTTTGCGTCGGACGGGGGCAACGCGTGATCCGGTACATCCTCTACGGCGTCTACGGCCTGATCGTCGTCACGCTGTTCAGCTGCGCGTCGATCGGCGGCAGCGGTTCGGGCGGCGGCGGGTGGGGCAGTTCGTCGGCGCGCAGCGGCTACTCGTCGTACGGGTCGCACAAATGACTGCGCGCGACGGGATCGCGCCGCCGTGCGCGACGCTCGGCTCGCACGTGCTGGCCGACCTGGCGGGCATCGATGCGGCGCTGCTGCGTGACGCCGCGCGGCTCGAAGCGATCCTCACCGATGCGGCGCAACGGGCCGGCGCGCGCGTGATCGGCGCGCATTTCCATCATTTCGGCGGCGAGCATGGCGTGACGGGTGTCGTGTTGCTGGCGGAGTCGCACATCACGATCCATACGTGGCCCGAGCATCGCTTCGCGGCCGTCGATGCGTTCATGTGCGGCGCGGCGCGCGCGGCCGATGCGGTCGATGCGATCGCGGCGGCGCTCGGCACGCATGCGCAGGTTCGGCAGCAGGTGGCGCGCGGCAGTGCGCTGGCCTGAGCCAGGATGCCGCGTGCCGCGCATCGGCCACGGCGGGTCGTCGGGATGGCGGCCGCCGGTCGTTTCCCCGGCTCGATGAATCCCGCAAATAGCGGGCGGCGCGGCCGCCGGCGCATGCCGGTCAGCGCGGCAGCGCTTCGGCTTCGGCCCAGCGCTTGAACGAATCGAGACGCCGGCGCGTCTGCACGAGATAGAACGCGCCGATCAGCGGTTCGAGCAGCCAGCGCAGCCACGACGGCTGCACGCGGAAGTGGTACGTGAACTTCACCTCGGTCGACCCGGGCGTGTGCTCGACGAAGTTCCAGCTGCCGCTGAAGCGTTCGAGCACCTTCGGGCCTTCGACCATTTCGACGGCGGCGACCTGCGGCGGACGGTACGAGATGTAGCGCGACACCATCGTCGCGCCCGACTGGCTGCGGCAGAACGCGTCGACGCCGACATCGGCGGTCGTGCCGTCGAGCAGATAGGCATCGCTGAGGAAGTTGTCCCACACGAGCCGCCGTCCGTAGTCCTGCGACCACGTGAACAGGCGCCTGCGGTCGACGCCGACGGTCCGGCTGACTGAGATCCTCATGAGGGTGGGCGGCGCGGCGCGGATTGGGATGAAATCGAGTGTACCGCGCCAATAACCTGTGTTTCGTCAGACTTCGTCAAGTCGAGCGTGCGCTCGAACGAGCGCGATTGACGCACCTCGGGAATTCCCCTAGGATTTATCCCAACCCTTCGGGACAGACCCGGAGCGTTTCAATCTCTTGAGGGAGCCTCATGAGTACGCAACAGAACCGGCGCTTCGACGCGCTCGTTTTCATTGGTCGTTTCCAGCCTCCGCATCGTGGTCACCTGAACGTGCTGAAGTCGGCACTGAGTCGGGCCGAACGCGTGTGCGTGCTGATCGGGTCGACCGACAAGCCCCGCACCATCAAGGACCCGTTCTCGTTCGACGAGCGCCGCCAGATGCTGGCTTCGCTGCTCGACGCGTCCGAGCGCGACCGCGTGACGATCGCTCCGCTGCAGGATTCGACCTACAACGACGGCGACTGGGTGCGCTGGGTGCAGGATGCGGTGGCCGTCGCGCTCGGCGACGTCGCGCAACGCAAGGTCGGGCTGATCGGCCACGAGAAGGACGCCACCTCGTATTACCTGCGGATGTTCCCGCAATGGGAGCTCGTCGACGTCGACGCGACGGAAGACATTTCCGCCACCGAGATCCGCGACCAGTATTTCGCCGAACGCACCAACAGCTTCGTGCAGTGGGCCGTGCCGGAACCCGTGTTCGGCTGGCTCGAGCGTTTTCGCACGCAGCCGGAATTCGCGCAACTGAAGTCGGAAGCCGAATTCATCGCCGCGTATCGCAAGGCGTGGGCGGCCGCGCCGTATCCGGTCACGTTCGTGACGGTCGACGCGGTGGTCGTGCACTCGGGGCATATCCTGCTCGTGCGCCGCCGCAGCGAACCGGGCCGCGGCCTGTGGGCGCTGCCGGGCGGCTTCGTGAACCAGGACGAGCGGCTCGACGCGGCGTGTATTCGCGAGCTGCGCGAGGAAACCGGCCTCAAGCTGCCGGAGCCCGTACTGCGCGGCTCGATCAAGGATCGCCAGGTGTTCGATCACCCGACGCGTTCGCTGCGCGGCCGCACGATCACGCATGCGTGCCTGTTCAACTTCCCGACCGGCGAGTTGCCGCGCGTGAAGGGCAGCGACGACGCCGACAAGGCGCGCTGGGTCCCGCTCAACGAATTCGCGCAGATGCGCAACGTGATGTTCGAGGATCACTTCGACATCGCGTATCACTTTCTGGGGAAGCTGTGACGCGCTGATTCCCCGCATCCGGTCCGCCGCGACAGACGCGGCGGCATTTCAACGGCCTAGAGGAGCTCTAGCCATGCAAAACGATCCCGGCGGCTTTGCCGCGGTTCTCGCCAATCCGATTCTCAACACGGATTCGTACAAGGCTTCCCACTTCCTGCAGTATCCGCCGGACGCATCGGCGATGTTCTCGTACGTCGAATCGCGCGGCGGCCGCTACGACCGCACGCTGTTCTTCGGCCTGCAGATGCTGCTGAAGGAGTATCTGTGCAAGCCCGTGACGCACGCGATGATCGACGACGCGCGCGATTTCTTCACGGTGCACGGCGAGCCGTTCAACGAAGCAGGATGGCGTCATATCGTCGAGCGCTACGACGGCTACCTGCCGGTGAAGATCCGAGCGGTGCCGGAAGGCTCGATCGTACCGGTGCACAACGTACTGATGACGGTCGAATGCGACGATCCGCAGGTGTTCTGGCTCGCGTCGTATCTCGAGACGATGCTGTTGCGCATCTGGTATCCGGTGACGGTGGCGACCCGTAGCTGGCATCTTCGACAAACGATTCGCCGTTTCCTCGAACGGACCGACGACGATCTCGCGCAACTGCCGTTCAAGTTGCACGACTTCGGCGCGCGCGGCGTGTCGAGCGCGGAATCGGCCGCGATCGGCGGCGCCGCGCACCTCGTGAGCTTCATGGGCTCGGACACGGTGCTCGGCGTGCTGGCCGCGAACCGCTTTTATCGCGAGCCGATGGCCGCGTACTCGGTGCCGGCGGCCGAGCACAGCACGATCACGTCGTGGGGACGCGAAGGCGAGGCCGATGCGTACCGCAACATGATCAAACGCTTCGGGTTGCCGGGCGCGATCGTATCGGTCGTGTCGGACTCCTACGATCTGTTCGCCGCGCTCGATCTGTGGGGCGGCGAGCTTCGACAGGCGGTGCTCGATTCGGGCGCGACGCTCGTCGTGCGTCCCGATTCCGGCGACCCGGTGACGATCGTGCTGCAGACCGTGCGTGCGCTCGATGCGTCGTTCGGTTCGACGGTGAACGGCAAGGGGCGGCGCGTATTGAATCGTGTGCGCGTGATCCAGGGCGACGGTGTCGACGAGCAGTCGATCGAAGCGATCCTCGTCGCGCTCGACGAGGCGGGCTATGCGGCCGGCAACGTGGTGTTCGGCATGGGCGGTGCGTTGTTGCAGCGGGTGAACCGCGATACGCAGCGCTTCGCGATGAAGTGTTCGGCGATCCGGCGCGGCGACGTATGGCACGACGTCCGCAAGGATCCGGTCACCGATCAGGGCAAGCGCTCGAAGCAGGGGCGGCTGACGCTGCTGCGCAATTGGCGCACCGGCGAGTATCGGACGGTGACGTTGCCGGTTGCGTGGGACGATCGTGCGCTGGAAGGCGAATGGGACGAGGCGCTCGAGACGGTGTTCGACACGGGGCGTCTGCTCGTCGATACGTCGTTCGCCGAGGTCAGGGCGAGGGCGCATGCGGGGGAGGTGTGATGCAGGTGAGGACGTGAGACACGTTTCCGTCCCTTGGCGCCGGCAAGCCACAACGGAGATATCGTTTCACGGCCCGCCTCGTTATCGGAGTGCCCTGGATGTCGGCGTGACGCGCGGGTCACCGCATAGATGCCGACATCCATCGCTGCATATGGGGACCAGCGTCACTCCGATCTGAAGATAGCCTTCGTAACCTGCACTATCTTTCGGATACGGCGTCGAAATCATGTGGGTGTCCGACCATATGTTCTCGCGCTTGATTCCTAGTTGAACCAGATATTCTTTCAAGTTCACCGATCTTTGTCGCGCGAGTGCTTGCGGATTCGTCTCGCCAATGTAGGCGCCGGCCGTGACGATGCCTCGGATTTCAGCGTCAGGCCACTCGCGGGCGCGGATGACCATCTCCGCAATTCTGATGCGATCCTTGTTGGGAATCGCATCGGAATCGAGCGGGACGCTGTCGAGCATGTCTTCGGAAACGGTACATGCAGCGGACGAAATCGGGAATGATAGGCATATACAGATTGCCATGCTGATCATGCGAGCGGGAGATATCACCACAAGGTCCGGTCGTCGAAAAACGAAATATAGCAAGCGAGGCTGTCTGCATTGTCGATTGCTACATCCGCGTGTGTTTGAGCCCAGTATTTCAGGCCGATGCCAAATCCATAGATTTCATCGTTTGAATCGAAGGTGTCGAGATAGTGCGTGCACTCGTGAATCAGAACCTTGAGCTTGCAGTTCGTAGAAAGCCGAGCATCGGGAAGCGTGCAGAAATGCGGGTAAATTGCAATTATTCGTTTGTGTGAGTCAGGTTTGCATACCGCTGCATCCGTGCTTCCATTGTCGGGAAAAACCGTGCACGTTATGTTCCTCCGCGTTTGCTCGTCCCATCTGATGACGTTCTCGGGCTTGAGTTGCTGCATGATGATCAGAAGCCGGGGTAACCCGATGCTCAAACGTTGTCGGACTGTTTCGTCCGATCGCCCGAACCAGGTCCGGACGCGGTTCTGTTCTTCCTGGCCCCACGCGGCGAGCCCCTCCATCCGTTCGCGAATCAGGACAACTGCAGCGTCACGCAGACGCGCAATTAATCGCCTGAATGTTTTATTCGACATGTTTTCGCAGATTGGCGTCATGTCGAGTTCGATGACATGAGTGGAGCCGGGTATTGTGTTCGTGCAGGTGGTCGCGACACAGATCCATTCTTCGTCTTCTTCTTGGCGTGTGGTGTCGTGTGAGTTGAAGGATGTGTCCATGGACTCGATAGTTATCCGGAAGGAGGGGATGACTATCGATTCCAGAAGGCATGCCCGTCTATGAGACAGGTATGATTTTCGACGGGTGAGTCACGGCATCTTGACCGATGCAACTTGCGCAGTGTGGATCTGTTCGGCGAGAGGAATTTTGCCGGCTTCGATTATTCATCAGTCAACACGCCGCGGACCGCATCGGTTTGCAGGTTGCCGCGCTCCACCACCCGCGTCGCCTCCATCGCCCGCGCCAGCGCATCGAACACCGCCGGCCCCTTGCAGCGCGACACGTTGAAGCGCAGGTACGACGTCGCGCTGCGCGACGCGCTGAACACGTTGCCGGGGGCGAGCACGACGTCGTGGTCCAGCGCATGGCGTGCGACGCGTGCGGCGTCGAGCCCGTCCGGCAACTCCGCCCACACGAACAACCCGCCGCGCGGCTCCGTCCAGATCGCGAGCCCCGCCCGCGCGAGGCGCCGGATCGTTTCGCCCATCGCATCGGCGAGACGCGCGCGCAGGCTGTCGAGATGGCGTCGGTACGTGCCGTCGATCAGCAGCCGGTGCACGACGTTCGCGCCGATCTGCGCATTGCCGAACGACGTCGCGAGCTTCAGGTCGACGAGCGCGTCGATCCATTCCGGGCGCGCGGCGACATAGCCGCAGCGGATCGCGGCCGACAGCGTCTTCGAGAAGCTGCCGATCGACACGACGCGCGACAGCCCGTCGAACGCCGCGAGGCGCGGCGCGGGCGTACTCTCGAAATCCGCGAAGATGTCGTCTTCGACGATCAGCAGCCCGTGCTCGGCCGCGAGCGTCAGCAGCCGGTGCGCGACGGGCGGCGCGAGCGTCGCGCCGGTGGGGTTGTGCAGCGCGGCGTTGGTGATGTACAGGCGCGGCCGGTGCTCGGCGAGCACTTGCTCGAAGCGCACGAGATCGGGGCCGTTCGGCGTAAACGGCACGCTGACGATCCGCGCACGGTGCGCGCGCAGCAGCGCCTGGAAGTTGAAGTAGCACGGATCGTCGAGCACGACGGTATCGCCGGGCTCCAGCAGCAGGCGGCACACGAGGTCGAGCGCGTGCGTGCCGCCGTCGGTCAGCATGATCTGTGCGGGTTCCGCGTGGACACCGTGCTGCGCGAGCCGCCACGCGAGCTGCTGGCGCAGCGCGGGCAGGCCGAGCGGCGTCGCGTAATCGGTCAGCGCATCCGCTTCGTCGCGCGACACGGCGCGCAGCGCCCGACGCAGGCTTTCGTCGGGCAGCCACGACGACGGTAACCATCCGCAGCCGGGTTTCACCGACGTCGGCGCCGCTTCGAGCGACTGGCGCGACAGCCACAGCGGATCGAGCTCGCGATCGAGGCGCGGGCCCAATTCGGCGAGCGCGAGCGGCGGCGCGTGGCCCGACACGTAGAAGCCCGAACCGCGCCGTGCGACGAGCACGCCTTCGCTCGCGAGCCGTTCGTACGCGTCGACGACCGTCGATTTCGACACGCCGAGCGCGTCGGCCATCATCCGGATCGACGGCACGCGCGCGCCGGGCATCAGTGCGCGGCTCGCGATCCGCGCGCGCAACGTATCCATGACGGTTTCCACGCGCGTGCGCGACGGCGCGGGTGGGGCGGGAATCGGGGCGGAATGGCGCATGGCGAACGATGAACTGTACGGCGGGTTGTCCAGTACAGTTTGTCTGGATTGTATTGGGCTGTAGCTTACGCCGGTTTCGCCGGCGGCGGATCATCGGTCATCCACTTTCCATTCAGGATTGACCGTGCAAAAGACGACCGACGGATGGCTCAGCGGTTTGCTGGGCGTCATCATCTTCAGTGGCTCGCTGCCCGCGACGCGGGTCGCGGTGCAAGGGCTCGACCCGCTGTTCCTCACGTTCGCCCGCGCGACGATCGCCGGCGCCCTCGGCCTGCTGCTGCTCGTCGTGCTGAAGCAGAAGCGGCCGTCGCGTGCCGAGGCCGTGTCGCTGGCCATCGTCGCGCTTGGTGTGGTGGTCGGTTTCCCGTTGTTGACGGCGCTGGCGCTGAAGCACGTGACGTCGGCGCATGCGATCGTGTTCGTCGGGCTGCTGCCGCTCGCGACTGCACTGTTCGGCGTGTGGCGCGGCGGCGAACGGCCGCGGCTGCCGTTCTGGATCTTCTCGATCGTCGGCAGTGGCGCGGTGGCCGCGTTCGCGCTGCGCAACGGCGGTCAGGCGTCGGTGGTCGGCGATGCGCTGATGCTGGCCGCGATCGTCGCGTGCGGGCTCGGTTATGCGGAAGGCGCGCGGCTGTCGCGCCAGCTCGGCGGCTGGCAGGTGATCTCGTGGGCGCTCGTGCTGTCGTTGCCGCTGATGCTGCCGCTCACGTGGCTGACCTGGCCCGCGTCGTTCGACGGCGTCGACGCCGCCGCGCTGTGGGGGCTCGCGTACGTGTCGCTGTTCAGCATGTTGATCGGCTTCGTGTTCTGGTATCGCGGGCTGGCGCTCGGCGGGATCGCGGGCGTCGGCCAGCTGCAGCTGCTGCAGCCGTTCTTCGGTTTCCTGCTCGCGGCCGGGCTGCTGCACGAGACGGTGCCGCCGTCGATGGTCGTCGTGACGGTCGTGGTGGTCGGCTGCGTGGCGGGCGCGAAGTACTTCTCGAAGATGGCGCCCGTGCAGCGCGCAGGGTGACGCAGGGGCAGCGGTGGGTCGCGTATCAGGCCGACGCCCTCCAGTGCGAGGCTGGCGGCAAGCCGATTGCCGCCGATGCGCGTGATCGCGACGTGCATCCGATCCTGCACCGATGACGCGGCCCAAGGCAAAACGGCCAGGCTGCCGGTAGCGGCAAGCCTGGCCGTTGGCGTTCGTCACGCCGGGCGGGCGTTACTCGAACGTTTCGAGCGCGAGCAATTCGCCGATCGTCTGCCGGCGGCGGATCAACCGCGGCGTGCCGCGATCGACCAGCACCTCCGGCGCGAGCGGCCGGCTGTTGTAGTTCGACGACATCGACGCGCCGTACGCGCCCGCGTCGTGCAGGAACAGCAGGTCGCCGATCTGCGGCTGCGCGAGCTTGCGGTGCGTGACCACGCCGCCGGCATCCTGCGTGAACACGTCGCCCGATTCGCATAGCGGCCCGGCGATCGCGAGATCGACGAGCGGCCGGCCGGCGGGCAGCCCGCCATCGTGCGCGTGCACCGACACCGCGTGATAGCTGCCGTACATCGACGGGCGCATCAGGTCGTTGAAGCCGGCGTCGATTAGCACGAAATCGTGCTCTGGCCGACGGTTGACGGCCTGCACTTCGGTGACGAGCGTGCCGGCTTCGGCGACGAGGAAGCGGCCCGGTTCGATCTCGATGCGCACCGGGTGGCCGAGATGCCGTTCGATCCGCTTGCGCGCGGCGTCCCACTGGCTGAAGTAGTGACCGACGTCGACGCGCGGCTCGCCGTCGCGATACGGGATCGACAGGCCGCCGCCGGCCGAGATCGCGTCGATGTCGTGGCCGAGCGACGTGACGAGGTCGACCATCGCATCGCACACCTGCGACAGGTGGCCGTAGTCGACGCCCGAACCGATGTGCATATGGATGCCGACCAGCTTCAGCCCGTACTGGCGCACGATCTCGATCGCGCGCGGGACGTCGTCGATCCAGATGCCGTGCTTGCTCTGCGGGCCGCCGGTGTTGGTCTTGTTGCTGTGGCCGTGGCCGAACCCGGGGTTGACGCGCAGCCACACGCGGTGGCCGGGTGCGTGCTCGCCGATGCGCGCGAGCATGTCGAGCGAGCCTGCATTCACGGTCACGCCGTGCTTGAGCACCGCCGCGAGCGTCGGGCGGTCGATCAGGTCGGCCGTGAACACGACGCCTTCCGGCTCGCCGCCCGGGCTGAAACCGGCCGCGAGGCTGCGCTCGATCTCGCCGAGCGATACGGCATCGACGCACGCGCCTTCGTCGCGCATCAGCTTGAGGATATGGACGTTCGAATTCGCCTTCTGCGCATAACGGATCACGTCGAACTGGCGAAGTTGGGCAATGCGGTCGCGGATGACGTCGGCGTCGTATACCCACAGCGGGGTGCCGTATTGCTGCGCGAGGGCCGCGAGCTGGCGGGAATCGAGGGACATGGTGGATGAATCGGATCGAATGAACGGATAGCACGATGATGCGCCCGATTGGCTATCCAGTAAAATGCCTGTTTATCTTCATTCGATTTATTTCTGATATATACGATCATGCTGACGCACCGTCATATCGAGGTGTTCCGCGCGCTGATGGTCACCGGCAGCACGACGCGCGCGGCCGAGATGCTGTACACGTCGCAGCCGACCATCAGCCGCGAACTGGCGCGGATGGAGCAGGTCGTCGGCTTTGCGCTGTTCGAACGCGCGCATGGCCGGCTGCGCCCGACGATGGCCGCGCTCACGCTGTTCGACGACGTACGGCTCGCGTATGTGGGGCTCGAACGCGTCGCGGCGACGGCTGCACGCCTGCGCGAGTTTCGCGACGGGCAACTGTCGGTGATCGCGCTGCCGGCGTTCTCGCACGCGATCCTCCCCGGTGCGTGCCGGCGCTTTCACGACGCGCATGCGGGCGTCAGTGTGTCGGTCGCGACGCAGGAGTCGCCGGTGCTCGAGGAGTGGTTGACCGCCCAACGCTACGACCTCGGGCTGACCGAGCACGATGCCGCGCCGGCCGGCACGGTGCTCACGCCGCTGCTCGAAGTCGATGAAGTGTGCGTGCTGCCCGACGGCCATCCGCTGCTCGCGCAGGATGCGATCGACCTGCTGGATCTCGTCGACCGCCCGTTCGTGAGCCTGTCGCTGAACGATCCGTACCGCATCATGATCGACGAGGCATTCGCGCAACTCGGCGTCGCGCCGCGCTCGGTGGTCGACACGCCGTCGGCCGTATCGGTGTGCGCGTTCGTGCGGCAGGGGCTCGGGGCTGCGATCGTCAATCCGCTCACGGCACTCGATTTCGTCGGCCGCGGCCTGCACGTGCGGCCGCTGACGCGGTCGTTTCCATACCGGGTCAGCGTGATCGTGCCCGAGCACCGGCCGAAGAGCCTGCTCGTCGACGCGTTCGCCGATGCGCTGCGCGGCGAAGCGAAGGCGATCCGCCGCCGGCTCGCCGCACACCTCGGCTAGCGGCGCCGCCGTATGATGGGTGTTTCACCGCCATCACCGTCATTTTCCGGAAATCCCGTCATGACCGACGCATCGTCTTTCCTCGAACAACCGACCCTCACCGGCGAACGTGTCGTTCTGCGCCCGCTCGCCGCATCCGACCGGCAGGCGCTGCTGGACGCTGCCGCCGACGGCGAGTTGTGGAACCTGAAGGTCACGGTCGTGCCGGGCGCGCAGACGGTCGACGCGTACATCGATACGGCGTTGCAGGGGCGCGCGGCCGGCACCGTGATGCCGTTCGTGATCGTCGATCGCGCGTCGGGCCGCGCCATCGGCAGCACGCGCTTCTGGAAGATCGATCGCGGGAATCGCAAGCTGGAGATCGGCCATACGTGGTTGAGCGAATCGGCGCAGCGTACGCGCGCGAATACCGAAGCGAAGTGGTTGCTGCTGGCCTATGCGTTCGACACGCTGCGATGCGTACGCGTGCAGTTCACGACGGACGAGCTGAACGAGAAATCGCGCGCGGCAATTCTGCGGCTCGGTGCGAAACAGGAGGGCATCGTGCGTCACGAACGGATCATGCCGGATGGCCGCAAGCGCAACTCGGTGCGCTTCAGCATCATCGACGACGAATGGCCGGACGTGCGTGCGCGACTCGAGGCGAAGCTGGCGACGTAACGTGTGACGCGGGACGTTGAACGGTGAATGTTGGACGTGCGTCGCGCCGCCGGCAGGGGAGGCGGCAGCGCGACGACGGAGGGAACGGTGCGCCGCGCGCGAGGCGCGGCGCTGCATTGCGTTACTGCGCCGATGCGAGGTGATGACGCTGCGCGAGCTTCTGCGCGTCCGCGTAGTGCGCCTGCAGGATTGGCAGCGCCTGGCGTGCGACTTCCTTCAGCTTGGTGTCGCGGCCCGATGCGATTTCGGCCTGGAAGGCCGAGATCGTCTTCTGCTGGCCGGCGAGCGCGACCTGTTCGATGTACACCTTGTCGAACTCGGCGCCGCGCAGGCTCTTGATGCTGTTCAGCACGGTCGTGTCCGGGTCGTTGGCCGGCACGTCGACGCCGCGCGGGCTCGCCGCACGCATCGCCTGGATGATCTTCGCATCGTCGGTCGACACGCGTTGCGCGAACGCCTTGACCTGGCTGTCCGACGTGCGCGAATCGGCGATGCGTGCTGCGTCGTGCTGGGTCGACACGGTCTTCGTGCCGTCCGTGATGAAGGTCTGGTCGGCTTCGTGGATGCGCGTCGCGGTCGCGGCCGGCGCAGCCGATGCACCGGGTGCCGGTTGCGCGGTTTGCGCGGTCGCCGTCACGGCGACGAGGAGCAGGCCAGCGGCAGACAAGGCAAGGCGCGAAATGTGGGGAAAGCGGTTCATGGGACCTCCTTTCGATCGGGGCTCTGGTTGAAAAACGGATCGTGTGATCCGTCGCTGTGCGAGAGACCGGGCGCGCCCGGGCCGGATTCGATGGCCACTCTGCCGCGGCGGCGTTCGAAGTGTTTCCCGGCCCGACTGATTCTAGGAGAGCGGTCGGGTAGCAGGTGCAACCGTGCTGTGGCTTGTGTAACGGTTGGTAAGACGATTCGATGAGCATGCGCGCAGGCCGGTAGTGCGTACCTGATGCGCGTGCGGCGGCGGCAATTTTTGCGCGCACGTGGCGCATGCAATGCATGAGATGCGCGTGCGTGTCATCGGCATTTCATCGGTGTGATGTCGTCGCGGCCGTTGCTGTGGCGGCGCGTCGGCGGCGAGGGGTGCGTGTGTGCGTGGCGTGCGTGAAGCGTTACACGCGATCGAGCAGCGCATCGAGGCGCGGCAGCAACGGCGTCGCGCAATGTGCCTGCAACGCGTCGGGCGCCGTGTAGCCCCACGCGACGCCCTGGAAGGCGATACGCGCGCGCCGTGCCGCGTCGGCATCGCGGATTTCGTCGCCGACGTACAGCACTTCGTCGGCGCGCACACCGGCCTCGTGAACGAGCGCGCGCAGACGGCGCGCCTTGCCGAACAGCGGAATGCCGCAGGCGAAATGGTCGACGCGTGCGCCGGCGCGCGGGCCGAGCCGGTCGCGCACGATCTCCTCGGTGTTCGACGTGGCGATCGCGATGCGGATGCCGCGCGCGGCGAGCGCGTCGAACGTTTCGTCGACGCCGGGAAAGAGCCGCACGTTCGCGATGCGCGGCCGCATCAGGCGGCGCATGTCGATCGTCACGCGCGGCACTTTCCACATCGGCACGTCGAGCGCGCGGATGATGTCGCGCGCCGACATCCCGCGCAGCGCGGGGCGCAGTTCGGGCGTCGCGTCGCGAAAGCCGTGCAGGCGCGACGCTTCCGACAGCGCGGCGAGAAAGCTGTCGAGCGAATCGGCGAGCGTGCCGTCGAAGTCGAAGGCGATGAGGCGGTAGGTCATCGGGCGAGGCGTGCGAGGCGGAACGTGGCGAGATTGGTTGGCGGCCGTGCTACTCGTAATGGTAGCGGCAGGACACGATGCTGAGTTGAAGGTCGTCAGCCTCGTAGACCAGGCGGTTCGTATCGTCGATACGGCGCGACCAGAAGCCGGACAGATTGGCTTTCAACGGCTCCGGCTTGCCGATGCCTTCGAACGGCGTGCGCTGGGTTTCGCGAATGAGCTGGTTGATGCGCTTGAGCGTCTTGCGATCCTGTCCTTGCCAGTAGACATAGTCATCCCATGCGTCGGAAGTAAAGAGCACGCGACGTACGCTCATTCATCGTCCTCGGCGAGCTTGTGTTCTTTCGCCTTGCCCTTGCGCAGTTGCGCGATCGAACGTTCGAGATGAGCGACGTTGGCTGGCGAGCGCAGCAGGTGAACCGTCTCCATCAGGCTGTCGTAATAGTCCTGCGACATGATGACGGCGTTCGGTGCATCGCGGCGCGTGATGAGCGTCACGTCCGCATCGTCGACGACCTGGTCGATGACGGTCTTCAGATTGCCGCGGGCATCGGAAAAATGAATCGTGCGCATGGCGTGCCTCACTTGTACCTTTAACGGTACAAGTATAGCACTATTCGAATATATGTACGGAATGTTGTACAGGTCTCGAGGCGCCGTGCGGCAGGGCGACGCGCATCTGTTTTCCCGCGGCGGCTCGGCCATACCCTTGTCCCGTACCCCGCGGCGCGGTATCGTCGATGCTCCGCTTTCCGCCCCTCGAACCGGAGAACAGACGTGCCCGCAGCCACCCCCGCCACGCTGAGATTTTCCACCGACAAGCGCGAACTCGACATCGACGCGATCTTCGACTTCCTGCATCGCGACGCGTACTGGTCGCAGGGCATCCCGCGTGACGTGGTCGAGCGGGCGATCGAGGGTTCGCTGTGCTTCGGCGCGTATGTCGGCGACCGGCTCGTCGGGTTCGCGCGGCTCGTCACCGATCACGCGACGTTCGCGTACCTGTGCGACGTGTTCGTGCTGCCGGCCGAACGCGGCAACGGCTACGGCCGCGCGCTGATCGACCACATATTCGCGCAGGAAATGGTGCAGGGCCTGCGCCGTATCATGCTCGCGACGACCGACGCGCACGCGCTGTACCGGCCGGTCGGTTTCGGTCCGCCCGCGAACCCCGAGAGGTTGATGGAGATCCGCCGCCCCGACATCTACACGAAACGCTGACGTGCGGCGCAGCGCATACAATACGCGCTTTCCGTTTTTGCCGAAGAGAAGCACATCATGACCGAACAGGAAGCCGAACAGCTCGCGACGCACCGCCACTACAAGGGCGGCCTGTACCGCTACATCGGCGTTGCCCGCCATTCCGAAACCGAGGAATCGGTGGTCGTCTACGAGCATCTGTGGCCGCATGCGCGCGGGCTGTGGGTGCGGCCGGAAGCGATGTTCAACGGCAATCTCGAAGACGGCACGCCGCGTTTTCGCAAGCTGCGCGACTGAGCGGGCGGCACCGGAGCCGCGGCTAGCCGGCGCTGCCCGGCTTGTCGTGCGGCGCCTGTTGCCGCAGCGCCATCGCAAAGAAGCGCCGGATTTCCTCCATCAGTTCCGCGCGGGCCGACGCAAAATCGAACGCGCGCCGGTTTTCGTGCGCGTAGCGCTGGCGCCAGTCGTCGGCCGCATGCCGCGCTTCGCGTGCGCGCAGCTCGTCGAGTTCGGGCGTGCGCAGCGCGTGATCGGCGATCAGCGTCACGCCGTCACGGCTGACCTCCAGCACGCCGCCCGCGACGAGGAGGCGGCGATGCTCGCCGGTCGGCGCATCGACGAGCGTCACGACGCCCGGCCTGATTCTCGTGAGTAGCGGCGCGTGGTGCGGGTAGATCCCCAACTCTCCGCTTTCCCCCGGCACGACGACGAAATGCGCGTCGCCGGCATACAGCACCGCTTCCACGCTCACGATGTCGAGTTTCATCGACGTCTTCATGCGGACTCCTTCAGACCGCCGCCGCGCCGGCGACGATTTCGCACAGCTCGGTGGTGATCTGCGCCTGTCGCGTCTTCTGGTACAGGTGCCGCAGTTCGCGCAGCACGCGGTCGGCGTTGTCCGTCGCGGTCTGCATGCTGAACATCCGCGCGCATTGCTCGCACGCGTAGTTCTCGACGACGGCCTGATAGAGCGTCGCCTCGACGTAGCGCAGCAGCAACGTGTCCACGACCGGCTTGGGCGCGGGCTCGTACAGATAGTCGGACGCGGGCGCGCCATCGGTCGGCGCGTCGGCCCCGGTGTCGAGTCCGATGATCGGCAGCATCGCATCGATGCGCGGCTCGTACGCGAGCGGGCTCGTCAGCCGGTTGTACGCCACGTGCACTTCGTCGAGCTCGCCGTTGACGAATGCGGTCAGCGGCACGAGCAGCGCCCCGAGCAACTGCTCGAAGTGCGGCTCGGCGGCCAGGCCGCTCGCACGGGCCGCGACGGTCGCGCCATGGCGCACGAGCGGCGCGAGGCCACGCGCACCGATCACGCTCAGTTCGCACGCGACGCCGGCCTGGTCCCAGCGTTCGAGCGCATCCACGCATTCGACGAGCAGCCGCGCATTGAGCGGGCCGCACAGCCCGCGATCGGTGCTGACGACGATCAGGCCGACGCGGCGCACGGTATCGCGTCGCGCCATCAGTGCCGACACGTGGTCGGGACGGTCGCGCAGCACGCGCTCCGCCATTGCGCCGATACGTGCCGCGTACGGGCGGAACTCCCGCGCACGTCGCTGCGCGCTCGCCATCTTGGTGCGCGCCATCATTTCCATCGCCTTGGTGATCTTGCGCGTGGACGAGGTACTGGCGATCTTCGAGCGGATTTCGCGTATGTGCATGTCAGGGGTGGGCGTCGCGGCCATCCGGATGTCATCGTGCGGCTTCATGCTATCGGGACTTCACCTGAAACGATTGACGGAAATCAAACGACGTCGCCCGGTCCCGCACCAGAATCCGTTCACGTGATCCTTGCGAAGGGGCAGTCGATGACCGAGTTGCGCACGCATCAGAAATACGAAGCGCTGATTGCGCGTTGCCGCGCATTGCGCCCGGTGACGGTCGCGGTCGCGCATCCTTGCGACGAGGTCTCGCTGCACGCGGCGGCTGCCGCCGCTCGGGCCGGCATCATCGTGCCCGTGCTGGTCGGCCCGGTGGCGCGCATCACGATGCTCGCGGCGACGCTCGGTGTCGACCTGTCCGGCTATCGGCTCGTGGATGCGCCGCACAGTCATGCGTCGGCGGCACGCGCCGTCGAGCTGGTGCGCGCGGGCGACGCGCAGGCGCTGATGAAGGGCAGCCTGCACACCGACGAGTTGCTGGCGGAGGTGGTGCGCGCCGATACGGGATTGCGCACCGGGCGGCGCCTGAGCCACGTGTTCATCATGGACGTGCCGACTTACCCCAAGCCGCTGTTCATCACCGACGCGGCCGTCAATATCCGTCCGACGCTCGAACAGAAGGCCGACATCGCGCAGAACGCGATCGATCTCGCGCATGCGCTCGGCATCGCCCGGCCGAAGGTGGCGATCCTGTCGGCGGTCGAGACGGTCAGCTCGAAGCTGCCGTCGACGCTCGACGCGGCCGCGCTGTGCAAGATGGCCGAGCGCGGCCAGATCACCGGCGCGCTGCTCGACGGGCCGCTCGCGCTCGACAACGCGATCAGCCCGGAAGCGGCGCGGCTCAAGCATCTCGATTCCGCGGTCGCGGGCGAAGCGGACATCCTGCTCGTGCCCGACCTCGAGGCCGGCAACATGCTCGCGAAAGAGCTGACGTTCCTCGCGAATGCCGATGCGGCCGGCATCGTGCTCGGCGCGCGCGTGCCGGTGATCCTGACGAGTCGCGCGGACAGCGAACGCACGCGCCTGGCAAGCTGCGCGGTCGCGGCGCTTGTCGCGGCGGCGGCGCGTGCCACGGCGACGCCCGTGACCGCCGCGGCGATTGCGGCCGACGCACACTGACGAGGCCACGATGCGACATCCCGTCCTGGTGCTCAACGCCGGCTCGTCGAGCCTCAAGTTTTCGGTCTACGACACGCGCGAGGATCGTTCGCTCGATGCGGGCCTGCACGGGCAGGTCGAGAACCTGCATGACACCCCGCATCTGTTCGTAACCGATGCACACGGCGCGACGCTCGCCGACAGCGCCGTCGCGCGACCGGGGCATCAAGGCGCGATCGAGGCGCTGCATGCGTGGTTCGCCGCTCACGTCGGGCGGGAGGCCGCATTCGACGGCGTCGGGCACCGGGTCGTGCATGGCGGCCCGTATTTCACCGCGCCGGTGCGGATCGACGCGCGCGTGCTCGATGCGATCGCGTCGCTTGCGCCGCTCGCACCGTTGCACCAGCCGCATCACGTCGACGCGATTCGCGCGGTGGCCGCGGTTGCGCCGAACCTGCCGCAGGTCGCGTGTTTCGACACCGCGTTCCATGCGACGGTGCCGGCGCTCGAACGGGAGTTCGCGTTGCCGCACGCGCTGACCGAGCAGGGCATCGTGCGCTACGGGTTTCACGGGCTGTCGTACGAGTACATCGCGACGGCGCTCGCGGCCCTCGATCCGTCGTGGACGCAGCACCGGACGGTGGTCGCGCACCTCGGTAACGGCGCAAGCCTGTGTGCGCTCGCGAACGGCCGCAGCGTGGCCACGACGATGGGGTTCACGGCCGTCGACGGGCTGCCGATGGGCACGCGCACGGGCGCGCTGGACCCCGGCGTGATCCTGTACCTGCAGCGTCACACGGGCCGCTCGCTCGACGAGGTCGAGCATCTGATCTATGCCGAATCGGGCTTGCTCGGCGTGTCGGGCGTGTCGAGCGACATGCGCACGCTGCTCGCGAGCGACGCACCGTCGGCCGCGCATGCGGTCGAGCTGTTCGCCTATCGCGCGGCCCGCGAACTCGCCGCGCTGGCCGGCGTGCTCGGCGGTCTCGACACGCTCGTGTTCACGGCGGGCATCGGCGAGCACGCGCCGCGCGTGCGTGAACGGATCTGCCGCCGCGCGGCGTGGCTCGGCATCGTGCTCGACGACGCGGCGAACGCCGCCGGCCTGCCGGTGATGTCGAGCGACGCGTCGCGCGTGACGGTGCGCGTGATCCCGACCGACGAGAACCTGATGATCGCGCGCCACACGCGCCGCGTGCTGGACGACGCGATCCCCTCCACGCCGTATCCGACCCGGTGAGACTTCGATGACAGCACGCGACACGCCTTCCCCTGCCGTCAGCGCCCCCGCGCTGCCGATTTTCTGGCCGATGGCTGCCGCCACGGCGATGTTCGCGGCCGGCGCCGAGATCGCGGCGCGCAATCTGCGCTTTCTCGCGGAAGAGGAGAAGCTCCATTTCGAAGCACATCCGGCGCTGGCATCGCCGAACCGGCCGTTGCTGGAACTGCGGACGATGACGTTTCGCGATTATTCGGCCGCGCCGGCGCACGGGCTGCCGACGATCGTCGATGCGCCGTACGCGGGGCACAGCGCGATGATCGCCGACTACCAGCCGGGGCAGAGCCTGATGCAGACACTGCGCGAGCACGGCGTGACGCGTCTGTACCTGACCGACTGGCGCTCGGCCACCGAGGACATGAAGGACCTCGAGATCGACCAGTATCTGGCCGAGCTGAACGTGTGCGTCGACGAACTCGGCGGCCGCGTGAATCTCGTCGGGCTGTGCCAGGGCGGCTGGATGTCGGCGATGTATGCGGCGCGTTTCCCGCACAAGGTCGCGAGCCTCGTGCTGGCGGGCTCGCCGATCGACACCGACGCGGGAGACGGCCCGATCAAGCAGATGGTGCACACGTATCCGACGTCGTTCTACGAGGAACTCGTCGCGATGGGCGGCGGGCTGATGCGCGGGCGCTTCATGCTGCGCGGCTGGAAGAACATGCATCCCGACCAACACTATCTCGCCGAGCACGTCGACCTGTACGAGCATCTCGACGATCCGGAATACCTGCGCAAGCGCGAGGTATTCGCGAACTGGTACGAAAGCCCGATCGACCTGCCGGGACGCTGGTACCTGCAGGCGATCGTGCAGATCTTCAAGGAGAACCGGCTCGCGAAGGGTACGTTCGTCGCGCTCGGGCGCACGCTCGACCTGAAGGACGTCGCATGCCCGGTCTATCTGCTCGCCGGCGAGGCCGACGACATCACGACGCCGGAGCAGGTGTTCGGCGCGCGCGATCTTCTCGGGACGCCCGCGTCGCGGATCGAGAGCCGGCTCGTGCCCGGCGGCCATATCGGCCTGTTCATGGGGACGCGCACGCTGGCGACGGTGTGGCCCGACATCGCGCGATGGATCGCGGCGCAGCGCTAGGCCGACGCGGATCGACAAGGGAGGCGACATGACGTTGCGACACAAGCGGGGGCTCGTCGTCGGCATCGCGAACGAACAGAGCATCGCGTGGGGATGTGCACGCGCGTTTTGCCGGGCGGGCGCCACGCTCGCGGTGACCTGGCAGTCGGACAAGACCTTGCCGCACGTCGAGCCGCTGTTCGCGCAACTCGACGCGCCGATCCGGATGCCGCTCGACGTCGGGCGCCCCGACCAGATGGCGGCGGTGTTCGATGCGATCGCGGTGCAATGGGGCGCGCTCGACTTCGTGCTGCATTCGGTGGCGTATGCACCGAAGGCCGATCTGCAGGGCCGCGTGGTCGACAGTTCGCCGGAAGGCTTCGCGTTGGCGATGGATACGTCGTGCCATTCGTTCATCCGGATGGCGCGACTCGCCGAGCCGCTGATGACGCGCGGCGGGAGCCTGATGGCGATGAGCTATCTCGGCGCGGAGCAGGTCGTCGCGAACTACGGGGTGATGGGGCCGGTCAAGGCCGCGCTCGAAGCGAGCGTGCGGTACCTGGCGGCCGAACTCGGCGGCGCGGGCATTCGCGTCAATGCGGTTTCGCCGGGCGTGCTGCCGACGCGCGGGGCGTCGGGCCTGCCGGACTTCCGCCGGCTGCTCGACGACACCGCACGCCGGGCGCCGTTGCATCACGCGCTGGACATCGACGACGTCGGGGCGTTCTGTGCGTTTCTTGCCGGCGACGGCGCACGGGCGATCACGGGCGGCACGCACTATATCGACGCCGGCATGCACATGCTCGGCTAGCGCCAGCGCAAGCCCGTCATGAGCGTGAACGAGCCCTGACGCACCGGCGGAATGCGGCGTTCAGGTGCGCGTGAATGCTTCCACGAGGGCCGGCGGCGCGTGGGCGACCGTCACCTCCGGCGTGCCGTGCCACGCCGCGAGTTTCTTCACGGCTTTCGCGACGTCGGTCGCGAGCCCGGTACCGAAGCGCACGCCCGGCTCGACGTGCACGGCCTTCAGCTCGAACGTGCCGAGCGCGCGATGCGCTTTCGCATCGACGCGGCCGACCAGCCGGCCGCGATGCAGCACGGGCAGGCAGAAATAGCCGTAGCGCCGCTTGTGCTCGGGTGTATAGCACTCGATCGTGTAATCGAAACCGAACAGCGTCGACGCGCGCCGCCGGTCCCAGACGACCGGATCGAACGGCGACAGCAGCGTCGTGACCGTCGAGCGCAGCGTGTCGGCCGCGGCGGCCGGCAGCAGCGCATCGAGCGAGCGGTGCACGTAGGCCGGCTCCTTCCAGTCGTCGATCTGCACCGGAATCAGGTCGCCCGCATCCGCGAGCCGCTCCAGCTCCGCGCGGTACGAACGGCGCGGCAGCCGATAGTAGTCGGCTACCCAGTCCGCACGCACGACGCCGAGCGCACGACACGTATAGTCGAGCAGCGCAGGCAGTACGGCTTCGCGCGGCGGCAGGTCGCGCGTATCGTCCCAGTCGGGTAGCACGCGTTCGCGCACGTCGTACACGCGCTGGAAATTGCGACGCTCCGACACCATCAGGTCGCCCGTCGTGAACAGCACTTCCAGGTGACGCTTCTCGGGCTTGCGATCCCACCAGCCGTTGCCCTTCACGCCGTCCTCGCGCGCGAAATCGGCCGACCGCACCGGGCCTTCCTCGCGAATCCGCGCAAGCAGCCGTTCGATCTCCGGACGATTCTGCTCGTGCCATTCGGCCGCATATTTCCAGCCCATCCCCGACGGATCGAGCATCTTGTAGCGCATCAGCCCGAACTGCTCGATCGGCAGGAAACACGCTTCGTGCGACCAGTATTCGAACAGGCGCGCCTCGGCGAGATGTTCGTCGAGCCAGTGCGGCGAGAAATCGCCGAGGCGGCTGAACAGCACGAGATACGGGCTGCGCGCGACGACGTGGATGGTGTCGATCTGCAACTGCGCCATCCGGCGGATCGTGTCGAGCACGTCGGCCTTGGTCGCCTTGCGGCGGGGCGGCGTGAGCAGGCCCTGTGCGGCGAGATGCAGGGCGCGGGCGGAGGCGGGCGAGAGCGTGAGCATCGGCAGGACGGTCGAGGGTGGCGATCGGGAACCACTTTAGCGCGAAAGCGGCGCGCGCGCGCGACGTGCGGCTGCCACGCGTCTGACAATGGTTGACAGATGCGTGGCGCAAGTTTCCCTATAGTGCAGTTCATGGCGCGACGACAAGTGCGCGCAACGATTCCGCTTCCGACGCACATATGTCCATGGCACGCAGGAAGCGAATCCGGGATTCTCAACCCCCATCGGGAGACCCGGAGCCCTGAGCGAACATCCACGCGGCTGTGCACCGGCCCCGTGTGGATGTTCGCTAATTTTTTTGTTTTTCCGGTTTTCGTCCGTCGCCGAGCGACAGGTCATGTCGCGGCGCCGCCGCTTATGCCCGCTTGCCGCGCGCGACTTCGTCGCCGGCGCCCGGCGGCAGCCGTCGCGTGATCGGAATCGACGCGAACGAGCACAGCCCGACCACCAGGAACGCCGGCCAGAAATCCGACCACACCATTGCCTGATGGCCCTGGAGCCAGTGCGACACGTGCAGCACGAGGCCGGCCACCGTCACGCCGAGGCCGAGCGACATCTGCTGCACGACGCTGCCGAGGCTCGTCGCGCGGCCTGCGTCGCGCGGCGAGATGTCCGCGTAGATCATCGAATTCAGGCTCGTGAACTGCAGCGCGGGGAAGATGCCGCCGACGAGCACGATCAGCCAGATCGCCCAGGTCGCCATGCCGGGATGGAACACGCCGTATGCGGCGATCGCGAGGCCCGCGAATGCCGCGTTGTAGATCAGCACCGTGCGAAAGCCGAAGCGGCGCAGCGTATGCGTGGCCGTCGAGCGGCTGACCGCGCCGCCGAGCGCGGACGCGCAGGTGATGAGGCCGGAATGGAACGCGCTCATGCCGAGCCCTTCCTGCAGCGCGAGCGGCAGCAGGAACGGTACCGCGCCGAGGCCGATGCGAAACAGCGACCCGCCGACGACGCTCGCATGGTACGTCGGGATCTTCAGGAAACTGAGGTCGAGCACCGGGCGCTCCTTGCGGCGCGCGTACGGCACGTACAGCGCGAGCATCGCGGCGCCGGCCGCGCACATCATGATGGCGTTCGAGCGCGACGTGAGCGAACCGTCGATCAGCGTGAGGCCCATCAGCAGCAGCGCGGCGCCGCTGGCCGACAGCAGGAAGCCGAACCAGTCGAGCGGGCCCGGATCGGGCTCGTGCGTGTTCGCGATGTGCTTGCTCGCGAGGTAGATCCCGTAGATGCCGATCGGCACGTTGATGAAAAAGATCATCCGCCAGTGCAGGTAGGTCGTGATGAAGCCGCCGACGAGCGGCCCGACCGTAGGCCCGAACAGCGCGGGAATCGCGAGGTAGTTCATCGCGCGCACGAGATCGGCGCGCGGCACCGCGCGGAAGATGATGATGCGGCCGACCGGCACCATCATCGCGCCGCCGACGCCCTGGATGAAGCGCGCGAACGTGAGCACGCCGAGGGAGTTGGACGCCGCGCACATCAGCGAACCGACGACGAAGATGCCGATCGCGGTGCGGAACACGGCGCGCGCGCTGAAGCGGTCGGCGAGCCAGCCGCAGATCGGGATGAACACGCCGAGGCCGACCACGTAGGCCGTGATCGCAATGTTCAGGGTGACGGGGTTGTGCCCGAAGTCCCTCGCCATCGCAGGCAGGGCGGTGACGATGATGTTCGCGTCGACGCTTTCCATGAACAACGCACAGGCAACGATGAGCGGTGCTAGAAAGACGGGCGACATGGGCTGGGCGCGCGGTAAAGACGCCATTATGCCCACAATGTGACCGCTGCGTCACGTACGACAACAGTTGTTCCGCATGTTGCAACAGTCGTCCTTTCCGGCGGGTGGTGCGGAAAGAACGACTGCGCCCATGCGGTCGACGGGCGGCTCGTGCGTGTCGCCTCCACGTGGGCGACGAACCGCGCGACGTTGCCGTGGCGGAACGTGTGCGCGCTTTTCGGGCAGCGCCAGGAAGTCGGCGCGGCGACCGTGGATCGGCGCGTTGCGCGGCGCGCCGGCCACTCATTGGTCTCGGTGGCGAGCGTGCGTGAACACGGCGAACGGCGTTGCAGCGGGGGCGGTCAGGTCAATACCTTTTGACGGCGTGGCGGTGTGTTCCTAAAATGTGAGCACCTGCTCATATTTGAGGGAATGCACCTTTCCACCATGTCCGACTCGTCTTCACGCATGCCGCTTTCGCCGCGCAAGGCGCCGCGCCAGCGCCGCTCGGTGGCCACCGTCGATGCGATCGTCGAGGCGGCCGCCCGCATTCTGGAGCGCGACGGCTTCGACGGTTATACGACGAACGCGGTCGCGGCGCTGGCCGGCGTGAGCATCGGCTCGCTCTATCAATACTTCCCGAACCGCGACGCGCTGACGGCCGCGCTCGTCGAGCGCGAGAGTGCGCATCTGCTCGACGACGTCGAGCGGGCGGCCGCGCTGTCGTCCTGCGACGACGTGCTGCGTGCGCTGGTGCGCGGGGCCGTCGCGCACCAGATGCGCCGGCCGGTGCTCGCGCGGCTGATCGATTTCGAGGAAGCGCGGTTGCCGCTCGGTGCGCGCACCGAGCGGGTCGCGGATCGCATCCACGCAACCTTGCTGCATGCGCTCGGAGCGCGCGATGCGCCGCGCGTCGCCGCGCCCGACGTGGTCGCGCACGATCTGCTCGCGATCGTGAAAGGCATCGTCGATGCGGCGGGCGCGCGCGGCGAAACCGATGCGGACGCGCTCGAAGCACGTGCGTGGCGGGCGGTGCGCGGTTATCTCCGGGAGTCGCGCGAACCGAAACTTGCTTGACATGCATGTTTCGTGCGACAGTCGGACCCACTCGCACCACAACATGACGCGTATCGATCGAAGGCCATCGAGACGAACGCGCGCGCGAACGAGACCTCGTGCCGATCCACTCACCAACGAAAGGAGGGGACACGCCATGACGTCACGTCGTGCCGCACCGCTTGCATCTCGCTTCCCGTCGCGTCAGTCACCGCCCGCGCCGCGTCCGCGCTGGGCCGCCGCACTGGCCATCGCCTATCTCGCCGTCGCCGGCTGCGCCGCGCAGGCCGACAATGCGAACCAGGCCGCCGCGCAAGCGGCCGGCCAGTCCGCGCTGCCGGCCACCACCGCAGCCGCGCCGGCTCCCGCGTCGGGCACGCTGCTGCCACCGCCGAGCCAGCTCTACGGCGACCTGTTCGTCGCGGTGCAGACCGCGCAGCTCTATCCTGACCAGAAGACCTTCGTCGACGCCACGCCCGATACCGACCCCGCGACGATCGTGCAGTTGTATCAGCAACAGAAATCGCAGCCGGGCTTCTCGCTGAAGGCGTTCGTCGACCAGCATTTCACGCCGCCTCCGGCAGGCGGCGTGACACCGCCGCCGAACCAGACGCTGCGCGAGCACATCGACTGGCTATGGCCGCAGCTCACGCGCACGAGCACCACGGCGCCGCCGTATAGTTCGCTGATTCCGCTGCCGAAGCCGTACGTCGTGCCGGGCGGCCGCTTCCGCGAAGGCTACTACTGGGATACCTATTTCACGATGCTCGGGCTGCAGGTGTCCGGGCGCGAGGATCTCGTCGACGACATGCTCGACAACTTCGCTTACCTGATCGATACGGTCGGGCACATCCCGAACGGCAACCGCACGTACTACGCGAGCCGCTCGCAGCCGCCGTTCTTCGCGTACATGGTCACGCTCGCCGCCCAGGTCGAAGGCGACAAGGTCTACCAGAAATACCTGCCGGCGCTGCGCAAGGAGCATGCGTACTGGATGCAGGGCGAAACCACGACGCCGCGCGGGCAGGCGGCGCGCAACGTGGTCGCGATGCCCGACGGCGCCGTGCTGAACCGCTACTGGGATGCGCGCGACACGCCGCGCGACGAGTCGTATCTCGAGGACGTGACGACCGCGAAGTCGGTGCCGTCCCGTCCCGCGAACGAGGTGTACCGCGACCTGCGCGCGGGTGCCGAAAGCGGCTGGGACTACAGCTCGCGCTGGTTCGGCGACGGCAAGACGCTCGCGACGATCCGCACGACGTCGATCGTGCCGGTCGACCTGAACAGCCTGATGTTCCATCTCGAGATGACGATCGTGAAGGGCTGCGCGGTGACGCACGACATCGCGTGCGTGGCCGATTTTTCAGCGCGCGCGGGCAAGCGTGCGGCCGCGATCAATCATTATTTGTGGAACCGTCGCGGCTATTACGGCGACTACGACTGGCAGTTGCGCAAGCCGCGCGACGGCGTGACGGCGGCCGCACTGTATCCGCTGTTCGCGGGCGTCGCGTGGCCGGAGCGTGCGAAGGCGACCGCGCGCGAAGTGCGCAAGACGCTGCTGCAGCCGGGCGGCCTCGCGACGACGACCGAGAACACGGGCCAGCAATGGGATGCGCCGAACGGCTGGGCGCCGCTGCAATGGATCGCGATCGACGGGCTGCGCCGTTACGGCGAACCGGCGCTCGCGAAGGACATCGGCACGCGTTTCCTGTCCGACGTGAAGCATGTGTATGCGACCGAAGGCAAGCTCGTCGAGAAGTACGTGGTCGAAGGCACCGGCACGGGCGGCGGTGGGGGCGGGGAATATCCGTTGCAGGACGGCTTTGGCTGGACCAACGGCGTCACGCTGAAACTGCTCGGGCTGTACGGCGAGTAATGCGCGGCGAATAATGCACGACGCGTAAGGCGCGCCACGGGCCGCGTGCCCGCACGGCAAGCCACCGCAGGGGCCGGACCGTCGCGCAAGCGACCGTCCGGCCCCTGTCTTTACGCGGCTGGCATCAGAACGTGATCGTCGTGCGCACGCCGACCACCGTTTCGTCGCCGATGCGCGCGCCGGCCGCGTTCGGGTTCGGGATGCCGCCGCCCGGACGGAAGAAGTGCTGCAGGTCGGCCTGCACCTGCCACCACGGCGCGACCTGGTACTGGTAGGTCGCCTCGATGACCGTTTCCGCGCGGCGCACCGGATAGCCGGGCGTCGTGTACGCGCCGGTGTCGCCGTCGAGGCCGCGCGCATGCGAACCGATCTTCGCGTAGCCGATCGCGATGCCGGCGACGTCGTTGTCGCGCCCGACGAACGGGGCCTTCAGCGTCACGCCCGCGTTGGCCGCGAAATCGACGAGATTGCGGTCGCCCGGCGAGCCCATCACGCGCGCGAACACGCCGACCGAGCGCGGGCTGTCGGCGGACGGCCGCCACACCATCTGGTCCGCGACCGCATAGAACCCGTAGTTGCCGCGATGCGTGGCGGGCGTGCCGTTGCTGGCCGGATCGGCGAGCGACAACCCGTCGGTGCCGTAGCGCGGATCGTTCGCGTGCTGCGAGTGATACCAGAAGCCGAGCTTGTAGGTGCCGGGCAGGCCGGCCGGCTGCGGGGCCTTCGGGTCGGCCGGCGGCGCGTTCAGCGCGTACTGCACTTCGCCGATCACGAAGGCGCCGCTGCGCAGGTTGAAATTGGTGCCGTGCGCGTTCAGCACCTGCGCGTCGCCGTCGCTGCGGCCGGCCGGATTGCCGTCGAACACGCCGACCATCGCGGTCCACGCGTCGGCCGGCTTCACGCGCAGCCGCACGCCGAGCGACGACAGCGGATACGCAGGGCCGCCGGACGGCAGATCGGTGGACGGCAGCACGGGCCAGCCGAACGTCGCGTTCATGAACGTCGCCGCGTTCTGGCTCACCATGAATTCCTGATCGACGCTCTGCTGGCCGACTTTCACGTCGACCTTGCCGTCGAGCAGCGACTGCTGGTACCAGAGCTCCCACAGGCGCGTGGTCGAATTGGCCTCGATGCCGGTCGCGGTCTGCAGCGTCTGCAGGTAGCGCTGCGTGAGGTTGGTGCCGTGGATCTGCAGCCCCGACACGTTGAACGTGCCGCCCGGCAGGCCGATCGCCTTGCCGGTGTCGACGTCGAAACCGAATTGCGTGAGCCCCTGATACGCACCGCCGCGCCCTGTGCCGCCGGACGTGTTGTACAGGTACTCGCTGGTTTCCTGCAGGCTCAGCGTGACGCCGTGTTCGTCGAGCACGTCACGCAGGCCGCCCATGTTGCCGAGCAGGTTCGACCGTTCCCACAAGCCGGTGGGAGCGGGCGCGGCAGCATCGGCGGCCGGTTGTGCGGGGGCGGCGGCATCGTTCGTGCCGGCCGCCGGTTCGGTGGCGGGAGCCGACGCTTGCGCGAATGCGGAAGCGGCGGCGAGCGACAGCAGCAGCGCGGCGAGCGCATCGACGCGAAGCTTGCGCGGGACGGAAGAGAGTTGCTTCATTCGGGTTCCGTTGGCAGTTTGATTAGTTAGGCTGAAGAAACGGGAACGTGATGCGGGCCGCATGGCGAGACGGCCTGCACGGAGAAGGGCTTACGGCAGCCAGCCGCCGACGCGCCACACCTGCGCGAAGCCGACGTGCGGCGCGACCGAGCACAGCAGCGCGGCAAGCGCGACCGCGGCCGCCGTCGCGGCGATCAGCACGCAATCGAGCGGACGGGGTGCGGCCGGCACGTGGGCGAGGGCCACGCCGCGCCAGTGGCCGAATGCCCGGGCGAGCGGCGAGCGGCCGGAAAACGAGCAGTCGCACGCGACGTGCACGACGCGCTTGAGTCTGACCGCGAACGATGGAAAGAACATGACGCTGCCTCCATTCCGTCCGGCGAACGCCGGGCGACGTGATCGAGCGCGGGTGCGTGACGCGGCCTGCGATCGGAGGATGGAACATAACGGAGCGTGCGACTGACGAACCGGCGATGGCCGGCCCGGATGAGGCGCGCTAACCCGACGAATGCGAGCTAGCGGCGAAAGACATGCGTCTGGCTGCTATCTCGCGATGGCGTGGCCGGCCTGGACCGGCATCGAACTGCAACTAGAGCATGTGTCCACGGAGGGACTCCCGTGATGAATTGGGGCGGATTGTAGTCGCGACTTTTGCTGCGGCGCAAGTAAAAAACGCACGAAAAATGCGCTGTGTGGTGAGCGCGTCGCAGCGGAGCGGGGCCGCCGCGCGGCCGCCCGGCGAGCGTGAAAAGGGAGGTGCGGCAGCGTGGCGGGCCGTTGCTGGCACGCATCGGCGCGGGGTGGCGTCATGACCGCGCTGAAAGGTTTCAGAACGTTATTTCAAGGGCAAATCTTTCAGTCGCGTCAGGCGGGAAATTTATTTCGAAAAATGGGGTTAGGAGGGGTTGACTTCACTTTCGCGCGGTCCATAGAATCCGCCATCTTCACTCTTGGGGCCGCCGCCTTGGACGCCTGCAGTAGTCGATCTTCGAACGAAATTTCCGCCTGAGCGACCGACGTCCGCGCCTCATCGAAGCCGCCGTTTGTCTCCCGGGCAAACGGTGCGCGCAGCGGTATTCCGCAGCAACTCCCTACGTGCACCCTGATTCGCGCCGGTTAGCGTGATGCGTTTTCGCATGCGTTACCCGGTTTCACCGCCGCCTGGCAGGCGGCCGCGTTCGCGCATCCGTTCCCCGGGCGCGCGAATGCCGGCCCGCACGCCGGCCGGCGGTCAACCGTGTTCCCCGGAACACCGCACAGGAGCCGCCATGAACGACAGTGACAGTTGTCCCTTATGTCCGTTGCATACGCAGACCCTTTCGAACCCAGGTCGCGGGGACAATCCGGCCGACTAGCCTGACACGTCGTTCAGGCCCCTGGCTGGCCCCGCGCCCACCACGCGGCCGGCACGCTGCCGTCGCCGCACGGAGCCAGACCATGAACTTCGGCCTTCTGCTGTCGAACCTTCCGCACGTCACGGAATCGCGCCACCACTACGACGCGATGCTGACGCTCGACGCCCGTCCGCGGGTGTTCTCCCGCCTGTTGAACCAGCTGAAAGCGTTGATCCACTGAAAAGAAGCGCCGAGCGCGCCTCGGCATGCGCACGCACGCCCGTGTTCGAGCGGCCGTCCCGCGCGCATTCCAAGGTCACACGCTCACCGAATCGCATAACCCTTAGCCGTACGGAATACATCATGTCCACGCCATCCAACGTTTCTCCACCGATCGCCGCCGACCGCAGCGCCGTGCTCGACGAAGCCCACCTGGGCGACATCCGCGGTGCGCTCGGCACGATCGCGCACCACGATACCGGCGCACGCGGCACGTGGTGGGCGCGCCTGCGCACGCTGCTCGCGATCATCGGCCCGGGCCTGATCGTGATGGTCGGCGACAACGATGCCGGCGCGTTCGGCACCTATACGCAGGCCGGCCAGAACTACGGCACGACGCTGCTGTGGACGCTGCTGCTGCTGGTGCCCGTGCTGTACGTGAACCAGGAAATGGTGCTGCGTCTCGGCGCGGTCACGGGCGTCGGCCATGCGCGGCTGATCTTCGAACGCTTCGGCAAGTTCTGGGGCGCGTTCAGCGTGATCGACCTGTTCCTGCTCAACGCGCTGACCATCGTCACCGAGTTCATCGGCATCACGTTCGTGCTGGATTTCTTTGGATTGCCGAAGGTGGCCGGCGTGTGCGTGGCCGCCGCGCTGACGATGGCCGCGGTGAGTACCGGCGATTTCCGGCGCTTCGAGCGGTTCGCGATCGGGCTGTGCGTGCTGAGCCTGCTGCTCGTGCCGGTGCTCGTGTCGATCCACCCGTCCGCCGCGCAGATGACGCGCGACTTCTTCGTGCCGAACTGGCCCGCGCACGCGAAGCTGTCGGACGTGATGCTGCTCGTGATCGGTATCGTCGGCACGACGGTCGCGCCATGGCAATTGTTCTTCCAGCAGAGCTACGTGATCGACAAGCGCATCACGCCGCGCTTCATGAAATATGAAAAGGCCGACCTGTGGATCGGCATCGCGTTCGTGCTGGTCGGAGCGGTCGCGATGATCGGCTTCAGCTCGGCGTTGTTCGCCGGCCATCCGGAAGCCGGCAACTTCACCGACGCGGGCGGCATCATCGCCGGCCTCGAGAAGTATGCGGGCCGCACGAGCGCGACGCTGTTCGCGATCGCGCTGCTCGACGCGTGCATCATCGGCGCGGCGGCCGTGTCGCTGTCGACCGCGTACGCGATCGGCGACGTGTTCAAGATCCGCCACTCGCTGCACCGCGGCGTGACCGATGCGAAGGGCTTCTACCTCGTCTATTTCGGTATCGTCGCGGCCGCGGCCACGCTCGTGCTGATCCCGGGCAGCCCGCTCGGCCTGCTGACCGAAGCCGTGCAGACGCTGGCCGGCGTGCTGCTGCCGAGCGCGACGGTGTTCCTGCTCGTGCTGTGCAACGACCGACAGGTGCTCGGGCCCTGGGTCAACTCGACGAAGCTCAACGTGTTCACGGGTGCGGTGATCTGGGTGCTGGTGCTGCTGTCGATCATCCTGACTGCGTCGGTGATGTATCCGGACATCAGCGGGGAGGCGATCGTCGACGTGCTGGTGGGCGGCACCGTGCTCGCGATCGCCGGCTATCTGGCGACGGTGTTGATTCGCCGCAACAAGCGCGTCGTCGAGCCGGGCATCGACCGCTCGCTGCGCGACACGTGGCGCATGCCGCCGCTCGATACGCTCGAGCCGCAGAACATGACGCTCGCGACGCGGATCTGGATGGCCGTGTTGCGCGGCTATCTGGTGATCGCGGTCGGGCTCGTGATCGTGAAGGTGGTGCAGATGACGCTGCTGAAGTAACGGCGATCGTCTGCGAGGAAGCGGCGCCGGACCCGGCACCGCGCCGCAACCCGTGCATGCCGGCCCGCGAGGCCGGCATGTGCGTTTACGCGATCGGCGAAACGAAACTGCGCCGCGCCGCCGCCCGTGCGTCAGATCAGCTCGAGCTTCGACGTCAGGTACGTGAGCTGAATCCGGTTCGCGACGCCGAAGCGCTTGCGCAGCTTGCGCAGGTGATAGTCGACGTTGTGCGCGCTGGTGTCGAGGCGCCGGCCGATTTCCTTGTCGGACGCCCCTTCGGCGATGCCGAGCAGCAGCTCCTGCTCGAACGGCGTGAGTCCGTTCACTGCGCGTTCGCGCGACGTCGAGATCAGTTGCGGCGATGCGAACTTGTGGACCGACAGCCCGATCGACAGCGCCTGCTCGATCGTCGCCGGCGTGATCCATTCGCGCGTGCGGCGCGGCGCGGTGAAGCTCATGAACGCGTGCAGCCGCGTGCCGGGCACGGCCATCGAATACATGATGCCGCTGCACATCCCGTCGTCCTGCATCGTCTGCAGGAAGCCGTCGAGCGCGGCCGGACTCACGGACGGCGCGTCGTCGCGCTCGCGGTGTTCGCGGCGCAATTGCTGCAGGTCCCACACGATCGGCATGTTGCACACGCGCGCGCCGAGCGTGCGCGGATCGACGTCGTGATGGTTGTGCCGCACGTAGTCGCCGCGATAGGTGGCCGGCGTGAACGCTTCGTGCAGGTAGAGGCTTTCGACGCGCTCGCGCGCGAATTCGAGTGCGAAGTACGCGAAGGTCGAGAAGCCTGTCAGATGCAGCAGGCTCGTGACGATCCGGTTGCGCTCGGCCGTGCTCTGCGCGTGCGCGAGCGTATCGGCGACGCCGAGCTTCGGTGCGTGCGGCTGCGCGTCGTCGCCGCGCTTCACGTCGTCGCACCAGACGACCTGCACGGGGCGCTCGCGCAGCGCGTCCGCGCATGCGTTCAATCCGCGCGACGCGCGCGGCAAGGTGGTTGGGGCGACCGCTTCTTCATGCAATGCAATATCGGACATGAGCCATCCCTCGGAATCGACGCGCATCGCCTGGCGGCGGCCGTATCGTGTACGGCATTCGCGGCGGTGCGACCGAGCATCGTTGTGATATGCGCCGATCGTCATCCCTGACGAAACGCGGGGGCATTGTACAAAAATGTCGGTGTGTGGGTAATATGCCGTAATACTAATCGCGGCGAAAGGTTCATGTTCGTGCGCATATAACGACGACCAGAAAATCATAAAGAAAAGACCAGATCGTGACGGGGCGCAGTTTCACATATTGGGAAAGGGCGGGCTCCTCATGACATATGCTGACGGCGCACCACGCGTCGAGTGGTTCTCACAAGCCGATATAGCGGCCGCCGCCGCTTATTCGAACGAATATCACGCAATCGAGCGTGACGTTTTTACCGGTATTCAAATAGCGCCCGGTAAAACCGACCTTGCGTCATTCGATTTCTCGCAATGCCATGCGCGATTGCGGCAAATCGGATTCAGTACGCTGGGTTACGGCGCCTACGAAATGATCGGGCGGCGCATTCTGCGTGCGCATCTGCTGCGCGACCTCGCGCCGGCGACGTTCATGCAGCCGTTCATCGAAGGAATGCTGTACGACAGCGACCCGCGTTTCGCGCAGGTGCGGCAGAGCGGCTTTCCGGTCGCATGGCGGCTCGACGAGATCGAGGCGGCCGCACAGGGTAGCGGCGATCGCAAGGTGCTGGCGCTGGCCGGCCACTTGCGTGCGCATGCAATGAACAGCGGCGTGATCTTCAGCCTGTCGGCGCCGCGGCTCGATCTGCGCGTCGCGGTGAACCTGACGTCGGAAACGCACGGCACCGAATGGATCGACGATCGCGTGATCGGCGGGGCGCTGTCGGTCAGTCTTGCCGTGCATCGCGTCGCGCTGCCGTTCCTCGAGGCGCGGGTCGCGCGCATGCGCGGCTTCGCGCTCGCGGACGAGCAGCAGGAAGTGCTCGACCGGCTCGTGCACGGGCTGTCCGACCAGGAGATCGCGAGCGCGCTGCGCACGTCGCTGCACAAGGTCGGGCACCACATCCGCTCGCTCGAAAAACTCTTCAACGTACAGAACCGCGCGCAGCTCGCGTACCTCGCCGCGCGGCGGCTGCCGTCCTGAGCTGACGCTTGCCGGACACGCGCGCCGGCGTCCCGGCGCGCGATGGAAGCGGTTCCGGCGGCGCGTGCCCGAACGTGCCGCCGGGTTTCGTAGTCCGATTCGATCGTCTGAGGAAAACGCGCTTTCACGCTACGAGGCGCGCCTCTTTTTCCGCGGTTTCCCGTCGCTACACTCGTCCCATTCAACGGTCCGCGCGGCGTGGGGCAGGCTTGCCCGTGCCAGCCGGCGATAACGACAGGACGACGGCACGATGGCTGAACCGAAGGCGCTCCCCCGCGACTGGCAGCGGTTGTTTTCCGCCGGCCGCGGCGTGTCCGGACGGCGCCTCGGGGGCGCGTCGCCGCGCGCCGACCTGTTTCTCGCGGCCTTCATCGTCGCGGTCGTCGCGCTGTTCATCCTGCCGCTGCCGCAGGCCGCGCTCGACGGGATGATCTCGCTGAATCTCGCGGCGAGCGTCGTGCTGCTGACGGTGTCGACCTACGTGCCGTCGGCGGTCAGCTTCTCGTCGTTTCCCGCGCTGCTGCTGTTCACGACGCTGTTCCGGCTCGCGCTGAACATCGCGTCGTGCAAGCTGATCCTGCTGCATGCGAACGCCGGCCACGTGATCGACGCGTTCGGGCGGCTGGTGGTCGGCAACAACGTGGTGGTGGGCGGCGTGGTGTTCCTCGTGATCGCGGTCGTGCAGTTCATCGTGATCGCGAAAGGGTCGGAGCGCGTGGCCGAAGTCGGTGCGCGCTTCTCGCTCGATGCGATGCCGGGCAAGCAGATGAGCATCGACGCGGACCTGCGCGCGGGCATCATCAGCGCCGACGAGGCGCGCGAGCGGCGCGAGAAGCTCGAGCAGGAATCGCAGATGCACGGCGCGATGGACGGCGCGATGAAGTTCGTGAAGGGCGACGCGATCGCGGGCCTCGTGATCGCGTTCATCAATATCGTCGCGGGGATCGCGGTCGGCACGCTGATGCACGGGATGGACATCGGCGAGGCGCTGCAGCGTTACGCGATCCTGACGGTCGGCGACGGGATGGCGTCGCAGATTCCGTCGCTGCTGGTATCGATCGCGGCGGGCATCGTGACCACGCGCGTCGCGACGCGCGATGCGCGGCAGCGGCAGCTCGGCGAACAGCTCGGCGAGCAGCTGGGCGCACACCCGCGCGCGCTGCTGATCGCGGCGTTCGTGCTGAGCGGTTTTCTCGTCGTGCCCGGTTTTCCGAAATGGTCGTTCGCGCTGATCGCGCTCGGCCTCGGCGCGTTCGCGTTCTCGCAACTGAAGCGCAAGACGTCCGCGCCGAGCTTCAACCTGATTCATGTCGCGGGGCGCGTCGGCGCGGCCGACGACGGCCAGCCCGCGAAGGTATCGCACGCGGCGGGCGTCACGTCGCTGATCGCGGTGTCGCTGTCCGACGACCTGCGCACGGGCCTGAACCTCGCGCAACTGCAGGCGGCGCTGTCGAGCGCGAAGGCGCGCGTCGACGCGGACATCGGCACGGTATTCCCGCGCATCACGCTGAACGACGACGAGGGCGCGCCGGCCGGTACGTACCGGATCTATCTGCAGGACGTGCTCGTCGCGCACGGCGCGCTGAAGCCGGGCTGGCTGCTGTGGGACGGCTTCGCGCCGCTGCCGGAGCGCGCGGAACGCCAGCCGGCCGAGGCGTTCGGCCCGTTCGCGACCGCACTGTGGATCAAGCCCGACGGCGCGGCGCCGGACGGCAAGTGGCTGTCGAGCGAGAGCGCGCTGGCCGCGCACGTCGAACAGATCGTGCGCCAGCATGCGGACGAGCTGCTCGGCATCCAGGAGACGCAGGCGCTCGTGCATCTGGTGCGCCGCGATCATCCGGAGCTGGTGGGCGAACTGACGCGGCTCGTGCCGCTGCAGCGCGTGACCGAAGTGCTGCGCCGGCTGCTCGCCGAACAGGTGCCGATCCGCAACCTGCGCGTGATTTTCGAGAGCCTGATCACGTGGGCGCCGAACGAGCCCGACGACGTGATCGCGCTGGTCGAGCTCGTGCGCGTCGACCTGCGCCGGATGATCACCGATCGCCATGCGGGCACGGCGCGCCAGCTGCGGGTCGTGCTGTTCGAGCAGAACCTTCAGGAGCGGATCGAGAGCGCGGTGATGCGCACGAAGCAGGGCAATTTCCTCGCGCTGTCGAGCGCGGTCAAGCAGGACATCGGCGAACAGGTGCGCGCGATCGTGCAGGCCGCGCAGGCGGCCGGCCCCGGCGGCCACGGCAACGCGCAGGGTGGCGCGCACGGTGGCGCGCGGCTCGCGGTGATGGTCGCGCTCGGCGCGCGCCGCTACGTGAAGACGATCCTGCAGCCGGTGCTGCCCGAACTCGCGGTGCTGTCGTACCAGGAAGTCGAGGAGGACGTGCAGTTGCATACGGTCGGCTGGGTGAAGAACCCGCCGGACGACGGCACGGTCGGCGCGGGCGCCGACGTGCGCGCGCCGGGAGCCGTGCAATGACGAGCTCGACGATCCTCGACCTGACGCGCCAGGCGCTGATGCTCGTGCTGCTGCTGTCGCTGCCGATCGTGCTGATCGCGACCGTCACCGGCCTCGTCGTCGCGATCCTGCAGGCCGTCACGCAGGTGCAGGACGCCAACATCGGCATCGCGGTGCGGCTGATCGCCGTGATGGTCGCGCTCGTGCTGCTGTCGGGCTGGCTCGGCGGCGAAGTGCTGCGCTTCGCGCAGCAGGCGCTGGAACGCATGTTCGTTTCTTCCACAGGAGTCCTTTGATGCGTCGACGCGTCGCCTCGATCCGGTTTCAACCGCGCAGCCTGCAACGGGCCGCGCTTGCCGTGTGCGCGACCGCGCTGCTCACGGCGTCGCTGTGCATGGCGCCCGCGCAGCATGCGCGCGCCGCGGACCTGCGCTGGCGCAACAAGCCGTTCACGATCGTCGCGAACGGCAAGAAGATCGGCGATTTCATCCGCGAGCTCGCGTCGTCGCAGGGCGTGACGGCGGTGGTCGACCCGAAGGTCGACGGCGTGATCAGCGGCCGTTTCTCCGGCACGCCGCAGCAGACGCTCGACACGATCTGTTCCACCTACGGGCTCACGTGGTACTACGACGGCTCGTTCCTGTACGTCGATCCGGCCGACCAGTCGCAGACGCAGATGATTCCGATCCCGCCGAATGCGTCCGGCGAAATCGGCCGCGCGCTGCAGGCGATGCAGATTCCGGACAAGCGCTACACGCTGGTCATCAACGACCGCGCGAACAGCGTGTACGTGGCCGGCCCGCACCGCTATGTCGAGCTCGTGCGGCAGGCGGTCGGCTCGGTCGGCGATCCGGCGGCGAACGGCGCGCATGCGGACATCCGCGCGTTCCGTCTGAAATACGGCTGGGCGTCGGACTTCACGATCAACCGCTCAGGCAAGGAAGTGACGGTGCCGGGCGTCGCGACGATCCTGCGCCGGCTGTTCGGCAAGGGCGGCAGCACGACCGCGGCGCCGTCGAGCACGCCGCTCGGGCAGGCCGCGCGCCAGGTGAAGCTCGGCTCGGGGCTGACGATCGCGGTGCCGCGGCTCGACTTTCCCGACATTTCCGGCGGCCCGCGGCAGGGCGGTTATGGCGGGGCGGACAGCGGCATGGGCGGCGGCTTCTCGCCGTTCTCGAACAACGGCGGCGGCGACACGCTGCCGCAGATCGTCGCCGATCCGGCGATCAACGCGGTGATCGTGCGCGACCTGCCGGAGAACATGTACCGCTACCAGTCGCTGATCAACCAGCTCGACGAGCGGCCGCGCATCGTCGAGATCAACGTGACGATCATCGACATCAACGAGGATTCGCTCGACAGCCTCGGGATCGACTGGCGCCTGCACACGACGCACGGCGACGTGCAGATCGGCAACGGCCAGAACGCGCTGAACGGCAACACGCAGTACAACGGCGTCGGCAACCCGCCGCTGACGTTCGGCATCGGCACGTCGGAAACCGGGCAGACGGGCACCTTCATGCCGACCGGCATCGCGCTGACCGCATCGATCGGCGGGTCGCTGCGCAACTACCTGCTCACGCGCGTGAACGCGCTCGCGCAGAAAGGCCAGGCGCAACTGCGATCGAAGCCGAAGGTGCTCGCGCTCGACAACACCGAGGCGATTCTCGAGAACCTCACGCAGTTCTACGTGCAGGTGCCGGGCTATCAGGATTCGTCGCTGTACAGCGTGACGACCGGCACCAGCATCAAGGTGACGCCGATGATCGTCGACGAGGCGATCCGCAACGCGGCGGCGGTGTCGGGCAACCCGCAGAGCGTGATGATGTCGATCGACATCCAGGACGGCAATATCGTGCCGGGGCAGGCCGTGTCGAACGTGCCGGTGATCCAGCAGCGCAACATCGTCACCAAGACGATGATCGACGAAGGCAAGAGCCTCCTGATCGCCGGTTTCAACGACGACGAGGTGAAGCTGAACAAGAGCGGCGTGCCCTGGCTGTCCGACATTCCGCTGATCGGCAACCTGTTCAAGTACACCGACAAGTCGGGCAACCACATGGAGCGGTTCTACCTGCTGACGCCGCGGGTCGTGACGAACGCGTCGATGTACGCGCCGGACGGCTCGCCCGTGAACCCGGGCGTCGACGGGCCGGCGAGCCAGGAAGGGATGTCGATGTATCGGCCGCCCGACAACGACGTCGCGGTGCCGCTGACGCCGAAGCCGCTGCCCGGCACGAAGTTCGGTCCGCCCGCGTTGCCGGCGCCCCCCAAGGATGCGGCGTCGCAGCCGGTGGCGACGACCGCAGGAGCACCCACCCATGTCGACGAGCATCATTGATCCGCACGGCGACGGCGCATTGCCCGGCGGCGCGGGAAGCGCGGGGGCCGGCTCCGCCGCGCTCGCGTCGCCATGGAACCTGTGCTTCCTGAGCGGGCCGATGTACGGCCGCACGATGTCGCTCGCGCGCGGCGCGAACTGGGTCGGCACGGCGGCCGACTGCGAAGTGATCCTGCCCGATCGCGAGATCGGCGCGAAACAGGTGTGCCTGCAGGTCGGCGCGCTTGCGGTGACGGTGCAGAACCACGGCGGCGACGCCGGCGCACCGGTGCTGTTCAACGACGAGCCGCTCGGCAGCGGCCGCCGCTCGCTGACGCCGAACGACATCGTGACGGTCGGCTCGATCCGGCTCGGCATCGCGCGGCATGCGCAGGCGAGCGTCGCGGTGCCCGACGAAAGCGATGCGCCGGACGCCGCGCGTGAAGCGGCGTGGCTCGGCTGGCTCACCGGCGGGCTGCGGCGGCTGGGCAGCCGGCGGCTCGTGATCGCGCTGGTCGCGCTGTGGATCGGCGTGCTGCTCGGCGCGCTCGGCTACGGCTTCGTCGCGTGGTCGGGGCGGCTGCCGTGGCAGCACGAATCGGTGCTCGCGCGCACCCACCGGCTGCAGCAACTGCTGCACGCGTATCCGGAGCTGGCCGTCGCGCCGCGCGACGACGGCGTGATCGTGTCGGGTTACGTCAGCGACCCGGCCGCGCGCGAGCGCGTCGCGCAGATCGTCGCGGGCGTCGACAACGCGGCGCTCGGCAACATCTACGTGGTCAGCGATCTGGTCGCGACCGCGCAGACCTATTTCAGCGACACGGCGCTGACGGTCACGTATCTCGGCCGCGGCCGGATCGAGTTGACGGGCACGGCCGCGCGCGCGCAGATCGAGCCGCGCATCCGCAATTACATGAAGGACGCGCGCCCGGCGCTCGAGGTGGTCGATCACGTACGCGATGCCGATGCGGCCGCGCCGCGCACGGCGACGACGCTCGGCGGCACGGCGGGCATTCCGGAGATCACGACCGTGTTCGCCGGCGACGGCGATCAGCGCTACATCGAGACGGTCGACGGCAGCCGCTATTTCGAAGGCGCGCGGCTGAAGGAGGGCGCGAGCGTCGTGTCGATCGGCCCGGACGAAGTGGTGTTCGAGCGCAACGGCCAACGCATCACGATGCCGCTCGGCGGCCCGTCGGCGCGTGCGCCCGAACAGGCGCCGGCGCCGCCCGTGGCGCCGCTCGCAAGCGGCGCGGCGGCGGGCGTCGCGCAGCCGGTGCCGGGGCCGACGCTGTTGCCCGATGCGCCGGCGACGCCGGCCGTCGCGGCGGCCGGCGCGTCGAAGGGCGCGACGCCCTAGGGTCGCGACAGGATCAGCGCATCGCGTCGTGCGATGCGCGCATTACGCGACACGCCGCGCGCATGCGGCGCGTCACGTTGCCGGCGGGGCATGGGGCCGCCGCCGGACGATGGAGTGTGTTGTTCACGTAAAGGAGCGAAACATGGGTACCTCGGCAGCAGGTGGTGTGACGAACACGGGCGACGTGCAGAAGCAGGCCGACGACCTGACCAAGACGCAGCTCGAACTGACCAAGATCAACTTCCAGGTTCAGCAATCGACTGCGACGTTCGAAACCAGCAACGCAGTGACCGCGCAGGAAGGGACGGCGAACGCCCAGGTTGCGCAACACCTGAGTTCCGCCGGCCGCGCGTGATGCCGGTCGCCGGCCGTGCCGTGCGACGTCGCACGCCGGGGCCGCCCGTGACGGGCGCTCGGCGTGGCGTAGGTGCGTGCCGGCCGGCCCGTTTCCGGCTTTGCCGGTCAAGGAGGACACGATCATGTCGGTAACAGGCGTAGGCGCGGCGCCGCCGGGCGCGGCTGCGCTCGCGAGTGCCGCGCAGCAAGCGGGCACGGCGTCCGACCCGGCGCAGGTGCGCCAGTTCGATGCGCTGATGCAGCCGGGCGCGTCGCCGGCCGCCCCGCCGTCTTCGTCCGGTGTCGCGATGTCGCGCGCGCCGGCGGATGCGGCGCCGGCCGTGCAGATGACGCCCGCGCAGGCGAACCAGTCGTCGCTCGTCGAGCGGTTGCGCACGTACGGCAACGATCTCGATTCGCGGTACGCGAACATCGACAAGCATCGCAGCGAGATGCTGACGTCGATGGCGGACAGCCGCAGCGACCCGCTGATGACGATGGTGAAGGCGATGGATTTCCAGTGGACGGCAACCACCACGATTTCGGAATACCAGTTGAGCCTGTCGGTTGCACAGGCGGCGAACGGCTTCACGCATACGGTGCTGAAGACGCAGGAGTGAAAGCGCGCGTGGGCCGGATACGGCCTCACGCGCCCTGAAGCGGACAAACGATGACGACGATCGATTCGACGCCGCGCACGCATGCGTGGCGCAGCCGGGCGGCGCGCGCGCTGCTCGCGGGGCTGCTCGTGCTGTTGGCAGGGTGCCAGAAGGAGCTGTATTCGGGCCTGTCGGAGCGCGACGCGAACCAGATGGTCGCGGTGCTCGGCGACGCGGGCATCAGCGCGTCGAAGGACAACGATGCGCGCGACACGTCGGACCGCAACGCATGGCTCGTGAGCGTCGCGGACGGCGACATGCAGGCGGCGCTCACGGTGCTGCAGGCGAACGGGCTGCCGAAGCCGAGCTATGCGAGCCTCGGCGAGCTGTTCCAGAAGCAGGGCCTCGTGTCGACGCCGGCCGAGGAGCGCGTGCGCTATCTGTACGGCGTATCGCAGGATCTGTCGCGCACGCTGCAGGACATCGAGGGCGTGGTGGTCGCGCGCGTGCAGGTCGTGATTCCGGAGAACGATCCGCTCGCGGACAAGATCAAGCCGTCGTCGGCCGCGGTGTACATCCGCTACCGGCCGGGCGTCGACCTGCGCGCGATGGCGCCGATGGTCAAGGATCTCGTCGCGCACAGCATCGAAGGGCTGCAGTACGACAACGTGTCGCTGTTCCTGCAGCCGGCCGCCGCGCGCGCGACGCGCGTGGACGGGATCGGCAGCGCGGTGTCGGACATCCTGCGGCTGCGCTCGCCGCTCGGCTGGCTCGTGTTTGCGCTGATCCTGCTGACCTGCGCGGTGATCGCGCTGTCGGCCGCGCGGCGCGGGATGTTCGGCGCGCGGCTTGCGGGCCTGCTCGGTGCGCCGCGCGGGGCGAGCGGTGCGGGTGGTGCGGCCGCGCAGCAGGCCGGCGGCGGACTGCGTACGCCGGACGGCGCGCGCGACGGCGCATGAGCGAGCCGCACGCGCTGCCGCCGGGCGAGGCGAGCGTCGCGGCCGACGCGGCGCCGCTGCCATGGCTGCATCCGCTTGCGCCGCCTCCCGTCGCACGCGCTGCCACGTTTCATGCGCTAGTCTGCGACTTCAACCTGCGGCCCGACCGCTATCTGCACGTGACGCGCGTGCCCGCCGACTGGCCTGCGCGCTACCGTTCGCCGGACGCGTTCGGCGCGGCCGGCCGCAAGCTGCTCGCGCGGCACCTGCTCGCTGTGAACGGCGTGGCCGACCGACACGACTTCGACGTCGCGAACCCATGCGCGCGGCTCGCGCTGCTGCCGGGCGCGGCGCTCGAACAACTGGCCGCGTATGCGGGGCTGCTGCTGCATCGCGCGTGGCTGCGCGACGCGCTGGCCGGGCGGCGCATCCGCGCGGAAATCGCGGCGCGGCTCGGCGGCGATGCGCTCGAACTCGCGCTCGAACGCGCGCCGGAATTCGGCGCGCTCGCGGACACGCTCGAACCGTGGCGCGCCGATCCTGCGGCGCTGCCTGTCGTGATCCGGGCGCGCGGCGGCCGGCTGCTCGCGGATTTCATCGGCGTGGCCGGCGACGCGGTTGCGCGGCGCGTGCGCCTGAAATTCAACCGCGCGATCGACGACGAAGCGCCGTACTGGCTGAACCGCGCGCAGCGCGACCAGTTCGGCGAACTGATGTTCCTGTTTCTGATTCCCGAGAGGCTTGCGTCATGGGACTGGCTTTTCTGATCACGAGCGACAACCTGCAGCTACTGTCGGAACGCAAGGTGCTCAAGGAGCGCGAATACGCGGCGCTGCTCGACGCGTCCGCGGTGATCGCGACCGCGCATGAAGAGGCGGCGCGCATCGTCGCCGACGCGCAGCGCGAATTCGACAAGCGCCAGGCGGCCGGCTACGACGAAGGCATGCGCCGCGCGCAACGCGAGCAGGCCGCGCAGGCGTACACGCAGGCGCTCGCCGCCACGCGCACGATGGAGACGATGAAGGACGCGATGGCCGATATCGTCGTGAAGGCCGTGCGCGCGATCGTCGGCGAGATGAGCACGCAGAAGCTGTACGAGGCCGCGCTCGCGCGGATCGCGCCGCTCGTACGTGACGAGGCGTTCCTGATCGTGCGTATCGCACCTGGCCGCAAGGACGAGATGCGCGACGCGCTCGACGGCGCATTCGCCGGGCAGTCGAACCGGCAGAAGATCCGCATCGTCGAGGACGCGCAGCTCGAACGCCATGCGTGCACGGTCGAGACGCCGTCCGGGCGCATCGACGCGAGCCTCGACCTGCAGATCGACGCGTTGCGTCAGGCGATCCGCCGCGACGCGCTGAAGGGTGCCGCGCGATGAACGCGCCGCTCGACGATCCGCCACCGTTCGGCGACGACGACGGCGCGCCGTTCGATCGCGGCCGCCTGGTCGGCGAACTCGACGCGGGGTTGGCGTTCTTCTCGCCGGTGTCGGTGCAGGGCCGCGTCAACCACGCGGTCGGGCAGATATTGAACGCGACGGGCATCCGCGCGCGGCTCGGCGAGATCTGCGAGCTGCGCACGCCGAACCAGCCGACACTGCTTGCCGAGGTGGTCGGCTTCTCGCGCCAGACGACGCTGCTCACGCCGCTCGGCGACGTGGCCGGGCTGTCGCCGGAGACGACCGTCGTGCCGTCCGGGCGCGAGCATGTTTTTCCGGTGGGCGAAGGGTTGTTCGGCCGCGTGCTCGACGGGCTCGGCCGGCCGCTCGACGATCTCGGGCCGGTGACCGGCGCCGCGTGGGTCTCGACGCAGCAGGACCCGCCGAACCCGCTCGCGCGCAAGATGATCGACACGCCGTTTCCGACCGGCGTGCGCGTGATCGACGGGCTGATGACGCTCGGCATCGGGCAGCGCGTCGGCATCTTCGCGCCATCCGGCGTCGGCAAGAGCACGCTGCTCGGGATGATCGCGCGCGGCGCGCAGGCCGACGTGAACGTGATCGCGCTGGTCGGCGAACGCGGCCGCGAGGTGCGCGAATTCATCGAGCACAGCCTGTCGCCCGAGGTGCGCGCGCGGTCGATCGTCGTCGTGTCGACATCCGATCGCCCGGCGATGGAGCGCGTGAAGTCCGCGCTGGTCGCGACCGCGATCGCCGAGCACTTCCGCGATGCAGGCAGGCGCGTGCTGCTGCTGGTCGATTCGCTGACGCGCTTCGCCCGCGCGCAGCGCGAGGTCGGCCTCGCGAGCGGCGAGCCGCCGACGCGGCGCAGCTTTCCGCCGTCGACGTTCGCGGTATTGCCGCGCCTGCTCGAACGCGCGGGGCAGGGGGCGCACGGGTCGATCACCGCGCTCTACACGGTGCTCGTCGAAGGCGACGAGGAATCGGACCCGATCGCCGAGGAGGTGCGTTCGATCCTCGACGGCCATATCGTGCTGTCGCGCAAGATCGCGCTCGCGAACCGCTATCCGGCGATCGACGTGCTCGCGAGCTTGTCGCGCGTGATGCCGCTCGTCGCGAGCCGCGCGCACCAGCATGCGGCCGCGCGCGTGCGCGAGCTGATCGCGAAGTACCAGGAGATCGAGCTGCTGGTGCAGATCGGCGAGTATCGCGAAGGCAGCGACCGGCTCGGCGATCTCGCGCTGCGCGCGCGCGACGCGATCGGTGCGTTCTGCGCGCAGGCGTCGGACGAGGACGTGCGTTTCGACGCGCTGCTCGCGAAGCTGACCAAGCTGGCGAACGATCATGTCTGAAGCCGACGACCGCCTCGTGCTCGCGACGCTCGCCCGCCTGAAGCGCGTACGCGAGATGCGCAGCCAGATCGCGCGCGTCGCGGCCGCGCGCCAGCAGGGCATCGCCGCGCAGAGCCGCCGCGCGCTCGCGGCCGCGCAGGCGCAGCTCGCGCAGCAAGTGGCCGCGAAGGCCGCGATCCAGACGCGGCTCGCCGACGACGTGCGCGAGGCCCGCGCGTTGCAGAACGCGGCGGCCGATACGCGCACGTTCGACCGGCATATCGGCACCGCGAACGCGTCGGTGAGCGAGGCCGCGCACGTGTATCGCGGCCACGAGGCGACGCTTGCCGACCTGCAGCGCGCCGCGCGCAAGGCGCAGGCCGCCGAGGACAAGCTGGAGAAGGCCGGCGAGAAGGCATTGCACGCGCGCGCCGCGCGGGTCGAGCGCGACGCCGACGACGTCGCGGACGGCTACGCGGTGCGGCGCTTCGCGACGGGCGGCACCTGGGTGGCCGGTGCGGGCGACGCCGCGGCCGGTCATGCGTCCACGCCGCCGGAGGCCGCCGCCGCGTTCGATGCGGCGATGACCGAAGCGGAAACGGACGCCGACATCGCCACCGAAACCGCCGCATCCGCCTCGCCCGACGATCCCGCCCCGCCTGCCGCCGCGGAGCGCCGATGCTAGACCAGGCCGCGGGTTTCAACGATGTCGCCGGCATGCTGCGGCCGCTGCTCTACGTGATGCCGCGCCTGTTGCCGATCATGTTCGTCGTGCCGGTATTCAACGAGCAGATCATCACGGGCCTCGTGCGCAACGGGATCGCGGTCGTGATCGCCGCGTTCGTCGCGCCGACGATCGATGCCGCGCAGGTCGCCGCGCTGCCGTTCCTGATGTGGTGCCTGCTGGTCGCGAAGGAGGCGATGGTCGGCATGCTGCTCGCGGGCGCGTTCAGCGCGGTGCTGTTCGCGATCCAGGGTGTCGGCTACCTGATCGACTTCCAGACCGGCAGCGGCAGCGCCGCGTTCTTCGATCCGATGGGCGGGCACGAGGGTGGCCCGACTTCCGGATTCCTGAATTTCGTCGCGATCGTGCTGTTCGTCACGGCGGGCGGGTTGCAGGTGCTCGTGCAACTGTTCGCGCAGTCGTACGCATGGTGGCCGATCGGCTCGCTCGGCCCCGACTTCTCGTCGATGCTGCAAACCTTCATCGTGCGGCAGACCGACACGATCTTCGAATGGATGGTGAAGCTCGCCGCGCCGGTCACGATCGTGCTGGTGCTCGTCGAGCTGGGCATCGGCCTGGTCGGGCGCGCGGTGCCGCAGCTCAACATCTTCGTGTTCTCGCAGCCGCTGAAGAGCGCGCTCGCGGTGCTGATGATGATCCTGTTCCTGCCGGTGGTGTACGCGTCGCTGCATTCGCTGCTGAGCCCCGACAGCGGGCTGATGGCGTTGCTGCGCGCGCTGTTCGCCGCGCACGGCGGCGGCTGAGCGCGCCGGAGCCGGGATGGCCGAAAAGGACCAGAAGCCGACCGCGAAGCGCCTGCGCGAGGCGCGCGAGAAAGGCGACGTGCCGAAGAGCGCGGAAACGGTGTCGTCGGCGTTCTTCGTCGGCGTGTGCGTGGCGCTCGCGGTGGGCATCGGTTCGCTGTTCGCGCGCGTGCAGGCGCTGTTCCGGCTCGTGTTCGACGCGGTCGGCGCGGCCGATCCGTCCGCGCGGCTCGCGGCGCTGATCGACGGCGCCGCGCGCGACTGGGCGACGCTGTCCGCGCAGATCGTCGCGGCCGGGCTGCTGGCGGGGCTGCTCGCGGGCTTCGTGCAGGTGGGCGGCGTGATGGCGTGGAGCCGCCTCGTGCCGCAGTTGTCGCGGCTCAACCCGGCCGAGGGGATGAAGAACCTGTGGTCGCTGCGCAACCTCGTCAATCTCGCGAAGATGCTGCTGAAGACGGCGCTGCTCGTCGCGACGCTCGGCTGGCTGATCGTCGAGTCGCTCGATCCGTCGGTGCAGTCGGGTTTCACGCGGCCGGCCTCGATTCTCGCGCTGATCGTGAAGCTGCTGATGCTGCTGTTCGGCTGGGCCGCGCTGATCTACATCGTGATGGCGCTGATCGACATCGTGCACCAGCGGCACGAGTTCAACCAGAAGATGAAGATGTCGATCGACGAAGTGCGGCGCGAGCACAAGGAGGACGAAGGCGATCCGCACATCCAGGCGAAGCGCCGCCAGCTCGCGCGCGAAGCGCAGTTCGCGTCGCTGCCGGACCGGATCGGCTATGCGTCGGTGGTCGTCTATTCGCCGCGCGTCGCGGTCGCGCTCTACTACGGCGGGATGGGCTCGCTGCCGTGGGTGCTCGCGCGCGGCGAGGGCGACGCGGCCGAGCGGATCGTGCGGCTGGCCCGCGACGCGCTGCGCCCGACGCTCGCCAACGTCGGGCTCGCGCAGGCGCTGTATGAGACGACGCCCGAGAACGGCACGATCCAGCCGCAGCATTTCCGCGCGGTCGCGCAGTTGCTGAAATGGGCGACCGGCGCCGCTTGACGGCGGCGTGGCGGGTTGGCGTCGCATCGCATCAAGCCCCTTTTTTGTCGGCAATGCTTGCCGGCGATCCGGCCGGATTCGATATGACCCCATCGCTCGACCATCGGCATACGGCGCTTGACGTCCATTTTTTTCCGGATTTCGCCGACATTCACTGGTGAATTATTGCTGATTTATTTCTTCGTAATATGGCTCGACCGTCACGCCCGACGGCGGGCCGCGAGGTTGCGCCACCCGTGACGGACCAGGTCAACAGGGGCAGACAAATCAATGTGCGGAATCGACGGCTTTCTGAATAGCGTCGCCTTCGATGAGGAGACAGCGCGCGGCACGCTCGCGCGAATGACGGCAAGCCTCGCGCATCGCGGGCCGGACGGGCAGGGCATCTGGGTCGACCCGGAAGCCGGTATCGCGCTCGGCCACCGGCGGCTCGCGATCGTCGACCTGTCGGTGCACGGGCGGCAGCCGATGGCTTCCGCGTGCGGTCGCTACGTCCTCGTCTTCAACGGCGAAATCTACAACCATCGCGAACTGCGCGCGGAGCTCGAGCGCGCGGGGCGTGCACCGGCGTGGCGCGGCCACTCCGACAGCGAGGTGCTGATCGCGGCGATCGTCGCGTGGGGCGTCGAGGCCACGTTGCGCCGCGCGACCGGCATGTTCGCGTTCGCGCTGTGGAATCGTGCGTCGCGGGTGCTGACGCTCGCGCGCGACCGGATCGGCGAGAAGCCGCTCTACTACGGGCGGATCGGCGACGCGCTCGTGTTCGCGTCCGAGCTGAAGGCGTTGCGCGGCTACCCGGGCTTCGACGGCACGGTCGACCGCGACGCGCTGTGCCTGTACCTGCGCCAGTCGAGCGTGCCCGCGCCCTACACGATCTATCGCGGCATCCGCAAGTTGCCGCCCGGCACGTACATCCAGTTCGAACATGCGCGCGACACGCCGCGCCTGCGCGCGTACTGGACGCTCGAACAGGCGATCGAGGCGGGCCGCGCGCAGCCGTTCGAGGGCAGCGCCGACGAAGCCGTCGGCCAGCTCGACACGATCCTGCGCCAGGCCGTCGCGCGGCAGATGGAGGCCGACGTGCCGCTCGGCGCGTTCCTGTCGGGCGGCATCGATTCGTCGGCGATCGTCGCGCTGATGCAGGCGCAATCGGCGACGCCGGTCGACACGTTTACGATCGGCTTCCACGAGGCCGGCTACGACGAAGCCGGTTACGCGAAGGCCGTCGCGCGCCATCTCGGCACGCGCCATACCGAGCTTTACGTGACCGCCGACCATGCGCTCGGCGTCGTGCCGAAGCTGCCGTCGATCTACGACGAGCCGTTCTCCGATGCGTCGCAGATCCCGACCTTTCTCGTCTCCGAACTGACGCGCCGGCACGTGAAGGTGAGCTTGTCCGGCGACGGCGGCGACGAATTGTTCGGCGGCTATACGCGCTACTTCCTGACGCCGCGCCTGTGGCGCAAGCTGCATCGCGTGCCGGCGGCGGTGCGTGCGCGGATCGCCGCCGCGCTGCACGCGTTGCGGCCCGATCACGCGGACCAGCTCGCGGCCGTCGCGCAGGGTGCGTTCGGCGGCGGTGTGGAAGCGCGCGAATCCGCGTCACGCATCGGCGATCGCCTGCACAAGCTCGGCCATGTGATGACGGCCGAGAGCCGCATCGGGCTGTACCGGCTGCTGATGTCGTCGGTGCATCATCCGGAGCGCCTCGCGCTGTCGGGGCAGGAGCCGCCGACGCCGCTCGACACGGTGTCCGCGTGGCCCGCGCACCTGAGCTTCGCCGAGCAGGCGATGGCGATCGACACGCTCACGTACCTGCCGACCGACATTCTCGCGAAGGTCGATCGCGCGGCGATGGCCGTGAGCCTCGAGACGCGCATGCCGTTCCTCGATCATCACGTCGTCGAATTCGCGTGGCGCGTGCCGGCGTCGGTGCGCTTGCCGGAAGGGCAGTCGAAGGCGCTGCTGCGCCGGCTGCTCGACCGGTACGTGCCGTCCGCGCTGATCGACCGGCCGAAGCAGGGCTTCTGCGCGCCCGTCGACCACTGGCTGCGCGGCGCGCTGCGCGACTGGGCCGACGCGCTGCTGCGGCCGTCGCGCCTGCGCGAAGAGGGCTTCTTCGATGCGGCGGCGGTCGAGCGGCTGTGGCGCCAGCACCAGACGGGCCGGATGAACTGGCAGCACCAGCTGTGGACGGTGCTGATGTTCCAGGCGTGGCTGGAACATCAGCGGGAGGCGTGATGCGGCATGCCGCGCGCAACCGGTGCGCGCGGCGCCACGCGGCCCGCGCGCCGCTATCAGCCCACGATCAGCGGCGTGCCGACCGACAGGCGGTTCGGATCGCGTGAAACCGACGGATTGAGCTGCAGGATCTCGTTGAATGCGCGCGTGTCCTGCTCGCCGCGCGTCATCGCCTGCTGATCGGCGCGCGACACGTGCGCGGCGTCGAGCAGCGACTGGCGATGCTGGTCGGCGATGACCCACAGCGAATCGCCGGCGACGACGATGTAGGGCTGCGGCGGCCCCGACGGTTGCGCGGTCGACGGCGTGGCGCTGGCCGACGGCGAAGCCGGCGCGGCAGGCGACGCACTGGGCGATGCAGCCGCCGAGGCGCTTGGCGCGGCGCTTGCAGAAGGACTGGCCGACGCGCTTGCCGAAGCGCTCGGCGAAGCGCCGGGCGCGAGATTCGACTGCGACGAATTCGACTGATTCGACGAACTGGACCCCGAGCCGAAGAACGTCGTCCACAGACTCTCGATCAGCTTGTACGCGAACGCGCCGACCGGAATCAGCACGACGGCCGTCGGGATCTTCTTGATCAGCGGCGTCGCGTTCGGGAAATGCGTGTTCAGACGGCCGCCGAGCAGCAGCGCGGTGGACACGCCGGTCGCGATCGCGAGGTCGTAATGGCCGCCGCTCCACTGCACGCCGGTGCCGAGGCCGCCGTACGCGACGGCCATGAAGTCGCTCGCCGAATCGGTGAAGCGCACGATGCGGCTGCGCTTGTCGGCATTCACGCGGTGCGCGCCGATCGTGTAGACGAGGCCCGCATACGTGGCGCCGAACGCCCCGCTCGCGATGGCGGCCGAGCCGTAGGCGAGATCGAACGCCCCGTGCGCGTGCACGACGCCGCTGATGCCGACCGCGAGCGTCGCGGTCGACGTGATCGCGGCGCCCGCGCGGCCCGCGATCCCGAACAGGTGGCGCGGGTTGCCGGTATGGAGCTGCTGCAGCGACGTGCCGCCGACGGTGCCCTGCATCTGCGCGAGCACGTCCGCGGCGAGCGCCTTGATGTGGGTGGTCGCGTCGTCGAAACTCATCAGCCCGACGCGGTTCAGCTCGACATACTGCGCGGCCAGCGTCCGCGCTTCGTTCGAGATCTGCTCGAGCTGGGCGCGCCGGTTCTGGCCGTAATCGTGCGCACCCGAGCGCAGTTGCCGCGACAGCGTCACTTCGAGCCGCGTGAGCACCGCCTGCGCGGCCTTCGGATCGCCGGCCTGCAGGCTGCGCACCGCACCCTGGTGCATGACCTGGAACACGCGACCGAGACGCGAGCCCAGCAGGAACGACGACGTCGCGCTGCTCAGCATGTCCTGCCGCAGCACGTGCGTCGCGCCGAGCGTATCGGCGATCACGAGCGCGCCCGCACCGGTGACGAGCGAGCTGAAGCCGATCGACTTCCACAGCTCCGCCTTGCGGAACGACGGCCGATGCACGCGCAGCGCGTTGATCTGTGCGAGTGCCTGCAGTTCCTCGATCATCTTCGCCTGTTTCGGGTTCGCCGCGATCTGCCGGCCGACGCTGATCGGCTTCGACGGATCGTTCTTCAGCGCTTCGCGCTCGACCACCGACTGCCAGTACGCGCGACTGTCGGGCAGCGGCCCGGCGGGATCGGCGGTCGACACGACGGTGCCGCGGGCCGGCGCGCGGCCGCCGGCTTCCGCGAGCCAGCGCTCGCCGAAGCGGCGGGCGAGTTTTTCGGTGCGCGTGGCGGGCGGATGATCGGCCGACGCCCACTGCGTCATCGCATGCTCGATCGTCGCCTTGCGCGCCTGGTTGACGAGTGCGGTCGTGTTGCGTTCGTACAGTTCGCTGCGCAGCGTCGCGAGCGCGTCGTCGGACAGCCCTTTCGACTTGCCGATGCGCGCGATCTCCGCGAACAGCACCTGCTGCTGGTTCGCGAACGCCTCGGGGCTCACCGGTTCGAAGACGCGCGTGAGCGCATCGGCGCCGTGCAGTCGCGCGAACTTGCCGTGACGGTCGGTCTGGTAATAGTCGACGATCCGTTCCGCCAGCGCCCGCGTCAGGTCCTGGTTCGCGATGAAGTCGGCCCCGTGCGTGCCGTACGACAGCCCGACGTGCAGCCAGTCGATCGCCTTGCGGTCGAGCAGCGCATCGAGCAGCTCGACGTGGCCGGCGCCCGGCACCGGCTCGAGCACGGCGTCCCATCCGTGAAAGCTCAGCATCACGTTCGGCGCGGGTTCGCCGGCGTGATCGTGCGACCACGTCTCGAACGACGTCATGAGCCGCGTGTACTCGGCATAGCTGTCGTTGGTGCCGGCGATCGTACGGCGGTCGTCCGCGGAGACGAGCGGGCGGCCCGACGCCGCTTCGAGACGAAGCTGGAAGCCATGGCGCGACGCCGCGGTGAGCCATTTGTGCAGATGCGCGATGTCGTCGAGCTCGAGCGTGCGCGTGGTGCCGTCCGGCGCCTCGCGCGTGATCGTCGCGTCGGCCTCGTTGTAGCGTGCGCCGATCGGGGACCCGAACTTGCGGGCGCGCCGGATGAACGCCGGATCGTGCTTGCCGCCGCGCGCGGCCGCGAGCGTGTGCGGATCGACCGGAATCGACACCACCGGCATCGCGCCGCCATATTGCTCGACGTAACGTACCGCGAGCGCAGGATCGTCGCGCAGGTTGAACGCACGCGCCATCGGCGCGACGCGGTCCTGGATCTCGGCCGGCGCACGCACGAACGCCTGGATCGCGCGCTTGTCGATCATGCGTGCCGCGCTGTGGCGCGTGGCATACGCCTGCATCCACTTCACGAAGCGGTTGTGATCGCCGCCGGGATCGGCGACCGGCCCGCGCGACGGCATGCTCGACACCTCGCGCGCGAGACCGACGGGGATGCCGAGCGCCTTCAGCATCGGTGCGTCGGCCAGGATCGTCTGCGGTTCGTCGGTGAGTGCGAGGCCGCCGGCATCGGGCTGGTTCTTGCGTGCGGTGACCGCCTTCACGCGGTCGATCGTCGGGAACCAGTCGGCCACCTTCGCGGCGCCGTAACGCATCACCCATTCCGCGACCGTGCTCGAACCGAGGCTCGGCTGGTAGGGCCGCAGCGTCAGCGGCTTGGCCGCCGGCGTCTTCGGTGGCTTCTGCGGCTTCGGCGTGGCCGGCGCGTTCGATGCGTTTGCCGCATTCGCGGCGCGGCGATTGCGCCGGCCGCGCTTGCCGCGCAGCGCATTGCGCACCCGGCCGGCAGGGCCCGTGGAGCCGCCGGCCGCCGGCTGCGCGGCTTGCTGGGCCGCGGCGAGGTCGGCCTGAGCGGCTTTCACGCGATCGATCTGGCCGGCGATCTGCGTGCGGATCCAGCGTGTCGCGAGGTCGAACTTCTGCGGCAGCGCATCGAAATACGACTTCTCGTCGAGCAGCTGCGTGAGTCGTTGCGCGAGCGCGGCTTTCTGCGTGGCGGTCGCGCGCGGATCGAACGCATCGGGCGCGAGCGTCGACAGCAGAAAGTGCTGGTTCGCGCCGAACGGGCCGCGCCCGAGCGGCATCTCGTCGAGCGGGCGGCCCGCGTCCGGGTGGTCGCGCAATTGTTCGGCGTCGTCGTACCAGCGCGCGTTGCCGTCGTGGATCGCGATGATGCCGCGGCGCGTATGCAGCGATTCGGCAACCGGATGATCGGTCTCGTACACGTACACGTAGTGATCGCCGCCCAGCGCCTTCAGCTCCAGCGCGCGCATCAGGTGCAGCGTGTTCGCGCCGCTGAAGTCGATCGCGAGCTGCTCGCTGTCCGGGACGAGCTTCGGCGGCAGGAACGGACTGTCGGCGCCTTCGATCTCGGCGATCTTGCGGCGCACGCCCGGGTCGGCTTTCGCGAGGCCGCGCTGCACGCGCGTGCCGAGTTTCTGCATCGGCGGCTTCTCGTCGCCGAGCGCCTTGCGCATTTCCGCCGGCGCGAAGCCGCCGTAGCGCTCGACCGTGTCGTGCGTGACGTCCGTCACGACGAATCGCACGCCGCGCCGGCCGCCGGACAGGTTGCGCGCGCGCCGGCGGAACGCGGCGCCGAGATCGCGCGGCGCGATCGTCGCGTCGCCGAGCGAGGTCGACTCGTGATAGGTCCAGTCGTGCGCGGCGTTGCGCGTCGCGTAGCCGAGCACCTTGCCGGTTTCCTTGTCGATCGCGTAAAGCGTCGCGCCGTCGCCGGCCGCTTTCGCCGCCTGTTTCGGCCGGCGAAAGCGCGGCGCGTCGGCAAGCGACTGCAGCGTCGTGACGACGTCCGCGTCGGGCGTCGCGGCCGCCTCTTCGGCTTCCCAGGTGCGGCCATCGCTGCGCGCGGTGATCCGCGCGGCGCCGCCGTATTCGCGCAATTGCGCGAGCGACACGGGCGACACGTAGAAATCGACGTTCGCCCGTTCGGCGCTGCCGTTGTCCTTCAGCGCGCGATAGACCGCATCGCGGATCGGCACGGCCGGATCGGCGGACGCCTTGTCGACGAACGTCCCGTGCTCGTCGGTGCGCATGCTCGCGACGAACGTCGGCTGCGCATGGCGCGCGTCGATCGACGCGTCCGGCCGCGGTTCATGCTCGGCGATCAGCACGTGCGCATTCGTGCCGAACGCCTCCTTCATTTGCTCGAGCGACGCGAGTTGCGAACCGTCGATGCGGATCAGGTCGCGTTTGCCGTGCGAGGCGAGGTGATCGAGTGCATGCTGGCGGCGCGCGGCGTCCGCCGTCGCCGCGGGCACCGGCGCGTTCGACGCCGGCTGCGGCGCGGGCGCCGGCATCTCGCGCGGCACGCTGAGCGCGTGCATCGCATCGGCCTGGCTCGCGTAGTACGCGCGATAGGTCGCGTGGCCCGGCACGGACGGCGCGACGTCGCCGAAGGCGGCCGCGAGCCGGCGCAGCCCGGCTTCGTCGCCGGGCATCACGTGGTCGGCTTCGCGTGCGATCGCATCGGGCAGGCGGGCGTCCCTCGCGATGTCGATGCCGCCATCGTCGAGGATTTCGCGGCGCACCGCGAACGCGTTCGCCTGTGCGCGCGCTTCGGCCATCAGCGCGCTGTCGGCAAGCGCCTGCGGCGACGAACGGTCGAGCGCGAGGCGGCGCGTGATCGTCTCGACCGCGTGCTGCGCTTCGTGCGCGAGCGTGTAGACGAGCGTGCCGGCGCCGTGGAACTGCCCGTCGAGCACGATCCGCTGCTTCGCGGTATCGATCCGGCTGCCGCGCCCGGGCCGGCCCACCACGATTTTCCAGCCGGCCTCGCCGGCCAGCGCGACCTGCTGGCGCAACAGGCTCGAGCGGTCGACCAGCGCATGGGCGGCCTTGGGCAGCGGCGCGCCGCCGAACCGCATCCGGATGCGCGTGATGACGGATGGCTTCTGCACGAACGCGTCGGGCGGCAAGTGCTCGGTGATGCCGGGATGCGCGAGTTCGATCGCGCCGCGCGCGATGCCGTCCTCGAGCATCACGCGCAGCGTGCCGATCTCGCGGACGATGCCTTCCACGTTCAGCTTCGGCGCATCGGTCATGACCGTCGACGGATCGCTCAGGTAGAAGTCGCCGTGCGCGTCGAACACGCCTTCGAAGTCGTAGTACAGACGGTGCTGCGCGGTGATGTCGCGCGCGCGGTCGAGCTGCGCGAATGCGTCGCGGGTGACGCGCGACGGCAGCATGCCGGCCATCACGTCGTGGCTGCTCAGCGACGCGAACGGCGCGTACATCACGGCCACGCGATCGAATGCCGCGAACGGGCCGCCGACCGTGAGCGTGCGCAGTCCGTGCGCGCGCAGCGCCGCGAGGCCTTCCTGTTCGAGGCGGATCGATTCGATGTGACCGAGAATCGCGCGATTGTCCGTGCCCTCGTAGAGGCCGATCGCGTTGCGGCGACCCAGTTCGAACACAGTCTTCTCGATGCCGGCGCCGGTCGCCGCGCCGGTGAAGCGCTCGACCGGCACGCGCGCGGCCGGATCGCCGCTCACGTGGACGCCGTTGCCGTCCACGTCGAGCGCGCCCAGGTCCGGGCGCTGGTGCGGCGCCGGATCGTAGCGCAGCCACGCGTTGGTATGGCTGAGCCGCGCCTCGGCGCCGAGCCCGACCGCGATCGTCGGTGGCGCGTAGACGGGGCGCTGCCACACGTTCGCGAGCCAGGCGGCGGCGTCGCGGCCGTTGCGTGCCGACAGAATCACCGACGAGCCGGGCAGGCCGAGCACCGAGCGGTGCGCGAGCGTGACCTCGACCGGCGTGTACGGCCGGCCGTCCGGATCAACGAGCCGGCCTTGTGCGTCGGTGACGCCATGCACGATCACGATGCGGCCGTCGCGGTCGTAGGACAGCGGGCCCGAGCGGTCCAGCGTCAGCGCGTCGACGCCGGCCACCGGCTTGCCGTCGAACGGCGATGCCTTCACCGGACGGGCGCGCGACCATGCCGTTTCTTCGGCGAGCGTCGCGGTCGTCTCGCGCGGCGCCGGCATCGTGACGCCGGTGTGCTGCGCGGCCTGCGCGTGACGCCGATACAGCTCGCCGTAGGTCACGCCGCCGTCGAGCGACGTCGGACTGTGCTCGAACGCGTCGGCGAGACGCGCGAGCGAGGCGGCGTCGCCGGCCCGCGCGCGGCCGTATTCGTTGGCGATCGCGTCGGGCAGCGCGACGTGGCGGCCGATGTCGATGCCGAGGTTCGCGCGGATCTCGTCGCGCACCGCGAATGCGTTGACCTGCGCGCGCGCCTCGGCGAGCAGCGCGCTGCGCACGTAGCGCTGCGTCGAGCCGTAGTCGAGCCCGAGCGTGCCGGTCGCGGCCTCGAGCGCATGGCGGGCTTCGTGCGCGAGCACGTAGACCATCGATCCGGTCGACTGCAGTCCGCCGTCGATCGTGACGCGCCGCCGTCGCGTGTCGATCTTGCTGCCGGCGCCGGGCTTGCCGCGCACGACTTTCCAGCCTGCGTCGGCGCCGAGCCGCAGCTGCTGCGACAGCAGGCTCGATGCGTCGATCAGCCGGTACGCTTCCTTCGGCAGCGGCGCGCCGCCAAAGCGCATCCGCACGCGCGTGATGACCGACGGCTTTTGCACGAATGCATCGGGCGGCGGCGTTTCGGCGAGTCGCGGATGCGCGAGTTCGACGTGGCCGCGCTCGAGACCTTGCGTCAGCGCGCGCTCGATCACCGCGAGCCGCTGCAGCGTGGTGAAATGCTCGCCAGCGCCCATGCCGATCGCACCGGGGTCGCTCAGCAGGAAATCGCCGCCGCGCGTGAAGAGGCCTTGCAGGTCGAAGCCGATGCCCGTGCGTTCGACGACTTCGCGAATCTGCCGAATGTGCTCGAGCGCCGCGCGCGACACCACGCGCGGCAGCGCGCCCGTCTCGAAGCCGAAGCTGTGGAACACGCCGAGCGGCCGGTACAGTACGGCGACGCGGTTCAGCGCGGAGAACGGGCCGTCCATCGTCACGGTCTTCAGCCCGTACGACGCGAGATCGTCGAGTGCGATGCTCTCGTCGATCGCCGCCTCGATCTGGCGCGCTTCCGACGTGTGCGGGCCGTTGTCGTAAACCGCGAGCGCGGCATCGTGGCCGAGCGCGAACACGGTTTTTTCGGCGCCGGCGCCGAGCAGCTCGCCGACGTGACGCTCGACGTCGATCCGCGCGGCCGGATTGCTTTCGAGGTGCACGCCCTCGGCGTCGGCCGCCAGTTGCCCGAGATCGTGCGGTGCCGCGGGCGCCGGGTCGTAGCGACGGAACACGCCGGTGTCGAGCAGCGCCGCGCGTTCGCCGACGGCATGCGGGGGCGGCGCATACACCGGCCGCTGCCACAGATTCGCGAGCCCGGCGGCAGCCGCCTCGCCGCCGTGCTTCGCGGACAGCACGATCGAATAGCCCTCCTTGACCAGGAACGACGGCGCCTGGTCGAGCGCGTATTCATGCACGCCGGCCGGTTGTCCGCCCGCGAGCAGCGTGCCGTCCGGCAACGTGTCGGCGTGCAGCATCAGCACGCCTTCGTCCTCCAGCATCGTGAAGTGGCGACTGCGCGCGGCCTGCAGGTCGGCCGCCGCGGGCACGGGCCCGTCGCCGAACGGCGACGCATATTCGGCATGCGCGCGGCTCCATGCCACGCGTTCGTCGAAGCTGCGCACGCCGTGCGGCGCCCCGCCGGTCTCGTGCGTCTGCGGCGCGGGCATCCGGCGCGGGATGCCGCCGCGGCGCTTCTGGCGCGACCACACGTCGTCGTAGAAATCGCGGTAGGTTTCGCCGTCGCGGCCCGACACGGGCGCATCTGCGAACGCGTCGACGAGGCGTCCGACCGTGCCCGCATAGTCGTGCGACGGCGCGCGCCATGCGGCGCCTTCGCGCTCGATCGCATCCGGCAGGCGCACGTGCGCGGCAATGTCTCCGCCGCCCGCGAGCTCGATTTCGTAGCGTGCCTCGAACGCGTTGATCTGCGCGCGCGCCTCGGCTTCGAGCGCCTTGCGCGTGAAGCGGCTGCGGTTGCCGTAGTCGAGGTTCAGCACGCCGGCCATCGCTTCGACCGCGTGGCGCGCTTCGTGCGCGAGCGTGTACGTGATGCTGCCCGGATGCTGGAGCGCGCCGTCGATCGTCACGCGGCGCTTGCGCGGATCGATGCGGCTGCCGCCGCCGCGCTTGCCGAGCGTCACGCGCCAGCCGGCGTCCTGCAGCATGCGCAGTTGCGTGGCGAGCGTGCCCGACTGCATCGCGAGTGCCTGCGCGGCTTCGGGCAGCGCCGCGCCGCCGAAGCGCATCTGCATCCGCGTGACCCAGCCCGGTTTCGACGCGCCGGGGTCGGGTGGGGCGGTCTCGGTCGTTTCCGGGTGCGCGGCGGCGAGGCCGATGTCGTCGTTCGCCGCGCTGCGACGTTCGCCGCCCGCCGGTGCGCGGGCGGCCCGGCCGTGCGCGTCGTCGGGCGCGCGTGTGCCGCGGTCGGCCGCGGCCGTGTCGCGTTCCGCCATCCGTTCGGGTGCGTCGGCGCGTTCCGGCTTGACGAGCACGAGCACGCGGTTCGGCGCGCTGAACACGCCATCGAGCGCATTGACCGGCTCGGGCGGCGCGGCCGGCCGCGGCATCGCCGGGTCGTTCGGGCCGCGCTTGCCGGCCAGCACGATCACCGTGTCGTCGGCGGCCGGGCGTGGCGCGGTCGGCGGCGCTTCGTCGGGCGCGATGCCGTCCGGCAGGCCGGTTTCATGGGCCGCAGCGATCGTCTCCGGCGCGGGATCGAAGCGCAGCACGCGCGCGCCCGCGCGCAGCTGGCCGTCCGCACCGAATGCGTCGGGCGCGGTCGCGTAGACGGGCTTCTGCCAGCGGTTCGCGAGCTCGGGTGCGAGCGCCGCGTCGTGTTCGCCGGCGACGACGATCACCGGTTCCTCGAGATCCTGCGGGCGCGGCGACGACGGCCGCGCACCCGGCGCGTCGGGTGTCGCGCCGCTGCGCACCACGTAGACCGTGCGATCGCCGACGTCCAGCGGCTCGGCGCTCGGCCCGCGCGGCACGGCGATGCCGGCCGGATCGGACGTCGCCGCGCGCGTGACGGGTGGGGCGTCCGTCAGATCGACGACCTTCGCGTTGACGCGCGGCGGCGCGCCGTTCGGCCTCGCGCGCGTGCCCGGGCCGGCCGGCTCGTCGGCCGCGACGGGCCGCCAGCGCATCGATTGCGTGTCGGCGCTACGCCGGTTGGCGTTCGCGGTCGTGCTGCTTTCGGCATCGGTTTCGTCGCGCTGCTGCTGCACGCGGGCGTGTTCTTCGCTGGTGCGGCGCGTGCTGCGCGCGTCGGCGGACACGCTCGCGGCTTCGCCTTCGGCCGCCGTCTGCGCGAGGCGGCGCGGCGCCTGCGCGCCGGCGACCGTCTGCCGGTAGGCGTCGCTCGCCTGGTCGAGCACGTGCTGCAGCACGTCGAGCGGCGTCTTCGCGACGATCTTCGGCGTCACGCTCATCTCGCCGTCGGGGCCGAACGACATGCGCTCGCCGGTGCCGGTCACGTCGTCGACACGCGTGCCATTGGTCCAGGCCTTCGGTGACACCGATACGACGGACAGCGTGCCGTCTTCGCCGAGCACCACCGATTTGCCCGGCGGCAGGCGCTTCGCGGACGCGCGGTCGAGCACGCGAATCGGCGTGTTCTCGTAGGTCAGCACCTTGTCGCCCACCCGCAGCGTGCCGTCTGGCGACACCTTGACGGCTTCGCCGTCGAGCGTCACGCGCGTGCGGCCGGCCGCGAGCGACGACGCGTCGCCGCTGTTGAGCATCCGGCCGATCGTCTGGCTGTCGACGCTGATGGTCTTGCCGTCGGCCCCGCGGATCGGCACCGGCTGGCCGATGCGCGTGCGCACCGACGTCACCGCACGTTCCTTGAGGCCGCCGGCGGCCATCAACGCGACGTTGGTGATCCCGGACTTGAGCTGCTCGCCGGCCGCCTTCTTGTCGCCGGTGACGAAATACTCGTAGCCCGCTTCGCCGAACGCCTCGACCGCGCCGCCCACGCCCGTCACGACCGCGGTGGTCCGCGCGCCGGTGGCGAGCACCGACGCGACTTTCGGCGTGCGCGTGAGCGCCGTGACCGCGCGCGTGAACAGCTTGCTGCCGGCCAGCTTCGCGGCGCCCGCCGCACCCATCGGCACGAGGTTGATGAAGTCGGCCCGCGCGCCCGCGTCGGTAAACGGATTGAGACTGCGTCCGTGGTCGGCGCGGTTGGCCAGATCGAGGCCGGCGCTCGTCATCGTCGCGCCGATCGCCGTGTACATCATCCCCGCGCCGAGGATGTTCAGCGGCACGCCGACGATCGCGCCGATGCCGGTGCCGTCGAGCAGCGTGCCGAGGCCTTCGAGCGCCATCCCGCCGACCATCATGCCGATGTTCAGGCCCGTGCTCGTCAGCGTGTTCAGAAAACTGTCGAAACCGCTTTCGTGATGCGCGGCCTTCGACACGAGTTGCAGTGTGCCGTCCGCGTTGTGGCCGGTCGCGATGTCGACCGTGCCGTCCGTCGACAGCTCGTTGTTGTCGATGTAATCGTTGATGTCGTCGTAGTTGCTCGCCGTCTCGTCGACGTACTGCGTGCCGTCCTTGCCGCTGACCTTGAACAGCGCGCTGGTGGTCATGCCGGCATCCTTCGCGGCGTAGACCATCGGCAACACGCTGACCTGCGTCGTCGCGCCGCCGCCGATCGACAGCAGCTTGTCGCGCACGCTGTTGATCGTCTTCAGCTTGTCCTTGTCGGTGTAGCGCGCGACGTCGTCCTTCGTCGGCGATACGGGGTCCAAACCGTCGCCCGACGCCGCGTCGTTCTGGACGTCGGGTTGCATGCCGAGCGCGACGCCGATCAGGTTGCGCTGCTCGTTGTCGGTCAGCTTGCCGAACGCGATCGTGCCGCCGTTGTTCGTGCTCGCGCTGGCCGCGTCGAGCAGCGAGTTCGACAACTCGCCGCGATGCGCTTCGTAGAAATCGTGCAGCGCCTTCTTGTAGTCGTTCTCGGCGTCCGAACCGGGTGCCGCGTAGCGCAGCCGTTCGTCGAGGCCGGCGTCGAACCGGTCCATCAGCACCTGCTGGTGCGACGTCTCGCTCAGCAACTGCAGGCGCTGCACCGCGTTGTCGGCCTGCGTGACGGCCGCCTTCGCCTTGTCGAGCTCGCTCTGATACAGGTTCGGACGCGGCGCCGACGGCGCCGGGATCATGTCGTCGCCCGCGACGGTGCGAAAGCGCATGGGCGGCGGATTCGCGGCTGCCCAGTCGTCGTATTTTTTCTGTACCGACTCGAGCGTGCTCTTCGCCTGCGTCTGCTTGACGTGCGCCTGCGACAGCGCGAGCTGGGTCGCGCGCTCGTTCACCGAATCCGACATCCGGCTGTCGGCCGCGCGGATCGCGCCCGCGACGGTCTGCATGCGCTTCACGTCGAGCATCGTCGGGCCGGCCTGCGCGGCGGTCGGGCCCGACGACTGCGGCAGCAGGAACGGGCTGTCGAGCAGCGGCGACGCGGGCAGCGACGATGCGCCGCTGGACCCGGGCAACGTCGGCGACGCCAGCGGCGACGCGCTCGGCAGCGATGGCGTGCCGGTGGGGGCGGCCGGCGTCGCGGTCGACAACGACGATGCGGGCAGGCCCGGCAGGCCGTTCGCGGTCGACAGCGACGGCGTCAGCAGCGGCGGTTGAAGCGTGGGTTTCGTGAAGATCGATTGCGCGTTCACCCGCGCCTTGATCTGCGCGGCCTGATCGTCGTACTGCTGCGCGAGCGTCGCGCCGTACGCGACGACGAAGCCGTCGTGCGCGATGCTCGCCTGCTGCTTCGCCTGATCGAGCTTCGCATACGCATCGCCGAGGTCCAGATCGACCTGCGGGTCCTTGATCATTGCGTGCGGATTGTCCTTGTGCCACGCGTTGGATGCGTCCAGCTTCTTCGTATAGTCGGCCTGCAGCGTGTCGACCTGCCGCTGCGTGGACAGCATCTGCAGATAGCCGCCGCTCGTGTTCGCGGCCGTCTGCGCGCGGGCGAGCGCGGTCTTCGCGTCCGACACGGCGTTCGCGACGATCACCGTCGGTCCTTCCTTGCCGCTGACCGAATCGTAGCGCTGCTGCGCGTTCGTGAGCGCCAGGCTGTCGTTGGCCGCGCCGTACGCGGCGTTCGCATAGTTCGCATCCTTCGCGGCGGACGTGACGGCCTGCTGCGCGGCATCCTGCGAAGCGGGCGCATCGGGCATCGTGACCTGCAGCTCCAGCGGCTGCAGCGCGTCGTTCAGCCGCCCGACGCCTGCATCGAGCGCGGCCTTGTAGTCTGGATCGGCGAGGTACGACTGGAACTGCGTATACGCGAGGTTGGAATTCGCGACGTCCGCGAAGTATTTGGACGCACCCACGGCCGCCTTCGCGCTCGCGGTCTGCCAATTGTCGTAGAGCCGGATCTGCAACGGGTTCTTGCAGTCGCCCGGCTGCGGCACCCAGTTCGGATCGTTCGCATGATCGGGGAAGGCGTCCAGCAGCGTCTTGAACTGCTGGTCGGCCGCGTGCTGCGCGTCACCGGGGTCGGTCACCTTGCCGGAATCGTCGATCTTCATCCCGGCCGGCATGTCGGCATTCGCCTGTTCGCCGTACAGGATCATGTAGCCGGCGTCGGTCGTCACGTTCAGCTCGCGCTGCGCGGTGTCGGCCGTCGTGCGCGCCTTCGCGTAGTCGGCCTGCGCGGTCTTGCGGTCGTCGGCCGTCGACTCGGGATCGCGGTTGACCAGATGCAGCACGTTCTGCGCGCCTTGCAGCGTCTGCGACGCGTTGTCGTACTTCGTCTGCGCGTCCTGGATCGCTTTCTGTACCGCGCGTGTCTTGTCGTTCTCGACGGTGATGTCGGGCGGCGGCGCCGTATATTGCGCGGCCATGCTCTGGATCAGCGACGTCGCGGATTGAATCTCGGCGTTGGTCGGCTTCGACGGATCGGTGGCCAGCGAGGCGGTGACGGGAATCGGCGGGGCGGCGGTCGGGTTCGCGGGCCCGGCGGCCGGGTCGTCCTTCTTCGGCGGCGGAGGAGGCGGGGGCGGCGGTGCAACGACCGGATTCAGCGTTTCCGACAGGAAGCGCTGCCAGTTGACACCCAGTCCCAGTCCGTCGATCAACAGCATGCTCGTCTCCGTTGAGCCGCGCGATGCGCGGCACGTGCGGCGTCCTGCACGCCGCGACGTGATCGTTCGAGTGTACGGACGCACCCGGCAGCGGGAACGCCGCTGTTTCGTAGCGGCAGGAAGCGGCCGGCGCCCCGGCGTCGCGCGGGCTACGAGATGCGCGCGGCGAGCGGCAGCCACGCCGCGCGTCGTCGTTCGGACCCCTGAAAGCGGCGCGGGCGCGCACGCACGGCGCCGCGCGCGATCATGCGGTCACTGATCGAGACACCGCACGCAGAGCCGCTTCGCCTGGTTCGCCGGCAGCCCGCGGCACATCATCACGACCGGGCGCGCATGGCACGACGGTGCATCGGCGGACGCGGCCGGCAACGGCAGCCTGCGCGCGCGATCGGGCGGCGTGGTTGCGACCGCGTCCATGCGTCGCTGTCGCGCCGGCGGCGTGTCGCTCACGACGGGAATCGGTTCGACGCCGCCTTCGCGCGCATTGCGCTGCGCGCTCGCGACGACGCGGCTCACGTAGCCGCTCGAAAAACCGGTCGTGAAGTTGCCGCTGTAGTAGCACGACAGCGCCGCGCGCAACGCGGCCTGCGTGGCGCGGCCGGTACCCGACGAGCGCGCGAAGCATTCGGTCAGGATCGCGCCGCCGGCCTGCAGGTTGCGGCATGGCTCGAACATCGTCGCTTCGTCGAGCCCGTATTTCGCGAAATTGCGTTCGTTGACCTGTGCGAGGCCGACGCTGTAGCTGAAGCCGCGCGACGACAGTTCGCGTGCGGTCGCGCGCGCCTCGTCGAGCGAGGCGGGCTGGCGCGTCAGGTGCCCGCCGACCACGCCGATCGCATAGGGATTGAAGCCCGACTCGGTGCGCACGAGCGCGGCGAGCGTATCGGGGTCGACGTTCGGCGCGCACGCGCGAGCGAGTTGCGCGAAGCCGGCGGCGCTGCCGGCCGCATGCGCGACGCCGTGCTGGCCGCACGCGAGCACGAGCGCGACGAGCGCGGCAACGCACGCGGCGGCGGTTCGCAGGGCGCGTGCGCGCATCATCCGGCTCCGGCGACCCGATACGACAGCACGAGCCCGTGCACGAGCAGCGACCAGCCGTCGAGCGCGACGAACAGCAGCAGCTTGAACGGCACCGAGATCGTCGTCGGCGAGATCATCTGCATCCCGAGCGCCAGCAGGATGTTCGCGACCAGCAGGTCGACGACGATGAACACGATGTAGATCACGAAGCCGATCTGGAACGCCTTCGTCAGCTCGGCGAGCGTGAAGCTCGGCACCAGCACGAGCAGGTCGTCGTCCTTGATGCCGTCCGCGCGGTTCTTCGGCCAGACCGACGTCGCGGTGCGCACGAAGAATTCGCGGTCGCGCTGGTGCGTATGCGACACGAGGAAATCCTTGATCGGCGGCAGCGCCGCGTCGGCGAGCGCGCCGATGTCCGAGGTCGACAACTGCCCCGACGCATCGAAGTGGCGCGCCTGCAGCGCATCGCGGATCGACATCCCGACCGGCGCCATGATGAACAGCGACAGGATCAGCGCGATGCCGTTCAGCACGAGGTTCGGCGGGACCTGCTGGATGCCGAGCGCGGAGCGCAGCAGGCCGAGCACGACCACGAGTTTCGTGTAGCTCGTGACCATCAGCGCCGCGAACGGCGCGATGCCGAGCGCGGCGATCACCGCGATCAGCGCGACCGGATTCGGCAGGTTGCCCATCGTTCAGCGCTCGCGCGGCGCGGGTTGCGTCAGCGTGACGACGCGCACGCCGAGCTTCTGGCCGACCGCGATCAGATGGCCGGTGCCGATCAGCATCCCGTTCGCGACGAGATGGATCACGCTCTGGTTGATCCCTTGCTGCAGCTCGATCACGGCGCCCGGCTGCAGCGCGCTCAGCTCGCCCAACGGCATCGACGTGGGCGGCAATTCGAAGCGCAGGTCGACCGCGAGGCCGTCGAGCGAGCGCGGTGCGTCGGCGGGCGGCGCGTCGTGCGTCGTCGGCGGCGCGGAGTCGGTGCGGGTCGGTTCCAATGGCATCTCCCTGATTCGTTCGACGGTCAGCCGGTTGCCCGACGGCCGTCCGGTGATCTCCCATGCCGGCGCGGCCGGCAGCCGCGCGACGCACAGCAGGTTCTGCTCGTGCGCCTGCCAGCGCTCGATCGCGATGATGTCGCCGCCGACCACGTCGGCCAGCTCGGCCGTCGTCAGCTCGGTGCGGCCGATCTCGAACACGAGTGGCACGGGCAGGTTCGCGTAGGCCGCGCGCGCGTCGGCGAGCGGGGCCGGCGCGGCCGCGAAGAACACGGCCAGCGCATCCGGCGCGTCGAACAGCAGTGCGCCGTGGCAGCGCCACTCGGCGTCGGCGCGCCGCAACTCGAACCGCAGCGCGGCCGGCGCCGCATGCCAGGCCGGCACGCCGTCGGGCGGCGGCAGCAGTTCGACGCGCTGCCGCGTCGCCGCCTGCAGAACGGCCGTGAGCGGCGCGCACAGATCGGCGAGCAGCGCCGCGCGGATCACGGCGGGCACCGCCGGGTCGGCCGCATCGCCGAGCCATTCGGCTTCCGCGAGCGGGTCGATCCACAGCGTGCCGGCGGCCGGGCCGACGACGAAGCGGTACGCGTGCGCATCGGCGGCCGGCTCGGCGTCGACACGCCAGCGCACCTCGTACGCATGCTCGCCGAGCGTGACCGGGACGGCGCCGGTTGCGCCGTACGCATGCGACAGCCCGCGCGCGGCGGCGGCGGACAGGCGCGGCAGGTAGGGCGACGCGTCGAGCGCGACCGCGGCCGGCGTGGCGGTGGGCGGCGGGGAAGCAGCGGGCATGGCCCGGTTCGCGGCGTCGCCGGCGTCGGCATTCGTCAGGAACAGCGCAGGCACGGCGGGATCGGGGCGGATTCGGCGTTGGTTCGTTGGGTTGTTGTGGGGCCGGCGGCGCCGAGGGGCGCGCGGCTGCTGCGTCGATTGTAGGGATGGCGCTGGCCGCGTGCCGCGCCGGAATCCGTAGTCGCGGCCATCGCGCGGAGGCGGCGGGAGCGGGGTGCTACGAAGCGTGACGAAGTGCGGTGGGGCGGGCGGTGCGACGGCCGGCGGTCAAAAGCAACCGCCGCCCGGAGGCGGCGGTTGGGGCGTGACTGGCTGGCAGGTCGGGCGGCGTGCAGGCCGCATCCGGCTGGCAGGCCGCGAGGGGCTGCGAATCCGCGCAGCGCGGTGGGACAAGCGTGGCCGGCGCGCCGCGAACGGGCGGCGCGCGGGCGAAGCGTTACGCGTAGTCGGCGGCCATCGCGGCTTGCGGCGCCGCGCGCAGCACCGGCGCCGCGTCGTGGCGCTCGACGTGCGTCATCGCCGCACCGAACAGCACCAGCCGATAGCCGACCGCGTAGATCGGAATGATCCGCAGGTTCTTGTCGTGTTCGAGTTGCAGCTTCGAACGGATTCGCGAGATATGGGTGTCGAGCGTGCGTGACGACACGCCGAGCTCGCGGCCCCACACGGCTTCCTGGATTGCCTGCCGCGGCACGATCTTGTTCATGTTGTCGAGCAGGAATTCGACGACGTCGAATTCGCGCGGCGTAACGTCAACGACCTTGTTGTCGATTTCGATCGTGCGGCGCACGAAGTTGATTTTTATGTTGTCGATGTACAGGTATTTGCAATCCATGGTGGCCCTCGCATGTCCATAAAGGAGTGTTTGCGGGGTCCTGTGCTGCAACTTCCGGGCCAGGGGGCGGTTGTCAGGAGGTAACGGCGTGCGGGAAGACCGCGAACGGCGCGGCAGCCTTGAATTTAAAAAGAATTTTTAACGCGCAACGCCGGGTGCTTGATGAAAGGGCCGGAGCAATGGTGAAGGATTGTTACGTAGCATCGGGCGGGGACGTTACGGGGCGTTACGTCTGACGTAACGTGTGGGACGACGCCGGTAACAAGCGGCACAACTCGGGTCGACAGCGTGCGATGGGAACCCTACATGGAACCCTACATTGGACCCTACATGTTTCACTGAAAAATCAATATAAATCAGTAGGATAAGTGATTATAATTGCCGACTTGGAACCCTACATGGAACCGTACAACGAAGCATGACGACCGTTGCTACCTTCGAACCGTTGTTTCCCGAGGATCGCGTACTCGATCCACTGCTCGAGCAGGCCGCCGAACTCGTCGATTCTTCGCAGCGGTTACTTGCCATACGCGATACGCCGCTGGCCACCGCACTCGTGCCGCAATTGCGCGCGATGAATTCGTATTACACGAACAAAATCGAAGGCCAGCACACGACGCCTGCCAAGATCGAGGCGGCACTGCATCGGGATTATTCGACCGATATCGTCGAACGCAAGAAGCAACGTTTCGCGGTTGCGCATATCGCGGCGGAAGCTGCGCTCGAGGAAGAGTGGCGTGCGCTTCCGGTCGCGGCGTTGTTCGAGCCGGCGCGAATCTCGACCATTCACCATCGCTTCTTTTCTTGCCTGCCCGATGACGAGCGATTGACCGGGGAGGGCAATGTCGTCGTCCCGGGCGAATTTCGGCACGCGGATGTGACGGTCGGGCGCCATCTGGCGCCGGAACCGGAAATGATCGAGCCGCTGCTTCAGGCCTGGGCGACACGTTATGCCCGCATTCGCGCCAAGGAATATCAACTGATCGGCATCGCCTGTTCGCATCATCGTCTCGCCTGGGTGCACCCGTTCATGGACGGCAATGGTCGCGTGGCACGGCTGCATTCGCATCTCGGATTGCGCGCTGCCGATCTGACCCACGGTCTCTGGTCGCCGCTTCGAGGGCTGGCGCGAGAGCATGAGCAGTATTACGCGAGGCTCAGCGAGGCCGATCAGACGCGTCGCAACGATCTGGACGGTCGTGGCAACCTATCCCAGGAAGGATTGATCAAATTCGCCCGATTTTTTCTCGACTGCTGTCAGGACCAGGTCGGTTTCATGGTGCATATGACCCAGTTCGATGGAGTAACGGGACGGCTGCTGGATTTGCTGAGGTTCCTGGAAGCGAATCCGTGGACGATTCGCTCGGAAAAATCCGTGATCAAACCGGAGGCCGCTGCGCTGGCGATGGAGTTCGTGGCGCTGCGCCGAACCGTCACGCGTGCGGAATTCGCGCAGATGCTGGGTGTCAGCGACGTATTGGCGCGCAGGATCATTCGATCGCTGCTGGACTGCGGGCTGCTGACCTCGCCTTCGCATCGCGGCGAACTTTCTTTTGGATTGCCGTTGAATAGCCTCCGGTTTCTATTTCCGAGGCTTTGGCCTGAAGTCGAGCAGGAGTGAGCGTGGCGGGCCGCGTCCTGTCACGCGGCTTCGGCCCGGATGAGCATCGCGTTCTCGCGATGCGCCGCAAAACGCCGGCCACAGGGCACCCCTCGCCCCGCAGCCGGCGTCCCGTCACATCAAGCCTTCGCGCTATCCGCCGAATCGAACGGCAGCACGTAATGCCGCTTGCCCGTCGCCGCGAAGATCGCATTCGCCACGGCCGGCCCGACCGGCGCGACGCCCGGTTCGCCGACCCCGGTCGGCGCCTCGGGCGACGGCACGATATGCACCTCGACCTTCGGCATCTCGGCCATCCGCAGCACGTGGTAGCCGTCGAAGTTGCGCTGCTCCACCTGGCCGTCCTTCAGCGTGATCGCGCTGTGCATCGCGGCGCCGAGCCCGAAGCCGATGCCGCCTTCCATCTGCGCGGCGACGATGTCGGGATTGATCGCGATCCCGCAATCGACCGCGCACACCACGCGCTCGACCTTCACCTTGCCGTCCGCGTCGACCGAGACCTCGGCCACCTGCGCGACATAGCTCTTGAACGCCTCGGCCACCGCGATCCCGCGCCCGCGGCCCTTCGGCAGCGGCTTGGCCGGGTCCCAGCCGGCCTTCTGCGCGGCCAGCTCCAGCACCGCGCGCATGCGCGGCTCCTTCGCGAGCAGGTCGCGGCGGAACGCATACGGGTCCTTGCCGGCCGCGTGCGCGGCTTCGTCGATGAACGCCTCGACCGCGTAGGCCGTGTGCGAGCTGCCGACCACGCGCCACCACAGCACCGGCAGGCCGACCTGGGTGGTGGTGAGCTCGACCGACACGTTCGGCACCGCGTACGGCAGGTTCGCCGCGCCCTCGACCGACGTCGCGTCGACGCCGTTCTTGACCATGAACGCCTCGAACGGCGTGCCGGCGAGGATCGACTGGCCGACGATCCGGTGGCGCCAGCCCACCAGTTTGCCGTCCGCGGTCAGGCCCGCGTCGAGCTTGTGGAAGTACATCGGCCGGTAGAAGCCGCCCTGGATGTCGTCCTCGCGGGTCCATTGCAGCTTGACGGGCTTGCCGTCCGCGCCGAGCGCCTTCGCGATCGACACGGCCTCGACCACGTAATCCGACCACGCATTCGCGCGCCGGCCGAAGCTGCCGCCCGCATACAGCGTATGGATCTTCACCTGTTCCGGTTTCAGCCCGGCCGTTTTGGCCGCGTTGCCCTGGTCGACCGTCTGGAACTGGTCGCCGGCCCAGATCTCGCAGCTGTTCGCCGTCAGCTTGACGACCGCGTCGAGCGGCTCCATCGGCGCATGCGCGAGATACGGGAATTCGTACGTCGCGCTGACCTTGCGCGCCGCCCCGGCGATCGCCGCGTCGGCATCGCCGTCCTTGCGCGCGGACGTGCCCGGTTTCTCGGCGAGTTGCCGGTATTCGCGCATCAGTTCGTCCGAGCCGCGCTTCTCCGCCTTCGTTTCGTCCCAGTCGATCTTCAGCGCGTCGCGGCCCTGTTTCGCGGCCCAGAAGCCCGTCGCGACGACCGCGACGCCGCCCGGCACCTGCACGACCGAGACGACGCCCGGCACGGCCTTCGCGGCCGTCGCGTCGAACGATTTCACCGTCGCGCCGAAGCGCGGCGGCCGCTGCAGCAGCGCGACACGCATGCCGGGGAAGGTGGTGTCGAGCGTGAAATGCGCGGTGCCGTTCGATTTCGACGACCCGTCGACGCGCGGAATCCGGTGCCCGATCAGCTTGAAATCGGCCGGCTGCTTCAGCGTGACCTTGTCGGGTACCGGCAGCTTCGACGCATCGGCGACGAGCGTGCCGTACGCGGCCGTTTTGCCGCTCTTCGCGTGCGAGACCACGCCGTTGGCGGTGGTCAACTCGCCGGCCGGCACCTTCCAGCGGGCCGCCGCGGCCGACACGAGCATCGCGCGCGCCTTGCCGCCCGCTTCGCGCAGTTGCTGCCACGAGTTCGACATGGCCGAGCTGCCGCCCGTGCCCTGCATCGTGCCGAACGCGAGGTTCGCATAGCGCTTCGCATCGGCCGGCGCGCTTTCGACGCGCACGCTCGACCAGTCGGCGTCGAGCTCCTCGGCGACGATCGTCGCGATGCCCGTATACGCGCCCTGGCCCATTTCGACGTGCTTCGCGATCACCGTGACGGCGCCGTCCGGCGTGACGCGCAGGAATGCGTTCGGCGCGAAATCGCCGGCCGGCGCGGTCGCGGCGAGCGCGCGGCGGCCGAGGCCGGCCCAGTCGAAGCCGATGGTCAGGCTGACGGCGGCCGCGGCCCCCGCGGCTTTCAGGAAGGTGCGGCGCGACGGGCGCACCGCATCGGTGTGGTCGAGTTCGATCGTCATGGTCAGGCTCCCAGCGTCGCGGCCGCGTCGTGGATCGCGGCCCGGATGCGGGCGTAGGTCGCACAGCGGCAGAGGTTGCCGTTCATCGCGGCGTCGATGTCCGCGTCGGATGGCTTCGGGTTCTGTTCGAGCAACGCGGTGGCCGACATGATCTGGCCGGACTGGCAATAGCCGCATTGCGGCACCTGCAGCTTGACCCACGCGGCCTGCACCGCTTGGGCGGGCTTGCTCTGCAGGCCTTCGATCGTCGTGACGTGCTTGCCCGCGATGCCGGCGAGCGGCAGCACGCACGAGCGGACGGCCTGGCCTTCGAGATGCACCGTGCACGCGCCGCACTGCGCCATGCCGCAGCCGAATTTCGTGCCGGTCAGTCCCGCGTGTTCGCGAATCGCCCAGAGGACGGGCATCGACGGATCGGCGTCGAGCGTGACGTTCTTGCCGTTCAGGACAAACGAGGTAGGCATGTTGTGTGTCTCCGTGGGGAAAACCCGCCATACGGGCAGGTTAGCCGGGAGTGTGCGCGAGGCATCGGTTTTTGCGTCTACCCAATTCTGCAAATTTATTGAACAATCCTGCAAATTCCCTGCACGCGGCGAGCCGTTTCGCTATGCTCGCGCGACACGGGAAATCATTCGAGGATGCGTCATGGACATGACCGATATCGTCGCGTCGCGCGAAGCCGGGCGGCGCGAACTGGCGTCGCTGATCGGCCGTTTCGCGCCCGCGGACGGCTCGCATTCGACGGCCGTGCCGGGCCTGATGCTGCATCGGCACACGCGGCCGGTCGATCTCGGCTGCGCCGTATCGCGCGCCGCGCTGGTGATCGCCGCGCAGGGCGCGAAGCGCGTGATCGTGGCCGGCCAGGCTTATGAATACGACACCCACAATTGCCTGATTACGTCGATCGACTTGCCGATCCTCTCACGCGTGACGCGTGCGTCGGCGGACGAACCGTACCTGTGCCTGTCGTTGACGCTCGATCCGCAGCGCATCGTCGAGCTGGCGGCCGAGATGCGCCTGCCTGAGCCCGACGCGGGCCCGGAAGGCGAGGGGATCGCGCTCGCGGAGCTGACGCCGCCGCTGCTCGATGCGGCGCTGCGGCTGCTGCGGCTGCTCGATACGCCGGCCGACATCGCGGTCGTCGCGCCGCTGATCGAGAAGGAAGTGCTGTACCGGCTGATGACGAGCGGGCAAGGCACGCGGCTGCGCCACATGGCGATCGCCGGCAGCCAGACGCACCGGATCGCGCGTGCGATCGAATGGATTCGCGATCACTTCGCGGAGCCGATGCGCGTCGAGTCGCTCGCGCAGGCGGTCAACATGAGCGTGTCGTCGCTGCACCATCATTTCAAGCACGTGACGACGCTGAGCCCGCTGCAGTACCAGAAGCAGTTGCGGCTGCACGAGGCGCGTCGGCTGTTGCTGCGGCAGGGCGGCGACGTCGGGTCGGTGGCGGCCGTCGTCGGCTATGAAAGCGCGTCGCAGTTCAGCCGCGAATACAGCCGGCTGTTCGGCGCGCCGCCGATGCGCGACGTCGTGCATCTGCGCAAGAAGGAACTGCTCGGCTGACGGCCGGTCGCTCGCCGATCGTCATTGCGCGACGACCGACCGCATAGCGCGGGCAGTCGAACACCGGCAGGCGCGGTTCGTCGAAGTGGCCGCGTTCCTGGAAATCTGCATCCCTAACGAATGAACCTTCCATGACGACGCGTTCCCACACGTAGCTGCCGAGAAAGCCTGCGCAGCCCGTGACCGGTGCGCGCCGACCGGCACGCGTGTCGATCGCGCCCCTGTCATTCATGGCTTTCCTCTTCGTCGAGCATCTCCAGGAACCACACGTCGATTTGCTCGACGGCGTCGCGCACGCGCCCCATCCCGCCGCACGGATATCGCTTCGGCTGGCGCCGGTCCGCCTCTGCCGATGTCGACGAAGCGCCGCGACAGGCGCTCCGGTTTCGCTGACAACCCCGTTGATGCTTGAACGACGCAAGCGTCGATCGATCGGTGGTGATCTTCATCGCCTTTTCCCTAGCACGCTGATTGACGAATGGCCGCCGCTTGTATTTCGTGTGCCGTGGCGTGCCGCTCGGTGAGAGCCGGACCTCAGGCAATCGGCATGCCATGAACGACGAAGTCCCGCTGCATGCGGGCGTCGCCATGCAATGACCGTTCGGCGCGAACGTTTGTGTTTCAGGCGTGAATCGTGGGGCCAGGAATGCGCCCGTGGCGATCGCGGGATCGATACGGTTCGATACGACGAAACGCGCGATAAATCAGGCTTTTACGGGATTGGAGGCTTTAAAAGCCGTTTTCAATCGGCATGTTTCAGTGATGAGAATCAAGCGGATAAATGATCGAAAGCGTCTCTTCAATGAGTCGATCTTGTGGATCATGAGGTGAAAGGTGAATCGAATGGAAATGAAAAAATGATGCTCGTGTTTCTGTCGGGTCATGCGTTTACATTTGTTTTAATTGTTACGTCCGCAATGTGCCGGACGGCAAGATTTTTCGCCGCATGATCGTGTCGGTATTTTCACGGATGAATCAAATTCGTTTCGTATTTCGGAGTGAACCCGGGTTCCAGCCTTATCGGTGGCCGTGCCGCGCGGAGCGTCGTGCGCCGGGAGCTCCGTTCGCCGGGGGTAACGAACGGCTGTCGGCATGCCGCAGCCCGCGGTTTGTCAGCGGAAACGTACGAACCACCGGCCATCCGCCGAGGCGGGCTTCTCAAGTTTGAAACACCCGTTCGCTGGGGCGTCCGGCGCGCTTCGGCGCGCCGGATTCGTCCGTCAAATCACGGGATTGCGTCGCATTGTTCAATGATCGCCGCCGTGTGCCCATCGTTGTCGCGATACATTCCTGAAACAAAAAATGCCGTTCCGGGCGCAATGGTCAGGCCTGGCGGCCGCATGCCGCGCGCAACGCTCGGTGGCATATCGCATGGCATGCGGTTTGCGACATTGGACGCACCGGCGAGCGGTCGACACGATGCAACAACGATGTGGGGGCGACCAGTTCGTCACGAGCCAGTCGGGGAAGCGGCGATGAACACTATAAGCAGTGGCTTGATCCGCGCGTTTCTTGCGCATCACAGGGGTAGTCGGAACGATCGGGGTCGTGCTCGCGACGCAGTGCCAGCGTCGAGGGTCGCGCCTTGCCGATTTCCCGCCCTCCGCGCGCGCCGCGTGCTGGAGCGGTTGCCGTTCCGTGCGGCAACCGGGCGACAGCGGTGCTCGACCTCATTCAGCATTCCCGGATGGGGCAGGCTGTTCGTGCCGGACAGCGTGGCGCCGATTCCTCTTCAACCGTGCAGAGCCGTTTCGATCGCGCCGGGCCAGTGCCGGCGCCGGCCGGATTAGATCGAACGCGCGTCCGCCGGATTATCCGGAAGGCCTTTCTTCGATAGCTCAGGGAGCAGACATGTCGTCTGGCTGCAATGCCGGCCCGTCGTCGCCCGGCTAAAGGGCGCGTATCGAGCGGTCGCTGCATTTGGCGGTAGTCGATACATTCGCTGATTTTCAATTCCGGAAACGGGTGCCAGTGCCGGCATCGGTTTTCGACGGGGTATTGAAATCGCGAACCGGAAAGATGTGCGCGTCATTCCGGTAAATATAATCGATGTGTTTTTTTGATTGGACTTCAATGTTCATAAAAATAATAGAAAACACCTACTCAGAAATTTTGGACAACTTAAAAACATAAAACTAGACTTCGGCTGGCCAAAAAATAAAAGCTCAGATTTACGATTAAACAATGATTTCTTGATTTGATAGTGATCCTTATTTTTAAGGATTGCTCGAGGCAGGAAGGTTGATGGCGTGCGATCTTCCATGCTCATTCTCTCCACGCCGTTTTGGAGTCGACCATGAAGAAGCTTCTGATTGCAGCAGCAGTTCTGGCGGTTTCGGGTGCAGCGTTTGCCGGCAGCGGCACGGTGTCGAGCAGCAATTCGTCGAGCGGTGGCCAGACGATGGCCGGGGTTGCCGGGTTCGGCCACTTCACCGCGACCGATTCCGGCTCGGCACTCGGCGCAGCCGGCGCAACGGCCGGTGGCGGCAGCAGCGGTTCGATCTCGTACACGAACCACACGCAAACGTCGACGGTCGGCGGCTTCGGCTTCGGCGGCGCACAGGCGGGCGGCAGCAGCGGCGCGAACGCGGGCTCGACCGGCTGGACGTATCACCACTAAGCCGCGACGCGTAGCGTTCGTCATTGGCTGGCGGTACGGATGCCGGGTCTTGCCCCGCAAGGGCAGGCCCGGCTCCGCCACCGTCGAACTTCCTCACAGCAAGGAATTGCTATGAAAGCCAAAGTCATGTTAGCGACAGCGCTCACCGTCATTTCGTCCGCTGCGTTGGCGGCCGGATCGTCCACGACCAACCAGACGCAATCCGTAGCGGCGGGTGTTTCCGGTTCGGTGCTGGTCGGCTCCGGCAGCTATACCAGCAATTCGACTTCGACGGCCGGCGCGAATGCAGGCAGTACCGTGACACCCGCCGGCTCCGCCGGCACGGCGTCCGCTTACCACAACTCGACTTCGACGGCCAGCGGCTCGGGCACGAACGGGGGCGCGTTCGCGGCAGGCGGCGGTATCGGTGCCGCGGGCTCGTTCGCTGGAAACGGCAGTACGAACGAAAACGCGAATGCGCTTTCGGGAGGGGTGACCGCCACGATCGTCCTCGGCGCGAACCACTACACGGCCACGGGCGCGAACGACCACGGCAATGCCAACGCGGGTGCCGTGGGGTGGACGGGCAGTGGCGGGTCGGGCGCGATCACCGGCTCGAATCACTACAACTCGTCGACCGTGTGGAGTACCGGTCCGGCCGGTTCGCCGTCCGCATCGGGCGGAAGCCAGGGCGACTCGAGCGCGACCGGGAGCAGTCATTAGTCAGGTGTGGGGGGACCAGTTTCCAGTTTCCCAGCGACGCTGGTCTCTTTTCCGCATCGTTGTCACGTAAGGAGTTGGCATGAAGCAGAACCTGATTGCCGCCGCTCTGATGTTCGCGTCTCTGACGGCGTATGGCGCTGACCGTGCTGCCGATGGTGGGCAATCGACTATGCAGACGTCAAACAAACCTGACCAGACAACCAAACCGTCAGAACAACAAACGCTTTCGTCGGGCAGTGCCATCGGCGGACCGGACACCCAGCAGTGGCGGGGCATGTCGGCCGGCTCGTGGTCCCAGCTGGGCAGCGGCTGGAAGCAGTTCGGGGAAGCAGGGAAAACTGAAGGCATTCAGGGGAATTAGTACGGTTGCCTGGGTCGGAGGTCCAACCTCGTCCGGAGAGTGAAATGAACAGCAACAGGATCAAGGTGGCATGTGCGGCGATGTTCGCGATGACCACGATCGGTGCCCAGGCGCAAACCGCCGATTCGACGTCGAGCGCGCAGTCGTCGACATCGTCGACGGCGATCAGTCAGGGTGGCGGCTCGAGCATGAACACGAACACCACGAGCTCGCGCGGCGGCAACGCCACGAGCAGCAGCGGCGTGCGCGGCAGCGGCAATTCGAGCGTGAACGTCAACGTGACGATGCCGTCCAGCACGGCCGGCGGCAACGTGACGCCGCAGAGCACGAACACGCTCGCGGCCGGCGCGCCAGGCTCCAGCCCGTACAACACCCAGGCGACGGAAAACGTCAATTACTCGGGGACGCAGACGATCAAGACGAACCCGTCGATCCAGGCGCCGGGACTCACGACCACGCTGTCCGATACCTGCATGGGCTCGGTGAGCGTCGGCGTGTCGTTCCCGGGGTTCGGCGCGACGGGCGGCACGACGCTGGTCGACCAGGCCTGTGTGCGGCGTCTCGATGCGCGTGAATTCCGTGCGATGGGCCTGACCGACGTGGCGCTCGCGCTGCTGTGCCAGAGCGACGCGAACCGGCGCGCGGTGGAAGCGACCGGGCACCTGTGCCCGGGTACGACCGCGCCGCTCGCGCGTTCGAATGTGGCGCCCAGCGTCGAAGCGACCGTCGCGGACGACGTGAAGTATCGCGATCCGATCGTGCGCGACCGGATGGGCCTGCCGCCGCTCGGCTCGGCCGCACCGGCGCCCGCAGCGACGCGCCCGATCGAAACGGCTTCGATGCGCGCCGCGCCCGTTTCGGTGCCGGTGCCGGTGCCGGTGCCGGCGCTCGCGCCTGTCGCCGCCGCGCCGGCCGTCGCGACGCCCGCCGTTGCCGCGGCTGCTCCGGCCGTTGCAGTGCCGACGGTTGCCGCTGCGGTTCCGGTCGCCGCGGCGCCGGCTGCTGCTGCCGCGCCTGCTGTCGCTGCCGCACCCGCAGCCTCGGTCGTACCGGCGGCCGCAATGGCAGCCGTGCCGGCTGCAGCCGTCATCGCCGCGCCGGCCGTGGCTGACAAGGCAGCGCCGGCACCTGCCGCACCGGTCGCCGATACGAAGGCAGCGGAGCCCGTGCAGCCGGTCGCCGACAAAGCCCCCGAGCCTGCCCCGGCGGTCGCCGACAAGACGCCCGAGCCTGCCCCAGCCGTCGCCGACAAGGCGCCGGAGCCGATGCCGGCCGCGACCGACACGGCCCAGGCTGCTGGCGAGCCGGTTGCCGAACTGATGCCGGCGGCAGCCGTCGTCGCGGCGCCCGCAGCCGACGCGAAGGCGGCCGAACCGGCGCCGCAGGCCACCGCCGAAGCGCCTGCACCGGAAGCCCCGCAGCCTGCCGTCGCCGCCGCGCCTGCCGACATGCCGGCAGCGGACGCTAAAGTCCCGGACGCGGTCGAATCGGCTGGCACCGCGGCTGCACAAGCCGCCGGCATGCCTGCGCTGACCGATCCGGCGCAAGCGTTGCCGCCGGCCACGGTCGACCAGCAGGCCGCACCGGCTGCACCGGTCGCGCCGGCGCCGACCGTCATCTCGACGAGTACCTCGTCGTGAGCATGCGGGCCGGTTTGCCGTGCGACCGGCGCGCTGGTCGCACGGCAGGCGTTCGGCCCGATGCCCGACAGTCTTTTCCGGTTTGACGGGTGTTGCTCCCATCCCCGAGGTCAACACCTCTTTTTGCGTGACGAGGATGCAAGGAGGCCTCAATCATGAGGATCTTTTTGATCGCTTTGTGGCTGGCCAGCGTGCAGGCCGCTGCGCAGTCGGTTTTCCAGAATCCCGCCGTCTTCGTCATCCTGAGCGAGCAGACCCTTGCGAATGCCGCGAGCGTCCAGCAGGCGCTGTCGACGCTTGGCCGTCCCGACAACACGGCATGCTCGCCGATGATGATGATCGGCGATCCGCAGATGATCTACATGATGCCGGAAGCGGGTCACGCGCCGTCGTGGCAATCGCCGGTGTACGGCCGCGGTGCGCCGTTCGACGCGCAGAACGGGCCGAAGCCGACCGGCAAGACGGTCGGCGCGATGCAGCACACCGAGGACATGCAGACGCAGCCGTGGAGCGACGGCAGCGCGATCACGCAGCAGATCGCGGGCGAGTCGAGCGTCACGGCGGCGGACCGGGTGAACGAATGGCGGCACGCCGGGCTCGACCGGATCGAGACGGCCCGCGCGTCGGACGTGACAGTGAACGGCAAGACCTACCGCGCCTATCGCGACGATCTCAACGGCTCGACGAAGCCTGTCGTCGAACCGCAGATCTACACGCAGCGCGTCGTGTTCTGCCGATGACGCGGTATCGATTCGAGGACGGAGCGGCGCCGCGCCGCGGGACCACGGGCCCTGCCGCGCACGATCGGGCAACGGCCGCTCCGATACATACCCTTATGCGGCGAGGCGATCGTGAACCATTGCTGTCAGCTGAGCATGTCGGGCCCGCGGGATGTCGAACGGCTGGTGAGCGCGCTGCCGTTCATCGCGGTCCGGCACCATCCCGTCGCGCCGTCGCGGCCGCTCGTCTACCTGTCGCAGCAACACGATGCCGCGCTCGTCGATGTGCTCGCGTCGCGCGGCTGGGACGTATGGCGCGCCAAAACCGTCGCGGACGCGCTGAATCTCGTCAAGGCGAACCGCCCGCATGCGGGCATCGTCGATTTCGACAGCTTCGCGTCGCCGGACGTCGCGTCGTTCGAGGTACTGCTGCGTGACCCGCGGGTCGGCTGGGTCGCGTTCGCCGACGGCGAGCAGCTGCGCAACATCACGATCGCGCGCCTGATCCGCCACTGCTGCTTCGACTACGTGCGCAATGCGGCGGCCTACACGACGATCGGCTATCTCGTCGGCCATGCGTACGGGATGCTGAAACTCGCGGACGGCGACCCGGCCGCGGAGGCGCCGCCGCCCGGCGGCGCGATGATCGGCGCGTGCGGCGCGATGCGCCGGCTGTTCGCGACGATCCGCAAGGTCGCGAACACCGAGGCGACCGTGTTCATCGCCGGCGAATCCGGCACCGGCAAGGAACTGACGGCGGCGGCGATCCACCGGCAGTCGTCGCGTGCCGACGCACCGTTCGTCGCCGTGAACTGCGCGGCCATCCCGACGACGCTGCTGCAGGCCGAACTGTTCGGCCACGAGCGCGGTGCGTTCACGGGCGCGCACCAGCGCAAGATCGGCCGCATCGAGGCCGCGCACGGCGGCACGCTGTTTCTCGACGAAATCGGCGACATGCCGTTCGAGAGCCAGGCGAGCCTGCTGCGGTTCCTGCAGGAAGGCAAGATCGAGCGGCTCGGCGGGCATGCGTCGATTCCGGTCGACGTGCGGATCGTGTCGGCGACCCACGTCGATCTCGAGGCCGCGATGCAGGCCGGGCGATTCCGCGCCGACCTGTATTACCGCCTGTGCGTGCTGCGGATCGACGAGCCGCCGCTGCGCATGCGCGGCCGCGACATCATGCTGCTCGCCGACGACGTGCTGCGGCGCTATCGCGACGACGGCTCGTACCGGATTCGCGGCTTCACGCCGTGCGCGATCGAGGCGATCCACAACTATCCGTGGCCCGGCAACGTGCGCGAGCTGATCAACCGGATCCGCTTCGCGGTCGTGATGACGAACGGCCCGCTGATCTCGGCCGCCGATCTCGAATTGCGTCCGTACACGTCGCTGCGGCCGCCGACGCTCGCGCAGGCGCGCCGGCAGGCCGAGCGGCACGCGATCGAGGAAACGCTGCTGCGTCACCGCCACCAGCATGCGGACGTCGCGGCGGAGCTCGGCATCTCGCGCGCGACGCTGTACCGTCTGATGATCGCGCACGGGCTGCACAGCTGACGCGCCATGGCGCGCGACCGCTCAAGACCTCGCGGCGGCGGCCGTTAAAACATGAAATGGCCCGGCCGGCACGCCGCGCATCGAGGTACGCGCGACCGGCACGGGCGCATCACGTTCATCCGAGGTCATCGTGGGAGAGTGCAGTCACTGCGGCAGGACGTTCCTGCTCGGCGGGCAGTCGATCGACGGGCGCCGCTATTGCGGCCCGGCATGCGCGCATGCGCATCCGGTCGTCGTCGAGGCCGAACGGGTGCCCGACGCGAAGGTCCGGCAGTACGTCGACGACTGGCGCTACGGGCCATGCCCGATCTGCCTGCGGGAAGGGCGGCCGGTCGACGTTCACGCGTCGCATCGCGTCGTGTCGCTCCTGTTCGTCACGCGCTGGGCGACGCGGCGCCACGTGTGCTGCCGCCGCTGCGGGCGCAGGAAGCAGGCGCTCGCGCTGCTCGCATCGGCCACGCTCGGCTGGTGGGGGCTGCCGTGGGGCATCGTGCTGACGCCGATCCAGCTCGCGCGCAACCTGCTGGGCCTCGCCGCGCGCGACCCGGAGGTCGCGACGCAGCAGTTCGAGGAGCTCGTGCGGCGCAAGCTGGCCGCCCGCCGGCTCGCGCGCACGGGGCGCGGCGCCGGCGCCTGATCGCGCTTCGGCGCGCCGTGTGAGTTCAGGCAGGCCGGTCGAAGCCCGAGGCGACCCAGCGTTCGGCGCTGGCCTTGTTGAGCTTGAACCCGGCCGATACCTTCGCGTCGGCCAGCAGCTCGCCATACGGATCGAATGCCTTGAGCTGCGCATACGGCTCGAACTCGTCCGGCACGATGTCGAGCGTCACCGACACATCCTGCCCGGCTTCGTCCTGCACCGTCACTTCCTTGTGCAGCAGCGCGCGCCGCTGCTGTTCGTGCCGCATCAGCACTTCGGTCGCGGTTTTCACGAGCGTGCGGAACGCGTTCGCGTCCATCGGCTTCGGGTTTTTCTTGTCGCGGCCCATGGTCCACGGCCCGACGAGCGCGGGCTCGGACTCGCCGTCCTTGACCATCTCGACGGCCCAGCCGTCGTCGTCTTCGTTCTTGATGATGCGGGCCGTCCAGCCGTTGTCGCGCCAGAGGCCGTCTTCGTGGATGGAGGTGTCGTCGGATTGCAGGTCGGAATCGGTCATGAGGAAAGCGGGCGGTACGGGCAAAGCCGGCGAACGGGCGGGGCGCGCGGCCGGCAGCGGCGCGTCGCTCGCCGCCGGCGGGCCGGGGTGGCATGCAAAGGCGCAATTTTACCTGCTGACCGGCCGCGCGGCGCGCGACCCTGGCCGTCGGGCCGATGCCGCTGCGGTCGATCGCCGGCCGCCGGGCGTCGGACCGGTGCAAATATCAAACCCGTATTACGTCTGCGGCGGCCAATTCGTACGCCGTCCGATATCGCGCCCCCGCGCACGTTCATAGAATCGACGTTCGGGCTAAAAATAGCCTGAACGTCCTTTCAACGCCCAACCGGCCGACACCTTTCGCGTGGCGCGGCCGGTGAATTACCAGGAACTGCGCATGAGGAAATTCAATGTTCGCATCGTCTTCGCGTACGACTGGCCGTTGACGCTGGCCGGTATCGAGCAGATCGCAGGCGGCAGCTGCGCGATCGAGCTCGTCGCGGTCTACCGGAGCGCGGCCGAACTGGTCGCGTCGCTCGGCGGCGTCGACTGCGACATCGTGCTGGTCGACTATGCGGTTCGCGGCGACGAGCAGATGGACGGCCTCGCGCTGTTCGACTGGCTGCGCCGCACCCGGCCGAACGTCGGGATCGTCGTGCTGGTCGCGAACGAGAACCCGCTGATCTTCCGCTCGATCCTGGCAAGCGGCGGCGTGAGCGTCGTCAGCAAGCTTGACGAAGTCGGCCATATCGTCACGGCGATCCATTCGAGCTACAGCGGCGGGACCTACCTGTCGCCGTCCGTCCGGCGCGCGGTCGAGGCGCTCGGCACGCGTGGCGACCCGCCCGTGAAGCTGTCGGCGCGCGAGATCGAGGTGATTCGCCTGTATCTGTCGGGCGTGCCGATCAAGACGATCGCGCAGCGCCTGAGCAAGGGCAAGCAGACGGTCAGCGCGCAGAAGATCAGCGCGATGAAGAAGCTCGGCGCGAGCAACGACGTCGAGCTGATTCAGCGTGCGGCGGGGCTGGGGCTCGGGAGCGGGGAGGCCGCGCTGCGGGCGGGCAGCGCGGCGTGAGGGGGGCGGGCGGTGTGAGGGGCCCGGCGGTGTGAGGGCTGGGCGGGGCGGCGTGAGCGGCGGGGCGCCGTCAGGCCGGCAACGCGAACCGCGTCACCGCGTCGCGCAGCGCCTCGGCCTGATCGCGCAGCGAATGCGCGGCTGCCGCGGCCTGTTCGACGAGCGCCGCGTTCTGTTGCGTGACCTGGTCCATCTCGCCCACCGCGCGGTTGACCTGCTCGATCCCGGCGCTCTGCTCGCGCGATGCGTGGCTGATTTCGTCGAGGATCTCGTTCACGCGCCGCACCGACTGCACGATCTCGGCCATCGTCTCGCCTGCATGCGTGACGAGCGTCGCGCCGTGCTGGACCGTCTCGTTCGACGACACGATCAGCGACTTGATCTCCTTGGCCGCCGTCGCCGAGCGCTGCGCGAGCGATCGCACTTCGGCCGCGACCACCGCGAAGCCGCGGCCCTGTTCGCCGGCGCGGGCCGCTTCCACGGCCGCGTTCAGCGCGAGGATGTTGGTCTGGAACGCGATCCCGTCGATCACGCCGATGATGTCGCCGATCTTGTGCGAGCGGTCGGTGATCTCGTTCATCGTGCGCACGACGTCGTCGACCACCTCGCTACCGCGCGTCGCGACCTGCGCGGCCTGGCCGGCGAGCGACGCGGCCTGCGCGGCGCTGTCCGCGTTCTGCTTCACGTTCGCGGTCATCTCGTCCATGCTCGATGCGGTCTGCACGAGCGCGGCCGCCTGTTCCTCGGTGCGCTGCGACAGGTCCGTGTTGCCGGATGCGATTTCGCTCGCGCCCACGTTGATGTTCTCGGTGCCCATCCGGACGCGCGACACCATGTCGATCAGCCCGCCTTGCATCGTGTGCAGCGCGTGCAGCAGGCTGCTGCGATCGTCGTGCTTCACGGTCACGCGCGCGGTCAGGTCGCCCTGCGCGATGCGCTGCGCGGCGTCGAGCGCCGCTTCGAGTTCGCCGCCGAGGCTCGCGCGCACGCTTTTCAGCACCAGCACCATCACGGCCGTCGCGATCGCGCCGAGCACGGCCGTCATCGCCAGCCAGCGGCCGATGCTCGCGAGCACCGCCGAGCGCACGTCGTTCATGTACATGCCGGTCACCAGGTACCAGTCCCACGGCGCGAAGCGCTGCACGGCGCTGGTTTTCTCCTGCGGCTTGTCCGCGCCAGGCTTCGGCCACAGATATTCGACGAAGCCCTTGCTGCCTTCCGCGTTGCCGGCCTTCACGATCTCGACGAACAGGTGCTTGCCGTTCGGATCGGTGAAGTTCGACACGTCCTTGCCGTTGAGATCGGTCTTGATCGGATGCATCACGATCACCGGCTTCGAATCGTTGATCGAGATATATCCGTCGGCGCCGTGGCGCATCGCGGCGATCGCCTCGAGTGCCTTCTGCTTCGCTTCGGCTTCCGGCAGCGCGTTCTGCTGCGACAGCTTGTAGTAGTGATCGGTCACGCTCGCGGCCTGCGCGACCAGCGACGCGAGCTGGTCGCGGCGGTCCGTGATCATCGATGCGCGGGTCTGCCATGCGCCGAGCCCGGCGATCACGAGCAGGCCGAGCCACAGGATGACGATCATCGAGGCGAGTTTCTGATTCAGGGAGAGATTGCGCATGGTATGAGGTCGGTCAGTCGTGGAAGCTCGCCGGAGCGGCGTGACGGGATAAGTGGTTTGACGGCGCGCCATGCGCGTCGCCGTAGACGGGAAATCCCTTAGACACCGTTATTTCCCCATGCCCGCGACGCAAGCGCGGGCATCTATGCATATGCATAACAGCGGCCGCTATACTGTCGGGCGACGGTCGGCGTCGCGCCCCGCACGGGCGGCAGCGCGACGCCGACCGAAACCGAAAGGAGGCAACGATGCGGATTCTGGTGGTAGGGGCCGGCGCGGTCGGCGGATACTTCGGCGGCCGGCTGGCCGCGGCGGGGCGCGACGTGACGTTCCTGGTGCGCGACGGCCGCGCCGCCGCGCTCGCGCGCGACGGGCTGCTGATCCGCAGCCCGCGAGGCGACCTGACGCTCGCGAACGTGCAGACCGTGCGCGCGGGCGACGCCGGCGCCGGCGTCGCGCCGTTCGACCTCGTGCTGCTGAGCTGCAAGGCGTACAGCCTCGACGATGCGATTGCATCGTTCGCGCCGTTCGTCGGCCCGCAGACATTGATCCTGCCGATGCTCAACGGGATGCGTCATCTCGACGTGCTGCGCGAGCGCTTCGGCGCCGCGCAGGTGCTCGGCGGGTTGTGCGTGATCGCGGCGACGCTCGATCGCGAGCAGCGCATCGTGCACCTGAACGACACGCACGGCGTATCGTTCGGCGAGCTGGCCGGCGGTGAATCGCCGCGCGTGCGCGCGGTGGCCGACGTGCTCGGCGGCGCGGGTTTCGATGCCACGCTCAGCGACGACATCGCCGCGCGGATGTGGGACAAGTGGGTGTTCCTCGCGACGCTCGCCGCGAGTACGTCGCTGTTTCGCGGTTCGATCGGCGACATTCTCGCCGCGCCGGACGGCCGTCGCCTGCTCGAAACGATGCTCGCCGAATGCAGCGCGATCGCCGAACACAACGGCCACCGGCCCGATCCGGCGGCCAGCGAGCGGATGCAGCGGATGGTGCTGACGCCGTCGCCGCTGACCGCGTCGATGCTGCGCGACGTCGAGAACCATGCGCGCGTCGAAGCCGATCACGTGATCGGCGACCTGCTCGCGCGGCGCGACCCGCAGGCGGCCGATACGCTGTCGCTGCTGCGGATCGCGTACAACCACCTGAAGACGTACGAGGTGCGCACGGCGCGCGAGCACGCGGCGGCATAAGCCGGTGCTGGCAGCGGCGCGGGCGGCCGCCCGCGTCGTTCCGCGCTGCAACAAATTTGCCATCCGGCGCCATTTCAGCCCGTGGGTGGCAAAAAAGTATCGAAAATCAGGCGTAAAGTTGGTGGAGCCGCGCGCTCGATCGACCTACATTGCTTCCCATGCGACCGGTCGCATCGCCGCGCGAGACACGCGGCGATGCGCGCACAGCCGAACAGGCCGGCCAGCAATATATGGGAATGGAGACGCCAACATGATGCACCCCGATCTCGAAGTGGTCGACGTGCGACGCGACGAGTCGTTCAAGGTCTGGTCGCACGGCTATCCGTATCGCACGATCCGCTGGCATTTCCATCCCGAATTCGAGCTGCACCTGATCGTCGCGACGCACGGCAAGTATTTCGTCGGCGATCACATCGGCTCGTTCGGCCCCGGCCATCTCGTGCTGCTCGGCCCGAACCTGCCGCACAACTGGGTCAGCGACATGGCCGAAGGCGAAACCGTCGAGCGCCGCAATCTCGTGATCCAGTTCGATCCGTCGTTCGTGCGCCGCTGCATGGACGCGTTCCCCGAATGCCGCGACGCACAGGCGCTGCTCGACGACGCGCGGCGCGGGGTCGGCTTCGATGCCGAGACCAGCGCTGCGATCGCGCCGTTGTTCGATGAACTGTTGACCGCGCGCGGCATGCGCCGCATCGCGCTGTTCATGACGATCCTGGAGCGGCTGTGCGGCGCGGCCGAACGCACGCTGCTCGCGAGCCCCGCGTACGACCAGGCCGACGTCACGCCGACGCGGCTTAGCCACGCGCTGTCGTATATCGGCAAGAACCTCGCGTCGGAGCTGCGCGAATCCGATCTCGCGCAACTGACCGGGCAGAGCGTCAGCGCGTTCTCGCGCACGTTCCATCGCCACACCGGCATGCCGTTCGTCCAGTACGTGAATCGTCTGCGGATCGAGTCCGCGTGCCAGATGCTGCTCGCCGACGACGCGAGCATCACCGACATCTGTTTCCAGGCCGGCTTCAACAACGTGTCGAACTTCAACCGCCAGTTCCGCGCGGTGAAAGGGATGGCGCCGTCCGAATTCCGCGCGCTGCAGCGCCTGAACGCACGCAGCCGCGAGTTGGCACTGCATGCGGCGCCGACCGGTAACCCGCTGCCGCCGCGCGTGCTGACGCCCGGTGCGCCCGAACTCATGCCGCAGCCCGGATGATCGCCGGGCCGTTGCCCGCCTGAGTTTCCCCGCCGTTTTACCCAGCCGATCGCGTCGCTCACGTCGCGAGGGGCGCATTCACCCACGAAAAAGCCGCACACAATTTTTGGAGACACCGTCATGACGCACGCATCGCCCGCTTCATCCCCCCGCCGCGCCGCCCGCCTGGCGGCCGTTGCCGCGCTCGCCGGCGCGGCCCTGTTGCCCGCCGCCGCCGCGCATGCCGCGCCGCTGCGGATCGGCATGACGTTCCAGGAACTGAACAACCCGTACTTCGTGACGATGCAGAAGGCGCTGAACGACGCGGCCGCGTCGATCGGCGCGCAGGTCGTCGTCACCGACGCGCATCACGACGTCAGCAAGCAGGTGAGCGACGTCGAGGACATGCTGCAGAAGAAGATCGACATCCTGCTCGTGAACCCGACCGATTCGACCGGCATCCAGTCGGCGATCACGCAGGCGAAGAAGGCCGGCGCGGTGGTCGTCGCCGTCGACGCGAACGCGAACGGCCCGGTCGATTCGTTCGTCGGCTCGAAGAATTACGACGCGGGCGTGATGTCGTGCGAATACCTCGCGAAGGCGATCGGCGGCAGCGGCGAGGTCGCGATCCTCGACGGCATTCCGGTCGTGCCGATTCTCGAACGCGTGCGCGGCTGCAAGGCCGGGCTCGCGAAATTCCCGAACGTGAAGCTCGTCGACACGCAGAACGGCAAGCAGGAGCGCGCGACCGCGCTGTCGGTCACCGAGAACATGATCTCCGCGCATCCGAACCTGAAGGGCCTCTTCAGCGTGAACGACGGCGGCTCGATGGGCGCGCTCGCCGCGATCGAAGGCTCCGGCAAGGACATCAAGCTGACGAGCGTCGACGGCGCACCCGAGGCGATCGCCGCGATCCAGAAACCGAACTCGAAGTTCATCGAGACGACCGCGCAGTTCCCGGCCGACCAGGTGCGCATCGCGCTCGGCATCGCGATCGCGCGCAAGTGGGGCGCGACGGTGCCGAAGGCGATTCCCGTCGACGTGAAGGTCGTCGATCGCGGCAACGCGAAGGGTTTCAGCTGGTGAACGACGTGCGACGCGACGCGAAGGGCGGCGGCGTGGCCGACGCCCTTTGCACGGAGAAGCCGATGGACACGATACTCAGGCTCAGCCACATCACGAAAAGCTTTCCCGGCGTGAAGGCGCTGTCCGACATCGATCTGGAAATCGCGCGCGGCGAGATCCATGCGCTGCTCGGCGAGAACGGCGCGGGCAAGTCGACGCTGATGAAGATCCTGTGCGGCATCCACCAGCCGGATGCCGGCACGATCGAGATCGACGGCGCCGTGCGCCATTTCGCGGATTATCACGACGCGGTCGCGGCGGGCGTCGGCATCGTGTTTCAGGAGTTCAGCCTGATTCCGCACCTCGATGCCGTCGACAACCTGTTCCTCGGCCGCGAGCTGCGCAATCGCTGGGGGGCGCGCGACCGCAAGCGGATGCGCGCGGCGGCCGCGGCCATCTTCGCGCGCCTGGGCGTGGCGATCGATCTGGATGCGCCGATCCGTACGCTGTCGGTCGCGCAGCAGCAGTTCGTCGAGATCGGCAAGGCGCTGTCGCTCGACGCGCGCATCCTGATCCTCGACGAACCGACCGCGACGCTCACGCCGGCCGAGGCCGAGCACCTGTTCGCGATCATGCGCGAGCTGAAGCGGCAGGGCGTCGCGATGATCTTCATCTCGCATCATCTCGACGAGATCTTCGCGGTGTGCGACCGCATCACGGTGCTGCGCGACGGTCAGTACGTCGCGACGACCGAGGTCGCGCGCACCGACGTCGAGCAACTGGTGCGCATGATGGTCGGCCGCCGGATCGAAAGCAGCTTTCCGCCGAAGCCGGTATTGCCGGCCGACGCGCCGGCCGTGCTCGAAGTCGATGCGCTGCAGATCGAGCGCGACGGCCCGGTGAACCGCTTTGCGTTGCATGAAGGCGAGATCCTCGGTTTCGCGGGGCTCGTCGGTTCGGGCCGCACGGAAACCGCGCTCGCAGTGATCGGCGCGACGCGCGCGCATCGCAAGGCGCTGCGCGTGCGCGGCGCGGCGGCGAAGCTCGCCGATCCGGCCGACGCGCTGCGCGCGGGCATCGGCATCCTGCCGGAAAGTCGCAAGACGGAAGGGCTCGTCACGTCGTTCTCGATTCGCGACAACATCTCGCTGAACAACCTCGGCAAGTACCGGTCGATGCGCTGGCTGATCGACCGGCGCGGCGAGGCACGCACCACGTACGACGTGATGCGGCGCGTCGGCGTGAAGGCGCCGTCGATCCACACCGAGGTCGCGACGCTGTCCGGTGGCAACCAGCAGAAGGTCGTGATTGCGCGCTGGCTGAACCATCACACGTCGGTGCTGATCTTCGATGAGCCGACGCGCGGCATCGACGTCGGCGCGAAAGCCGAAATCTACGGGCTGATGCGCGAACTCACCGCGCGCGGCTACGCCATCATCATGATCTCGTCTGAATTGCCGGAAATCGTCGGCATGTGCGATCGCGTCGCCGTGTTCCGGCAGGGCCGCATCGAGGCGACGCTCGCCGGCGACGAGATCGATCCCGACACGGTCATGACCTATGCCACGGCCGGCACGCGAGGAGCGACCCATGAACCTGCCTGATTCTTCTTCCACGTCTCCCACGCCTTCCACGACGCTCGCGGCCACCGCCGGAAACGGCGACGCGCCGCCGCCCCGCGCGATGTGGGCGCAGCTGCGCCGCTCGACGCTGTTCTATCCGCTCGTCGGCCTGATCGTCGTGTGCATCGCGATGATGATCGCGAGCCCGAGCTTCCTGTCCGCCGCGAACCTCGAGAACGTGCTGCGCCAGGTCTCGATCAACGCGATCATCGCGGTCGGCATGACCTGCGTGATCCTGACCGGCGGGATCGACCTGTCGGTCGGCTCGGTGATGGCGCTGTCGGGCACGCTCGCGGCGGGGTTGATGGTCGCGGGCGTCAACGCGGTCGCCGCGCTGGCGATCGGCATCGCGGTCGGCCTCGGCTTCGGCTTCCTGAACGGCGTGTTCGTCGCGTTCGCCGGGATGCCGCCGATCATCGTCACGCTCGCGACGATGGGCATCGCGCGCGGCCTCGCACTGATCTACACGGGTGGCTATCCGATCGACGGGCTGCCCGACTGGGTCGCGTTCTTCGGCAGCGGCAAGGTGCTCGGCATCCAGGCGCCGGTGCTGATCATGCTGGTGGTCTATGCGATCGCGTGGCTGCTGCTCGACCGGATGCCGTTCGGCCGCTACGTGTATGCGATCGGCGGCAACGAGCAGGCGACGCGGCTCACCGGCGTGCGGGTCGCGCGCGTGAAGCTGATCGTCTACACGCTGGCCGGGCTCACGTCGGCGCTCGCCGCGATCGTGCTGACCGGACGCCTGATGAGCGGGCAGCCGAACGCGGGCGTGGGCTTCGAACTCGACGCGATCGCGGCCGTCGTGATGGGCGGCACGTCGATCTCCGGCGGGCGCGGGGCGATCCTCGGCACGCTGGTCGGCGCGCTGCTGCTCGGCGTGCTCAACAACGGGCTCAACATGATCGGCGTGAACCCGTATGTGCAGAACGTGATCAAGGGCGGAATCATCCTGCTCGCGATCTACATCAGCCGCGAACGATCGCGGTAACGATCGATCAATCAGCCATCCGAATCACTCAGGAAAGAGACAACTCATGACGACACCCGAAGCCCAGCCGCGCATGACCGCGGTCGTCTGCCACGGCCCCGAGGACTATCGCGTCGAACAGGTCGCGAAGCCGAATCCCGGCGCGAACGAACTCGTGATCCGCATCGCCGCGTGCGGGATTTGCGCGAGCGACTGCAAGTGCTACACCGGCGCCAAGATGTTCTGGGGCGGACCGAGCCCGTGGGTGAAGGCCCCGGTGATTCCCGGCCATGAATTCTTCGGCCATGTCGAGGCGCTCGGCGACGGCGCGGCCAAGCATTTCGGCGTGGCGCTGGGCGACCGCGTGATCGCCGAGCAGATCGTGCCGTGCGGCAAGTGCCGTTACTGCAAGTCGGGCCAGTACTGGATGTGCGAGGTACACAATATCTTCGGTTTCCAGCGCGAGGTCGCCGACGGCGGGATGGCCGAGTACATGCGCATTCCGCCGACCGCGATCGTTCACAAGATTCCGCTCGGCGTATCGCTCGAGGATGCGGCGATCATCGAGCCGCTGTCGTGCGCGATCCACACGGTGAACCGCGGCGACGTCCAGCTCGACGACGTCGTCGTGATCGCCGGCGCGGGCCCGCTCGGGCTGATGATGACGCAGGTCGCGCACCTGAAGACGCCGAAGAAACTCGTCGTGATCGACCTGCTCGACGAACGGCTCGAACTCGCACGGCAGTACGGCGCCGACGTGACGATCAACCCGCAGCGCGACGACGCGCGCGAGATCGTCCGCGCGCTCACCGACGGCTACGGCTGCGACGTGTACATCGAGACGACCGGCGCGCCGGTCGGCGTGAACCAGGGGCTCGACCTGATCCGCAAGCTCGGCCGCTTCGTCGAATTCAGCGTGTTCGGCGAGGATGCGACCGTCGACTGGTCGATCATCGGCGACCGCAAGGAGCTCGACGTACGCGGCGCGCACCTCGGGCCATACTGCTATCCGGTCGCGATCGACCTGCTCGCGCGCGGGCTCGTCACGTCGAAGGGGATCGTCACGCACGGTTTCGCGCTGGAAGACTGGGACGATGCGATCCGCGTCGCGAAATCGCCCGAATCGATCAAGGTGCTGCTGAAGCCGGCCCGCTGACGGCCGGCGTGCGCCTCACCGGAGACATCATGGAATACGTCATAGGCGTCGACATCGGCACGCAGAGCACCAAGGCGCTGCTCGTCGACCGGCACGGCACGATCGTCGCGCGGCGCTCGTCCGGCTACCAGCCCGATACGCCGCGTCCGCTGTGGGCCGAGCAGTGGCCGCAGGTGTGGTTCGACGCGGTGCGCGACTGCATCGCGGGCTGCGTGAGCGACGCGCGCGCGCAGGGCGTGCCGGCCGACGCGATTCGTGCGGTGTGCGTGAGCAGCCTGTACGGCGGCTCGGGCATCCCGGTCGACATCGACATGCGGCCGCTGCATCCGTGCCTGATCTGGATGGACCGGCGCGCGACCGCCGAAGTCGACTGGGTCAACGAACACGTGAACGTCGAGCGGCTGCGCGTGATCACCGGCAACGGCGTCGACAGCTACTACGGCTTCACCAAGATGCTGTGGCTGCGCGATCAGCGGCCCGACGTATGGGCGAACGTGCGCTATTTCCTGCCGCCGAACGCATATGTGATCTACCTGCTGACCGGCGAAGTCGCGGTCGACCACAGTTCGGCCGGCAATATCGGCGGCGTGTACGACGTCGCGCGTCGCGAGTGGTCCGACGACGCGCTCGACATGCTCGGCATTCCGGCGACGATGATGCCCGAGCGGCTGGTCGATTCGACGGACGTCGTCGGCGGTCTGCTGTCGCAATGGACCACGCAACTCGGGCTGCCGGCCGGCACGCCGGTCGTCGCGGGCGGCGTCGATGCCGCGGTGGCGACCTTCGCGGCCGGCGCGACGCGTACCGGGCAGCACGTCGCGATGATCGGCACCAGCATGTGCTGGGGCTACGTGAACCGGCATGTCGATGCGCGCCATGGCCTCGTCAGCATGCCGCACGTGTTCGACGGGCAGCGCGACCTGTATGTGTTCGGCGGGGCAATCACGGCCGGCGCGTCGGTTGCGTGGTTTCGCGACCAGTTCTGTCACGCGGAAATCGATGCGGCGCGCCTGCTGCCGCACGGCGATCCGCACGTGCTGCTCGAGGAGGCGGCCGAGCGCGTGCCGGCCGGCGCCGCCGGCGTGCTGTTCCTGCCGTATCTGATGGGCGAGCGCAGCCCGGTATGGGATGCGAAGGCGAGCGGCGCGTTCGTCGGGCTGAGTCTCGCGCATACCCGTGCGCATCTTTATCGTGCGGTGCTCGAAGGCGTCGCGTTCGCGTTGCGCCACAACATCGAGGCCGGCCGCCGCGGCGCGGTGGCGCTGGACGACCGATTGATCGTCGTCGGCGGCGCCGCGCATTCGGCGCTGTGGATGCAGATCATCGCGGACGTGACGGGCTTTCCGGTGTGGACGATCGAGCAGGACGTCGAAGCCGCGATGGGCGCTGCACTGCTTGCGGGCGTCGGCGCAGGGCTCGTGTCGCGCGATGACGCGCAGGGCGGCTGGGTCACGCTCGTCGAGCGCGCACGGCCCGATGCCGAGCGCGTGCAAACGTACGATGCGCGTTTTGCGCTCTATACGGCGCTCTATCCGGCACTCAAGCCGATCATGCACAAGCTGGGCACCTCATCATGAACACACGATTCGATTTCAGCGGGGCAACGATGCTCGTCACGGGTGCGTCGAGCGGAATCGGCCGCGCATGCGCGGTCGCGCTGGCGCAGGCGGGCGCGCGCGTCATCGCGGCGGGGCGCGACATGGCCGCGCTCGACACGCTTGCCGGCGAGATTGCGTGCGATACGTTGCACCTGGATGTCGGCGGTGACGAACACGCGATCGATGCCGCACTCGCCGCATACGATGCGTTCGACGGCCTCGTCAATTGCGCGGGGATCGCGTCGCTCGAACCGGCGCTCGAGGTCGGCGCCGCGCAGTTCGACCGCGTGATGGCCGTCAATGCGCGCGGCGCGGCGCTCGTCGCGCGGGCCGTGGCGCGCAAGATGATCGAACGCGACGGACGTGGCGCTGCGCACGCACGGGGCAGCATCGTCAACGTGTCGAGTCAGGCGGCGCTCGTCGGCCTGCCCGCGCATCTGAGTTATTGCGCGTCGAAGGCGGCGATGGACGCGATCACGCGCGTGCTGTGCATCGAACTCGGGCCGCACGGCATTCGTGTGAACAGTGTGAACCCGACCGTCACGCTCACGCCGATGGCGCAGTTCGCGTGGAGCGAACCGGAGAAGCGTGCGCCGATGCTCGCTGCGATTCCGCTCGGCCGGTTCGCGGAGCCGCACGAAGTCGTCGAACCGATCCTGTTTTTGCTGAGCGATGCGGCGTCGATGATCAGCGGCGTGTCGTTGCCGATCGACGGCGGATATACCGCGCGCTAGGCCCCGTCACGCAAGTAGCGGGTTGCATTCGCGGAGCGGCCGGCGGCGCGCGGCTAGACCGGGTCCTTGCTCGGTGGACCGTCCGGCTGCTGCGGGTTGTCGTGATGGCCGGGCGGCGACGAGAACGGATCGTCTTCCGGATCGCGGTTCGGGTCGGCCGGTGGCTCGGGCGTCGGGGTCGTGTGATCGCTCATGGAGAACTCGTGCAGTGCGTGACGGCGGTGGCGCGGCGGACGCGCCTCGTCTCCGTTATAGCCAATCGGGCGCGCGTTTGCAGCGGGATTCTTGCGGCGGGTTGCCGATCGTCGGAGGGATCTGCTTATCGGTGGTGTTCGTGCGGGATCTTGCCGGCTCGTGCAATCGAAGTCAGCGCAAATCCGCCGGGGTATCGACGTCGCGCAGGATGCCGGGATCGTCGACGTCGAGCAGGGTCACCGGTGCGCTGGCGAACAGTGCGCGGGCACCCGTGTCGCCGTCGAGGGCGGCGAGCGCATCGAAGTGGTGCGCGGCAAAACCGACCGGATGGCCGCGTACGCCGCGATGCGCGGGTGCGACGATCGACGCGTCGTCGGCTTCGAGTGCCCGGGCGACCGTTTCGTAGGTCGACGCCGCGATCCACGGCATGTCGCCGAGCGCGACGAGCCAGCCATTCGCGTCGGGTGTCGTGCGGACGCCGGCCGCGAGGCTCGCGCCCATGCCGCGCAACGCGTCGGGTGCGTACACGACCTGACAGCCGGCTTCGTTCAGCAGCATCGCAAGCTTTTCGGCGCCGGGACGCACGACGGCGATCACGTCGGCGGTGGCTGCCGCGAGATGGCGGGCGGCGGCGACTGCGACCGGCGTGCCGTCGGGAAGCCGAGCGAGCAGCTTGCTGTGCAGGCCGCTCGGGTCGAAGCGTTGACCAAGGCCGCCGGCGAGCAGGACGCCGGTGGCGAGTGACGCATAGGACATCGGCGCGGGGGGAGTGAGGCAGGTGCTGCGATTGTGCGGGAGCACACGGGGATCGGCAAGTGAGGATGTTACCGAGTCACGTATGCCGGATCGGGAAAACCGTCATCGCGACGCTTCGTCGAGCATGCTTTCCTCGACAGGACCGTAAATTGCGTGCGATTCGTTCTGCATGACGGCCCAATAGCGGTCGCCGAACGACCAATGCCACCATTCGGACGGGTAATTCGTGAAGCCGGCGCGGGTCAGCGCGTCGATCAGGATCTGGCGGTTTCGCGCGGCCGCGCGGCTGATGAACGCGTTGTGCGTATAGCACGCGCCGGACGATTCCTGGTCGGTGGCGTTCATGATGGTGCCCATGTCGATCTCGATGCCTTCCGCCGAGATCAGCGTGAGGTCGATGGCGGCGCCCGTCGGATGGGCGGCGACTTCCGGCGGTGCGACGTAGTGGCTGGTCAGGGCGACCAGGGTGTCTTCGTCCGGCAGCGGATTCAGCGTCCGGCGCAGGTGCGCGAGATGCTCGGTGAAGTACCGGCGCTGCAGGGCCAGCGGACGGTAGCCTTCCTTGACGTACAGGCGCAGGCCGGCGGGCAACGCGTGCGCGGCGGCGATCAGCCGTTCCGCCACACTGCGACGCACTTTCAGGAAATGCAGGCTCCTGCTTTCGATATCGCGGCGGTCGAGATCGACGGCGATGCGGTCATGGAAGCCTGCGAGATCGACGAACCCTTCGTGTGACTCTTGCAGGGCGATCGAGCGGACGGCGGGATCGGAGAGCGGTATCACGGTAGCGGGCAAGGGGCGCGAAGACGGTTGCGGGCCGCTGGCCGATGTCGAGTGCGGCGGCCGCGGTCGTTTTGGTCATACGAATCGGCAATATGCCAGAGTCGGGCGGAAGATGCGCGGCGGTTCGAGCTACGGGCGCATCCGCGCGGCTTTGCTCATCGCATCGACACTGGCTGCCCGATCAACGAGGCAATTCCCACCCCTCTTCTTCAACCGGATCGGCTGGATGATCGTAGTGCATGACCGACGCGCGCAATATGTCCAATGGTCGCGACTCGTGTGAACGATACGGGTGGATTTCGAATACCAGACGACCATGGTCGGTGACGACGAGCTTTTGGCCCGATGTCTCGACGAGGCGAAGGTACTCGAATGCGCGAGCGCTGAATTCGGATTTCGAAACGGTAGCGTGCGACATCACGGAATGAATGCGGTCATGTGAAGTGAAGGGAGTCAATGGTCGGCGAGCGTGTGGCTCTGCACAAGTAGTGAGCGTTGGGCAGAGCCTGTTGCGGCGCCGACGGGGTCGCTTCACCGATTCGGTACAATCGTGCGGCCGTTCGGGCAGGCCCGCTTGGGAGAGCAAGCGGGCCCGAATGAGACTCGTCACACGCTATTCGAACATGACACAACAACAATTCTTGACGCGACTGGTCGCATTCGGCCGGAAAAATCCAATCGTCACGCTTTCGTGGCTGGTGCTGTCGTGCGGGGCGCTGCCTCTGCTGTTCTATGCGAACGGCGTCGACCAGCTACCGGACTTCACGCTGAGCGAATTGACCGGGACGCTGATTGCATCGTTCGCGCTGGAGCTGATGCTGGTGCCGCTGATCGGTTGGTATTGCATCCTGGCCGGGCTGGCGGCGCGCGCCGTTCTGAACTACTTCTATCCTCACTCGCCCGCATCGACCGTACCGGGCACGATCGTCGCCGTTCGCGCCGCGACGCGGGAGCAACTCGTTCGAGGAAAATTCATTGTTCTCGTTTCGTTGTTGACCGGCATGATCTGGCTGGATGTGCTGTCGGCCGCGGCTGGATTTTCTCCGTTTTCCAGATGGCAAGACCCCGCGATGATGGTGCTCGTATCGACGACGTATGTTGCCGCGTATGTCGCGATGTTCGGCCTGATCCTGTTCGATTGGCAAGCGCCGGGACTGCGCCGCCGCCTTGTTCATCGCACACTTTGGTCGTTGTTCCTGTTTTCGGTTCTCGTCAATGTCGCAACCTTTCTCGTCCGGCGTCGGATGCACGGAACGGTGGTGCCCACGCCGGATCCCGACGCTCATCCGATCATCTACGTTTCCGACAATATTCGCGATGCATTGCCGGATATTGGGCAATGGTTCAGGGCAGGGGCGGCCTGGCTGCACACGTGGCTGACGGGCATCCCGGGCGGGGAATGGATCGTTGCAGTGTTTCGGTTTGTCGGACATGGGTTGGCGGAATACGGCGCCGTTATGGTTTGCGTGATCCTGTCCGTCACCGCGCTATGGATGTCGGTCCGCAGACTGCGCTACGGGTTGCATGGGCAACAGGCAATGAACTGGCTGTGCGCCGCACTCATGCCTTGGCTGATTCGGGCGACGCTGGTGTCACTTGCGTCGCCGGATGCGAGCCTGACGAAGCGGATCATGTTGGGTGCCGCTACCGTTGTCGGTGTTATCTGGGCGGGGATCTGGATACTTGCCGCCGGGCGGCGGTCATGGCACGGCGGTGGGGCCACGGCGTCAACGGGATGGCCGTTGATTGGCGTGAAGTTGCTGATCACGGGGATGTTTGCCGGCGGGGCGAGCATCGTATTGATTTTCGTCTGTTTGATCGTCGACCAAGGGCGCCCGGACGGTGAGACAGTAACGCTTGCCAACGCGATCCTGCTGATCTGCCTGCTCAACTGTGGAGTATTCAGTCTGGGCCGAGACTGGAAACCCTTGGGACTGGTATGCATGTCCGCGTTCCTCATGTTGGTGCTGGTGCCGCAGTTCAGCGGAAACCCTCTATTTTTCCCAAAACTCGTCGTCAGGAATTTCGGGCTCGGGTATCTGCACGCGGACAACCTTGTGCTCTCGGGCCAGCAATGCGCGACGCTGGTGCCGTATGGCGTTCATTGCGACAAGGGGAAGGATGATGCGATTACGCTGACGCATGTGAATATCGTCAATCGCCTGGGCTCGTCGGTGCAACTCGAACTGATGCTGCGCGCGGACCTTCATTCGTCGACGGGGCGTGCCGGCAAGTCGTCTGCCACCGTCGTGCCGTTTGCTGTTCAAACTCTGGTAACGGGCGACGACGTCATGCCGTTTACCGGGGCGCCTGTCCCCCGCAAACCGGCAGCCGGATGTGACGATCTTTTGGCGGCCAGACTGATTGACGCAATAAATAGTGCGAAGGAGCACGCAAAGAAAGGCGGGCCCGCCCTGCCTGACGAGAAAGTAGTCGCGTCGCTCGTATGTGTTCGCTTCGTCGTGCCCAAAGATCAGATCATCAGCTATGAGCGCAGTGGCGCCAGGACGTATGAGAAGGGCTACAGCGGGTATATCGCAACGCCGGACAAGCCGGAGACGCCAAAGAAGTAATCGCTGCGACTCGGGTTTCTGACTCGGATGGCGGATGCCCTTCACGCATCCGCCCACTTCCTCAGCAGGTTGTGATAAATCCCGGTGAGCGAAATGACCACCGGGTCCTTCGCCCCTTTTTCCGCGGAAAGCGCCTGAATCTGCGTATCGAGCTGAAACAGCAGCGTGCGATCACCGTCGTCGCGCACCATGCTCTGAATCCAGAAGAACGACGCGACGCGCTCACCGCGCGTCACCGGCGTCACGTGATGCAGGCTCGACGCCGGATACAGCACGAGATCGCCGGCGGGCAGCTTCGCACGATGCACGCCGTACGTATCCTCGACGCACAGCTCGCCGCCGTCGTATGCGTCGGGTTCCTCGAGGAACAGCGTCGCCGAAAGATCGCTGCGCACGCGGAAATCCGTGCCGCGCAGCAGCCGGATCGCGTTGTCGACGTGCGTGCCGAACGTCTCGCCGCCTTCATAGCGATTGAACAGCGGTGGAAATACCTTGAGCGGCAGCGCCGCCGAAAAGAACAGCGGATGGCGGGCGAGCGCATCCTGGATCGCGTCGCCGACGGTGCGCGCGACCGGCGAGCCTTCCGGCAGTTGCCGATTCCGTTTCGCGAGCGCCGACTGCGCGCCGGACGTCGCGTTGCCGTCGATCCAGTCGGCGGTATCGAGCATCTCGCGGCATTGCGCGACCTGTGCCTTGGTTAGTACACCGGGGATATGAAGCATCATGATGCGGATTCCATGGCGTGCGGCGCCAGCTGCATGGCCGCCGAACGAAAAGCGTCGAGCGGCGACGACACGAGATACGCGCGCATCTTCGCGATGAACGCGGGTGTCGCGGTGGCCGGCACCCGCGCGAGCCACGCGAGCGCTTCGTCGACGCGCCCGCGCTCGGCGAGCAGCCGTGCATAGTTGAACTGGCCGCGGAAGTCCCCGGCAACGGCGGCGCGGCGATAGTGGTCGAACGCGGCGTCGGTGTCGACCGCTACGACCCAGCCGTCCTCGTAGAACCCGCCGATCAGGTTGATCGATTTCGCATGGCCGAGCGCGGCCGCGCGGCGGAACCAGTCGAGCGCGTCGGCGCGATTCTCGTCGACGCCGTTGCCGAGGGCGAGTGCGGTCGCGTAGTTGTACATGCCCCAGTCGAGGCCCGCCTGCGCGGCGAGTCGATACCAGTACACGGCGACCGGCGCGCAGGCGGCCGTGCCCCAGCCGAACTCGTAGCAGCGCCCGACCATGTTCATCGCCATCGGGTGGCCGGCCCGAGCGGCATGCCGGAACCAGTCGAGCGCGGCGGCCGGATCGCGCGCGACGCCGTGCCCGTCGAGCAGGTATTGCCCGTAGACGGCCTGCGCGTCGACGATGCCGTGGTCGGCCGCCGCCGCGACCCACGCGGCGGCGCGCTCGGGCGGCCCGGCCAGGATGTCGGCGAACTCGCGCGGCGATACCGACGCGAGCGCCTTCAGCGACACGGCCTCCATCGATCAGTAGCGCGCGTTCAGCGTGACGAACGCCGAACGGCCCGGCGCGATCGACGCATAGTGCGCCGGATACGCCTGATCGAAGTAGGTGCGGTTGAACAGGTTGTTGACGTTCAGTTGCAGGTCGAGCTTCTTGTTGATCCGGTACTGCGCCATCGCTTCGAAGCGCCAGTACGACGGCACTGCGCGCAGGTTCGCGGGATCGCCGAATACTTCCGACATATAGAACGCGCCGCCGCCGACCGTGAACTTCGGCGTGACGTCGTAGTTCGACCACATCGTGAGGCTGTGCTTCGGCGTGTTCGGGAAGCGGTTGCCGTTGTTCGCGGCGTCCTTGCCGTTGTCGCGCAGTTGGCTTTTCATGTACGTGTAGCCGCCGAACACCTGCCATTGCTTCGTGATCTGGCCGGCGAGGCCGAGCTCGAGACCCTGCACGCGCTTGTTGCCGACCATCGCGTACTGGTTGTTCGGCAGCGTCACGCGGGCGTTGGTCGTGTCGATCTGAAACAGCGCGGCCGTCAGCGACAGCTTGTCGTTCAGCACGTTCCACTTCGTGCCGAGCTCGATGCTGCGGTTCTTTTCCGGCGAAAGCTGATCGGCGTTCTGGCCGACGCCGCCGCGGCCCGGCGTGAGCGACTGCGTTTCGCTGCCTTCGCCGAGCATCATGCCGGCGGGCGTCGACGAGGTCGCATACGACGCGTAGATGCTGCCGTTCTGCGCGGGTTTGAACACGAGGCCGGCCTGCCAGTTCACGAGCGTGTCGTCGCGCGTGGTGGTCTTGCCGCCGTTGGCCCTGGTGTCGGTGAAGCGGGTCGAGTAATCGTCGACGCGCACGCCGGCGTTGACTTGCCAGCGCGGCGTGATCTCGATCGTGTCGAAGCCGTAGATCGACTTCGTCGTGGTGCGCGCATGCGCGTAGTCGTTGTTGCGAGTGATCGAGCCGGCCCATGGATCGTTCGGGTTCGGCGACCACAGGCTCGTGCAGTTGTAGCCCGACGCGGCGCCGATGCCTTTCTGGCAGATCGTGCCCTTGTCGGTCGCGACCGTATACGAATCGCGCTTGCCCCATTCGCGCGACAGCTCGATGCCGGTCGTGAAGCTGTGCTTGAACGGGCCCGTGCGGAATTCGCCGAACAGCTCGGTCAGGTTCGCGAGGCTGTTGATCGAGCTGTTGCGGTTGTTGTTGCGGCGCCAGACCTTGCCGTTCACCACGTTGCCCTGGCTGTCGTCCGGCTGCGTCCAGATGTAGTCCTGCGTCGATTCCGTGTAGCGCGTGGTGTTGCGCACCGTGAGGTTCGGCGTGATGTCGTGCTCGATCTTGATCGTGCTGATGTCCGACGTGGTCTTGCGGAAGTCGCGGTCGATCAGGCCGTAGAAGTTGTGGCGATCGACGGGCGCCGGATAGATCGTGCCGACGTTCGCGGGCTTGTTCGAGGTCGTGTAGAAGTACGGGATGCCGCCGTCGGGCATGTCATCCGTCTGCAGGTGGTAGTAGCTCGCGGTCACGCGCGTCGGCGTGCCGAGACCGAACGCGATCGACGGCGCGACGCCCCAGCGCTCGTTGTTCACGGCATCGCGGCCGGCGACGTCGTTGTTGTGGCTCATCAGGTTCAGGCGGAACGCGGCGTGCTCGGCGAACTGCCAGTTGCCGTCGGCGGTGAAGCGGCGATAGCGGTCGGTGCCGAGGCCCGCGCTCGCGGCGGCCGTCGTGCCGAGGTGCGGGGCCTTCGTGATCAGGTTGATGCTGCCGCCGGCGCCGCCGCGGCCGCCGTACGCGCCGTCGGAGCCCTTGGTGATCTCGACGCGTTCGGTGTTGAAGATCTCGCGCGTGGTGGCGCCCGTGTCGCGCATGCCGTCGACGAACATGCTGCCCTGCGTGTCGTAGCCGCGAATGAACGGACGGTCGCCGAGCGGGTTGCCGCCCTCGCCGGCGCCGAACGTGATGCCGGGCACGGTGCGCAGCGCTTCGGTCAGCGTCGCCGCGCCGCTGCTCTGGATCAGTTCCTGCGGGATCACGGTGACGGATTTCGGCGTGTCGACGAGCGGCGCGGTGAATTTCGCGGAAGCGGAAAAGTCGGCCTTGTAGCTGTGCTCGGTCTTGCCCTGGATCTCGATCGGCGCGAGGTGGCCTTCGGTGCTGGCGGGCGCCGCGGGCGGCGTGCCGTCGGCGAACGCGGGGCTCGCGGCGAGCACGCTGCACAAGGTGGTGAACTTACCGAGCTTCAGCTCGTCCGGACGGGATTTCATGGTGCGCTTCGACCTCGCGGTGTGGCCCCGGGGCGGTGCGTTGCGGAAACGTGCATGCCGCCGGGAATTATTACGATTTGTTTTCAGGCGGCATTCTATGTAATTTTTCTTTAAATGAGAAGCGTTCTTGTTCGCGTTTGTAAGGGAAGTGTTGACGAATGTTGCGGGGTGGGTGCGAGGGCTTGTGGGTCGAGCGGATGGCCGAACGGCCGAATGGGACAGGCGTGGCGAGCGGCTTACAGTGACGAATCTTCATTCGGTTAAAATGACAGCAAGGTGTTAAGATGACTGCATTGAAAGCAAATGTAGTGAGGCGCATCATGCCCGTGATCACCGTTCGAAATTTGCCCGACGAAGTGCATCGCGCGCTTCGAATCCGGGCCGCGCAACATGGCCGCAGTACCGAAGCCGAGGTGCGAGACATTCTCGAGCAAGCCGTTCGGCCCGGCGGCCGACCCAGGCTCGGGACGCTGCTGGCTGAAATCGGCCGGGAAGCGGGCGGCATCGATTTCGAAGTTCGGCGCGACGCATCGTCAACCGATCCGATGAGCTTCGAATGATCCTCGTCGATACCAACGTCATTTCCGAGCCGCTGCGGCGCGAGCCGAACGCGGCCGTGATCGAATGGCTCGACGCGCAGAACGTCGAGACGCTGTTTCTCGCCGCGATCAGTCTGGCGGAAATGCGCTTCGGCGTGGCGGCGTTGCCGGAGGGCCGTCGGCGGGACTGGCTCGAGCAAAGTATCGAGCAGCGCGTCGTGCCGTTGTTTCGCGGCCGGGTCCTGCCGTTCGATGATGCGGCCAGCAAGGCGTACGCGAGCCTGCGCGCCAAGGCGCGTGGTACGGGCAACGCGATGGCGTCTGCCGACGGCTTCATTGCCGCAACCGCCGCCGCGAACGGGCTGATCGTGGCCACGCGCGACGTCGCGCCGTTCGAGGCGGCAGGCCTGCGTGTGATCGACCCTTGGGCCGCCTGACGCCGGGTTAGGCGCCGTCACGTTGTTACCGGCGCCGAAAATGACAACGCGCCGTGCAAGCCGGCGCGTTGGGTGCGTGATGTTTGCGTGTGGCCCTTGAACTGACGCAATCCAGCGTTCAGGCGCGCGACACCGGCCGCAGGTCAGTCGATTCCGTGAAACACCGCATCCTCCGGCCCGAGGTATGCCGGCGGGCGCCACGTCGCGTCGCGCATCGAATGCTGGACGAGATTCTCGACACCCAGCAGTACCGCGAAGATCGCCATCCGCACCGGAATGCCGTTGTCGGTCTGCCGGAAGATCGCGAGACGCGGGTCGCGGTTCAGGTCGACCGACAGATCGTTCGCGCCGGGCCGGCTGTCGCGCGGCAGCGGGTGCATGATCAGCGTGTCGGGCTTGCACACCGAGTCGACCAGCGCCTGGTTGATCTGGAAATCCGGCGTATAGCCTTCGAACGACTCGTCGGTGAAGCGCTCCTTCTGAATTCGCGTCGCGTAGACCACATCCGCGCCGCGCAGCCCGGCCGCGAGGTCGTTGGTCTGCTCGACCACATGGCCGTTCGTCGCGATCTGCTCGACGATGTACGTCGGCATCTCGAGCGTCGGCGGCGACACGAGCGTGAACTTCAGCCCGCGGTACAGCGCGAGCAGCTTGACGAGCGAGTGCACGGTGCGGCCGTATTTCAGGTCGCCGACCAGCGCGATGTGCGCGCCGTCGACGATCTTGCCGAGTCGCGAAAACTCGCGCTGGATCGTATAGAGGTCGAGCAGCGCCTGGCTCGGGTGCTCGCCGGGGCCGTCGCCGCCGTTGATCACCGGCAGGTTGGTCGCGCGCGCGAATTCGGCCACCGAGCCTTTTTCCGGATGGCGGATCACGAGCGCGTCGACGTAGCCGGCCATCACGCGGCTCGTGTCGTAGATCGATTCGCCCTTGGCCATCGACGAGAACGTGAACCCCGTCGTATCGCACACCGAGCCGCCGAGCCGGCAGAAGGCCGCGCCGAACGACACGCGCGTCCGCGTGCTGGCCTCGAAGAACAGGTTGCCGAGCACCGCGCCTTCGAGCACGCGCGAAATCTTGTGGCGGCGCGCGATCGGCTGCATGACATCCGCCACGCGGAACAGCGCCTCGACCGAATCCCGCGAGAACTGGTCGACGGAGATCAGTTGCGGCTTGCCTTCGAACAGGAACTGCTTCGCGAGCCCTTGTTTGTCTACGCTTTGCGTATAGTTCTCGCCGTCCGGTGCCGAGCGCTCGACGATTTCGGACACGAAGCGCTCGACGATCTCGGGCATCCCGCGGGATTCCTGCGAATCGTCCGGAAGCAGCCAGGTATCAAGCGCGCGTCGGCTGACGCCGATGCGATTCGCGAATGCCTCGCGGGTCATGTTGAGGCGGCGCATCGCGTCGCGGAGGAAGGCTTGCTGGGGAACGGTCATCGGCGGCTCCTGGGCGGAAAATATACGCGGTGCGTATATTAGTTCCTGGCGCGATGAAGTCAAGAAAAATCTGCGCACATGCACGGTGTGGTGCGTATGACACTCGGCGGAGCCGTACTGGCGCGCGGCCTGCGTCTCCGTATAATCAGGTCAGGCCCCGTGTCCGGCAGTCTGCCGGGCGCCAGCCGCACACGATTCGCCCGGTCGGGCATGTTGATTCGAAGGAGAATGAGAATGACGCGTACGATTGCTGCAATGCTGCTGGTGGTGACCGCGGCGCTCGCCGGTTGCAATACGGTCGCCGGCGTGGGCCAGGACATTTCGAAGGGCGGCCAGGCGATCAGCGATTCGGCTGAAAAGGCCAAGTAAGCCGACCGGTTCCGGTATGCAGAAGGCGCCGGCCTTCCCGCGATTGCGGGGAGGCTCGGCGCCTTTTTTTACGCGTGGGTCGATGCCGGTGGCGTCAGGCGCGTTCCACGAACGCGTAGCGGCCTTCGACCTTGCGCGGCGTGAACCAGCCATAGTCGGGGAACAGCCGGGTGCGGACGAACCACACGTAACCGACCAGCACGACCGTGATCGCGAGGCTCGGCAGCGCGGCCGCCGGATCGCGCCCGAGATCGGCGACGGCCTTCGGTATCTGCAGCAGCGACAGCACGATGAACGCGTGATACGCGCCCACCCGATGGGTCGCGAAGCCCCAGATGAACAGCAGCGACAGCGGCACGGTCAGCGCAAGGAAGACGGTGACGAGGACGTTGCTGGCCCCGGATACGAAGAAGTAATACGCAAGCATCAGGCTGATGACCAGTTGGGCGATGCCGAGCGCGACCAGGATCCGGACGTGCACCTTGTTCTTGCGGCAGCGTTCGGGGTCCGGGCGCGATGCGATCAGGTGCGCGAGCACGCGATCCTTGAGCCCCTGTCCGGACAGCTCGGCCAATGTGTCGGCCTTCCTCGTTCCCGCGGACAGCAGCACCGCGATTCTTGTTTTGGCTTCCTTCCTGTTCATTGCGTGGCGGATTGTTGTTCGATGGTTGTCAAAGGGTGTGGCCACGCGAATATTGCATCTTGCGCAGTCGTGCGCAACGGTTTTGCGGTGCACGGACACATTCCTACAGTCGCCGGCTGCATCGTGGAAAGTGGCGATCGGCAGGCGATGCGACGGCAGGGTGCCGGAACCCTTTTCGCCGCGAGGCAATGAACGCGCGAGTCAGTCGATGGCGGTCCGCACGGCGAGCGTAGCGCGTGATGCGCCAGGCGGCTCGCGCCGTCGCGTCGCGCCCACGAGCATGCCGGCGACGACGAGCGCGATGCCCGCGACACGCGTGCCGGTCAGCGTTTCGCCGAACAGCGCGACCGCGAACAGCACGGCCGAAACCGGCGCGACCGCCGTGAACAGGGCCGCCTCGGTGCCGCTCGTGCGGGCCGAACCCGCATACCAGCACAGGTAGCCGAGCGCGGTCGGAATCAACGCGTAGTAGACGATCGCCGACACGGCGCCGACGGTCCAGCCGTTCGCCACTGCTTGCCATTCGAACGCGGCCGGCACGAGTGCGAGCACGAAGCCGAGGCCCGACATCGCGGTGGAAAGCGCGAGCGGCGGGACCGGTGCGGCAAGCCGCCGGTTGAGCAGGATGAAGACCGCTTCGCATGCGACGGCCGCCAGCACCAGCGCATCGCCGGCAAGTGTTTGCAGCGACGGCATCGCGTGGCCCGGCGCGAACGTGACGAACAGCACGCCGGCCGTGGCGAGCGCGGCGGCCAGCCAGTCGCGCGGCGTCTGCCGCTCGCGCAGCACGACGGCCGCGATCAGCGTCGACATGGCCGGCAGCGTGCCGAGCATCACACCCGCATCGAGCGGCGACGACAGTTTCGTGCCGCTGATCAGCAGCACCGTATAGCCCACGCCGCCCGCCGCCGCCTGGATGACGAGCAGCACGGCGTCGCGTGCGGAAATGCGCGGCCAGCGCATGTGCTGCGCGCGCATCAGCGCGAACAGCAGCGGGGTCGCGATCAGGAAGCGCAGCGCTGTGGCCGCGAACGGCGGCAGGCCGCCGGCCGCGAGACGGCTCGCGACGACGGTGCTGCCGACGCCCGCCATCGCGGCGGCGAGATAGAGATAGCCAATCAGTCGTGTCTTCATGCGCCGCATCGTCGCGTATGGCGGCGGGGCGCGTCTTGAACGAAATTGCAGCCGCGGCGCGCGGTGAATGCGGTGCGGGGCCAGCGTGCATGCATGCGATCGGTCGCGGCCGCGGTGAGGCGGCAACCGCCTGCGAATGTGGTGCGGCGGGTGGCCTCGTGCTGCGCTAGCGGCAGCGTTGTTATCCCGCCTGCGTAAACCGCCCCGGCGTGATCCCGAACTGGCGTGCGAACGCACGCGTCAGGTGGCTCTGATCGGCGAAGCCGGCTTCGGCCGCGGCATCGACGATCGGCAGGCCGCTGGCCAGCAGCGCGCGCGCCAGCCGCGTGCGCGACTGAACCAGATAGGCGTGCGGCGTGATGCCGAGCTCGCGCGCAAAGCCGCGCAGCAACTGGAAGCGGCTGACGCCGCTCAGGTCGGCCAGCTCGGCGAGCGACACGGGAGCGGCCGGCGCTGCATCGAGCCGCTCCCGCGCGACGCGGACGGCCGGCGCGACGCCGGCCGCCGGCAGCGTGCGGTTCGCGTGCCGGGCGAGCAAACCGGCGACGAGCATCACGAGCGCTTCGTCGCGGGCCAGCGGCGGGGTTTCGCCTGCGACGATGCGCGCATGCAGCCGACCGACGGCGGCCGTGAGCCGCGCGTCGCGCACGGCCGGATGGGCAAGCTCGACGCCGCCGAGGCCTTCTTCCGCGGCGACGCCCGCGACCAGCGCGGGCGCGAGGTACAGCATCCGCCAGCGCCTGCCGGTGCCGGCCTCGAGCGGCGAGCCGTCGTGCATCTCGCCGGGATTGACCATGATCGCGTCACCCGCCAGCGCGTCGACCTGCCCGCGACCGCTCCACGACCGGTGCGCACCGCTGACGATCACGCCCACCCCGAATTCGTCGTGCGCGTGGCGCGGAAACGCGCGGTCGGATTCGAGGCTGATCGCCTCGATGCCTTCGCCGGTGCGTCGATAGTGGGTGACACGGTGCATGTGCGCTCCTCGCGCCGGTCGCGGCGCGGATCACGTGCACTTTGGCGCGTTCCGGCGCCGCGCGCCCTTCATCCTTTTGGCGGATATCGCGCGGCGCGTGCAGCCGGCACCATGTGCACATCGGCAGCGTACACGGCCCGCCGGGCCTGAAGCTGCATGGGAGACGGCAGGTGAAACGACAGGATCCGGTATTCATTCAGGTTGGCGCGCTCGCGGACGGCTTCGCACCGGAGGCGAACATCCTCGCCCCCGTCGACGCACTCGTCGGGCGGACGCTGGCGCTTGGCGACGCATCGGGCGCGTGGCGCGTCTATACGTTCGAGCCGGATGCGCTGCAGTGGCGCGATGCGGCAAGCGATACGGGCGGCCGCGCGCCGTGCCGCGTGACGCGGCTGCGCGATGGACTGTACTTCGTCGACTACATCGATGTTACTGCTCGGGCGACGTCGGTCAGCCTCGTGATCGATCTGGGCACCGGCGTGTGGACGTCGGTCGTCGGTACGCTGCCGACGGAAGCCGACACGCGCATCGATGCGTTCACGCGCGTCGCGCGCGGGCTGCCGCTGACGGCCGTCGACGTGCAATTCCGGCACGGCACGCTCGGCGGCCACGCGCAGCCGGGGCCGCTGCATGCGCCCACGCACGAGCTGATCGGCAAGCGGACGATGTACCGCTACAGCCCGACCGAATGCTACGAGCACATCTACCTGAACGAGAATTTCTACGCGTGGCAGTGCCTGCAAGGCGTGGAAGGCGGGCTGGCCGATGTCGACCGCTGCCATTACTTCAAGATGGCGGACGAGCTGTATCTGTTCGTGTGGCGCGAGAAAGTGGTGCCGACGCTCGGCGTCGTGCTGATCGACCTCGCGCAGCGCAAGACCGACGGCAAGATCTTCGGCTATCAGGGCGGCGATTTCGGCACGCTGTCGAATTTCCAGATCGGCGCTTACGCGCAAGTGCTGAACGAAACCGTGTACCCGCCCGGCGGCGAGGCGCAGCGATGACTGCCGTGCCGGGCAGCGGCCGCCTGCGCGCGGATTTCGGCGGGCGTGTCGTGCTCGTCACGGGCGCCGCGCAAGGGATCGGCGCGGCGATCGCGCGCCGTTTCGCGGAATCCGACGCGTTCGTCGCCGTGGCCGACCTGAACGGCGACGCGGCAGCCGCGCAGGCCGACGCGCTGGCCAGCGCGGGCGGCGACGCACGCGCGTATCGGGTCGATGCCGCGAGCCGGGGCGACCTGGATGCGCTCGTCGCGGCGGTCGAGCGCGACGGCGGCCGGCTCGATGTCGTGATCCACAATGCCGCGTATTTTCCCTTGACGCCGTTCATGCAGATCGACGAGCCGACGCTCGACCGCACGCTGTCGGTCAACCTGTCGGCGCTGTTCTGGCTCGCGCAGGCCGCGTTGCCGGCATTCGAGCGGGCGGGGGCCGGCAGGCTGCTCGTCACGTCGTCGGTGACGGGGCCGCGCGTCGTCTATCCGGGGCTTGCGCATTACGCGGCGTCGAAGGCTGGCGTGAACGGCTTCATCCGGGCGGCGGCGCTGGAGCTGGCGCGCCGCAACGTGACGGTCAACGGCGTCGAACCGGGGATGATTCGCACGCCGGCGGCCGGCAATCTCGGCGATGCGTCGGTCGCGGCGCAGATCGCGCGCGACATTCCGCTCGCGCGGATGGGCGAACCGGAGGACATCGCGAACGCGATGCTGTTTCTCGCGTCGGCCGACGCGGCGTACATCACCGGGCAGACGATCGTCGTCGACGGCGGAGCGACCTTGCCGGAGAGCGGGGCAGTGCTGGGAGATCGATAGCGAGGGGCGGTTCGCAGGGCGGCGGCGAGGCTGTGGCGGCATAGGCGCGCGTACCGGGCCACCGCGGGCCGTGCCACACGCCGTCGTCGCCGTGACTACAGCCAGCCGTTGCGGATGAATTCGACGATCGAATAGCGGCGAGGCTCGAGATCGTGCTGCCGGACGGCCTCGACGATGCGCGATACGCCGTCCGCATAAGGCGTATCGCCGGATACGCGCGATTCGAACTGCAGGCTGCATGCGCCGTCGTCGATGCGTATCCGGTGAACCGCGTGGCGGCCGAGCTGATCGTCGGGGATGCCGAATTCGCTGCGCTGCACGGCCGGGTCGCGCACGGAGCGGATGTCTGCCGGCTGCACGCCAAGCGACGCGGCGATGCCGACGGCCGTGCCGGGGACGGACGTCTTGCCGGCCTGATGCGACTCGGTCACGCTGATCTCGCAGTCGCGAAACAGATGGCCGCTGGTTTCCAGCATGCTCATGAACTTGAGCATCAGGATGTTCGTGTTCGGACACAGCACGACCGGAAAGCCGTACGTCCCGGTTTCGAGGTCGGAGCCGGTCGACAACTCGACGAGCGGCGATGCGGTGGCCTGGCAGAACGCGATCGCGGCGGGGAGTTCGCGGCCGGAACCGGCATGGACGACGATCGAGCGGGCGTCGGTTCGCGCGGTGTCCGACCAAGGCATCACGCGGCAGGTGGCCGGGTCGAGCTTGTGCGAGCCGAGCAACTCGTTGGCGAGCTTGCCGGTTCCGATGACGAGTACTTGCATGGGATTGACGGGTTGAGGTTCGGTGATGGCGCAGGCTGTCGAGCAAGCCAGCTGTCGTGCCGCTTGCCGCGCCGGGCGGGCATCGCGCATTATGCCCGTCCGTCGGTTGGCGCGCTTGTCGGGCCGGGCATGTGGTGTCGCGGCGCATCGGCTCGCCGACGCCCTCGGCAGCCCACCTCGCCCGCGACGTTGCGATGGCCCGCGGCGCGTGCGTGTGGACCGCGATCCGCTTCGTGGCGCAGCCGCCGGGCCGGCGCCCGGGCAACCGAAGCGAAACGATAGAGGCGCCGCACTGCCGCATCTTCATCCCGTGCGCACGAACGCGTGAACGGCGCTACGCTGTCGGCATTTCATCCCATCACCCTCGATCCAGGAGAACACATCGATGGAACACGACCTGAAAGGCAAGGCAGTCGCGATCACCGGCGGCTTCGGTCATCTGGGCGTCGCGACGGCCGCGTGGCTCGGCGAGCGCGGCGCACGCGTCGCGCTGATCGGCCGCGGCGCGGCGCCGGCGGCGCAGGCGCTGCCCGGCGTGCCGGCCGATGCGCTGCGCATCGGCGGCATCGATCTCGTCGATCCGCAGGCCGCCGTGCAGGCGCTCGACACGGTCAACCGCGAATTCGGCCGGGTCGACGCGCTGCTGAACATCGCCGGCGCATTCGTGTGGCAGACGATCGCCGACGGCGATGCCGCCACGTGGGACCGCATGTACGAACTGAACGTGAAGACGGCGCTGAACGCGTCGAAAGCCGCGCTGCCGTACCTGGTGGCGAGTCAGGCGGGGCGCATCGTCAACATCGGCGCGGGCGCGGCATTCAAGGCCGGCGCCGGGATGGGCGCGTATGCGGCCGCGAAGGCGGGTGTCGCGCGGCTCACCGAGGCGCTGGCGGCGGAACTGCTTGATCGCGGCGTGACCGTGAACGCGCTGCTGCCGAGCATCATCGACACGCCGCCGAACCGCAAGGACATGCCCGACGCCGATTTCTCGCGCTGGGTCCGGCCCGAGCAGCTCGCGGCGACGATCGGATTCCTGCTGTCCGACGACGCGCAGGCGATCACCGGTGCGTCGATTCCGGTGAGCGGCCGCGTCGCGTAGTACGCCGGAGGAGGGCTCGCCGGGTTCGGCCGTGCGTACAATGTCGCACCGGCTTGCACGACCCGAACCCGAGACCCGAACCTGAGACCATGACTCAGCCCACCATCCTGATCGTCGAAGACGAACAGGCGATCGCGGACACGATCGTCTATGCGCTCGGCACCGACGGCATGCAGACCGTCCACTGCACGCTCGGGCAGGCGGCGCTCGACCGCCTGCGCGACACGCATTTCGATCTCGTGGTGCTCGACGTCGGCCTGCCGGACCTCAGCGGTTTCGAGGTATGCCGGCGGCTGCGCACGTTTACCGATATTCCGGTGATCTTCCTGACCGCGCGGCACGACGAGATCGACCGGATCGTCGGGCTCGAGATCGGCGCCGACGATTACGTCGTCAAGCCGTTTTCGCCGCGCGAACTGGCCGCGCGGGTCCGCGTGATCCTGCGCCGCTTTCACCGAACGGCCGCACCGGAACCGGCGCCCGCGCCCACTTCGGCCGACGCGCCTGCACCGGTCGCCTCCGGCTTCACGCTCGACACCGACGGCGCGCGCGTGTCGTGGCTCGGCCACGCGCTGGACCTCACGCGCTACGAATTCGGGCTGATGGCGCTGCTGGTCCGGCATCCGGGGCGCATCTACTCGCGCGAACAATTGATGGATCTCGTGTGGCACGAGGCGCTCGATTCGGCCGACCGCACGGTCGACACGCACATCAAGACGCTGCGCGCCAAGCTGCGCGCGATCGATCCCGAGCGCGACCCGATCCGCACGCATCGCGGCATGGGTTATTCGCTGCAACCGTAACGAGCGGCACCGCCCATGCATATCGGCCTGCGCATCTTCTTCGGCTTTTTCCTGATCGTCGGCCTGGCCGCGCTGATCACGCTGCGCGTGTTCGTGCAGGAGGTGAAGCCCGGCGTGCGCGAAGCGATGGAGGACACGCTCGTCGATACCGCGCAGGTGCTGGCGACGCTGGCGGCCGACGACATGGCGAACGGGCACATCGCCGACGGCACATTCGCGCGGCAACTCGGGAAATTGCACGAGCGCCCGGTCAGCGCGAACGTGTGGGGTATCCAGAAGAACGCGATCGGCTACCGCCTCTACATCACCGACGCGCATGGCATCGTGCGCTACGACTCGTCCGGCAGCGCGCTCGGGCAGGACTATTCGCGCTGGAACGACGTGTACCGGACGCTGCGCGGCGAATACGGCGCGCGCAGCACGCGCAGCGATCCGAACGATGACAGCAGCACCGTGATGCACGTGGCGGCGCCGATCCGGCGCGGCAACGAGATCATCGGCGTGCTGACGATCGCGAAACCGAACCAGACGGTCGCGCCGTTCATCGCGCGCAGCCAGCGCAAGATCATGCTGTACGGCGCGTTGCTGATGGGCGGCGCGATCCTGATCGGCGCCGCGTGCACGTGGTGGCTGGTGCTCGGGTTGCGGCGCCTGCAGCGCTATGCGCGCGCGATCGCGGCCGGCGAGCGCGCGTCGATGCCGCTGCAGGGCGCGAACGAACTGGCCGAACTGGGGCGCGCGGTGGAAAGCATGCATCAGCGGCTGGAAGACCGCCAGTACGTCGAAACCTACATCCACACGCTCACGCACGAGATGAAAAGCCCGCTGGCCGCGATCAGCGGCGCGGCCGAACTGTTGCAGGAAGACATGCCGGTCGCGAACCGCCGGCGCTTCACCGAGAACATCCGCCGCCAGGCCGGCCGCCTCGAACAGATGATCCGCAAGCTGCTCGCGCTGGCCGAGGTCGAGCAGAAACAACGGCTGTCGGTGCACGAGCCGGTCGCGCTGCGGCCGGTGCTCGAACAGCTCGTCGACGATATCGAGCCGCGTGCGCGGCAGCGCGGCGTGAGCCTGCGGATCGATGCGAGCGATGCGGCCGATCCGGCGGTCGTCGACGGCGATCCATTCCTGCTGCGGCAGGCGCTCGGCAACCTGCTCGACAACGCGCTGGATTTCGCGCCGCCAGGCAGCACGATCCGGATCGCGCTCGAGCGGCAGCCGGCGGGGCGGGCGCACGTCGCGGTCGTGCGCGTCGACGACGACGGCCCCGGCGTGCCCGACTATGCGCTGTCGCGCGTGTTCGAACGCTTCTATTCGCTGCCGCGGCCCGACGGACAGGATCGCAGCACGGGCCTCGGGCTGTGTTTCGTCCGCGAAGTCGCGATGCTGCATCGCGGCCAGATCGCGCTCGCGAACCGCGCGGAAGGCGGCGCGTGCGCGACGCTCACGCTGCCGTCGGCCGACTGACCGCGCTTCACGCTCGCCACACATTCGCTTCACGCCGGCTTCAATCGCCCTTCACCGGGGCCGCTCATGCTGAACGTACCTTCCACTCCGGTACCTGCCAGCAATGAATCGAGTTCTGTTGTTCAAGTCCATGATCACCGCGTTTCTCGCGCTGGCGATCCTGATCCCGCTGCAGATGGTCCAGAGCATCGTGCGGGAACGCGCCGATTACCGGCAGAGTGCGCTGCAGAGCATCTGGGCGAGCTACGCGGGGCCGCAGACGGTGACGGGGCCGGTGCTCGTCGTGCGGTATACGGAAGTCACGCGCGTGAGCGACGACGCGCGGGCCGGCGGCAAGGCGAAAACCAGCCTGAAAAGCGAGACGAAACGGCTGCTCGTGTTCCCGAAGACGCTGAAGGTCGACGGCACGCTGTCGGTCAGCGTGCGCTATCGCGGTATCCATAAAGCGCTCGTGTACGGGCTCGACAGCCGGATCACGGGCACGCTGCCGCTGCCGGACCTGAAGAAGCTGCCGGAGGCCGACGGCCACGTGAGCTTCAAGATCGACGGCGCATACGTCGCGCTCGGCATCGGCGACTTGCGTGGGTTGAAGGCGCAGCCCGACCTGCGCATCGGCGGCAAGCGGATCGACGTGGAGCAGGGCACGCGGCTCGACAGCCTGCGCCAGGGCGTGCATGCGAACGTCGATCTCACGGCGCTGGCGGAGGCAAACGCCGGGGCGATGGTCGTGCCGTTCAGCATCGGCCTGCCGCTGGCGGGCGCCGAATCGGTCGCGTTCGCGCCGGTGGGCGACCAGAACGACTTCTCGCTGAAATCGACGTGGCCGCACCCGAGCTTCGGCGGCGAGTTCCTGCCGGCGGAGCGCACGATCGATGCGCGCGGCTTCGTCAGCAACTGGCACGTGACGTCATTCAACACGAAGGCGCGCGAGCAAGTGGCGTCCGGCAACGGCGGGGGCGAGATCGAGATGGCGTCGGTATCGGTGATCGAACCCGTGAACGTCTATCTGCAGGCCGAACGCGCGACGAAATACGGTGCGCTGTTCGTGATGCTCACGTTCGCGAGCTTCTTCATGTACGAGCTCGTGAAGCGGCTGCGGATTCACCCGATCCAGTACACGCTGGTCGGCCTGTCGCTCGCGCTGTTCTTCCTGCTGCTGCTGAGCCTGTCCGAGCATATTGCGTTCGGCTATGCGTATCTCGCGGCAAGCGGCGCATGCATCGGGCTGCTCGGCTTCTACCTGTCGTTCGTGCTGCACAGCGTGAAGCGCGGCGCGACGTTCACCGTGCTGCTCGCGATGCTGTACGCGGCGCTCTACGGGCTGCTGCTGTCGGAAGACAATGCGCTGATGCTCGGTTCGCTGCTGCTGTTCGCGATCCTTGCCGGCATCATGACGCTCACGCGCCGCGTCGACTGGTATTCGCTCGGCGCCGCGTGGCAGCCGCTCGCCGACAAGCCGGGAGCGGTGAAGCCGGGTGCGCCGGCGAAGTAAGCGAGGGGGTTGCAGGCAAGCGCGCGCGCCGGTCGGGAAAGCCGTGACCGGCGCGCGTTTTTACGCAGGCCCGATGCTTTTCACACGGCCCTCTCGGGCCGACGAAGCCGCGCTAGCGGAATCTCGGCGATGGCAGCGATCTCGATCAGCAGGTCGGGATGGTAGAGACGTTCGACCTGGACGGTCGTCGTCACCGGATAGGGTTCGGCGAAGTAGGTCTTGCGGATGTCGCCGGCCTGCATGAACGCATCGATATCGGTGGCGTAATGGACGAGCGAGATCACGTCGCGCATCTGTCCGCCCAGCGCGGCCAGCACGTCGCGGATGTTGTCGAGCGTTTGCCGGACCTGGGCGCGCATGTCGCCGGCGCCGACTGGCTGCCCGTCTCGGTCGAGCGCGACCTGTCCCTTCAGATGCACGATCCGGCCGTCGCCCTGGATCACGGCCATCGAAAACGCGCCGAACGGCGCCCAGACTTCCGGGGGATTCACGGCTTCGGCCATCGTGCGGCTCCTGTGGGGTCGAAATGGGCGAGCGCAGCGGCGTGCCGCATGTGGCGATCGCGCCATGACCGGCGCGTTCATCATCGACCGTGCCGGCCTGTTGAACGCGGCGGCGGCCCGGATCGCCCTATACTGACCACTCCACATTACCGGACCACGCCGTGCCGAACCAAGCTTCCGGAGATCCGTCCGTCGACGATCCCCGCCCGACCCCGCCTGTCCAACCCGAACTGGAAGACTGCTGCAACAGCGGCTGCTCGCCGTGCGTCTTCGATCTTTACGACGAGGCGCTCGCGCGCTATCGCGTCGAACTGGCCGAATGGGAGGCGCGGCACGCACAGCGCGAGCCTCACCGGTAAACCGGAGGAGGCCGGCGAGCCGCCACGCTGCGCATGCGCCATGCCCGTTTTCGGGCCTGGACTGACGGTGCCGGCACCGCCGCACGTCAGCCGTCACGCATCCGCATGCAGCCGCCGATGCAGCGGCCCGAGCGCCATCGACAGCGCGACGCAGCCCAGCAGCACGATCGTCAGCGTGAACATCGACGCCCTGAACCCCTGCACGTAATCGAGCGCGGCCGGATGCACGCCGAGCCGCGCGAAGAACACGCCGCCGATCGTCGCGGCGCCGACCGCCGCGCCGATCTGCAGCATCGCGCTGACCATTCCCGACGCGACTCCCGCGCGGGCCGCATCGACTTCCGCGAGCACGATCCGCACGACCGACGGCAGCACGAGCCCTTGCCCGATGCCGATCGCCGCGATGCCCGCATAGAAGCCGGGCCCCGGCGCGCCGTCGGGGGCGAGCGCGGCGGCGATCGCGACGCCGGCCGCGAGCATCGCGAAGCCGAGCGTGAGCACGCGATACCCGCCGAAGCGGGCGACGAGGCGCGTCGTCAGCAGCGGGCTCGCGAGGAAGCCGAGCCCGAGCGGCAGGATCGCGAACCCGGACGCGAGCGGCGACCAGTTCAGGCAACCCTGCAGATAGATCCCGTAGCTCAGGAAGAACGCGCTCAGCGTGTAGAACAGGAACGCGAGCAGGAGCCCGAGCGCGACGACCGGGTTGCGGAGCAGCCGCACGTCGAGCAGCGGATCGTGGCCGCGCGCGAGCCGGCGCGCTTCGACCGCCAGCAGCGCGCCGAGCATCGGCAGCGCGCCGACGCCGCACGCGATCATCCACAGCGGCCAGCCGGCTTCCCGACCATGCGTGAGCGGGTACACGAGCATCAGCAGGAACAGCGACATCAGCACCGTGCCCGGCACGTCGATGCGCTGGCCGCGCGGCGCGCGGTTTTCCGGGATGAAGCGCCAGCTGCCGATCAGCGCCAGGATGCCGATCGGCAGATTGACGAGGAAGATCGCGCGCCAACCGAGCCCGAACGGATGCAGGCTGATCAGCGCGCCGCCGCCAAGCTGGCCAATCACGGCCGCGAGGCCGAACGCGAACCCGTAGAAGCCCATCACGCGCACCTGTTCCTGCGGGCTGAACACGCTGCGGATCGTCGCGAGCACCTGCGGCGCGAGGATCGCGGCGAACAGGCCCTGCAGCACGCGGCCGCCGACCAGCACCGTGCCGTTGCCGGCGAGCCCGCACAGCGTCGACGCGAGCACGAAGCCCGCCATGCCGATCATGAACATGCGCTTGCGTCCGTACAGGTCGCCGAGCCGCCCGCCGGTGATCTGGACGACCGCGTTCGCGCATGCATAGGCCGACACGACGAGCTGCAACTCGGCCTGGCGCGCGCCGATGCCGTCGCGAATGGCCGGGAGCGCGAGATTCACGATGAAGTAGTCGAGCGGCGGCAGAATGGCGCCGACCAGCAGGACCACGAGCGCCCAGCCATGATGGCTGCGCGGCGTCGACGCGGCGGCCGAGCAGGCTGGTGCGCAGGGGGCGAGGGTGTTGTTCGTCATGGTGAAAGCAGATTCAAAGAATGAGGGCCCGATAGGCGATCGACGCAACCAGGCCGTTGACCCCTTATTCTGCGCATCGCCCATGGTTCGGAAAAGCGGGAAAGAGTGGTAGCATCCATCGGGTTATTCGATGGATGAGGAACGACGATGCGCGGTTTCGACCTGGATCAGTTGCGTACTTTCGCGGCGGTCGCGGATGCCGGCAGCCTGACGGCCGCTGCACCGCGGCTGCACCTGTCGCAATCGACGGTCAGCGAGCAGGTGCGCAAGCTCGAATCGCGCGCCGGCGTGCCGCTGTTCGTGCGCAGCAAGCGCGGCGTCGAGCCGACGCCGGCCGGCGCGCGGCTGCTGCAGCATGCGCGGCGCATCGTCGCGCTGAACGAGGCCGCGTTCGACGAGCTGCGCGGGCAGGCGATCAAGGGCGAACTGCGCGTCGCGATCACCGACTACTACCGCACGAATGAAGTGGCGGGCATGCTGGCGCGGCTGCGGGAGTGCTACCCGCAGTTGAGCCTGCACGTGAGCGCGATGAAGAGCGCGGAGATCGAAGCGGCGCACGCACGCGGGCAGATCGATCTCGGCGTCGTGATGAACATGTCGAGCGGGCCGTTCCGGCCGGTGTCGGCCGACACGCGCTGGGTGCTGCGGCGCGAACCGCTGTCGTGGGTCGCGTCGCCTGCGCTCGCCGAGCAGTTGCCCGAGCCGCTGCCGCTCGTGCTGCTGCCGGACGACTGCATGATGCATCAGGTCGCGGTGCGCTCGCTCGACGAGCAACACACGCCGTACGTGCTCGTGCACAGCGCGTCGGGCGTCGCGGGGTTGCAGTCGATGCTCGCGGCGGGGCTTGGCGTCGGCTGCCTGTGTGCATCGGCGATCGGCGACGGCCTGATGCGGCTCGGCACGAAATACCGGCTGCCGCCGCTGCCGGACGCGGTGTTTTCGCTGACGCCGCCGTTGCCGGGCGAACGGGAGACCGTCACTCAGGCGCGCGAGGTGCTGTCGCGTCAACTGCTGATGTAAAACCATGCCGCGCGACACCGAGCGGCACGTCGGGAGCCATGGGCATGAACGACGAACTGAAGAACCAGATGGCCGCGAAGCTGCAGCATGCGCTGGAGCGCGTGGTCGACGAGCGTTCGCTGATTCATTTTTTACGCGTGCTCGGCCATGACTGGCACACGGAGCGGCAGCTCGAGGCCGACGCGCCGCTGTCGCCGTATGCGCACGCGGCGCTCGGCTGGGAAAACCGGTCGATCGGCGAATACCTGGAAGCGATGATCGACTGGGCCGAGGCGTCGGAAGAGGGGTTGCGCTTCTACGACCTGCCCGATAACCCGTGGCGGCGCATCGCGGACATCCTGTTCGCGGGAAAAATCTACGAATAGCGCGACCCGTGCGGTTCACGCCCACCGCTTTCTACTCGGCGACCTCACCGTCCGCGTACGCCCGCAGCCCGTTGGCCAGCGCATCGAACACGGCCCGGCAGCGCGGGCTGGTCCGCAGGTCTTCGTGGATCACGACCCAGGTGTCCAGCCGCATCCCGAGCGCGTCCGGCAGCACGCGCACGAGCCGCGCGTTGCGTTTCGCGAGCGCCGACTGGCAGAAGCCGATCCCGTAGCCGGCACGGATCATCGCGAGCTGTGCGAGATTGCTGTCGGTACGCAGCGCGAACGCGTCGCGCTTCCACAGCGGCATGCCGCGCCCCGCCGAACGAATGAACGGCGTGACGGTATCGAAGCCGATCAGCGTGTGATGCGCGAGCGCGTCGATCGTCGCGGGCGCGCCGTGGTGCGCCAGGTAATCGTCGCGCGCATACAGCCCGACCTCGATTTCGCCGACGCGCCGCGCGACGAGCGCGTCCTGCGCGGGCGGCGCCATCCGCACCGCGATGTCGGCCTCGCGCTTCAGCACGTCCTGGATGCGGTCGGTCGGCACCAGTTCGATCACGAGCCCCGGATGATCGCGCCGCAACTGC